>Ga0315294_10000278_pt1 | contig 54752 bp, 42 predicted proteins | sample YL17G13_40_MG_FD_203626 | JGI IMG/M metagenome (GOLD analysis project Ga0315294, IMG submission 203626) | Sediment microbial communities from Yellowstone Lake, YNP, Wyoming, USA - YL17G13_40 | ecosystem: Environmental > Aquatic > Freshwater > Lake > Sediment | place: USA: Wyoming | collected... | reverse complement strand
ATTCAGGCTCGAGCCCAGCCTGCCGGGCACGGCCATCGCCACGCTTTTGATCGTGACGGCCGTCTTTTTAGGCCTGGCCTGCCTGCTTTTTTCTCAGAAAGAATACCTCTTCGAAGACTAGAAAAGACCGGGGTCAAACCTACTCATTACGCAGTCTTCCCTGGAAAATTATGCGTAACGAGTAGGTTTGACCCCGGTCTAGTTTGATCCCGGTCTAGCCCGGTCAATGACTCTGGCCCACGGTTTTTACTTTATTTCGGCATTGATAACGAGGATAAGGGCCATCCCGGCCCAACCTGAGGTGAAGCCGCTAACTCCGACAACGAGGTATCCCTTTTCTTTGAAGTTGATATCGCTTGTATCGATCAGAGTGGACTCGGGTGTGTTAATAAGCTCTTCAGTCAGCTTGATCTGACCGACGGAGATGGTTCGTTTTCCCGGCTCATCGCCTCTGACCTGGACTCGGCGGATAAACATGTTGAGGTGCCGACTGGAGACCAATCTAAAAGAATTCGAGACAGATCCGTCTTTCACCATAAGAAAGGAAGGGCTGTCTAGCCAGTAGTGTTTGAAATTCCACAATCCTTTCATCTCGTCAAGGACTCTTTTGAGGTCTTTATTGGAGATTTCCCTGGTTTCATTTTTTAAGGCATCCTTATACGGCCCCGGGGGTTCTTCGTCTTTAGAGGCGACAATCATATACACCTGGAATTGGATATTCCGCTTTTCCACATCGAGTTTCTTGAGCAGGTCTTCGAAAGCAGGGATATTCATCCTATGGATGCGGACGGTCAAGGCGTTTTCGAATCCTGTAGAATCTAAGACAAAGAGCCTAGCGGATCTCATGAATTCCTCGACGCTGATATATTTCAGCGAATACGTTTTTAGGACGGCTTCGTATTTTGCTTGTTCGGCCTCCCGCACTTTTAAGGCTTCAGCTTTTTGTTGCTCGGGTGGAGCTTCTGTCTTAGCCTGTTCCGATGCTTTCAGAATTTCCTCTTTGGCTTTATCTCCCGTCGCCGACTGGCCGAAGAGAGGGAATCCTAATGCCGCGAAGAACGCGATGAAGAAAATCATCGTCATCCAGAGACAATGCTTCATTGTTCTTTTCATGTTAATCCTCCTCGAAAAGTTTGAAATCGGGCCTCTGGATAAAAATGATTGTGATATTTTTATCCACAAGCTCGAATTGGGTACGAATCTCGGCGAGCTGCGGCTCTTGTTGCTTCCGAAAAACGGGGAGCAGAAGGAAGAGCGCAAGAAACAGGGCTGCCCCGCCAGGAACCACAGCCAGGGCTAACTGCCATTTCCGGAAGAAAGGGCGATGATGCAGCTTTCCGGTGGAAGCCTCGAGGGCGATGCGATCTTCGAGACCGGCCGGCAAATCTTTTTCCAGACTCCGCACAAGACGAGAGATTTCCTTATCTAAAATCTTGTCTTCATCCATGATGAACTCCTAGGGCTTTTTTGAGGCGGTTGCGGGCTTGGTTCAAAAGAAGCTTGATATAGCCTTCCTTCAAACCGCTGATTCCCCGGATTTCGGGTATTGAAAAGCCGCTTTCATAGAAGAGAAAAAAAACTTCACGTTCTTTTGGCCTTAGCTGGGAGGCGAACCGAAAAACTTCCCGGACCAGCGCTCCCGAGCTGTCATCTTGAGAAGCCGTCAGAGCGTCAATGCAATGGGTGGCGGTCTGCCTGAACGACTTCCTAAAATGACTTTTGATCTCGTTATGGGCGATGGAAAATATCCAAGCCCGGAAATCCTTGTCTTTATGGAAAGAGGCGAAGTATTGAAAAGCGTGAAGGACGGTTTCCTGATAGACGTCATCGGCATCAGTAGAAAAATTCAGCGATTTGAGGACGAAATTGTAGAGCCTAAACTTGACCGGCTCGATCAGCCCCCAAAAAATGGCCTGTGAAACGCCAGCCTCTTCTCTGACTTTCATTTCCGGCCGATGGCGGCTTTGCTCCTTCTCGCCTAAGAAAATGAAAAATCCAGACTTTCCAAGATCATACGATTCAGTCTTCACATTATTAATATCTGAAAAGCTTAAAAAAGGTTAGTATTTTGTTCTCTTGCGTCTCATATGGGGAAAACTTGTTTGGGAAACGGTCCAGAAACGGCCTCGCTCCCCATCCGGGTTTTTAACGCCGTTCGCGATCCTCCATGGTCGCTTCAGCCGTCTCTGGATCATTTCCCTTTTCTGCCTACACGAAATGGAAGAGAACCGCTCTTTTAGAAGAGGTCCAAACTTTTCGCCGTGATTTCCGTATGAAAATACGTCTGGACTTGCTGCTTCAGGCCATTATGGCATTGAAAAAAATATGAAAAATATGAATAATATTAGGCCTATGTAATTCAAGGGGAGGAATATGCTTAAAGACATCATCAAAAAAGAAATCCAGGAAACCATCACCAGCGCGAAGTTTGTCTTCACCTTCCTGCTCTGCGCCATCCTCATCCTTCTGTCGGTTTATACCGGGATCGTCAGCTACCATTCCGATCAAAAGGAATTCTCTGCGGCCGTCGCCCTCAATAAGAAAAATCTGGAAAGCCAGCCAAGCTACATGTACCTCGCCAGCCTGGGGACGAAGATCAACAAGGCGCCCCAGGTCCTGGGCGCCATCAGCAGCGGCGTGGATGAAGCCGTCGGCCGCGTGGCCACGGTCAATATCTCCTTAGACCCGAATCTCGTCGATTCCAAATACGAGAGCAACCCCGTTTTCTCGGTTTTCGGCGCGCTGGACCTGACTTTCATCGTCAAGATCGTCCTCAGCCTCTTCGCCATCCTTTTCACCTATGACGCCATTGTCGGCGAAAAGGAAAAAGGGACACTGAAATTGACCCTGTCCAACAAGGTCCCTCGCGACCGGCTGATCCTGGGCAAAGTCATCGGCGGATTCATCAGCCTGCTGATCCCGTTGATCATCCCGCTCATCCTGAGCCTGCTCATCCTCTTGGTCTATCCGAACATTTCCCTGGCCGGCCAGGATTGGATTCGACTTCTCCTGATGTTTCTCATGTTCTTCCTCTATCTTTCGGTTTTCTTCACGCTCGGCCTCCTCGTCTCGGCACGGACCAACAAGAGCTCGACCAGTTTCCTGGTCCTTCTTTTCATTTGGGTTACGTTTGTCACCATTATACCCAAGCTCTCGGTCGTGACGGCGGCCCGTCTTCACCCTATCCCCTCGGTTCACGAGATCACGGCCAAAAAAGACGCTTTTCTCCAGCAGATCCAAGTCGAATATCAAAAAATCGCAATAAACTATACGAAGGAGAACCCTATGAAGAAGGGCGAGAACGTCAAGGAATACCAGGACAAGTTCAAGAAATGGGCCGAGGACATCCAGCAGGAGGCGACCGCGAAGATCGACGCGAACAACGCCGCTCTCGAGCTGGATTACGGGGCCAAGAAGCGCTCCCAGGTGAGCCTGGCCATCAATCTTTCCCGGGTCTCGCCGGCTTCGGCCCTCACGTTTTCCACGATGAGCCTAGCCCGGACGGGCCTGGACGAGCATGACCGGTTCCTGGCCTCGATCCGCGGCTACAAACCCATCTTCACGAAATGGGCCAACGCGAAGATGATGCGCACCCTCGACTTTTCGGGCGCCGGCCAGACCGCGAAGGTCGTTCTGGACGACATGCCCCAACACAAATTCGAACCAGAGACCCTGAGCAAGTCGTTGGCCCGGACCATTCCCGATTTCGGATTGATGCTCTTTTTGATCATCGTCTTCTTCGCCGGTGCCTATGTCTCTTTCCTGAAATATGATGTGCGTTGAAAGGTGACCCATGCTAGAAACCATAAATCTCACAAAAAAGTATGAGGACGGGCTTCTGGCCGTCGATCGCTTGAACTTCAAGGTCGAACCAGGCGAGATCTTCTGCATGTTCGGCGCCAACGGGTCCGGAAAGACGACGACCATCAACCTCCTCCTGAACTTCATCCCTCCGACCGAGGGAACGGCCCTCATCGAGGGCATCGATGTCACAAAAGAGCCGCTCCGCTCCAAAGACTACGTCTCATTCGTCTCCGAAAACGTCATGCTCTACGGGAACTTCACCGCCTTCCAGAACCTGGACTACTTCACCAAGCTGGCCGGAAAACGGGGATTGACCAAGGCCGATTATGCCAAGGGCTTGAAAAGCGTCGGCCTTCAGGAAGACGCTTTCAACGTGCGGACAAAGAATTATTCCAAAGGCATGAGGCAGAAGCTTGGCCTGGCCATCGCCGTCATTAAAGATGCGCCCAACATTCTCCTGGACGAGCCGACCTCGGGACTGGACCCGAAATCGGGGCAGGAGTTTTTGAAACTCCTCATCCAGATGCGGGACCAGGGAAAATCGATCTTCATATCCACCCATGATATTTTCAGGGCAAAATTGATCGCGGACCGGGTGGGGTTCATGAAAAAAGGCCGACTGGTGATAATGAAAACGCGCCGGGAACTCGAAGGCGAGGACCTGACCGAGCTTTATATCCAATACATGGAGGAACGGCCGGAGTCCGAGCCGGAACATCCTAAATAATCCTTTTTTTCTATTCTCCAATAGGGAGGGGAATAAGAGGTGGGACATATTATCAATTCCACTCTCATCCTCCCTTCTCCTGTCAAGAGAGGGGGAAAGATATTATCATCGTTCGTTGGTGCTTCTGCGGGCATAAGAAATTTATCGGATGCTTTTGGTGTATGCCCTCGAATTTTTTTCGCCTTTGGCCCGGTCAGCGGACGTCGTATTTAACGAATGAGATGTAAGCGGCGCTGAAAACGATCAGGTTCATGAGCATTAAAATCGCGAACGGCCACAGAGCTCCCTTGGCCCTCGCCGCCAGCGCTTCCTCCTTATAAAGAAAGCGGGGCATGTCGCCCACGTCCACCGGCGAGTTCCACCAGTCCACTGTGGGATTCTGTTTCTGCAAGGCGGCGATCCGGCCCTGCACGTAGTCCCAGTAAGTGCGCTCCCAGCCCCCCCCGATCTGCTCAAAATGGCGCAGATTCATCATGCCCGTGGATGTCAGGTCCGTCGCTAAGTAGGTGAAATCCGCCAACGGCGAGATCATCGACAGATCCCCGGCGAGCTTGGTCTGCGCTTTTTCCTTCCGGTCGAGTTCCTTCCAAAGGATTTCCGACTTTGCGTTCTGGATCCGGTTGGCCTCGTTCCAGGCCGCTTCCACTTCCCGGGTCCGGGCTAGATATGCCTTCCCGAACGCGGGGTCCTTTTCGATCCGTGCCTTGGCTTCGGCGTCGCTGAGATTTTCTGCCAGGACGGGGTATTTTTTGACAAGCTCGCGCAAACGCTCGGCCATGAGCTTCCGTCCCAGGTCGTCCCGTTCGACGTCTGTTAAACGGGCACGCTCCCGTTCCGTCTTGATCCGCGAGGGTGCGGGCGAAATCAATGAAGCGAGATAAGGGCTCAGGTTGGGGACGACGAGGATGAGAAGGACCCAGACGAAGAGCGAAGTCATGATTGACGCCGAAGACGAATGATGGCGGGCTGAGATGAAAACGCCGAGGATTAAGAATAGAAAGGCATATATGATCGCGCCCAGTAGGATGAAGGCCAGGGTCGCCCAATTCGTCCCCGTCCAGGCCACACGAGAGTTCAGCAGGATGACAAATAAGCCCAAGAACAGGGATAATATAAATGGAATCAGTAGGGTCAGCGTGCTGCCGATGGTCTTGCTCAGGATGATCTTGGACCGCGCCAGAGAGTTTGACATCATGAGCTTAAGCGTTCCGTCCTCTTTTTCTCCGCAGACGGCGTCGTAGGAAAAAATGAGGGCGGCCAAGCTGAGGAGGATGCCGACGATGAAGACCAAGTCGAGCAAAGGGAACATGGCCGGCAGCGGATCGTCGTCGAACTCTTCCATATTGACGTCGGAGGACACGCCTCGAACGACCGAATAAAAAGGGAGCGGAGGCTGCGAAGGCTGGGCGACGTTTCTCAGTCGGTTGAAGTGGGCGTAATTTTTCAAGTAATTCTCAAGCCCGGTCTGGCGGAAGGAATATTCGTCCACTTTTTTCACGTAGTCGTTGGTCAAGATGAAGATCGTAACCGGCACGAGGATGACCAGCAGGGCGAGGGTCACAACGAACCGGAAGGAAAAGAGGCTATTGAGAATCTCTTTTTTGATTAGCGCTCCTAGCATGGATCGCTCCTTTATCTGACATCGTATCGGATGAACGCGACAAAGCCCAGGGCGAAGAGGAGGATGTTGAAAAAGACGAGCCACGCCACGTCGAACACTCCTCCCTGGGCCAGAACTTGGCCGACGGACCGGTAGCGGTAGGCAAAAGCAGGAGCCTGCTTTTCTCCGCGATCGAGATTCGATAGCACGGAATCTTTGTAGCGGAGGACATTCTCTTTCAGACGGCTTTCCTCTCCGATGCCCGTCCCGGCCAGCTCGGTCGCGGCGTAGACAAAACTCGCCGACGGGGAAAGGCGGTTGATGTTCTTGGCCAGCCGGACCAGGCGATCAAACTTGTTCCGGTAATCCTCTTCCATTTTGTCGAGCTCGTTGTTGATTGCGTCGAAATGCTTTCGCCTGATCTCTCGGCTACCGAGGCCATTCTTGGCCCGATCCTCGATTATCGCTTGGAGGACCTCCCGGGTCCAGACCTGCTCCTGTTTTTCGCTTAGGGCCTTGACTGAGGGAACATCGACCATTTGCCTGGCCACGAGCGTGCCCAGATTCGGCACGACGAAGACCGCCACTGCCCAAATCAAAAGGAGAATGACAAGCGAGGACGCCGCCTTTCTGGTGAGTGCCGAAATTAAAATCCCCAAGCTTAAAAAGAGAGCGATATAAACGAGGGCGGTAAAAATCAGGATAAGAAACCGTCCCACGCTCGCGGCCGGAAAGCGGACCGCGGGGTCCAGGTTTATCAGGGCGAAGCCCAGGAGCGTGACCAGCAGGAACGGCACGGACAAGCTGAGGAAATTCCCAAGCCATTTCCCGGCCAGGATTTTCGCCCGCGAGACGGCATTGGAAAGCATCAGCCGCAGGACGCCGCTCTCTTTCTCTCGGCTGATCTGATCGAATCCGAAGAGAAGCGCCACCAGGGACAGGACGACCTTGACGATATAGACAAAATCGGGCACGGGGAAGAAGGCAAAAATCATATTGCCCGACTTCTGCCCGGCGCGGACGTCGATGCCGATCCGGCTGATCTCGAAGGACCGGGTCATAGCTTCGTCCAGGCCTTTGGCGAAGATGGACAGCGGATTCGGCGGAAGGACGGCGATGGGCTCGCCGGGCTTGGCCCTGACAAGCTCATAATCGGCCAGCCGGCCTTTGAAATCCTTGTAGAGGACGAAAAAGCTGGTGAAGAGCAGAAGTGTGGTCAGCAAGATGACGATAAAAAATTTATAGCTGAGGAGGTTGGCGACGATCTCTTTCCGGGCAATTGTCCACACCATATAAGGCCTCCTTTTCCATCGATGTTGGCTATCGGACATCATATTTCAGGAAGGAAACATAGGCCCCGGCGAAGAAGACGATGATCAGGACGATCATCGTTCCGAAATCGGGCAGGGTTCGGGCGAGGGACTTGCTTAGAATTTCCGGCTCGAACTTATGTTGAGGCATGTCGTCCAGGACGACCTTCCCGGTCTTGTGCGTCTGGAAGTTGAGGTTCTTCAGCATGTTGGAGTTAGCCCATTTGGTGAAAATCGGCTTATAGGCGCGGATAGAGGCCAGGAATCGGTCGTGTTCGTCCAGACCCGTCCGGGCCAGGCTCATGGTAGAAAAGGTGAGGGCCGAGGCCGGAGAAATCCTGGAGAGATTGAGGGCTAGGCGCTCCTGGGAGTTTTTTTTCATCTGGTAATCGCGCTCAAGGTCGGCGTTGTTTGCGTCGATCTTGGCTGCCACCTCCTGTTGATAATTCTCAAGCCATTTGCGGAAAGTCTCCCGATAGTCATTTGCGCTTTGTCCCGGCTTTGGGGGATTCCCTTGGATAAAAGCAAAGGTCTTTTTGATCCTTTCGCCCTGGATCTGCTGGAGGAAAGCATCCTTCTTGGCCGTGATCTCGTGGACCGAGGGGATGGGTTTGAGTTGGGCAGCGGTCAGGACCGAGACCTTGGGGATGATGGTGACGAAAATCACCCAGATGAACAACAGAACCAGAAAGCTGGTCGAGCTCTTGCTCGTCCGGGCCGAAACGAGAAGGCCGAGGGTGAAGAAAACGGAAAGATAGAGGAAAAACATCAGGAACATCAGGAGGATCCGGATCCAATCTTCGCCGGCCAAGGAAATATTGGGATAGACGAGGAGAAGGAGCAAGCTCAGAATGAGGGGGATGATCAATGGGATGAGGAGGCTGATATAACCGCCGATGACCTTGCCCAAAATCAGCCGGTCGCGGGGGACCATGTTGGCCAGTATCAGTTTCAAGGTGCCTTTCTCCTTCTCGCCGACGATGGCGTCGTAGGTGAAGAGGATGGCGAAAAGGCTCAAGACGATCTTGACGATGAATGTCAGGTCCAAGGCGCCGAAGACCGAGAACACGGGATTGCTTTCGTATTTGGAATCGACCAGGTTTGGGTCATAGGTGATGTTGACCTTGGCCACGCGGCCCACGGCCTCATCGATGCCGCTCGAGATCGCGCCCAGGACCTGGGGCGGCGTGTTGATTTTTGTTCCCAAGCGGGGGAGGTCTTCATAGCTCTGACTCTCCAGGTTTTTCTTGTTGAGGGCCACGGCTGTCGAGTACTCTGCTTGATCGGAACGGTAATTGACGATGCCGGTGTACACCGAGAGGAGGATGAGGACGGCGCACAAGAGAAAGGTGAAAATGAATTTCGGGCTGGTTATTATTTCCAGGATCTCTTTTTTGATGATGTTTTTAAGCATGGATTTCCCCTTAACGGACATCGTACTTCAGGAACGAGATATAAGCCCCTGCGAAAAGGACGACGATCAAGACGATCATCGCCCCGAAATCGGGCAGCGTCCGGGCAAGGGAATTGCCTAGAGTTTCCGGCTCGAACTTGTGTTGAGGCATGTCGTCCAGGACCAACTTCCCGCTCTCGCCCGTCAGGAAGTTGAGGTTCTTCAGCATTTTGGAGTTGGCCCATTTGGCAAAGATCGGCTTATAGGCGCGGATTGAGGCCAGGAACCGGTCGTGGTCATCGAGGCCCGTCCGGGCCAGGCTCATAGTCGAAAACGTGAGCGCCGAGGCCGGCGAAATCCGGGAGAGGTTGATGGCGAAGCTAACTTGGGAGCGTTTTTTCGCCTGGTAATCGCGCTCGAGAGCGGCGTTGTATGCGTCGACCTTGGCCGTCTGTTCTTGTTGGAGATCTTCCGCCCATTTTCTTGATTTCTCTTGAAATTCTTTGAGGTCTTGTCCGGGCTTGGGCGAATTTTCCTTACTATAAGTGAGGACGGCTTTTTGTTCTTCGTCCGTAATTTGCTGGAGGAAAGCATCCTTCTTGGCCGTGATCTCGTGGACCGAGGGGATGGGTTTGAGTTGGGCAGCGGTCAGGACCGAGACCTTGGGGATGATGGTGACGAAAATCACCCAGATGAACAACAGAACCAGAAAGCTGGTCGAGCTCTTGCTCGTCCGGGCCGAAACGAGAAGGCCGAGGGTGAAGAAAACGGAAAGATAGAGGAAAAACATCAGGAACATCAGGAGGATCCGGATCCAATCTTCGCCGGCCAAGGAAATATTGGGATAGACGAGGAGAAGGAGCAAGCTCAGAATGAGGGGGATGATCAATGGGATGAGGAGGCTGATATAACCGCCGATGACCTTGCCCAAAATCAGCCGGTCGCGGGGGACCATGTTGGCCAGTATCAGCTTCAAGGTGCCTTTCTCCTTCTCGCCGACGATGGCGTCGTAGGTGAAGAGGATGGCGAAAAGGCTCAAGACGATCTTGACGATGAATGTCAGGTCCAAGGCGCCGAAGACCGAGAACACGGGTCTACTCCCGTACTTTGAATCGACAAGGTTCGGATCATAGGTGACATTGACTGTGGCCACGCGGCCCACGGCCTCATCGATGCCGCTCGAGATCGCGCCCAGGACCTGGGGCGCCCTATTGATTTTTATCCCCATGCCGGCCAAGGCCAGGTAGTTGGGCCGGCTCTCCAGGTTTTTCTTGTTGAGGGCCACGGCCGCCGAGTACTCTTTTTGATCGGAACGGTAATTGACGAGGCCGGTATATACCGAAAGGAGGATGAGGACGGCGCACAAGAGAAAGGTGAAAATGAATTTCGGGCTGGTGATCATGTCCTGGATTTCTTTCTTAACGAGGATCTTTAGCATTTTTTCCGAGCTCCTGAAAGTTGCTTCATGATAAGCAGTTTAATCTTTTGATCCGATGCATTCTTGCCTGTTTCCCACCGCACGGGGGTTCTTGATCCGGCCGGCAGACCCTTTACGCCGTCAGCGGCTCGGACTTCATGTAATCGATGTAAATCTTGACCAGGTCCTCATACTGGAGCTCCTCGCGAGTCCGTTCCATGACCAGCCGGCCTTCCTTCATGATCCCGACCCGGTCGCCGATCTCCTTAGCCCGGAAGATATCGTGGGTGGACATGAAGATGGCTTTGCCCTCGGTCTTGAGCTCGGCCAGGATCTCGAGGAACTCTTCCGCCGCTTTCGGGTCCAATCCTGCCGTCGGCTCATCCAGCAAAACAGCCGGCGCATCTTTGATGATGGCGATCGAGATTCCCAGCTTCTGCCGCATGCCTTTGGAGAAGGTCTTGACCCGCTGTTCGAAGGCTTTTTCCTGGAGAGAGACCCGGCGCATGACTTGATAATATTGTTCCTTGGTCAGGTCCTGCTTGCCGCCCAGCTTGGCGAAGAATTCGAGGTTTTGGCGGGCGGTGAAATTGCCGTAAAGCATGACGTTTTCTGAGACAAAGGCGACATATTTCTTGGCCTGGAGCGGGTCTTTGGTGACGTCAATCCCTCTGATGTAGCACGTGCCGGTCGTCGGCGGGATGAAGTTCAGGAAAAGATTGATGGTCGTCGTCTTCCCCGCGCCGTTCGCCCCCAGCAGGCAATACACTTCGCCGCCCCGGACATGCAGATTCAGATGGTCCAAAGCCAGGACGCCGTCTTCGTACCGTTTCGACAGGTCCTCGGCCTTGAGGATCAGATCTTGTTTTGCCATGGAGTCCTCCTTTTTAGTAGCCTCTATTCTTTCAAAACGGGGATACGCACTTCCGGTCCATGTCCCCATTCTTTTTTTGGCCAATGGTTGAGATGGCCACGTCGCTATCGCTCCTCCGACCTTTTAATCCCCCTTAATTGTGTAAGGGGGCAGGGGGTTTAATATCACTAATTTGAAGTTTTTCACTTGTTTCCTTTTTAAGTTCATCGTCGTGTCAGCTTGATGCCGAAGACGACGATGCCCACGAGCAGGCCGACGAGCAGCAGCACCACCAGGCTGATGCCCAGGACGTTCGTTTTTGAGGCGACATGGATGCGGACGATCTTGTCCTCGGACTCCACGTTCCGGTTGTCGGCGCTGCACTCGGTCTTGAGCTTCGGTTCATAATCGCCGACCGCCACGTCCGCCGGCGGCAGGAACTTGATGGTGACGACGACTTCCTTGTTCTGTTCGAGGGAGGCGATCAATTCCGGCTGGATCTCCGAGCGCCAGTTCAAGGGAAGGTCGCAATAAACCCGAATGTTGTTCAATTTGCGGGTTCCGGCGTTCTTGACCCGCACTTCCATGTTCACGTTTTCGCCGACTTTGATTTCATGATAGAGGTTGACCGCCTGGACTTCGATCTTGCCCACGCCTCTCGGAACGAGCTCGAGCCGGACGCTTCCCGCTTTCATGGTATCGATGTCTTTGGTGTCGATTCGGGGTTTTTTGGCCATCAGATCCTGGAGCTTCGTGGACTGGTCCACATCAAGCGTCAGAGCTAAGAATTCAATGGGCTTGTCGATCACGACCTGGGCGTCCGCGTTTTTCGGGAGGTAGAGCTTGAGGGAAAGCTTCATGCTGGTGACACCCTCGGTGAACTTGATCTGCGAGAGCCGGGCCTGGGTCTGGGGATCGCTGAATTCGTAGTTGATTTGATGGGGGAGGTTGACGACCTCGAGCTTGAAGACATTGGCCTCGCCGCTGAATTTTTCAAGCGACAGGTCGTATGTCGCTTGGCTTTCCAGGTCGGCTTCCTGCGAGAACTGGGCCGAATTCATGGTCACGATGTTGGCGCTCACGCCTTTTTGAAGATAGACCGACGTCGCTTCGTCCTTACCCGAATAGAAAACGTCGACCTCGAGGTTTTCGACATCCTTGAGGAGCTGGAAAGTCACATCCTGCTGTGTTTCCAGCGGCAGAGAGGCGATGGTCTTCTCATACGGGTCGGAGACGATCTTGCCCTCCGACTTCAGCGAGACCGAAACATCCTTGATCTCTTTCATGAAATCCAGCGGGAATAAGTCCTCGGCGCTGATTTTTAATTTGGCCAGCTCCTTGAGCTCCTTCGAGGAATAGCGGAGCGTGACCCGGACGTATTTTTTTCCGGCGGCGTCCTGGAACTTGACGGCGCTGGCCACCGAGATCCTCGCTTCGCTGCCCATGAAGTTAATGAGGGCTTGTTGATAGTCGACTTGGGCTTGGAGATAGGCCGTCTGGACGCGGGCGAAGTCCTCTTCGGACGTCAGCCCCTGCTCCTTGAGCTTCAAAGACCGCTCGAAGTCGCCCTTATTTTGTTCCAGGCTAAGCTGAGCCTTTTTGAGCGTCAGTAGCTTCATCGTCTGGGACTGCCCCTCCTGGGCGCCGAGGATATTATTCAGCGCCCAGAACAAAGGGATGAAGGCGATGATGATGATCAGGAATTTCTTCATGATTTAACCTCCCATGCGTCCGTCAATTTAATTTTCTTCTTGTCCAGGCTGATGCCCATAGCCTTGTCAAGCTTGCCCAGAGAGAGGGTATAATCGATGATTGCCCGGAGCTCCAGTTTGCGGGCCTGGGCCAAGTCCCGCTGGTATTGGAGAACCCTAAAGTTGTCGCTCATCCCGGCTTTGAGCTTGGACTCTTCCGCCGCCAATTTCTGTTCGGAGAGCACGCGGGCGGCCCTGTAAGCATCGACCCTTTCATAATTCGTCTGCATGGCTCGTATCGCCGAGCGGATCTCTAAAAAGGCCGCTTGCTCCGTGTTTTTCATACGGGCTAGTTCCTGGGCAAGCGCAGCTTTGGCCTGGGCCTGGGCCGCCCGGGAGAACACGCTGTTCAGCGGGACGCTGAGCGAGAGGGAAACCGACCAGTTTCTGTATTTGAAGTGAAGCGCATCGCGCATGGCCATGGATGGCCCTCCCGGGAGCGTGCCTACGATCGTCCCCGTGAGGGGATTGTTGTCGAGATAAAGGATCCGGTCTCCCGAAAGCCCCGGGCTCCAGTAGCCGGCATTCAAATTCAGCGCCGGGAGAGCTTGGTTCTTGGCATATGAAAAGTCCAACTCTTTATTCTTGACTCCGAGCTCGGAAGACTTCAGGTCGGGCCTGTTATTCAGGGCCGTCACCAACGCCTCATCGAAACTAATGTCCCTTTTTTCAAAAGGCGGCCGGTCGGCGGGGACGATCTCTTCCACGCTTTTTGTCGCCGGGAGGTTGATGAGGGTCCTCAGGTTATCCGCGTAATTCGTAACCTGTAGTTCTCCATCGAGGATGTCCGCCTTGCGGGCCGCCACTTCGGCCTGGGCGCTCAGGATCTCTTTGGGCGCCAGCGTTCCGATGCTCACTTCCTTGCGGCTCTTATCCAAAAGGTCTTCGGCGAGTTTCAGAGACTGTCGTTGGACATTGAGCGATTCGATGCTGTAGACAAGCTCCCAATAGGTTTGTTCGACGGAATGGACGATTTCGAGAAGGGCGTTTTTCAAGTCGCTCTCGGCGATGTCGCGGGTGTTTCGGGCGACAAGAATCTCATTCCGGCTTGTCGCCAGCCCGAAATCCTTGAGCAGGGGCTGGCTGAACGAGAACGTCAGCGTGCTGCCGTAGCGGGGATTGATGGTCTGGAACCGGGCGTTCGTTTCGTTTTTGTATGCGCCCAGGGAGATCGAAAACGTGCCGCCAAAAGGTATCATCTGCTGGAGGGCGGCCGAATAATTCATATAGGAGGATGTCACCTCGCCGGCCGCGTCAATCCAGGAATACGAGGCCGAATTTAGGTTCTGATTCCCGAAATCGAAGGAGAGGCCGGGGAGGAATTTTTCCTGGGCTCTGGACACGGCCAGGTCGGCCAGCTCGGAGCTGTAAACCTGGACGGCCATGCCCAGGTTGTGTTTGACGGCATGGACAATGCATTCATCCAGGGTCAACTTGGCCTGTCTATCCTGCTGCGGTCGGGCCGGCAGGATCATAGATAGGCCCAAGAAAATGAAACCGAGAAATTTCTTTTTTGTCATTTTCATGCGCTGTCTCCGCTTCATCGAAAAAATCTTTGATTAGTCTGCACCGCGTTTTTTCAGGGCCGTATAGAGCAATATTCGTGCCAGGCAGTCTAGACAAAGCCTCTGGAGGAAATTCTGGCGAGGATGGGAATGTCGATATAAAATCGGGCAACAAATTACCCGATGATGGGTAATGCTTTGCCCGAAAATGATTTAGTTGGTCGCAGCTTCACGGAATATGCAGATAATTTGTTGTGGTGCGATGGGGGCCTGGGGACCAGGAAAATAACCTTATCCGCCGTCAAAGAATGGGTGGCAGGGGGGATCCGAAATCTTTTTTTAAAGATAGTGGTGCGGGAGATCATGGAGAGGCCATACTTAATAATGCCATAGATTTGATGTTGGCATAAAACTTGCTGAATACCAGACGGACCGAAATTGCGGCTTGCCCATTTACTAAGGAGGTCCGGGCATGATCTTTCAGATCGCCAAAAAAGATTTCCTAAACAACCTCCTCTCGGCCAGGTTTATCATAGGATTCATTCTCTGCCTAGTTTTGATCCCCTTCAGCATCCTGATCAATATCAACGATTTCCGTGACCAAGCAAATCAATACAGGATCGACCGGGCCGCCGCGGATAAGAATATCAAAGAAGTCCGTGTCTATTCCGGTTTGAGGCCGGAGATCATCATCCCGCCCGAGCCTCTGAGCATCTTCAGCAAAGGTCTCAGCGGCCAGGTGGGGAACCGAGTGAAGATCCGGCTTGGAGAAAAATCCATGCTTGCGGAGGGGAAGAGCGTGACTAGGGATAATCCTTTTTTGGCGTCGTTCTTTTCCGTTGATTTCGTCCAAATCGCGGCCATCATCTTTTCCCTTTTAGCTCTCCTCTTCAGCTACGATATTTTCACGAGAGAAAAGGAAGACGGAACCTTAAGACTGCAGATGTCCAACTCTCTCGGCCGTTCCCAGTTTTTGGCCGGGAAAGTCCTCGGCATCCTGGGGACTCTTCTTCCGGTCCTCGTCTTTTCTTTCCTCCTGAGCGCGGCCCTCATTCTGTTCTCCAAGAATGTCTCCTTTTCGGCGCTCGAATGGGGGCGGATCACCCTCCTCTTTATCATCAGCCTTCTCTATCTAGCCGTGTTCATTTTCATCGGCCTCTTTATCTCTGCCCGGTCTAAGACTTCCGTAACCAGCCTGGTCCTCTGCCTTTTTGTCTGGGTCTTTTTTATCTTTATCGTCCCCAACCTCTCATCCTATTTTGCCGAGAGCTTTGTCCGTGTCCAGTCCCGTGATAACCTGGACCGGGTCGTCGATGACCTGGATAGAGAATTTGGCAGAGCCCAGAGCGACCGCTACAGCGCGCAGGGCATTTCTGAGTCTTATAGTGCTTGGTGGCGCTCGAGCGGCGATGACGGCTATGTCGAAGCCTATGGGATGTCACGCACGGACTTCGAAGCACAGCGCCGGCGTTGCCTGGTCTCAGAACCGCTCCGGATTGATTATGCCGATAAAAAATGGGCCCATCAGGAAGCTTATCTAGAAAGCCTGGCCCATCAAGCCCGCGTCGCCGAAGGGCTTTCAATATTCTCGCCGGCCGGTATCTTCCGAATCGTCGCCTCGGCCGTCTGTTCGACAAATATCCGATCCCATGAGAAGGAGATGGATCGAATCCGTCAATACCGGGAGGCTTTCATCCGCTACCTCCAAAACAAAAATATTTTTACATCTTTCCGATACTTCACTCCGACTCCGCCCGAAACGTTCCTGACAGAGGACCAACTCGTCGAGAAAAGGACGGGGGGCGAGTTTAAGACCGCCCAAGCTTTTGGCGCCTGGGCCGCCCAGCAGAAAGATGCCCGAGCACGCTGGCTCAAGCTCAGCAAAAACAAAATCCCGGGCGACGGTCCAACCGATTATCTCTATTTGGATATCGCGGACATGCCCGGCTTCCGGGCCCAGCCAGAATCCCTTTTTTCCGGCTTGGAAAGCACGATCTTGAATATCGCCTTGCTTCTCATCGAGAGCATCCTGCTCTTCTATATTGGCTATGTCGCGTTCATCCGGTATGACGTGAGGTGAGACATGCTGCGGACAATTTTGAACCGAGAGATCCTGCATAATCTCTACAGCCTGCGTTTTCAGGTCTCGCTGATCCTCGTCGCGGCTATTTTCGTCGTGGGCTCGGTGTCCTTCGTCAAAAGCCATGAGGCCGGCCTCAAAAAGTACCAGGAGGTCCAGGCCCAATTCCTGGACGAGATGAGAGCCCAGGCCAAAGCTGACGCCACGGACCTGGCGGTGAGGGAAAAAACATACACCGTGCGGCCGCGGGATAATGCCTTCATCTATGACGGCAAGGAAAAATATTTGCCCAATGCCATAGTTTTTAGCGCCTGGAACGTTTTTTCCTTTCTGAACAAGCGCGGCAGCACGAATCCTTTCCTCAATGCCTTCGATGAGCTGAACTGGTCGTTCATCGTGGCCTTGATCCTCAGTTTTATCGCACTGCTTTTCACCTTCGATGCCGTATCCGGGGAGAAGGAGTCCAAAACCCTCGCCTTGGCTTTGTCGAATTCGGTCTCAAGGGGAACTCTTCTGTTCGGCAAGTACCTCAGCGCCATCCTGACGTTTCTAGCGATAGTCGTGCCCGGCATTATTTTGAGCATCCTCATCGTCCTCCTCTCCGGGAGGGTTTCCCTGGGGTCCGCGTTTATCCTGGAAACAGTGGGATTTTTAGTCGTGGCGATTCTCATGGCCGCGGTCCTGTCCGCATTCGGCTTTTTCTGCTCCGTCGTAGCCCGCAATTCCAACATCAGTTTGCTTCTGGCCCTCTCCTTTTGGATTTTATTCGCCGTCGTTATTCCCAATTCCAGCAACTTTATGGCTAAGACGTTCTTTCCCATCGAGCGGACCGAGGCGGTCCAGAAAAAGGTTGAAGCGGCCTTTGATGATCTTAACAAAAGTGCTCCTCCGGGAAGCTGGACGATGCATACCGGGAATCCTTTTTTGCCCCAGCACGAACTGCGGGCCAACCTTCAGAGGAAGCGCCTAGAGGCCGAGAAGGGCATCCGGGACGCCTATTATCAGAACCTGTTCAGGCAATTCGAAAAAACGCGGTTGTTGACCGCTATCTCTCCCGTGCCCCTTTTCCAGTACTTGACAGAAGCGGTCATCGGCGGCGGCTATCCGCGCTTCCGGAAAGTCTGGGAAGACTTCCATATCTATCAAGGCCAGTTTCTAGCTTTTTTCAAGAACCTCGATGCCCAAGATCCCAAAAGCCCCCATTGGTACAATCCCAGCGAAAACGTCTCCACGACCCAGAAGCCCGTGGCGTTTGAGACGGTTCCTCAATTCGTAGAAAAATCCATGACCTTCACCGAAAGGGTCAGGCCGATATTGGTCTTCTTTGTCATCAACATCGTTTATGCCTGCCTGATTTTCTTCTTGAGCTTTGTTCTGTTCGTCCGCTACGACGTCCGATAAAAGACGTTGTTGGGTCCTATCGAATACTCTTGGAAGGAAGCCCTCAGTCCGGCTATCATATATTTAAAAAGGGAAAAAGTGCTGATGAAATGAAGGCTGCCTGAATTCGGTGACAAACACCGAATTCATCCGGTTTCTCCGGAACCGGGGATTTGATCGATCAGCTGAATTCGGCGTCTGTCTCCGAATTCTGGTATAATAGATGTCGAGATTTTCCCCAAAAGAAATGCGAAGGGGGAAACGAAAGATAGGCCGGGCCGCAGCCATGCTAAAGACAATCCGGGACCTCAAAGAGAAGCTCCAAAAAAGAAAAAAATCCGACATCTATCCTCTTCGTATTTTCAAGGAGTTTGAGGACAGTCTCAACCTCATCGAGGATTTCGACCACATCGCCGGCAATTTTCTGGGCAAAATCAAGGAGGTTTGCCCGGTCCAAAGGGAGATCCTTTTCATCTATGACTCGGACACCGGTAAATTCAAGCCCTCAGCGTCTTCCGGCATCGAGGATCGTCAAAAAGAACAGATATCATTTTCACGAGCTTCACGCCTGGTCAAATGGCTCAAGGTCAACCAGACTTTTCTCGATATTCCGCAGCGGGCCGGTGTCTTGGAATATCTTACCCAGAAGGAAACGGAAATGCTCAAAGCTCTTGGCATCGAAGTCTGTTTTCCGCTGATGTCCATGAACCGGCTTATCGGCATCCTGCTTGTCGGAACCAAGGAAAGCGGAGAGCCTTTTTCGCGGCAGGAAATCTCGTTTATTTCAAGCTTCCTTCCCCAGACAGGAATCGCCCTCGAAAATGCCCTCCTTTTTAAAGAACAGCGGGAGCGGTTCCGGCGGATGTCCAGGGCGGATAAACTGGCGACCATCGGGGAGCTCGCCGCCGGCGCCGCCCATGAGATCCGCAATCCTCTGACGGCCATCAAATCGTCCCTCCAATATCTGGAAGCCAAAGGCGGCGATCCGACATCACAGAAGCTCTTGGCCTCCGCCCTCCAGGAGACCGGCCGAATCGAAGAAATCGTCTCGGCGCTCCTCTCCTTTTCCCGGCCTTCGGAAATTCGCAAGGTCAGGCACGACCTTCGAGAGACCCTCGAAGAAAGCCTGGAGCTCATCTCGTTTCAGGCCAAAACCCAGAACGTCAATATCATCAAAGATTTTTGGCCTTCCCCATTGTCCGTGCAGGGAGACAAGTCTCAGCTCAAACAGCTCTTTCTCAACATCTTCCTCAATTCCATCCAGGCCATGCCGGCCGGCGGCGAGATGAAAGTGGAAGCGCTGCTCAAAGACGGTCGGAAAGTCGTGGTCGCCGTTTCGGATACGGGCGAGGGCATCCCTGAACAAAATCTGGACCGGATCTTTGACCCATTTTTCACGACCAAAAAAGGCGGCACAGGCCTCGGCCTTTCGATCTGTTACAACATCGCTAAATCCCATCAGGGCGAAATCGAAGTAAAAAGCAGGGTGGGGCAGGGGACGACAACCTTGATAAGCCTGCCCCTTTTTTGAGAATGAAGGTCAGCCATGAAATTTAAAATCCTCGTTCTCGACGACGAAAGCAACATCCGGGACATTTTCGCTCTCCTGCTCCAGGAGAACGACTACCTCGTGGAAACCGCGGCCGGCGGCAGCGAAGGCCTGGAGAAGGCCAAAACCTTCAGTCCTGATGTCTTGCTTCTGGACATGAACCTGCCCGACATGACGGGCATGGAGGTGCTGTCCCGGATCCAGCGCTATCTTCCTAAGTGCCAGATCCTCATCATCACGGCCTACGGGACGATCCGGAGCGCCGTAGAAGCGACCAAGCTGGGCGCATATGCCTACCTGGAAAAGCCCGTGGACAACGACGAACTCCTGCTCATGATCTCCCGGGCGCTCGAAGTCAAAAAACTGGAAGCCGAGGTCGAGGTCCTCAAGACCGAATTGACCTCCCGCTACAGCTTTGCCAACATCGTCGGCACGAGTGCGAAAATGAATTCCGTCTTCCAGATGATGCACAGGATTGCCCGAGTGGAGGGCACCATCCTGTGCACGGGGGAAAGCGGAACGGGCAAAGAGCTCGTCGCCCGCGCCATCCATTTCAACGGTCCCAGGAAGGACGGCCCGTTCGTGGTCGTGAACTGCGGGGCGATTCCGCGCGACCTGATCGAATCCGAGTTCTTCGGGCACAGCAAAGGGGCGTTCACGGATGCCAAAACTGAGACGACAGGAAAGTTCGAGCTCGCCCATAACGGGACGATCTTCCTGGACGAGGTCGCTGAGTTGTCCCAAGACGCCCAGGTCAAGCTGCTGCGCGCCCTCGGAGAAAGGGAGATCGTCAAGGTGGGAGGGACGAAGACGATCCCCGTGGATGTCCGGGTCATCGCGGCGACAAACAAGAAGCTGGACGAAGAAGTGAAAAAAGGGAATTTCCGGGAAGACCTCTATTTTCGGCTCGCCGTCCTCTCCCTCCGGCTTCCGCCGCTCAGGGAGCGAGCCGAAGACATCCCTCTTCTCTGCGAACATTTTCTGAGAAAGTACAGCGGCGAATTGAGAAAGGAAATTGAAGGCATATCAGAAAAGGCCTTGGAACATCTCCGCCGCTATGCCTGGCCCGGAAATGTCCGGGAGCTTGAGAATGTGATTTACGAGTCGATGGTCTTGTCCGATGACATGCGTTTGGACGAAAAAAACCTCCCGCCAAGGATCAAGGCCCGATATTCTGAGGGAGAATCGGACAGCGGTCTGGGCTGCGAGCCAGAAACTTCGGCCGCCGAGGGGGCGCTCAAGCGCGCTGGGCAACAGGCTGCGGAACACGCCGAAAAGTCGTTGATCGAGAAAGTCCTGGCGGAGGCGGGCGGCAACAAAACGATGGCCGCGAAGGCTTTGGGCGTCAGCCGCAAGACCCTTTTCAATAAAATAAAGGCTCTCCGCATCCAAGACTGAGCGTGGGCCGATTCTATGTGGCCTCTTGGTTTTTCTGGATTTCAGGGCCTTTTTTTGTCTCATGTGTCCTCTTCCGGAGACAGGAATAGAGCGGTGTCTTCCCGAGTGAGGATTGGCATAAAGGTTGCTGGCATTTCGATTGAAGATGAGCCTCATAAATATGGCGCCTTCATAAAAAGAGGAGAGAACAATGAAAAAAATCAAGTCCCTCGCGTCCTTGAGCTTGATCATTTTGTTGTCTTTGGGCGCGGCGTCCGCTTTAGCCCAGGGTCGGTTCCAGGCCGGCGGTCATTTCATGCTTGGCTTTCCTCAAAACGAGTTCAAGCAGAACGTCGAGAATACAGGTTTGGGCGGCAACTTTTATTTCGCCTATCGTTTCCCCAGGAGTTTCCTTTCGGCCGGGATTTCATTCGGCTTCTTGATCTATGGAAGCGAAAGACGCGAAGAGCCGCTTAGCCTGACCATCCCCGACCTCATTGTCGATGTCAGGACCACGAATTCCATCCTTCTCTGCCATTTGTTTCTTCGCCTCCAACCGCCGCAGGGCAGGTTCCGGCCTTACCTGGACGGACTTCTCGGACTCAACTATTTGACCACGGATACATCGATCGAAGAGCACGGCGACTGGGATGACGGCCAAATCAGCTCGAATAATTTTAATGACCTGGCCTTGAGCTACGGGATGGGCGGAGGCGTTATGGTGAGCCTTGTCGATTTCAGAAGGGTCGGAGACGGACGGCGCGTTCTTTCTCTCGACCTCGACATCGGCGTCCGCTATTTGAAAGGGGGAGAGGCCGAATATTTGAAGAAGGGCTCAGTCCATCGCGAGGATGGTATCGTCACCTATGATGTCTATCGCTCCAGAACCGACCTTCTGAAGGCCAATATCGGCGTCACCTTCAGTTTTTAATCAAAAAAGACGGGGTCAAAGCTACTCTTTACGCATTCCGCATTTTTTCCCAGGGGAGGGTGCGTAACGAGTAGGTTTGACCCCGAGCGTCAGCCTATTTTTTAATCTCTTCGGGCTTCTTGGTTTCTTCCTGCTTCTCGTCCTGCTTTTGTTTTTCGCCGGCCAGTTTGCTCTCCACTTGTTTCTGGGCTTCCTGGCTCAGCTTTTCCAAAAGGTCCTGGGGGATGTTGGCGTAGATCTTGACGAAGTCGGCGGCCGACGTGATCTCGATCTTGTTCAAAAGCTCGCCCACCTCGGGCTTCTGCGACCCGGCCAGCCCGCCCAGGCCTTTCAGGCCGTTGAGGAAGTCCGCGACGTCCTTGTTTTTCTTCTCGTCGGTGCCGACAGCCTTGATTTCGGCTTCGAGGCCTTTGTTCTTGTAGTCAAGATAGAAGGACAATGATTTGACGAATTGGAGGCTGCTCAGGAACGGAGTGCTCTCGGCCATGGATTTCATCTGTTCGGGCGGCAGGAGGAAGGCGCTCCAGAGCATGGCCTTTCTGTTGACGGCCTTGATGAGGGCCATCATCTCTTTGTTCTGAACGACACTTTCGGCTTTTTTCTTGACAATGTCGACGACGGCCTGGACTTCTTTTTCCGGGCCGATAAGAATATTGGATTCGTCCAGAAACGCTCCGAAGACACGTTTTTCCCCCTCACCTTCGCTAGGGCTTGAGAACAGGGTGATCCCCTCATAGGTCTTCTCTTCCAGCTTCATATCCTGCTTTTTGATGGCGGCCATCAGTTTCTCTTTGTTGTACTTCAGGTTCACAACGCCCACAGCCGAGCTGGCATTTTGTTTCATCTCTCCGGAGATGCCGACCGCGACAAAAAAGACGTCTTTCTGGGGGTCAATCCCGATTTCGTTAATGATTTCCTGGTATTTCTGGTATTCCTTGTTTTCCTTGATCATTTTTTGGGCGAAATCCGTCGTCATAGCCCTGTGGACATCAACCACGAGCACTCCACCGGCATTCTTGGGCAGGAGCGTCAGCATATCGTCGGCCGTCGCAGAGCCTGCCTTGGGGATGGACGGCTTCTTGCTGCAGGCCGAAAAAACGAAAAAGATGAGAAGGAAGGTCAATCCTAAAACTGCGAATTTTTTCATAAAACACCTCCTGTTTGTTATACGAAATTTCTTCCTCAAAGGTTCGTCCGGAATTAAATATATCACAAGTCCGGCCGCAAGTAAAAGAGCTGGATACCCCCAAAATCGCCGAAAGAAACGCCCGACGGGGGGAACCGACGGGACTGGTTCCCCGCAGCCCGGGGGCTGCGGGCGGCCTAAGCGCCGCCCGAACAGGGATGTCATTTTAATTATTACGTTGATATTAGAAATGTTTACGGCTGTAAAAATCTTGGTATTTGTTATATAAGAAAAAGGAAAATGGACAAAGCTCTTGTAAGTCGCTTTAGGAGGCAACATGAATTTCGCGAGCAAACATCGGATTCGTGCTTTATCGTTAATCGTCGTTTTTTTGACTTTCCTGGCGCTGCTTGGCCGGGCCGGGGAAAACTCCCCTTCGATATTGGGGATGAAGGAAAGGGCTGAGGTCTTTGACCGCTGGCTCCGGCTCCGCCTGGACAAGGCGCTCCCGGAAATCATGCGCCGCGAAAATATCGATATGTGGATCGTCATCTGCCGCGAGTACAACGAGGACCCGGTTTACCTGACCTTGGTGCCCTCCTCTTCGATGTCCGCCAGGCGGCTGAGCATGCTCGTCTTTTACGATAAGGGCAAAGAGGGTGTCGAACGGGTGACCGTCAGCCGATACGGAATCGGCGATCTTTATAAGAGCGTCTGGGATCCCGAGAAAATCGAGCAATGGAAGAGGCTGGCCGAGGTCATCAAGGAGCGGAATCCCAAGAGAATCGGCATCAACGAATCCCATACCTTCGCCTTTGGCGACGGGTTGTCCGCCTCGCACAAAGCCAAGCTGGTCGAGGCGCTGGGCCCGGACTATGCGAAGCGCCTGGTGTCCGCGGAGCGATTGGCCGTGGGCTGGCTTGAGAGAAGGATTCCCGAGGAGCTCGAAGTCTATCCTCATATTGTCGCCATCGCCCACGCCATCATCGCCGATGCGTTCTCCAATAAGGTCATCACGCCCGGCGTCACGACAACCGATCAGGTGGTCTGGTGGATGCGGGAGAGAATCGCCGAGCTCAAGCTGGCGACCTGGTTCCAGCCGTCCATTTCCATCCAGCGGTCCAAGACGGGTGAGGCGAAAGACGGCAGGGTCATCCATCGCGGGGATCTGCTGCACTGCGACATGGGGATCGCCTATCTCGGGCTCAACACGGATACACAGGAGCATGCCTATGTCCTTTACCAAGGAGAAGACGATGCTCCCAAAGGGCTCAAGGATGCCCTGGCCCAGGGAAACCGGCTTCAGGATATCTTTCTTGGAGAATTCAAGGAATTGAGGACCGGGAACGAAATTTTGGCGGCGGCCTTGAAGAAAGCCAAGGATGAGGGGCTGAAGGCGAGCATCTATACCCACCCGCTGGGTTTTCATGGGCATGCGGCCGGCCCGACCATCGGCCTCTGGGACAAGCAGGGAGGTGTTCCCGGCGAAGGAGATTACCCGCTTTTTTATGACACCTGCTTTTCCATCGAGCTCAATGTCAAAGCTTCCGTTCCCGAATGGAACAACCAAGAGGTCCAGATCGCCCTTGAGGAAGATGCCGCATTCACCCACGCCGGCATCTCTTTCATCGACGGCCGGCAACTGAAACTATATCTGATAAAATAAGCTCTCGGGAGGGAATCGCATGAGAACCGCGCCAAAATTTTTTCGGCTTTTTCTTGTCGTTTGTCTACTCGCGGCCGGAATGTCTGCGGCCGAAAGCCCGCTGGCCTCAAAAAAGCTGATCCAGGCCCTGATCGATGAAGTCTCCGGGGAAATGGCCTTCCGGTACACCGCCCGGATTTCGACCTTCGACCGCGTCCAGGCCTCCGAGGGCTGGCATGAGGCGGCCGTGTGGATAAAAAATGAGCTGGAAAGAATCGGCTACAAGGACGCTCTGATCGAGGGCTGGCCTTCGAACGGATCGACGCGCTACTACACCTACAAGACGCCCATCGGCTGGAAGGCCAAGAAGGCCGAATTGTGGATGGTCGCTCCCAGGCGGGAAAGGCTATGTTCCTTTGAAGAAATTCCTTTGACCCTGGTCAAGCACTCCCATTCGGCCAATATCGAGGCCGAGCTCATCGATGCGGGCGCTGGAACAGGGGAGGATGCCTACCGCGGCAAGGATGTCAAAGGGAAGATCGTTCTTTCGACCGGCGCCAGCGGCGCCGTGATGCGCGAGGCCGTGATGAAAAAAGGCGCCCTCGGTGTCATCACCTACTATCCGCCGGACGTTCGGCCCGGCTTCCCTAACATGATCCGCTACACGGCATTCTGGCCGACGTGGGAAGAGCGCGAGAAAGTCGGGTTTGGGTTCAATGTCAGCAAGAACCAGGGCGCCTTGCTCAAAGGCATGCTGGAAAGGGGCCAGAAGATCGTCCTCAAGGCCGATGTCGATGCCTCATTCTATGAGACCAAGGTCGAAGTCTTGTCGGCAGCGCTCCGGGGGAGTGTCGAGACCGACCAAGAGGTCATGATCGTCGGCCATCTCTGCCACCCCGCGCCCAGCGCCAACGACAACGCCAGCGGGAGCGGCGGAATGCTCGAGATGGCCCGAGCCCTGAAGACAATGGTGGACAGAGGCCTCATCGAGCCGCCGCGCCGGACGATCCGTTTCCTGTGGGTGCCCGAATTCGCGGGGACGGTCCCCTATATTAAAACGCATCTGGAGCGTACCAGGAACACCCTGGCCGTCATCAACTGCGACATGATCGGGGAGGACCTCCACTTGACGGGCGGGATGTTCAATATCACGGCGACTCCCGATTCCATGCCCAGCTATCTCAATGATGTCGTTGCTAATTTTGCCAAGCTCGTCGATTCGTTGGGTCTGAGGAGCCCGAACGGCAGCGACCATCCTTTTGCCTACCGGGTGGTCCCCTTCGGCGGCGGCAGCGACCATTATATCTTTAATGACGGCGCGCTCCGTGTTCCGGCCGTGATGTTCGGCCACGGCGATACGTTTCATCACACGAGTTTGGACTCGATCGACAAAGTCGACGCCTCGGAGCTCCGCCGGGTTTGCTCTATCGCCTTGGGCTCCATGATCTATCTGGCCGGCGCCCAGGAAAATGAGGCCAAGGATATGGCCAGGCTCATCACTCGCAACGGGCTGGGCCGGCTGGCCGCGGATTACTACGATGCCTTCGGGGAGGTAGCCGCAGCGGACAATGGCGACAAGCTCTTTGCCGCCACCGGGCAGGCCATGAACGTCATCGAGCGCTCGACGGCCCGCGAAAAAGAGGCCGTCTATTCGGCCGCCCGTTTCGGCCAAGGTGCCGAATTCAAAAACGAGATCGCCGGTTTCTTGGTCAACCTGGATGCCTTGGGGATCCGCTTCAAGACCGAGGTGGGGAAAACCTATAAAAGCCTGTGTCTGAAATTCAAGGTCCGGCCCCAGGAGATCGCTCCAACCCCGACAGAGAAAAAATTATTCAATGTCGTTCCGGTCAGGGCGGAGAGTTTTGTTTGTCCGCTCGAAACCGATTACCTTCTCGAAAAGCTGGGGAGCGATGCCGTCGGAAAGATCAAGCTCCGGGGCAATGCCGCCTACGAAGCCTTGAATTTTGTGGACGGGAAGAGAAGCGTCTATGACATCACCAAGGCTGTTTCAGCCGAATACGGACCTCAAAAAGTCGAGGACATTTTAGGGCTTTTCCAGATCCTGGAGAAGGCCGGATTGGTCAAGTGGGCCATTAGAAAATAAAGGCCGCCGTTTTTATTTTCCGCCGTTGTTGAAGACGGCGTTCTTGAGCCCGGGCACGATGGCGACGTTGTTCGCTTCGGCCTGGTTGATCAAAATCCTGGCCTCCGCGAGCCGCTTTTGCATGTAAAGGAGGTTGATCAGGTTGTTGCAGGCATTGGCGTGCCGGGGATCAATCTGGATGGCGATCTTGTACTCCTCCTCAGCTTCCGCATATTTTTTCAAGCGGAATAGGCAGTTGCCGTGAAAATAGGCGTATTCGGCTGGAATCCGCGCTCGGGCCTTGGCCAGGCCCGATTCCGAGTTTTTGCTTTCCGCGTTCAACTTGCCCTCTTTATCTAAAACGATGCCTTGATAGACGCCTTTCATGCAGGTTGTTTGCTCTAAAGCGGCGCTCCAATCTTCGAGCTGCTCGGCGAGATCGACTTTTTTGTCCAGCTGTTTTTCAAACTTTTTCTGTTGAACCCGGTCCACGATGTCCTGGAGACGGACAAAGCCGGATTCCGCCGAAAGCATTTGCTCAAGGGCCTTGTCCAATTCTCCACGCTTATACAAAACTTGAGCCATGAAGAAATGGGCTTCGTGGTGATCCGGGAGGGCTTCTAGACAGCCGGCCGCTTCTTTTTCGCATTTGGCATAATTTTCCGCCAGGAAAAATTTCCTGGCTTTCTCGATCCGGGATTCGAGGGCCTTGTACTTGTTCAGGATGGAAACGTCGTCTGTTTGGGCCAGGACGGCCCCGGCCGAGATCGCACTCCAAGCCACAAACACAAAGAACTTGTTTTCCCTTCTCATCGGTTACCTCATAATATTAGCTAATGGACCCAAATTCATGTCATGGCCCTAAGGTCACACCTATTATCCATCAAATTAGGCGGCGCAATCAAATTATTGCGTCGACCGCCCTATTTTCCATGAAATCTCTGAAGGAGTCTTTTTATTCCACAGGGTTTTCCCTCGAAAATCCGTTGTGGCTTCTTTTTGGCAGGATGAAATCCTGTCAAAAAGCGCCATCATCGAATCTTAAAAAGTCTTGTCCTCTTGACCTTTTACCCTCCAGCATCCAGCTTGAGATGATTAGATACATGACAAACTTAGAAAGTTACAAAAAAATAATGATCGAACAAAGCAACTTTTCCGGGCGAAAAGTCATCTAGGGTTCACTCTTTATAACATTCATTTGAAATAAAGACGTCTAATGCCTCAATCGGTTGAGATAATCATCAGGAAAATAAACTTTTTTTTGGGCAGAGTCGTTTTCCTTTTGAACTTCTCTTGAAGGTCAACTAACCGGTATGAATAACTCAGACTAGATGTTCAACCCCCCCCGTTCATCGCCTTTTCCAAAGCGGAGAGCGGGATTTTAATTCCTTCCGGGAGGCTTCGCTAAAGCCTCTCTATTGCATGGTTTTTTCATTTTTTACAGAGATGAATAAACAAATACGCTTTTGGTTCGTATATGTCTATGGGAAACAAAAAAAGGCCTAGAGAAAGAGACAATGTTGGATTTAGAACGGACGACCAAAAATTATTGGATGAGGCGGGACATGAATCCTTCAGGTTCGCTATGACGGCCTTTGAGAGAGAGCTCGTTGAGAAAGCTAAAAATGGCGATAAAAACGCTTTTGACGAAATCTTTTGTCTTCAACGAAAATATCTCTTTAACCTCATGTATCAACTTTCCGGAGATGTCGCCAGGGCGGATGACCTGACTCAGGAAGCGATTATCAGAGCTTATAAAAAACTCCGAAATTTCCGCTGCGAATCAAGCTTCCGGACCTGGCTGAGCAGGATTGCCATCAATCTTTTTCTCAAAGAATGCCGGATCAAGCCCAAACACGAATCCCTGTGTCTCGATAAAATACGAATTCCTGCCGAAGGAGACTGCCCCGAACGATCCGTCATCAAGAGCGAGCTGCAATGGTGTATCGTCCACAATCTGCAGCATCATCTTCCCGAAAAATACCGGATTGCCCTCGTCCTGAGGGACCTTCAGAATTTGAGTTACACTGAGATCGCCGACATTTTAGGCTGCAGTATCGGTCAGGTGAAGACGAATCTTCACAGAGCTCGCCATATGTTCCGGGCGCAGTTCATGAACGGCCGATGCAAAGCTTTTACCGACAACTATTTGTGCGTTTGCGAAGGAATTCTGGAATTATGAACGGTCAAGAAATCCGGCTTTATTCTCTGAATATTATGATCACGAGCTGAGTTGCGAAATTCCGGCGACTGCCGATTCAAAGGCTTTTCGCGGCAGAGGAAGAAAGGGGGTTCTCCGATGCGACAGGTCCGATGCTTTCCCGAAATCGTTGCACAAAAAATATTTCACTCCTCTCGGTATCGTTCCTATCTTATTTTGCCGGTGAGAAAACTGCGTTGAGCATTGTCATTACAATCATGCCGTCCATCGCCCGCTTGACATTTATGATTTGAGCCGACATCAACGTCAACCGTCGATAAAGATAATTCATAGAGCTGTTGATATAAAAAACTGAAACTTTTGTGGAGGCCAGCTCATCTAATAGGAGAAACTTGAGAGGATCGGCATAGATCATGATTGATAATATCAGACTCGAGCTGGAAGACCATAGTTTCAAATGTCAAATTGTTTCTGTGGTCCACGTGAAGGAAATCCAACAAGAGATCCAAGAAAGATATCTCCAAAAATATTTCTGCCGCGAATTTTATAAAGAGCGTCTTGCCGCATTCAAATTCCGCCTTCCAAGGCAACTGCCCAAAGCAAAATCGCTCATTATCGCGGCCTATCCCCAGCCTGAGCTCCGCATGATCTTTAACTGGAACGGGAAACCGCATAAGGTCTCCCTTCCTCCGACCTACATCCATTATCCAAATGCCCGGCTGGAGAGACTGCTCTCTAATTTATTAAAACCTTATGGATTTCAGGTGGCCAAAACGGTCCTTCCTTTAAAGCTTTTGGCGGTTCGGAGCGGGCTCGGCTCTTTTGGAAAAAATAATATTTGTTACCTCCCCAATTGGGGGAGTTTTCATCGACTCATGGCGTTTTTTTCCGATCTTCCAGGCGAAGATGAGATCTGGTCGGAATCGACAATGATGAGACAGTGTAGAAATTGTACCGCTTGCCTTCGAGCCTGTCCCACAGGTGCCATCACTTCCGAACGTTTTCTCATACGAGCGGAACGTTGTCTCACCTTTCTAAACGAGAAAAAAGGCAGATTCCCATCCTGGGTGGATCCCTCCTGGCACCACTGTCTTTTTGGCTGCATGCGGTGCCAGGAGACCTGCCCTTTGAATAAACAAGTCAAAAATTGGATTGAAGACCGAGAAGAATTTACGGAACAGGAAACCGCCCTTATAATGAAAAAAGTACCCCTGGGCCAAATTCCGGCATCCACCCGAAAAAAAATAGAAGGGCTATGCATGACCGATGAATATGAGCTGTGGTCGCGCAACCTCAGCTTTTTATTTATGAATGCCTTTCCCTAAGCGAGTGGAGCGGTTGAAATCATGAATCCCGGTCAGAGAGCGGAACGACTATTCTTATCCAATCAAGATAGCCCTGGTTATGATTTCGTCGGCGTCAGAAATTTGGTCGAGGAGAAAAAGACATGATAATGAGGATTTGGCATGGCATGACTCAAGAAAAGAGAGGGGATGAATATTTCGAATATATTATGAAGACAGGCGTCAAGTTTTATCGTGCCCAAGAAGGAAACGGCGGCGTGTTCGTTTTGCGACAAATCAAAGACGGCATAGCCGATTTCCTCCTTCTTTCCCTTTGGGATTCCCCGGAGTCGATAAGAAAATTTTCCGGGCCTGAGATCGACAAGGCTGTGTATGATTTTCCTGAAGACCGGGAATTCCTTTTGGATATGGAACCATATGTTCGCCATTACGACCTCCTGGCGGGATTCGTTAATCGAAAAGGTCATGAAAATCCTTCTGGATTTGACGACCCTACCTGCGACCTCGTTTTGATCGAACGGCGATGATAATGATATCCAAAAGGACGAAAATTGCCTACGCCATGGTTTGTCTGACTTTTATCATTCGAAGTCCTCATGGCGATATTCCAGGATCAGAACGTGAATCCGCGATCATTGAGCAGAGTCGACTGGTGATGAATGAAGGGCAGCCTGATATGTCGATGTATTTGCAGGAAACGGAACATTTGGATTATCGGCATCCTGCTTTTGATGAAGTTTTGGCCCGGGTCGTCAGTCGCTCCGCGCCGATATGCCGAAGGCTTGAACAGCTTTTTTATTTCACGCGGGATGTGCTTCCCTTCATGAATTCCGCTCATCTTCAAGCCTCCGACGTTTTAAAAGACCAACGTGGCATCTGTTATACAAAAGCGATGGTTTATGCGGCCTTTTGCCGGAAGCTGGGAATTCCTGCGAAATTCGGGCTATTGCGCTTTAGAATTAGGGAAGATTCCGTGAAAAACCGTCAGCATGTCCATGGGATCGTCAAGATTTTTGTGAACGACAAATGGATTTATATCGATACGGTCTCCAATCGAGATGCCTGGGATCATTGGGGAATCAGGAAAACCGTAACCTTCGAAGCGCCGCGATTTACATGCCAAAAAGACGTCATCGTTTCTTCGAAATATTATGACAAAATGTCTGTGGAGGAATATGATTCCCCGGACGTGCCTGAAGAATGGCTTATCCACATGCAGAAATATCTCAAAACCGGCAAGTGGTGAAAGGGCCGGAGCTGTCCCTTAGGGTCAGACGTGAGAAGGCACAACTTCTGTGAAAATGCGATCCCATAATTTTTTTCCGTTATTTGATTCAATCTATGGTCTGCCGGGTGAAATCAGAAAAATCCAGCTTTAATTTCTCCGGCATGGAGAGGTTTTGGGCTCTTGTCGCCCTGCCGGAAAAGGACATCGGGCCGACAGCCGAACAACGGAAATTGAGTCTTATTAAGGAGAGCGATAAATATCTTGCATTGGTTCTTGGGCAAAAATAGTGGTGCACGCAATCAATTTATCGCTTCCGGTAATAACTAAGTCAACCCTTTATCGCCTGCCTGAAGCAGTATCTTTTGTGAAATATTTTGTTTAAAAATGCGGAGTAAATATATAAAATGATGCGAGGAGGAACCGTGAAGCCGACACCCTTTCAACAGCTCGTCCGCAGCCGGCGCAGCATCCGCCGCTATCTGCCTAAGCCCGTGGAACGGGAACAGATCCTGGCTTGCCTGGAGGCCGCGCGGCTGGCCCCTTCGGCCAGCAACGCCCAGGCTTGGAGGTTTCTGGTCATCGATGACCCGAAGGTCAAAGGGACATTTGCCGAGAAAGCTTTTTCCGGGATCTATTCCCCGACAAAATTCGCCGCTGAAGCGCCGGTGCTCATTCTGCTCCTGGCCAAACTGGACTTCGTTACCCACAGGATCGGAAGGCAGATCCAGAAAGTCCCCTTTTTTCTGATCGATATCGGGATCGCCGGTGAACACCTCGTTCTTCAAGCGGAAGAATTAGGGCTGGGCACGTGCTGGATCGGCTGGTTCCACATGAGAAAGACGCGGACATTCTTCAGGATCCCGCGCAAGTATAAAATCGTCTCGCTCCTGGCCATGGGGTATTATGAGAAAAAAACGGTCGGCGAAAAAAAACGGAAGCCGCTCGAGGATATCGCCTGGTTCAATTCTTTCCAAGGCTGATCGGCAGAGGGTTGGGGCAGGTTTTTTCGGTCTTTTTCCGTCCAAATTTAAACCGATTCTATTCAACTGGCGAAAATTTTGTTTTTAGTTTATATTTCTCGGCTCTGCAGGCTGCCGCATGAAAGGCTCAAGCATTTTTATCTTCCTGGCCATCGTCCTCACCATTTTTTCGCTGCTCAATTATTATATCATCCGTCGCGGCTGGCAGGCTCTGGCAGGAACAGGCGGCTTCCGGACAATCGTTCTCGTCGTCTACGGAGCCTTGACCATATGCTTTTTTGCCGGACGCGCACTCTCCAGGGGCCGGCCCGGGAAATTTGCCGAGTCCCTATCCGTGGTCGGGTCCTTTTACATGGGGATCCTGATCTATCTTTTTCTTCTCCTGGTCTTCGTGGATGGGCTGCGCCTGATCGATAAGGCTGTCCCTTTTTTTCCGGCCGTCCTCCGGCAGCACAGCCGGCAGGCCGGCCGGGCCGCCTTTTTCGCCGTGACAGGAATCACTCTGGCCCTGACGATCGGCGGTTTTATCCATATGCGATATTTCCGGGTCAAGACCATGGATATCGTGATCGGCAAACGGGCCGGCGGGATCGAGACCCTGAACCTCGTCCTCCTGGGCGATATCCATGTCGGGCCCTTCATGCACAATCCGCGGTTGGAGAAAATCGTCCAGACGATCAACAGTCTGAAGCCCGACCTGGTCCTCATCCCCGGCGATATCGTCAATGAGGAAACGCTCCCGTCGGAGCTGGAAAAAATGACCGAGAGCTTCCGAAAAATTCGCTCCCGGTACGGGGTCTTCGCTTCGACGGGCAACCATGAATATTTCGCGGGCATCGAAAAGAGCTTGTCCTATCTCAAGAAGAGCGGGTTCACCGTCCTCCAGGACGAAGCCGTGCTCGTCGACAATGCCTTGACGATCGTCGGACGCATCAACTCCAGCTACATCGGGCATACCGAACGGCGAAAACCCCTGAAAGAAATCCTGAGCGGCGTGGACCTGAATTTGCCGGTCATCCTGCTCGATCATCAACCGGTCTATCTCGAGGAATCTCAGATGGCCGGCGTCGATTTGCAGCTTTCCGGCCACACCCACGGGGGAGCGATTTTTCCGATCACGATCATCAACGACCGTCTTTATGAGATCGGCCAAGGGTACGGCCGCAAGGGGAATACCCAATACTATGTGACCTCCGGCGTGGGAATATGGGAGCCGCCGGCCCGCATCGGGACGACGGCCGAGATCGTCCTGATGCGAGTGAAATTTCACCCCTGAGCAGGGCGATGCACCTTTCTGTTGCATAATGAAGAGCTGCGTGATAATTATTAAACAAATGAATTGACGGAGTGGAGGGCGACGCATGGCCCGAGAAGATATCTCGATCGAGCCTTTTCGCGGGGACCTGGAAAACTTGGAACGCATGGCCCACCTCTCGTGGCGGGACGAATATGGGGCCGCTTCTTTTCCAAATTTCTACCGGCCTGCCTTCCTTCGGTTTCTTTTCGACCGCATCAAGGCGGAGGAAAGGGACCACCTGATCGCCGCTTACCGGGGCCAGGAGATCATCGCCTTCCTGGCCAACCTGCCGCAGCGTTTTCATTACAAGGGCCGGATTTATCGGGCGATATACAGCTGTCTGCTCGTGACCCGGAAGGAGTTCCTGCGCAAAGGAATGGCCATCACCTTGATCCAGGAGGCGCTGAAGATAAACCAGAAATACAAATATGATTTTTCCCTGCTGACGCTCGAGACCGGACACCGCTCGACCAAGATGATGGACAAGCTCCGGAGGGAGGGTCAACGCCTGGAGTGGGTGAGGAAGACGCATGTCATCGCCCGCATCCTGGACTTGGGCCGCGTCAACTATTCAGAAGGCTTGAAGGGATGGGAAAAAAGCGCCATCAAACTTTTGGGAAGCCACAGGCCTCCCAAAGCGAAGCCGGGAGTCGCCCTACGGGAATACAAGGCGGAGGACGTTGGCCAGTGCCTGGCTTTGCTCGATCGTTATCAGCAGACCGTTAGCCTGGCCCTGGCCTGGGACGAGAAGGAACTGGCCTGGGAGCTGGATTATCCGGGTGTTTCCAAGACTCTTGTCTATGAGAAAGAAGGACGCATCCAGGGGATGATCAATTTTATTTGGCACGAGCATCTCGGCAAAACCAAGGAAATGTGGGCCTGGATCAACCATGTCGCCTACCCGGAGCTTTCCGGAAAAGAGCGCTTCGGATTCGTCCAGGCCTTCTTAAAATATTGCCGAGAGGCCGGCTGCGTGGGCACGATCGAATGGGCCAGGAAATACTACCCCCTGGGGCCTTTTTACCGCTCGCGGTTCTTCCCCTATTTTCGCGCGGTGAACCTCGTGAGTTGGACGTTCAACCCGGAGATCTCTCTGGCCAACATTCCCGATGTCTATGAGATCCAGGTTTGAAAAATATTCAAATAAAACCATCCTATCATGGCCGGGCACCGGGCGCCGCGGCCACCTCACCAGTTCTAAAAAGCTCACTTTTTTGAGATGAAAAAGGAAGATTTTTTCTAGGAGGGCGAGGCATGATGAAGATAAAGCTGGTTTTGATAGCTCTGGGAATGTGCCTGGTCGGCCCTCAGAATATTTTTTCTCAAACGGGGTTGATCCCTCGCTTTGAGCTGGAGCCGTGCGAGATAGGGCTCGAGCGCCCGGCCCAGCCCAATACCTATCTTGACAAGGTCGGCCGGAAGTTCGCCATCCTGGGTTATGAGAGCGGCGCTTTCGAGGCCTGGGCTTATCCGCTCAAGCTCGTCCGCAATTTCGAGCTTTCATTTCTGATTGGCTCGAGCACGCGGCCGATCTCAGCCAAAGAGATCGTCCGCTATGTGTCGGCAACCCCGGCCGCGACGACTTTGACCTATACCTTCCAGTCGTTCACGGTCAAAGCCGTTTTTATCACGTCCATTGAGGAGCCGGGCGCCCTCATCCTGCTCGCCGTCGACACGACCGAGCCCTTGACCATTGTCTGCAGCTTTCTCGCCGTGCTCCAGCCGATGTGGCCGGCCGGAATCGGGGGGCAGGTTGCCACCTGGGACAACGGGCTCAAGGCGTATCTCATTTCCGAGCCGACCCGGAAAAATCACGGCACCATTGGCTCACCGGCGGCGCAGGGCATTTCCTACACGCCGGCCCACATGCTCTCGGATTCCCCGAACGAGTTCAAGATCGTTATCGAAAACAAGGACGCCGTCAAGGGCAAATACATCCCGATCGTCCTGGCCGGCGGCAAAGGGAAACGCGAGGAGGTCCGGAAAACCTACGAGAATCTGGCGGCCAATCCGGAAGCTCAATACAGGGCTGCCGTTGAGCACTACCGAAAGCTCGAGCAAGACACCCTCCGGGTGCGAACGCCGGATAAAAAAATGAACCTGGCCTTCGCGTGGGCCAAGGTCGCCTACGATAATTTGATGGTCGACAATCCCGACCTGGGCAAAGGGCTTGTCGCTGGGCTGGGAACCTCGGGGACTGGCGGCCGGCCCGGCTTCGGCTGGTTTTTCGGCGGCGACGCCTTTATGAATTCCCTGAGCCTCGCGAGCTACGGCGCCTTTTCCATGGTCAAGGAAGCACTGGCGTTCACCCAGAAATGGCAGCGCCAGGACGGAAAGATGGCCCACGAGCTTTCTCAGGCCGCCGGCTATCTCGACTGGTTCAAGGATTATCCCTATGGCTATATCCACGGCGACACGACGCCGTTTTATATCGCAGCCTGCTATGAGTATTTCCGGCTGAGCGGCGACGCCTCATTCCTTAAGCAAAGCTGGCCGTCGCTCCAGCGCGCTTTTGACTGGTGCCTGACGACGGATGGAGACGGCGACGGTTTGATGGACAACCGCAAGGCCGGGCTCGGCGCGCTCGAATTCGGGGCTTTGACGGGCATCCAGACGGATATCTATCTGGCCGCGGCCGGGATCAGGGCGGCCCAGGCGATACAGCAAATCGCTCAAGTTGCCGGCGATATGGACTATGCGAAGCTGGCCGGCGCGCACCTTGAAAAAGCGGGCCGGAGCTTTCGTTCGAAATTCTGGGACGCGGAGAAAGGCCGGTACACCTATGCTTTCAATGCCGACGGCAAGCAGGTCAAAGAGCTGACGCCCTGGAGCGCCGTGCCGCTGGTGTGGAATATCGGAGACGCGGAGCGGAGCGTTCGGACTCTGGAAAATTTCAACTCCGCCGAGCTGACGACGGATTGGGGGATCCGGATGCTCTCGAACAAGAGCAGTTATTTCGAGCCCCTCAATTATAACTACGGCGCGGTCTGGCCGTTTCTCACGGGATGGGTGGCCACCGCCCTCTTCCAGCATAATTTTTCGCTTCAGGGGCATGGGCTGTTGACGGCCGCCGTCCGCCACACCTTTGACAATGGGCTGGGCTATGTGACCGAGCTTTTTTCCGGCCATCAGAATATCTGGCCCCAGGAGGCCGTCTGCCACCAGGGCTTTTCCTCAAGCGGGGTCGTTTTTCCCTTCGTCCGCGGCCTGCTGGGCCTTGACGGCGATGCGGCGAAAAAGGAGATCGTTTTCAGGCCGCGGTTCCCGGCCGATTGGAACGATGTGTCTATCGAGAACTGCAAAATCGGGGAGGAGGCCTTCTCTCTGCATTTTCGAAGGCAGGAAACAAAGCTGAGGGTGGACATTGTCTCCAAGAAAAATAACGGTTATCGAATGATATTTGGGCCTGCCTTAGGGCTTGGGACCGAAGTGCGGGGAGCTCGCCTAAACGGCAAATCGGTGCGGCCCCGCATGGATCAGCCCCCGCTGGCCCAGGCCGTTCAGCCGCTTGTAGAATTGAACCTCACCGGCCGGGACTCCGTCGAAATCGATTTCGAGCCGACCGTCGAGCTCCTGCCGCCGCCCAACGAATCCAAGACCGGCGATTTCAACAAAGGCCTGAGAATCATCAAAATGGAGCGGACCGGAAAAGCTTTGAGAGTCACCGTGGAAGGCCTGGCCGGTCAAGCCTATGCCCTGAAGGTCACCCAGTCGAAGAGGATTGAATCCGTCAAGGGGGCTCAGCGATCCGATGAGCAGCTCCTGATCCAATTTCCCCAGGGCCAGGATGGAGAATTTGTCAGACAGGAGATCATTATTCGTCTGAGGTGATATCTCTGAGGAAAGATGGCGGGACAGCCCCTCATTCTAAAATCCGGCAAAATGTTTCCCGATGTATAGGCGAATGGATTGATCTATCTCCGCAAATAGCTTTATTTTTTGGGGACCGTTGATCCCGCCGCGACAAGCCGGCGAACAGGATACCCATGTCAATAAAAATCCTTCTGTTCTGATTCATCGCTTATACCTCCCTGAATCTAAACTCCCGGATCATTAGTACTATTCCGGCCAAAAAAACGTTGCGGATGAAACGATTTGGCCGCCGCCGCGATTTAATAATCGTGAGCCGAATTATGTTAAAATAGATTTTTAGGAGCCGGAGATTAACGAAAAAACATCGGAATATATGGCGAAAGGCGCCATCTTTCTTGTTTCTTTAATCCTTCATATTGTCGGCTTTAGCGTTGTCCTCCATCTTAAATTCACCTACAAGATTTATGACCTAAAGCAGAAGTCGGTGTCGGCGTTCATCGTGCCCAAGGAAAAAATCGTCGCGCCGAGGAGAGACGGGCTGGCCGCCGGAATTCCTGCCGGGGAGGATTTAGGGGGAAAAGAAATCACCGGCGGAGAAGGTTCAGGAGTCGGTCGAGCCGCGGTCGGGCAAAAGCCGGCGGAATCGAAGGCCCCTTCCGGAGGCCAAGCCGCAAGGCCGGGGGGAGCCGCCCCGGCCGTCCAAAGCCCATTCGAGGTCAAAGGGGAAATCAAGGAATCACGGAATTTTTCCTCTGGATTTGGCCTGCTCATTCCGCCGAAATCAAAGCTCGACCTGACAAGAGCCAAAGGGAATCTCGAGGATTCCTACCTTCCCCGGGACAAATACCAGGTCAGGTCGGACATCAACTTCGCCAAATATCTTTATCCGGGCACGGCCATTTCGGGCAAGACCGGCGCGGGAGGCAGGCCCGGCCGTCCCGGAAAGAAAGGAGCCCGGGCTTTTATCGGAGGCGCCGCGCCCCCGAACGTCCAGAAATATAACTTTTCGCCATGGGCCAATGCCGTGATGAACCGAATCCAGAAGAACTGGTCGATTGCCGCTCCCGCTGATTTCGCCTGGAAGGGCGAAGTCGGGATTACCGTGGTGATCGGGAAGAACGGGAACCTGACCTTGATCGAAGTGATCGCCTCATCCAAAATCGATGCCTTGGACCAGGCGGCCATTCGGGCGCTCGAGTTGAGCCTGCCCTTTCCGGCCCTGCCGGCCGATTTCCCGAATTCCAGCCTTGAGGTCTATTTCATTTTTCAATATGGCGATTAAAAAGAACCTTGGCTTTGTCGTCCTGCTGGCTGTCTCCGTCCAGGCCCTGCCGGCTCAGTGGAAGGACGACGTAGCGGGCATTTTTCGGGGGACGCGGGATTTTAAAAGCATCGTGGAATTGGTCCTGCCCCGGCTCGACAAAATGGACGCCGCGGACAAGCCCGACGCCTCGGGTTTGCTGGCGTTCTGTTTTAACAAGCTGAATGACAAGACGAACGAGATCAAATGGATCGCCGAGTATTTCGAGACCTACCGGGCCGGGGACTCGGGATACGCCTTTATCGACCTGGTGGGCCAGGCCGAGGTGATAGCCTTCCTTTCCCGCTGGAAAGGCCGCTATCCGTTCGTTCCGGAAATCGCGCTCATCGCCGGCGTCGGTGGCAACCCGATCATCATTCAAGGCATTCTGCCCCTCGGGTTCGACCTGACCGCCGATGCCTATTATAAATTTTCTGAAGGGTCGACTGTCCTTAAAGCGGGCCTTTTCAAATCCGGCCCGAATATCCTCAGCCTGGATGCCAACGACCTTTTTTTGAGGCCGGGGAGGCGCACCTATTTTCTGGAACTCAAAGCGGGGGAGCTCATCCTCAAGAAGGAAATCGACCTGGACATCGAAGTCTCTTCTCCGCGGACCGAGCCAAAAACCCCGACCGTGAAGAGGCAGCCCCTCTATTACAGGCTATCCATGTATGTCGGAGGGGAGTTGGTGATGGCGAGCCAGAAAACGGAGAATGCCGTGCCGCTCAAGCTGGACGTCAAGCCGAACCAGAATCCCTTCGGCTACAAGCCGGACTATTACGTCACGCGCAACAATCCCGGGACAAATTACTTCTCGATCTTCAGCGCCATCGGGCTGCTCTACCAGCTTTTCAAGGACCTCCTGAAAAAGAAGGATACCAAAGCCGAGCCGCCGAAAATCCAACTGGTCCAAGAAATGACGATCACCAATAAGCAAAAGGATACGGACGGCAATGACCGGGAGACCAAGGTGTCCATCAAGCTGAAGACGAAAAACCTGCCATACGTGTTGAGCGTCCCGTAAGGGAATGGAGGACAACGTTGAGGCCGGGGAGGGAGGCGGAGATCTGTGGATCTATTTGTGGAGGGATCGCAATTTTATATTTCCACCCTAAAAAAGCCCTTCAGGCCGAAGCCGAAGATGATGGACAGGGCGAAGAAGACGATGAGCCAGTGAATATGCCAGCCGAAAAGATTCATGCCTGGGGCGGGATAGACCACCTCGACCGATTGGATCCCCAGGTTTTTCGGCAGCGGCCTTTCGCCGGGATTGAATACTTGGTCAAGAAAGCCCGAACCGACTTTCACGGCGGAGATCTTGGAAAGGCGGTTCTGCGCCACCGCGACCTGTTTGGAAAAGGATAGATTCTCCGATCGGAAGGTGACGGCGTGGACGCCCTTGTCGCGGGCCCTCAGACGCCAATCGATTTCCCGGAGATCTTCGATTCTCAGGGCGGGCGTTTCGATGGAGATCCCGGCGGGCGTCTCGATCGCAATTTCTATCTGGAAAGGATTTTTGCCTTCTTCGAGCTTGATTTTCAGGACGGCCTCTTGCCCGACATCCAGTGACCGGTACCCGAACCAGAGGTTGAGTTGGATAAGGATGAGAAGGACCGGGACGATCATGACCAGCATCGGCTTGGCGGAATAGCTGAGGTATTTCAGGTTGGCGAGTAGGATGTGGCCGTAAGCCTTCAAAGACACTCGCATGTTGTCCTTGTAAAGGCGGAGCTCCAGCAGGTGGGCTTTGATCTTGTTCTTGGCCTTTCGGATTCCTTCCTGGTTGGAGGTGTGGCGGAAAATAAAGAGCATCAACAGGCCTGTCAGGAGAGAGATGAGGATCATCCCGAACCACGGGCTTGCCTGGCGGAACGGCAGAAAAATGATTTCAAAGATCCTGCCGAAGGCCGCGTTAAATGTCCACATCGTCACATTCACTCAAAATGTAAAATGGCATCAGGAGATATATCCCAGCCCCTTTAGTTTTTTCTTGATCTCTTCCTCGGAATCGGACTCTTCGATCTTGGCCATCTCTTTTTCCAGGCAGTGGGTGATGAACTCCTCTACTGATGAATATCCGGACATCTCGGCGTATTTCCGAACCTTGTCCATCAGGCTTTTATCCAGCTTGATCTTCTCTTTGCCCATACGTCCTCTCCTCGTCATGGCGAGGCGCTTCGCTCGCGATGACATCTATCAAAATATCGTTTTCCCGATTAAATCCCTGGGCTTTTCGACGCCGAAGACATCGAGGATCGTCGCCGTGAGATCATAGAGGGCGGGGGCTTCAGCCACGATCGGGCGGTTGGCGGCCAGGATCCCGGAGAGGATCTCCGCCGCGCCCATGTGGTCGCCGCTCCATTTTCCCTTGTTGTCCTCGAGCACGTTCTTTTCGATTTTGCCGAGCGGCGATCCGAAGGAAATGCGATAGCCGCGGCTGAATCCGAGGATGATATCGGGCGCTTCTCCGACACATGGGCCGGAATAGACATCCTTGGAGACATAAGCCTTCCATAAAACTTTATCACCCGTCTTGGGATCGACGAATTCTTCGAGCTTGCGGGCGATTTCCCGGACCAGGTTCTCTTTTTCGGCGCCTTCTCCGACGATGCCTTCGGCCTCCCGGCCCCTCTGGTTGATATACAAGCCGTTCAGGCCTACCCCGAAGGCTTTCGTCCTCGACCAGTCTGTGTCGGGAAAGAGATTTCCCGTTTCCCTTTTAAAGGGATTGGTCAGGACATGATAGCCGTTTTCCTTGAGCCATGTGTTCAAGCTGAAACTGCGGCTGAAGGGATTGAACCCATGGTCGGACATGACGATGAGAACGGTCTCCCTGTCGATCTTGTCCATGGCCTTGGCCAAGATCTGATCGGCTTCCCTGTAGGTGTTTTCGATGACCTTCCCGTATTTGGCGGCTAGTCCCGCATCATACGCGGGATGCTTCTCATCGAGCAGCCGCCAGAACATGTGCTGGCGCTGGTCCGTGCTCGAAATGTAGTAAAAGAGAACCCCGGAATCAAACCGCTCCAGCTCGTAGTCCAGCATGGCCTTGCTTTCCTCGAGGACGAAATCATCCTGTTCCAGGAATTCTCCTTCATCCAGGATGTCGTTATCGAGTGCGCTGGTGTCGGCCGGAAGCCCTTTGGTAAAAAACGGGCCGAATCTTTTTTCGAGCTCGGCGGCATAGGAGGACGGGGTGGAAAGGGGGAGGGCGGGATCGGCCGGGTCGACGTTGATCGAGGAAACATAGAGCTTGAAGTTGGGCCGGACTTCCTTGAGGTAGAACATGCAGATGCCGCTCACGCTTTGGGTGGGGATTAGGGAAAAACGGATCCTCTTCCAGCCGCTCCATTCTTTTTCTTTCAGGATGAATTCCTGGTCCTGGATGACGATTTTCGCCACCGGATTTTGCCGGTCGAGGAAAACCTTGAACTCGATCTCGGCTTCCGGCCGGTCTTTTTTGAAGGTGTTGGCCGGACCCGGCAGCTTGGCGTCCACCCGGTTCCCGATGACATAGACCGGATGGACGGACCCTCCGCCGATGTCCTCTTTGATCTCTTTGGGCTCTGTCGTGTAGTACCTGAAAGAATTGTAATTGCCCAGGAGATCCGGCGTGCCCAGTCCGGAGAATGTTTTTTGCTTGGAGGGAACGGGAGGATAGTTGGCGGGAATTTTGAAAATCGTCGCCGGGATGTCGTGCTCCTCCAGGATCTGCCAGAAAGCCTTACCCTTGCGGAGGTTCCGGACGTCTCCGCCCTTAATGGGAAGGATCCAGTTGCCGACGCGGATCGTCTTTTTCGCCTCTTCGGTTAAGGCTGCGGAAAAAACAGGCCAATAGTTTTTGGGATCGCGGTGGATAAAATCGAAAATGCCGTGGCCGCCCGGGTTCGTGCCGGCGATGAGATTGGACCAGGCGACGGGGCTCTGGGGCGGGATGCTCGTGCCGAGCCTGCGGAATCCTCCTTGTCCGATGAGACGTTTAAAGGCGGGCAGCTTGCCTTCGCTCATCCAGACATTCGTGAGATGCGGGTCCATCCCGTCAAACCCGAGTATCAGGACTTTCTTGTTTGTGGCCGTTTTGCCAAAGGTCCGAGTCACAAGATTCGAGCGCGATTCCAAGGCCAGCAGGGAGGCGGCCCCCAGGCTATATTTTAGGAAATCCCGGCGATGGATCGGCTCGCTCATGATTTCTTCCCCTTGGCCGCGGGCGCGATTCCCGGCTTGGTCAGCAAAGACCGGCCGTCCATGTGGGCCGGCGGCTCCAGCCCGAAGAGATCGAGCACCGTCGGCGCGATGTCCATGATCGAAGGATTTTTGGCATCTATTTTCCGGCTGCAGAAAAGAACCCCCGGCACCCAGGCCGGGTCGATGCAGTGGTCGCCGCTCCAGGCCTTGGTGTTGTCCTCGAAGACGGCGGGCGTGATTTTTCCGGTCACGCCTTCCCAGGAAGCCCGGTAGCCGGCATTGTATCCGATGATCAAGTCCGGCGAGTTTTCTTTATAAGGTCCATGATAGATTTCGTCCCGGTCATAGACCCGGCTGACGGCCGCCACTCCCTTTTCCTCGTCCTTCAGTCCGGTGAGTTTTTTCAGGAGTTCGGCTTTCAGCGCTCTTGTCTCGTCGCCGGCTCCGACCAGGCCCTTGGCCTCGCGGCCCTTTTGATTGACATAGAGCCCGCCCAACCCCAGGGCGTAGGCCTTCGTCCTTTCCCAGTCCACATCCCTGAACCACTCCTCGCTTTCGGCCTTGCCGTTTTTCAAGAACAGATAGCCGGTTTTATGGAGCCAGGAATTGAGGTTGACGCCGCGTTTGAACGACTTGAAGCCGTGGTCGGACATGATGAAAAGCGCGCTCTTTTCACTCATTTTTTTTCGGAGGCGGCCGACCATATCGTCCATGTTCCGGAAGAGCTCTTCAATGACCTTATCGCTCATCAGGGCCCGGCCGCTTTTGAGCGCCGGGTGGTCCTTGTCCAGGTATCTCCAGAACATATGGGAAATGCTGTCGGTCGTCTCGAACACGCAGATGACCAGGCCCTTCTTGGTCTTGGCCAGGGCATTGTCGACCATGGCTTCCCATTCGCGGTGGTTCGAGTAGGTCAGCTCCAGAAAAGCCTGCTCGCTCAGCGCACCTTCATTGAGCGCCCAGGTGTCGTTGGCTTCCCCGAGGGTGATAAAGCTCCCCAGGAGCTTGGACAGATAGACCGAATAGATGAATGGATGGGAGATGGGCAGGGCGGGCTTTTCCGGATCGATATTGAGGGGCGTGAGATACATCTCGAAATACGGCCGAATCTGGGAGACATAAAAACGGCAGATGGCCTTGATTTTCATGCCCAGGCCGGGGCGAAATGTCAGGCGAATCCAGGGCGAAAAGGTTTCTTTTTTCAAGGTGATGGTTTGACCCGAGACTTCGATCCGGGCTTGTTCTTTTTCGGGCTCGATTGAAATCCTCATCGGCAGCCGGATTTCTTCCGCTTTTTTGAGAAGCGAGTTGTCCGGCCCCGAGATGTATGTCTCGACCCTGTTCCCTTTCACCTCGACGGGAATGGCGATTCCACCCTCGCGCTTTTTGATCTTATCCGGGTCCGAAGTGTAAAAGGAGAATGTTCCCTGGCTTCCTTTGAGGTCGGGCGCGCACATCCCGGACAGCAGATGCCCCTTGAATTTTTCAGGCGGAAATGTGATCGGCACCCTCAGGACGGTGCTGAAAATTCCATGGTCGCCCAGGATCTTCCAAAACGGGACACTTTTCCGCAGGCCCCTGATTTCCGGCTTGGAAAGCGGGACGTTGTATTTTCCGAGAGAAAAGACTCTTTTGGGCTTTCCGATCCGGGCTGAGGAGAGGTCGGGAAGATAGGTCTTCGGGTCGCGGCTGAGAAAGTCGAAGATATTATGCTTGGACGGTTCGGAGCCGGTCATGAACGAAGACCAGGCGACGGGAGAGATAGCCGGGGTCGTCGTTTGGAGACGGGCATAGGCCCCTTCCTGTTTGAGCTTCGAAAGATGGGGCAATTTGCCATCGGCCATGTATTTTTCGGCGAGCTCCGGGGAGAGCCCGTCGAGCCCGATGATGACCACTTGCTCGACCTGGCCTTTCTTGTACGCTTTTTTTCCTCTGATCAGGCGAAAAAAGAAGCGGAAGGGCCAGGCCACGAAGGAAAAAATGGCCAGAAAAAAGGTCAGGAAGAGGACGAGAAATGAGGAAAGGAAAGCGAATCCGGCTCCCGGGCCGATATAGGCAGCGAGAGGAAGGCCTGATAAGAAGAATAAAAGAATAACCGCTCCGATTTTTGCCAGGCGATTTTTCCTGTCCATGCGAACCGCGGAATGGAGGCCGGCAGATCTGATCTTTTGGATCATTTCGGACCAAGCGCAGAGTCTCCTCTTGCCGCGCGGAAGGCACGAGATTGCCACGGCCCAAGGGGCTTCGCAACGACTGCGTCGGATGGCCACGGCCCAAACCGCCTGGGAACGATATCTTGAATGATCGGTCATTCAAAGCGATCCAAAATGATCCGGGAAAGATCCGATATCGAGAGGTCCTGTCCGAAATCGTTTTTGGCCAGGAAAAAGGCATCATCCCAGGTGTGCATGCCCTGGAGGCCGGGCGTGCGCCCGAAGATCTCTTTTTTCTTAACCGAGCCTTTCAAGTCAAAACCCGGCTCAGAAAGGACGATCAGGTCCGGACCTTGAGAAACGAGCGGGCCGGAATAGATGTCTTTGGCAAGGAAGACTTTCCGGATGATTTTTTTCCCGTCATACTCCAGCTTTTCCAGCTTCCGGATCATCTCCTCTTTGAGGGATTTTTGCTCGCCGGCGCGGACCGAGCCGTTGGGAAACTTATCTTTATAATTTAAATAGATGCGGCTGGGATCCAGGGCGAAGGCGATGGACTTGGCGGATATGTCTTCCAAGCCCTTTGGCGAGGAATTGGCGAACTTGAGGTATTTTTCTTTCTCCAGCCAGGCGTTGAGATAAACTTCCTGTCGGATGCCCGTGAAGCCATGATCGGAAAGGAAGAAGATATTCTCCTCATCGCCCGCCGTTTTGCGAAAGGAGGAATATATTTTATTGACGAGCCGGTCGATCTGGCGGTAATAATCGAGAAAATTCTGGTGGTGAGGGTGGTTCGGGTCCTCATAGGCGTTCCAGAGAAAGTGGTGGAGCCTGTCGGTCCCCGTGATGACGAACTCAAAATAGTCCCATTCCTCCTCCCAAAAAAGGTTCAGGGCTTTCTGACGGCCCATGAGCGTTTTGATCAGCTCCTGCCAGAGAAAGCCGTGGTTCTCCCGGGCTTTGAGCGTGTCGATATCGATCTGGTAGCCCATCTGTTCCAGGTCGACCTTATATGAAGGCGGATAGACGGCCTTGGCCAGCTCGATAGCCACGAACCCGGAGATGAGCACCCCGTTGATTTTCCGGGCCGGGTAAGTGGACGGCTGGTTGATGATGATGCATTTTTTGCCTTTTTCGCTTAGGCCGTCCCAAAAAGTCGGCACCTGGACATTTAAAAAATTCGGAAAGCGAAGGTCATAGGAGCGGGGTTTTAGGTCGGTAAACCCGAAAATGCCGTGCGTTCCCGGATTGGTGCCGGTCATGAAGTTGGTCCAGCTGACGGCAGAGATCTCGGGAAGGCTGGCCTTCATTTTATGGAGATGACCGGAATCGATGATCCTTCCCAGAGCCGACATGATCCCCTTCTTGGCCAGGTCGATGAGAAGGCCGTAGGGAACGCCGTCCAGGCCGATAACGCAAACGCGGTTTTCGTTTTTTTTCTTGAAGATAGACATAAACTGGCCTATTATAGCACCAAAAGCCGGGTTGTCAATTAAACGGGGTCAAAGCTACACATTTGACACATTTTATGGGTGTGGCGCCGGAAAAATCCCTTCTCCATGGATTATGTCAGATGTTTGGCGTTGACCCCTGTCGCTTCTCAAATTTTCGTCAGTTCCGGGTGCCGGGGCGTCCATGTCGGCGCCACCCATTTCACGAATTATCAATATTCACGGAAACGGAGATGCTTTCGGTCAAAAGCAACTATCGGGGCAGGCTGACGGCTTTGAGCACCTGGGCGAGAAATTCTTCTTCCGGGACGGCCCCTTCGAAAGAGATGGTCTCGTTGACGACGGTTTTAGGGACTCCGTACACGTTGAATCGATTGGCCAGGTGAGGAAATTCCGTGGATTCCACCATGTCGGCCTTAACCAAAGGGGATTCCAGGGCAAACTGATGTCCCAGACGGACGGCCGTGGCGCAGTAGGGGCAGGTCGGCGTGACAAAGACCTGGATGTGGATGTCTTTATCGACGGACTTGAGGGCATTTTTGGTTTGAGCGGAAAGCTCGGTTCTTCGCTTTGAGACATCCGCGATGGCTTCGACAAGGCTCGTGTATTCGTATCCGGAAGGAATCCCAAAGAAGCGTATCCCGCAGTCTTGATCGCCCATGATCACGGTCGCGGGGATCTTGTCGATCTTGTATTCGGAGGCTTTTTCTTTATCCGCCGTATAGTCATAGACCAGGAGTTCGATTTTATCGGAAAGAGCTTTGACCTCTTCCAAAAGCTGCTTGGTTTCTTTGCAAAAGAAGCAGTCCTGTCCTTTGAGCGAGTCGGGAAGGACGAGCCGGCTCGGTTCCTGGGTGAAATGGAGGATGGTGACTTTGTTTTCGAGCTCGCCGTCGAATTTTTTCTTGGTGGCCTCACGGACTTCTTGGCTGAGGATTTCCATGATAGTTCTCCTTTCTCGGCGAAGAGGATTATACCCCGGTTCAGATTGACTTTAAAGCGTGTCGTTGATAAAGTGATAGCCCTGAGAAACCGCCCGGCTATGTTAAAAATCGACAAGCTTCTGGAGTTCCTGGAAGCTAAATACCGGAAAAAAACAAAGAAAAGCCTGCAGATTTATCGGCGGGCCCAGCGGGTGATGATCCAGGGCGGGAGCCATTCCCTGCGCCTCTTTTCGCCCTATCCCTTCATCATCACCAGGGCCAAGGGGCCCATGGTCTATGATTTCGACCGGAACGCCTATATCGATTACTGGCAGGGCCACTATGCGAATATCCTGGGCCATAATCCCAAAATCCTGACGGATGAATTCAAGAGATTCAGCCTGGAAGACGGTTCGTTGCATACGGGATTCGAAGGGGAGAGCCAGATCAAGCTGGCCGAGCTCCTGCTCAAACAGCTCGGTCATAAGGATTACAGAATCCGGTTCACGACTTCAGGCACCCTGGCCACCATGTATGCCGTCATGCTGTCCCAAGCCTACACGGGACGCGATGGCGTTCTGAAAATCGGCGGCGGCTGGCACGGGGCGTCGCCCTATCTCCTCAAAGGCGTCAAATATTATCCCCAAGCCGGCTTCGAGCAGGCCGAATCGGCCGGAGTTCCCAAAGAGATCCTCCGAAAGATCTTTATGACCCGTTTCAATGACGGGGACGACCTGGAAAAAGTTTTGTGGAGAAAGGGCAGCGAGATCGCCTGTTTGATCGTCGAGCCGTTTTTGGGCGTCGGCGGATTCTTAGCTGCTTCGCAAGAATATCTGGACCTGGCCAGGGCCTTGACGGAAAAATACGGCATCGTCCTCATCTTTGACGAGATCATCTCAGGGTTCCGCTTTTGTCCCTCCGGGGTTCAGAAACTCTATGGGATCGAGCCCGACCTTTCGACGTTCGGAAAGCTGATCGGCGGCGGCCACGCCGTCTCCGCGGTGGCCGGCAAATCCGAGATTCTCGAGAAGTGCCTGCCCCAAGCCCCGGCCAAGCTGCGGGTGCTTTTTGAAGGGGGGACCTTTTCTTCCCATACCCAATATATGAGGGCCGGCTATGTCATGCTGAAATCGCTTGCCGACCAGGCCTCTTGGATCTATCCAAAAATTGCCGCGACAGGGGAAAATCTTCGGCGTCGCGTCGAAAAGGTTTTCGGCGACCGGGGAATCGAGGTCAAATGCACGGGCGACGGAAACGATGTGGTCAAAGGAAGCTCGCTCTTCATGGTGAATTTTCCGCTGAAAAGAGTCCGCTACGCGAGCGCTGAGGATGTCTGGAACCCGGCCTTATCTCATGTCCGTCTGAAAGAAGAAGTCCTGAAACTGGCTTTGCTCACGGAAGGCGTCCATGTCGTCCACGGCGGCGGCGCGGCGTCGGCAGCCCATGAAGAGAAACACGTCGAGCAGACGATCGCGGCCTACAGCGAAGCCGCCAGGCTTTTCAAGAAATATCTTTACTAAGGGTATCCTCCATTTCAGGCGGGGAAAGATTATCTGAGCAACGATCCGGAAACAGCCTCACTCCCCATCCGGGTTTTCGACGCCGTCCCCGGATCGTTGCCCCTTTCCCGAAATTTTTTCCAGTCGAAATTGAAAGGCGCCGCTTTGGGTGCTTAAAATGATTCGCCTGTCTTCGATCCGCTGAAAAGACAGGCCTTCAAGATTCCTGGAGCGCCCGCCTTTTCGCCAGAGGACCTGTCCGCCTTCTTTTAAAGCACCGTTTCTCCACAGCAGCGGAATGCGGATTTCGGCTTCGACCCCAACGGGAATCCCGAGGTCGAGCTCGAAGCGATCTTCCTTCCTCCTCCAAGAGACGCGGATGTCGCCTCGAATCGTCTTGAGCGTGGCCGAGGCGGAATCCAGATCCCGGAAGAGCGGCGGCTTGACCAGGATTTTTTTCCAGCCAGGAACCAGGCAGTTCACCCCGGCCACGGTTTTATAAAACCAGGCGTCCACGCTGCCCAGCATGATATGGTTGTGGGAGTTCATGCCGCCGCCTGTGATTTTCTCCCAGCGTTCCCAAAGCGTCGTGGCGCCTTCCCTGACCATATAGCCCCAGCCTGGGTAGCTTTTCTGGGTGGCCACCCGAAAGGCCGTTTCCGCATGTCCATTTTCCGTCAGGACATCGAGAAGGTAACGCGTGCCGAGGATGCCGGTATCAAGATGGTAATCCTGGTCGCTGACAACGCTGCGGACAAGCGCATCGAGGACTTTGCTCCTTTTTCTTTTCGGGACCATGTCCAGATAAAGGGGCAGGACGTTGGATGTCTGGCTGGCTATCTTTTCGACAGGGCTCATCCGGACGGCTTCATAGGCGTCTTGCTTCAGAAATCTTTTATTGAAAGCGGTTTTGATGTCCCGGGCCAGGCGGGTCAGGCGCTTTTCGTCGTCCGGCTTCTTAAGAATACCGGCCATCTTGGAAAGGAAAAGCGTATCGTGATAGAAGAACCAGGTCGAAGTGAGCTCGACGGTCGTTTTTTTGGGAGGGATGCTTCCCGGGGGACACCAGTCGCCGTATTTGCCCAATTTATCGATAATACAGCCTTTGGAACTGCGGTGGAGGAAAGACACGTATTTTTTCATGGCTTCAAAGTGTTTTTCCAAAACTCTTGTGTCTCCATAATAGAGATAAAGATACCAGGCGAGCGTGATGTAAGCCGAACCCCAGGCGGGATCGGCCGGATAGAGGCGGCCGAGATAGGGAGGGACTGTGTCCGGGAGGCTGCCGTCTTTTTTCTGGGCGTTCTTGATATCTTGAAGATACTTGGTGTAAAAAGCGGCCATATCAAAATTCAGGATGGCCTCTTCCGCCGAGAGATGGGCGTCGCCCAGCCAGCCGTGCCTTTCATCCCTCTGCGGGCAATCCGTCGGGATGCTCATCAAATTCGAAAGCTGCCCCCACCGGATATTCCGGTGGACGCGGTTGATTAGACGATTGGCACAGCGAAAATCCCCTCCGGGTTCGACATCCGTATGAACGAAACAGCCCTCGACATCGAGGATCTTCGGCAGTTTGGGAAGGCCGCTCACTTCCGCATACCGAAAGCCATGCTGGGTGAAGCGCGGCTCATACCGTTCGGCGCCTTTCCCTTTGAGGACATAGACATCCGTGGCCTCTGCGTTCTGATTGGGCGAAGTGTTCAGCCGTCCGTCCTCATGGATGAGCTCGGCGTGCCTGAGCGTCAGCGCCGTCCCGGCCCGACCTCGAACCGATATTCCGACCCAGCCTGAAAAATTCTGTCCGAAATCGAAGATGAGGCGTTCCGGTCCCGGGCACCAGGTCTTTTTCGGCTTCAACCTCCGGACGACCTTGATCGGAGGCAGCATCTGGGAACGGGGCGGCGCGCCTCTTACGCAGACCGCCCGTCCCTGGAATATCTTCGGCTCGAGCCGTCCGTCGCAGCGCTCGCCGAAATAGAGGCCGTTTTCCATAAGCGGTCCATGCCCGGATTTCCAGGATTCATCCGTGCCCACGACCTGCCGTTTTCCGTCTTCAAACTCCATTTCGATTTGGGCGATCACCCTCGGGCTGCCGTAGCCGAAATTGACGATATGCCGGCCGTTTCCCAGGCTGATGAGGGCCTTGTTTATCGGCTTCAGCATTTGCCTGATGTCATACGTCGAATAGAGAGCCGTCTTGGCGTAATCGGTCTGGGCCGGATCAAGGACATGGTCGCCGACTTTCTGTCCGTTGAGAGACAGCTCATAAAACCCGAGTCCGCAGATATAAACCCGGGCCCTTTTAAGCCCCTGCCCCATCCGGAATTCCTTTCCCAAATAGATCGCCCGTGTCTGGACATAATCCCCCCGGAATTTTCCCTGCAGCACGGTCCCCCTGGACCGGAATTCAACGGGTTTTTTCAGGCTGATCCATCGCGCCTGCCAATCCGACTTGTCCAGCAGCCCCATTTCAAAAAAAGCGGTTTTACTATAGGCGCTGGGACGGCCGTTCTTGTCCCACCAGCGAACGCGCCAATAATAGCGCCTCCGGCTCTCCACCTTTTTTCCGCCGTATTCGATGTGAAAATGCCTATTTGTATTTATGCGCCCGCTGTCCCAGCAATCGCCGCCTCCCCGTGCCGCCAATCGTGCCGTCGACGAGACGATGAGCTGATAGGCGATGGGCCTCTGCCCGCGCTCGGAGTGGCGGAGAATCCAGGAGAGACGAGGCTTGGGAATATCGATTCCGATAGGATCCTGGAGATATTCACACCTGAGGCGCAGGGGAGGGGGAATGGTCATAAGACGTTCTCCTCGGAGGTTTATTCGGCCTTGGCCAGGAAGTAGTCGGCCGGCTGGATGCCGTATTTTTCCGCTTCCAGGGATTTGGTGATCGTCCGGCTGAATTTTTTTGTTTCAGGCGCGATTTCGGTGAGGTCGATGAGTTCTCCGTCGACCTTGTTCCCATCGGCATCGGCGATGATCTTGACTTTGGGCCTGAGGTGAAAGGCCGGATGAGGATTCGCCTCGAAGACGATGCCAAGCTCTCCCGTATCCAAAGCGACCAGCGATCCGATCGGGTAGGCCCCGATCATGATGATGAACACCTTGAGAATGAGCGGGTCGAACTCTTCGCCACTTTTTTCCTGCATCAGGCTCAGCGCGTCATCACGGGTGAAGACCTTGGCCCGGTAGACGCGCTTGGTCGTCAGGGCGTCGAAGTAATCGACAATTTTCACGATCTTGCTGAAAAGATTGGTCGACCTCTTTTTAAAATACCTGGGATACCCCGATAGGTCTGCCTTGAGATGGTGCTCCAAGGCCACTTGGACAGCCCGGATCGGGATGCGACGCGTGCTTTTGAGCTGGATCAATTTTTCGGCCCCGATATGGACATGGTTTTCGATGATGGCTCGCTCGGTCGCGTCGAGCTGGGCGGGTTTGTCCAGGATCTCCCTGGGGATGTCCAATTTTCCCAGGTCGTGGAGGAAGGAGCTCACGCCCAGGTCCGACAGCTCTTCCCGGGTCAGGCCGAGCCTCCGGCCGAGGGCGATGGCCAGGATGCAGACGTTGATGGAATGATTCAGGGTGTATTCGTCGAAATTTTTAATGTTGGTCAGGCCGTAGATAAAGGATTCGTCATCGACGATATGGTTGAAGATCGACTGCATCCACCGTTTGGCGAGGTTGAGGTTGAACGTGCCCGTCGTTTTTTGTCTTTCGAAGACTTCCTTCAGCAGATAGATGCCCGAAAAATACAAGCGGACGGCATTCTTTTCCCGGCTCTGCATGGGCTCGGCCGGGGCGCTCTTTTCGACGGTGATATGATCGATTTGCTCGACGTCCAGGGCGTGGAGGATCTTGTCGTGGGCGGTTTTGGCGTCAAGATCTTTCCTGTTCAGGATCGACACGAAGCGTTGGATTTCCTCCTGCGTCAGCCCGGGAGAAAAAGCGATGGCTGCGAGTTCTTTCGAGGAGAGCTCGTTTTGGAGGAATTTATAGATATGGTAGTTGGAGTAATCGAACTTGATCCTCACGCCTTTCACGTACAGGGCGTTCTGCCGCAGCCTCAGGACGAGCTCGCCTTCCCGTTGAAGAGCATTATCGAGAACGGCAATAAACTGCTCCATTTGGTCCAGGACGATCCGGTTGTTCGACTCATAGACCTTGGCGATTTTGAGGACGACCTGCAGGCGCGTCAGGATATCGACGGATTCTTTCTGGGTCAGTTCCTTTTCTTGATTCGTCAGTTCGGCGTCCATCATCCTTTCCATTTCATGAGGCGTTTTTTCCGAGCGTTTTTTCCGGCACTTTCCGGCAGGCCTCGGCGACTCTTTTATTCGAGCTTTTCATACCCTTGCCAAGAGCTTCGAAGGCTTCGGGCGTGGCCAAGATCTCGAGAGCCTGGACGGCGCACAGTTGGGTTTCTTCATATTTGGCTTTGGAGAAAGGGCTGGATTTTCGGAGAGCTTTGGACAGGGCGTCCAGGGCTTCCGGCGTCTTGGTCCTGGCTAAGTAATTGAAAATGGCGCTTTGTTCCTTGGGGCTTTTTGTATAGAAACGCTTGTTCGTAGCCAGCCGGACAACCTGTTCCAGCGTGCTTTTATCGTGCATCCATTGGAGTTTTTCGGCGGCCGCGATGCGGATGTCTTCCTCGTTATCGTAAAAAAAGCCGAGGATGATCTTGTTGGCCATCTTGTCGCCAAAACGGTTGAGGCCTTCGATGGCCTCGAGCTTGATGTCTTTGTTTTGATAGGTATAGAGCGTGGCAAAGTAGGGCAGGACTTTTTTGTCTCCTGTCCGGCTGAGGAAGGAGATGATGCCCTTGGAAAGGATGGGCTTTCCGTCCTGGAGCTGGTTGGCCAGGACCTCGATATTCCCCCGGCCTGTTTCCCTAATATAATCAAAGGCCAAATTCCGGAATTCCGGATTGTCGGTGCTCTCCAGCAGCTCGGCCGCCAAGGGGATGGATCTGGGTCCGATGAGCCTGAGATAATCAAAAAAGGCCAGGATGGAATCGATGTCGCCGTGCTCAACAGCTTCCCGGACAAGGGCGATCGTGCGTCCTTCCTTGAGGGAGTTCAGGAATTTTTCGAGCTCGGCCGCCTTGGCGGGATGCTGAGAGGTAAAAATGTTCTTCAGTTCCTGGATTTGCCTCAAGAACTGACCGGCATGGGTAAATTTTCCTTCCTGGAGGAGTTCCTTGTGGTGTCGATCCAGGAAGCCTAGAATGGGGACGAACTTTTCGACCTGGTCTTCCATGTAAAGAAGCTCGAAAATCATGTCGAGGAACTCTTTTTCGGGGGAGATCTGCCGGGCCGACCCGACCATGGCTTCGATGCTGTGGAGATCCTTGTCGTCGAGCATCATGACCAACTCGGCATAGTCCTTCTTTTCTTCGTCTTCGAGCAGGCCGAGGCCGACGCGCTTGGTCACGATTCCCTGCTTGTCCTCGGCGGTCAGTTCGATATGGCCGCTGTAGAGCTGCTTTTTATCGACAGAAATCCCGAACTGCTGTTTTTCGAAGATGGCGATTTTCGACAACAGGTAGTCATCCGGCGCCGTGATTCGGACGTTCGCGAAATCTTTTTCCCAGATGGAAATGACGATGTCGCTCTCGTCAGGGGGAAGGAGCGAGTCTTTTTTGATAACATCGAGAAAATCTCTGAGCTCGGCCTTATCGATGTCCCTGAGGATGGCAAACCTCTGCATGCCGTCCTTGTAGAAAAGATAGGGCAGGCTTTTGATGAGGTTTTCTTCCTTGTAGATTTTTTCTCCGTCCAGGTAAAAGGCGCTTTCCCCGATGCCGGCCTCAAGCTCCAGGCGATGTTCAAAATAGGCTTTGAGCTTGGCCAGGAGCTCATCCACGAATTTTTGGATGGTGGAATGATGGGAAGGGAAAAGCTTCAAGGACGAAACAGTATGGG
>Ga0315294_10000276_pt1 | contig 55017 bp, 64 predicted proteins | sample YL17G13_40_MG_FD_203626 | JGI IMG/M metagenome (GOLD analysis project Ga0315294, IMG submission 203626) | Sediment microbial communities from Yellowstone Lake, YNP, Wyoming, USA - YL17G13_40 | ecosystem: Environmental > Aquatic > Freshwater > Lake > Sediment | place: USA: Wyoming | collected... | reverse complement strand
GTGTGGATGTCATCAACATCCATCTCTCCCGGTTCTACGAGATTCTCAACTTCAGCAATAGTAATTTTCGCCGCTTGCGCCATAACGTGGTTGAAATTCCTCGCTGTCCCTCTATATCTGAGGTTCCCCTCTTTATCACCTTTATAGGCATGCACAAATGCGAAGTCAGGTTTCAAAGCAACTTCAAGTATATATTCCCTGCCATCAAATATTTTCTTTTCCTTTTTCCCATCGTGAGGCATATTTGTAATATGTCCTTCTGCAACAAAAGTCCCAACACCGGTTGGTGTATAGAAAGCAGGTATCCCAGCGCCTGCCGATCTATATTTCTCAGCTAAAGTGCCCATTGGGAAAACCTCAACTTCTATTTTACCTGCCCTGACAGCTTGTTCGAAGGGATTATTTGCACCTTTACTTGCTGAACGATCGAGCGGATAAGAATCTATTACTTTCTTAAGCTGCCCGTTTTTAACCAGTAATTCACATTCTTCCCTTGCCCCGACAAGTGCTCCACATCCGCATGCCAGCGTAAGGTTTTTAACACCCTTTTTAATTATCCCTTGTATTAATGCTCTAGGAACGCCGGCGACAAAGAATCCGGGGATAGCTATCACAGCGCCGTCTTGTACGTCAGCTATCGCCTCCTCTATCGTTGCGACAGACTTGTCTACCATTTTTCTAACTTCCCTCCTTGTAAAATTTGGACTAAATATTAGACCTGACCCGATCTATTACTACAATTGTATATTTCGATGACAGATATTCTAAGAAGTCCCCGCTCTCTTTTTAACTCGATCTATAACAGCTGATAATGCTTTACCCACCTCACCTTGAATAAAAACATCCGCTTTGTCATCTATATGTAAAGTGCCCGTATTAATTATCATAAGCTTCGCACCAGACTCAATCGCATATATTGGCATATACGCCGCAGGATATATCATCAAAGATGATCCGATCAGCATAAACAAATCACAATTTCGTGAAAACTTTTCAGCTTTGCTTACCTCTTCTGTAAGAGGTGGTTCGCCAAATGAAACAGTTGCTGCCTTCAACTTGCCGTTACAATCCGCGCAAGTAGACTCCTCATTCTGACCTTCGGCTAGCCTCTTTGCGATTTCTAAAATATGGTAACGCTTTCCACAATTAATACACTTTAACCATCTTAATGAACCATGAAGCTCAATTAATTTATCATCAGGTATGCCTGTTTTCTGATGCAATCCATCCACATTTTGAGTAATAACGCAATCAAGCTTGCCCATTTTATAGATTTCCTCTATAGCATAATGCACAGCATTAGGTTGTGAATTTTCGATCATATGGAACATAGTCCATAACTGCCAGCTTCTTTTTCTTGCAGCAGGATCGCCTTGAAACTTGGGGAATGAATCTTCTTCAAGGTTATCAGCAGATTTGCCTTGCTGTGGCCCAGCAGAAGTAGCTATCCCTGTTCCAGTAAAGGCTACAATTTTCTTAGCATCAAATACCAGATTTGCTGCAGCCTCTACTAACTTTTCTGATATGACCCCTTTTATCTGATTCCCCATTCTCGTCCCCCGGATAGAGTCCCTTATGTAAACATAGCATTCATGATTGGGGATTCATTTCCGGCTAATATTCTAACAATCCCTGCTATACTTTTCTCTAACGCTAAACCTTGACCTAATGGTAAGTCTCTTCCCCTCTTTACAACTTCCTTTGCGTATCGTACTGCCACATTGTTATTAGCCTTTATACCTTTTGCTATCATTTCAACAGTAGATATTAATTCCTCACGTCTCACCAATCTATTAACAAGACCGATTCTTAAAGCTTCTTCAGAATCGATATATTCGCAGCTAAGCAACAACTGTAAAGCTTTCCCCATTCCTATAGTGCGAGGTAGTGTTTGACTTCCTCCTGCTGCAGGTATCATACCAAGCGCAACTTCGGGAACACCGAACACCGCATCAGTAGAAGCAATCCTGATATCACAAAACAAAGCGATCTCTACCCCGGAGCCTAATACATATCCATGCAATGCAGCGATTAAAGGCTGTTTTAAACTTTCTAATAAACCCCAAACATCACGTTCCCACCTGACCTGCCGAGCGATTATAGGTGAAGGCGCTGTACCGAATTCTGTAAGGTCTGCACCAACACAGAAGGCTTTTTCCCCAGAACCATTGAATATAACTACTTGCACATCGGGGTCGTCTCTTATTGCAGAAAGGATTTCATATAGCTCGTCTCGCATCTTTACATTATATCGATTTAACACTTGAGGACGGTTCAGTGTAACTTTTGCTATACCGTCGTGTTTTTCATAGATTATAGTCTCAAAGCCACTCACAGATTTATTTTACCACAATCATTGTCAAAACATTAGGGGGTGCTTATTTTGCTTATTCGTGCCTATATATATGATCTAAAATGGTAGGCATTTCAATATCGATGGCAACTTACTATTCGCCTTTAAATGTAGGCGTTCTCTTCTCTAGAAACGCCTTGATTCCTTCCATCCTGTCACTTGTAGTCTGAATTAAAAAATATAAATCGGCTTCAAGTCTCAATCCTTGTTCGAAAGTCAGATCCATTCCTTTGTTGACAGCTTCCTTACACAATCTCAATGCAATAGGAGCTTTCTCCGCGATTTGTTCAATAAAAATATTGGCTTCTTTATCTAAATCTTGAGAAGACACTACCTTCTGGATAAGACCTATTCGAAACGCTTCCGCAGCATCAATTATATTGGCTGTTAAAATTAGTTCTAAGGCTTTGGCTTGCCCTATCAATCGAGGAAGTCGCTGAGTACCTCCATTTGAGGGAATGCTTCCTTCAGCAACATTTGTGAGTGCAAAACGAGACCTATCACTGGCTATTCGAACATCACAAGCAAGGGCTAATTCAAGGCCTTCGCCGATGGCATCCCCATTGATTACAGCAACGACTATTTTTTCAAGCTGAGAAATAGTGTTAATAACTTCACATATCGCTGTGTTAGCCCCACATGTTGTGCTACATAAGAACGTTTTCCCAGAATTTCTAATAACTACAACATTTATAGAATCATCTTGATTTATAATATCGCATACATCTAGAAGCTCTGTGCACATGCAATCACATACCGAGAGACCACTCTCTGGAAGATCCAGAATGATATAGGCTATAAGACCTTTTTTCTTGTATTTTATTGTTTTATACTTCATGGCTCATCACAAATACAGACAGCCCTAGCGATGATAAACGAGTATTTATGTAGTGTCAAGATAAAGATGGACACATAGATACAGAGTAAATATAATGTCTCTTACGGAGGGTAGTATGGATTTCTTGCGTCCCGCTCGTTGTTCCACATGCTCGCATCACAAGCTGGGTCAATACGACCCGGAAGAAGACTATCAAGAGCATTGGTGCGAGATCGAAGAGAATGCTACGGAGGGATGCGTCTCCGGCATGCATCTGGAGAATTGCCTATTTGCCGCTATCGGCGTCCCTGTGTGCAAATGTTATGATCGGATCGAACCCGTGCAGGACGAGTTCTCGCAACTGCCGGCATGCGATACGAAGGCAGAGCCGGCGTACAAAAAACCAAAAGTGCTTATTCCCAAAGAGGAGATATTTTTCGAAGTAAGGAGACTGGCGCAAGAGATAAACGAGGATTACAAAGAGAAAACGCCGCTCATCATAGGCATTCTGAAAGGCTCCTTCGTATTCCTGGCCGATCTCATCCGTTTTCTAGACATACCGGCTGAGATAGATTTCGTACGGCTTTCAAGCTACGGCTCGGCGAAAGTAAGCTCGGGCAAAGTCAAGATGGTACACGGCTTACAGGCTTCGTTAGAAGGCAGGGATGTAATCGTTGTTGATGATATAGTAGATACGGGTTTATCTATCAGCCAATTTGTCAAATACATTAAAAAGCGCAAGCCGGCCTCCGTCAAGACCTGCGCCCTGCTGGACAAGCCCTCCCGCAGAAAGGTAGACATCACTATAGATTATGTCGGCATCACCATTCCGGACAAATTTGTCGTGGGCTATGGAATAGATTGCAACGAGGAATACCGTCACTTGCCCGACATCTGCATCGTGGAGGATTGAATGAGCTTAGCTAAATTGATAGCTGTAGCCCGAGGCATCGCTCCTGCCGATCTGATCCTGTCGAATGCGAGGATCATCAACACCTTTAGCGGGGAGATCGAAGAGGGAAACATAGCTATCTATGGAGACAGAATCGCCGGTGTCGGTGATTACAAGAACGCGAAAGAGGTCGTCGACCTCAAAGGCAAGTACGTTTCACCGGGACTCATCAACGGCCATGTGCACATAGAGAGCTCGATGCTGCATATCGCACGATACGCAGAGGCAGTGGTGCCCCGAGGCGTCACCGGGATCGTGACCGACCTCCATGAAATTGCGAATGTAAAAGGCATAGCAGGAATCAAATATATCTTAAGCTGCGCAAAGTCATTACCGCTGAATATGTACTTCATGGCTCCATCCTGCGTTCCGGCAACTCACCTTGAGACCGCAGGCGCTTGCCTGACATCGGATGACATGCGACATATGCTTTCTTTTGATGAAACTATAGGCCTGGGAGAGATGATGAACTTCCCAGGCGTTTTATTTGCCGACGACCAGGTCTTGGCCAAAATCAGTGCGTCTCAGAACAAATTAATCGACGGGCACGCCCCAGGACTTGGCGGCAAGGATTTAAACGCTTATATTTCCAGCGGCATCACCTCAGACCACGAATCGACTAAACTCGCCGAGGCACGAGAGAAGCTGCGCAAAGGCATGTACGTCATGATCCGCGAAGGATCATCTGAGAAGAACCTTGAGGAACTGCTGCCACTGGTTACCAATAAAACATATAAACGATGCATTTTCGTCGTCGACGATCGAAGCTGCTCCGACCTGCTGAACGACGGCGATATCGATGCGGTAGTGCGCAAGGCGATCAAGCTGGGACTAGACCCTGTGCGCGCGATACAGCTGGCTACAATCAATACGGCGGAACGCTTTAAAATTCCCGATATCGGCGCCATCGCCCCGGGATACATGGCAAACATCGCCGTCATGAGCGATCTGCGCAAGTTTAAAACAGAGATGGTATTCCACCACGGCAAGATGGTAGCCCGCGCCGGTAAACCGCTGTTCAAACCATCAGTACGCGCGAATAAACAAATGACTCATACGATGAAGGTAAAACCCTTCAGAATCGAAAGGCTCAGAATCCCTGCGAACACATGGCACCACCCGGTTATAGAGATCGTGCCGAACCAGATAATCACCAAAAGCGTCAACGAGAAAGCTAAGATAGACGACGGCACAGTCGTAGCGGACACTAAGCGTGATATCTTAAAGCTCGTTGTGGTGGAACGCCACAAAGCCACCGGCAATATCGGCCTCGGATTGGTGAAAGGATTCGGCATAAAGCGCGGCGCGCTTGCTTCATCCGTTGCTCACGATTCTCATAATATTGTTGCAGTAGGCACAAATGACAACGATCTCTATACTGCGATCAAGGCGGTCGAAGCGTTGGGTGGAGGGCTCGCCGTCGCCGCCGACGGAAAGGTACTCAGTGCGCTTCCGCTTCCCATCGCCGGTCTGCTATCGGATCAACCGCTCGATAAAGTCGTTAAGAGGCTAGAGGAAGTGGAGAAGTCTGCCGCCAAACTAGGTTCAAAGCTTGCGGCACCTTTCGCGACGCTGTCATTCCTCGCTCTGCCGGTGATACCGGAGCTGCGGCTGACCGACAAGGGCCTGGTTGATGTCCTGCAATTCAAGATACTCGAATAAATAGCGAAGGCACAAAGCATGAATGAGCAAACCGAACTAAAAGCTGTTGAATGGGTATCCGGCAAAGTTCGTTTGATAGACCAGACGAAGCTTCCGCAGGAAGAGATATATCTGGCGCTTTCAGACTACCGGGACGTAGCTGAAGCCATCAAGATGCTGCGCGTTCGCGGCGCGCCGGCCATCGGCATCGCGGCCGCATACGGGCTGGCGTTAGGCGCAAATAACATAAAGGCCAAATCGAAAAAAGAATTCCTGTCGCAGCTACGCACAATCTCTGACGAGCTGGCTGCCACTCGCCCTACAGCGGTGAACCTGTTCTGGGCGCTTAAAAGGATGAACCGTGCAGCAGCAGAAGGCGCTACAGTCGACGAGATAAAATCCGCGCTCGTCGCGGAAGCGAAAAAGATAGACGCGGAAGACGAGGAAATGGAAAGAGCGCTGAGCCTGCACGGTGCTTCTCTGATAAAAGACGGCGATACGATCATGACTCACTGCAACACCGGCGCCCTGGCCGCAGGCTACGGCACCGCGCTGGGCGTGATCAAGGCTGCATGGGAAAGCGGCAAAAAGATACACGTCTTCGCCGGCGAGACCCGCCCTTTACTACAAGGAGCGAGATTGACTGTATGGGAGCTTATCAGATATGGAATCCCGTATACTCTTATTACAGATACAATGACCGGTCACTTTTTATCGAAAGGGAAGATCGACTGCGTCATAGTAGGTGCTGATAGAATTGTCGCAAACGGTGACGTCGCGAATAAGATAGGCACGTATAACCTCGCGGTGCTTGCAATGGAAAATGGAGTGCCCTTCTACGTAGCGGCTCCGACAAGCACGATAGACCTGTCGACATCTTCCGGAGAAATGATACCAATAGAAGAACGGCGGCCTGAAGAGGTAACACATATTAAAGGAGTTCCGATAGCCCCCCGCGGCGCCAATGTAGCTAACCCCGCCTTCGACGTTACTCCTCATCGTTATATATCTGCTATAATTACAGAGTGCGGTGTTTTACATGAGCCTTATATCGAGCGTCTTAAAAAATCGCGCTGAACTACATCTCACGCATTTAAAATCATATTATCGACAACAGGAGAAGATAGAATAATGCCTGAAGCTAAGATCGGAGTCATCGGTGGTACCGGGCTATATCAGATGGAAGGCTTGACCAACATCGAGGAGGTAAAGCCCAAGACCCCTTTCGGCGAGCCCAGCGATTCCATTATAGTGGGCGTGCTCGACGGAACGAAAATAGCCTTTTTGCCGAGGCACGGCAGAGGCCACTTCATCAGCCCTAGCGAGATACCGGCCAGGGCCAATATCTATGCTCTAAAATCGCTTGGCGTTGAGTGTATCATCTCCGTAAGTGCAGTAGGAAGCCTGAAGGAAAGCATCCACCCATTGGACCTAGTTATTCCCGATCAGATTATCGATCGCACCAAGAACCGAGTAAATAGCTTCTTCACAGGCGGTATCGTCGCTCACGTGGGTTTTGCGCAGCCTTTCTGCCCGTGCCTCAGCGATGTCCTGTATAAATCAGCCTTAGAAGAAGGTGCAAAGGTCCATCCTGAGGGAACATATATCATAATGGAGGGGCCTCTTTTTTCTACAAAAGCTGAGTCTAATCTCTACCGCTCGTGGGGAGCCAGCATCATCGGTATGACCGCTTTGCCCGAGGCTAAACTGGCCCGTGAGGCGGAGATTTGCTATGCTACTTTAGGCTGTGTCACCGACTACGATGTTTGGCACGAGACCGAAGAGGATGTGACCATAGAGATTGCTGTCGCCAACCTTAACCGCACCGCAGACATGGCAAAACGGATCGTCAGGAGAGCGGCGAGTCGCATTCCCAATAAGCGCGAGTGCCAGTGCGCCAGTGCACTGCAGAATGCTATCCTGACCGACCCCAAACTGATACCGCCCAAAACAAAGAAAGACTTAGCGCTCCTAATAAGGAAGTATATTAAGTAGAGTGAAAACGTTATCCCGCTCTAAGTTCCATTTAAGCGGCCTGCCGACTGCTATTGGCAGCATGCCCCACAAAGATACCAAAACGGCATGCGCGTTGGTAGCAAAATACCTGCCCGAAATTCCTTTCTGGCCTCAATTACCCAAGCGCTCATTCCTAGAGAACATGTATGCCCAATACAGCGAGGGTTTTCCGGGATTGGTCATCGATAAGGATAGAATTTATGTAAACCTATCGAAAGGCTTCGAAAAGCCCCTCGAAAAGCTATACGCAGCGTATCTTGAAAACAGAATCGAAGAGTTTGCTATAGATAAATTATACGCCGCGGGCCTATACGAGTTTATCGATCACAGGCCGGAGCATCCTTCAGCTGTAAAAGGCCAGGTTACAGGGCCTATTACATGGGGCATGACCATAACGGACGAAAACCGCCGCCCTGTTCTTTATGATGAAACCGCGGCCGATGCCATAGTCAAACATCTGAATATGAAAGCCCGCTGGCAGGAGAGTAAACTCCGAGAACTATCCGACAACACGATCCTTTTCTTCGACGAGCCTTACATGTCCTCCGTAGGCTCAGCATTCGTATCCATACCAAGAGAGCGCATTATCGAACTACTGGAAGGAACCTTCGATGGGATCAAGGGGCTGAAAGGCGTCCATTGTTGCGGCAATACTGATTGGTCCATCCTGCTGAACACATCTGTAGATATTATTAGCTTCGATGCCTACAGCTATAGCCACACGATCGCTTTATATCCCGAAATAGGAGCATTCTTGGAAAGGGGCGGCGTTCTCGCATGGGGGATAGTTCCCCACGAAGACAAATTCCTTCAGAACGAAGCTATAAAGAACCTCCTGGACAAACTGACCGACGGCATGGCCGGATTAGAACGCAAAGGAATTACTAAAAGTAAGATATTGGAACAGAGCCTTTTAACACCTGCATGCGGATTAGGACCATTATCCGAAGAAGCTGCGGAAAGAGCATTGGAACTTCTAGCCGATCTTTCGATAGTTTTCAGGAAGAAATATATCAAGTGAAAAGGGCCATCGATGGAATGCAATGTTAAATCAAATGCTGATAAGTGTTCTTGCACATATGAACCATGTTTAAGAAAAGGTAAGTGCTGCGAGTGCGTCACATATCACAAGAGGCTGGGAGAGTTGCCTGGATGTTTTTTCCCACCGTCAGTCGAACGCACATATGATCGATCGATAGAAAGATTCATCCAGTCATTTAGTAAAAAGATGTGATTTTAGATACAGCCAATCAGTATGGAGAACAGGTAGGATAATCCTAAATGAAGATAGATTTACACATCCATACTAAAACATATTCGGATGGCAATCTATCGATGGAAGATGTATTCCAGGAGGCAAAGCGCAGAGAGCTAAATTTCATGTCTATCACTGACCATGATAATATAGATGGGCAGAAGGACGCATGCAGTTTGGCCGCAAAGCTCGGGATCCGTTACATGACCGGAGTGGAGCTTAATGTCACTTTTCAGCACAAAAGCAAATCCGCCTCCCTCGATTTCTTGGGTTATAATTATGATGCGGGTAACCCTGAGCTCATCGAGAAACTGAAGCTACTAAGAGCTCATCGCGAAAAGAGAGCTGAACAAATCCTGGATAAACTGAATGCAGCATTCGATAAGGAAGGCATTCAAAGATTCACTGAGGAGGATATCAGGAAAATACGTGGGAGCGCGGACGGAGCCTTCGGCAGGCCGCATATCGCGAATTATCTGGTCAAAAAAGGAATCGTAAGGGACAAGCAGCAGGCATTCGACAAGTACCTGGTACGACTCGATGTGCCGAAGTTCCCACTATCGCTGGAAGAGGCGTCGCAGTTGATCAGGAACGCCGGCGGCATTTTGGTACACGCGCATCCCAGCGATCCCAGCGGCACTTCGCTGGCAGAGCTTACATCCAATCTGAACGAACAGACCAGGATAATTTCACAGTACATGCTGGAATACATCGATGGCATAGAGTGCTGGTACCCGCGAAGCAATGAAATGACAACCAAGCATTTTGTCAATTTCGCAAAGCGGAACGGCCTTATAATGACGGGCGGCAGCGACTGCCATCAGAAGCCGATAGTTCTCGGCAGCGTATATATCCCTGATTGGGTTATCGATCAGTTCAAATCAAATTAGGAGGATAAAAGTTTAATGGACAAAGTGAAGGCGGATGTTAAGAATCCATCGCTCGCAGCAGCAGGAGCGATACGCATCGAATGGGCCGAACGCGACATGCCGGTACTGCGTCTGATACGCAAACGTTTCGCCAAAGAGAAACCGCTGAAAGGCATTCGAGTTGCAGCCTGCCTTCATGTCACCACGGAGACCGCGAACCTAGCGCTTACTCTGAAAGAAGGCGGCGCAGATGTAGTGGTGTGCGCCTCCAATCCCCTATCGACCCAGGATGAGACCGCTGCCGCTATTGTAAAAGAATTCGGCATACCTGTTTATGCCATAAAAGGCGAGGACAATAAAACTTACTACAAGCATATCAATGCTGTGCTGGACACAAAGCCGAACATAACGATGGACGACGGCGCAGACCTTGTATCTATAATTCACAAGGAACGCAAAGACCTTATAAAGAATATTATCGGCGGCACGGAAGAGACGACCACAGGCTGCATTCGATTAAATAGCATGGCTAAGGAGAAGAAACTTAAATATCCCATAATCGCGGTAAACGAAGCGGACACGAAACACCTGTTCGATAACAGATACGGCACGGGACAGAGCACTATCGACGGCATCACCCGCGCAACGAACATACTATGGGCCGGCAAGAACGTAGTCGTATGCGGATACGGCTGGTGCGGCAGGGGCGTTGCCATGAGGGCACGAGGCATGGGCAGCCATATTATTGTCACCGAAGTCAATCCGATCCGTGCTTTAGAGGCAACTATGGATGGCTACTCTGTTATGCCGATCGCCGAGGCGGCAAAGGTAGGAGATGTATTTATTACGCTTACCGGCGATATAAACGTTATTGATAAAATGCACTTTCCAAAGATGAAGGACGGGGCAATCGTAGCGAATAGCGGCCACTTCAATGTTGAGATAAACATAGCCGCTCTCGAAAAGCTCGCAGTCTCAAAACGCGGTCTGCGGCCTAATATAGATGAATACACTCTAAAAGACGGTAAGAAGATTTATCTTCTGGGAGAAGGAAGGTTGATCAACTTAGCAGCAGCTGAAGGCCATCCAGCCAGCGTGATGGATATGAGCTTTGCAAATCAGGCGCTTTGTACGGAGTATCTGGTTAAAGAAGGAATCGAGAAGCCCGGTGTTTACAATGTGCCGGCAGAAATCGATAAGAATATAGGCAAGTTGAAACTGGCATCAATGGGTATAACTATTGACACGCTGACAGACGAACAGCGAAAATACCTTGAGAGTTGGGAATTAGGTACATAATCTGGAAAGGAATCGCAATGAGTACATTTATGACATCACCATCCCTATTTCTGACCTCTGAATCGGTTACTGAAGGTCATCCCGATAAGCTTTGCGACCAGATATCGGATGCCATTCTTGATGCCATCATGGAAAAAGACCCGTTCGGTCGGGTGGCCTGCGAAGTCGCCACGACGACCGGTCTGGTTATCGTCATGGGTGAGATAACCACCAACTGCTACGTTGATGTGCCGCAGATAGTAAGGAAAATGGTCCGGGATATAGGCTATACCAGGCCGGAGTACGGTTTCGATTACCAGTCTGTGGGCGTAATGGTTTCCATCAAGGAGCAATCCACTGACATCGACCAGGGCGTGAGCAAGTCGCTGGAGGCCAGGGAAAGCGCCGGCGTCAGCCACCTCGATGAAATCGGTGCGGGAGACCAGGGTATGATGGTCGGCTTTGCCTGCAATGAGACACCGGAGTTGATGCCCCTTCCTATCACCCTGGCGCACAAACTGTGCCGGCGGCTAGCCCAGGCCCGGAAGGAGAAAATAATCAAATACCTGCGTCCCGACGGCAAATCTCAGGTCACCGTCGAATACAGTAAGGGCGTTCCGAAGCGTATCGTCAACATCGTCATCGGCGCCCAGCATGACGATAATGTAACCCATGACCAGATTGAAAAAGACATCATCAAGCACGTGATTACCGAGGTGATTCCCGCCCACTTGCTCGATGCTGATACGAAATACTATGTGAACGGCACCGGCCGGTTCGTCATCGGAGGGCCGGTATCGGATACAGGTGTTACCGGGCGCAAGATAATCGTCGATACATACGGGGGCATCGCCAGGCACGGCGGCGGGGCCTTCTCCGGAAAGGACTGCACCAAGGTGGACCGCTCGGCCTCCTATATGGCGCGGTACATCGCCAAAAACATTGTGGCCGCCGGACTGGCCGACCGCCTGGAGATACAGGTGGCTTATGTCATCGGCAAGGCGCATCCACTATCGGTTTCTATCGAGACCTTTGGCACCAACAAAGTATCCGACGACATCATTGTCAAGCTTATTAACAAACACTTCGATTTACGTCCAGGCGCAATTATAGAAGCTCTGGATTTGCGACGGCCAATTTATCGTCAAACTGCTGCCTACGGACACTTCGGACGGCTCGACCTGGACTTGCCGTGGGAGAAAACCGACAAGGCGAATATACTTCGAAAAGAAGCAGGCCTTAAAAGTAAGTGATGTGGCAAACTATAGCTGATCGAGCGTAAAGGAAACAGGCTAAAGTGAAAGCGGTCATCCTGGTCGGCGGGGAGGGAACACGGCTCCGGCCGTTGACGTACAGCACGCCCAAGACGATGGTGCCCATTTTAAACCGCCCGTTCTTGGAGCACATGCTCAAATACATGAAAAGCCACCGTATCGATGATGTGGTGCTGGCTTTATGTTACCTGCCTGACCACATAAAAGACTACTTCGGCAACGGCAGCGGTCACGGGGTAAAGTTGACTTATGTCGTCGAGAGTTCTCCTTTGGGAACCGCAGGCGCAGTAAAAAACGTGGCGCAACATCTGGATGAAACCTTCTTTATCTTTAACGGCGATGTATTCACCGACATGAACCTCACCGCAATGCTTGAGACGCACAGAAAGAAATCGGCCAAGGCCACTATAGCTTTGACGTCGGCCGATGATCCTACAATGTACGGGGTAGTGGAGACAGATGCGGACGGCCGTGTCAAGCGCTTTGTCGAGAAACCAAAAAGGGAAGCTGTAACAACCAACACGATCAACGCCGGGACCTATATACTGGAACCCGATCTCTTAGACTATATTCCTGCTAACCAAAGCTATATGTTCGAGCGCGGTCTTTTCCCGCTGCTTTTGGAACGCGGCGATCCTTTTTATAGCTTCAATTCACACGGTTACTGGATTGACATAGGAACCCCCGAAAAATATATGCAAGTTAATAACGACCTGCTAGCAGGCGATATCACTACAGAGTTCCCCGGCAGTGCGTATAGCAGGAACGTATGGACCGAAGCAGGATGCAACATACACCCCAAAGCTAAACTCGATGGCCCGGTAGTGATAGGACGCAATTGTGTTATAGAGGCGCAAGCTCATATCAAGGGCCCCGTCGTAATCGGGCCCAATTGCAGCATCGGCGCTGGCAGCCTTGTTGAAAAGTCGATTGTCTGGCATAATGTCAAAATCGGCAAGGGCGCAAAACTCCAGCAGTGCATTATTGCCGACGCGGTTTCGATCGGCGAAGGCTGCGATATCGCTGAAGGATGCATAATCGGAAACAAGGTATTCATGGGAAGAAATACAAAACTGGCTCCCGACACAAAAATTATGCCTGGAGAGACATTGACCGCTTCCCAAAATACGAGATGTTAGGATAGCGTTGATTCATTAGTAGGAGTAGAGATATGTATTCTGATAGATTCACGAGCATTCTGAATGCACTAGAAATATGCACGATGGGGACTAAAGACGATGAGATACTTGAGTCATTAAAAACAGTAGATCGTAAACTTGATTGGATACATCAAACAATTATTAATGAGAAGACTTCATCTCAATCATTAGAAATAATCTTTGGTATTCTCTGTACTATTCTAGCCGAATTCCCACCTTATCGATTTGAAACTAACGTTGAAATTGGAACCAAAAAGCCTCTGAAGCAACTGCTCATTACCAACTTCGAAAGACGCAAAGAGATTGCTGCATCACTTTTAGTTGAACTATTTAAATCACCTAGATTCCTTTTTTTACGAAACGAAATCCATATATTTGAAAAACTCATCCTTTCAACTTTAGAGCCTAAGCGTTTTATGCCATTCAGAGTGATTCAAGTAGGTAAGATAGCAGATCGTTTCTTCGATTATTCCTTGTGTTTTGATGCAGATGATAACGATTTCTTGAATCAGATACATGCGTTAAAGTACCCGCGTTTTGGAACCTCAGGATGGAGAGCCAGATGGGGCATAGATTGCGATGAACGCACTGCAAAATGTGTTGCTCAAGCCATAAGTGACTTTGTATTAAGCAATAATGTTCCTGAGTTTGTCGCACAAGCAGTACCCGATGGAGCCGGACGAACCGGAAAGGTTCTTTTAATTGGATATGATAGTCGAGCTAATGCCAGAAGAGTTGCTGAATGGGTAGCTCAAATTGCTAGCGAAAATAATATAACCGTCAACTTCGCTAAAAGAGATACTCCTACTCCAGCACTAATATTTCATGCATTAGAAGTCATTGGTGAAAATAATGTCGCTGGCATTGTGAACTGCACAGCAAGCCACAATCCTCCGGAGTGGCAAGGTATAAAATTTTCTCCTTACAATGGGGTTCCTGCTCCAACAGCTATTACTGATTTTGTAGCAGCGAGAGCTAACCAATTAAAACTCAGGGGCACTAAATTCCCCAAGACACCTCGTGGTTATGCACTCCGCTTATCCGACAACCAAAAATTTGATCCCAAGAAATCTTATTGCAATTGGCTACTTTCTTCCAAAAGGTCCGGTATCCCTCTCAATTCAACAGCTATAAAACGCTATTACAATGGAAAGACGATTGTAATCGATGAGATGCATGGTACTAGCAGAGGGTATTTCAGAACATTAATGAATCAATTAGGAGTGCGTTATAAAGTCATCCATGGAGAAAAAAGCCACAAAGATTTAGAGAAACTAGGTTACGCCAGCCCGGAGTGGCCCTATATTGCACCATTATCTGATGCTGTAAAAAGGTATGATGCTTCTCTTGGGGTCGGTTTCGATACCGATGCAGATCGGTTTGGGATTATAGATGAAAATGGTATGTATATAAAACCAAATTGCATTTTGCCATTACTAATAGATCATTTGCTCAGACATGGAATTCAAGGGAAAATCGTGCGCACTGTACCTGGTTCTAGGCTGATTGACCGTATTACCGCAGCCAATAATATCGCGAAGGAATATAAGCCAAATAACAGCATCACTCCATCTTACATTCAACATGCTTTCTATACAAAAACGTATGGAGAAGAAAATAACTTCCGCGGTCTATCTGTCTTTCTAGAACCGGTGGGAATTAAATACGTTATAGAAGGTATGCTGATAGATGAATACTACAAGGTATCATATCGGCCTAATTTCAGAAATTCTTTACTCCTTGGCGGCGAAGAGAGTTCCGGGCTTACCACCAAAGGACATCTACCGGACAAAGATGGCATATGGGGCAATTTACTGGTAATGAACATGATTGCTACTGAAAATGCTCCACTGGCTGTGCTATGGGAAGCACTTTGCTCAAAATATGGCCTCTCTTTATTCGAGCGCATCGATATTGATGCAGGCGACCAAGCAAAAGAGCGACTTATTACTCATCTCCTTGAGTATAAAGCCCAAAATTTATTTGCGGGATTCAGCATCAAGTTCATTGGTGGAGTAATCTACGATGTTGTTGAAATGCAACTTCGTAGTGAGAGTCCAGAGGCAGAGATATTTCTCGAAGTACGTGCATCAGGAACAGAGCCGATAAATCGTATCTATACTGAAGTTATTATGCCTCCATCAAAAAAGGAACATGACGCGAAACCAATATTAATAAAAGTACAGACAGAAGTACTAAATCTCCTAGAGAAATTCTCAATTGATGAAATACAATCTTCACGTACTCCTCAAGAGCTTTCATCGCTATTAGCAGTAACGAATCCAGACAGGACAAAAATCCGAGAAGCTGTAGACCACATGTTCTTATCAGAATCTATGAAAGCCGAAACATTGAAGTGCTTATCTCAAAAGATCGAGTATCTGGAACGTCGTAATCGCAATACAGCTTGTGAATGGCTGAATATATACTCATAATGAAATGGTGATAGGTAATGAGGACTAAAATTCCTGACCAAAATAGAATCCATAATCGTAGTAAAGTAAATGTGAATCCTTACATCCTATTCGGATCTATTGGTTCCATATGCATATTAATCTCAATTATATTCTTCTTAGTTAACACATCCATTTTGCCAGAGTTATTTCTAAACCTAGGAGTAAGTATAATAGCTGTAGTAATAGTTGAATTTGTATGGCGGCGTAGTGGAGGTGATCCTATTACAAAAGCTATCACCGCGCTATGGCGCGCGATTAGACAACTAGAAGAGCTTGAGTCATCTGGGATCACCTCGGTCAAGGTTCAGCGTAGACAACTCGAACAACCTAAGCACATATCATTATTATGTAGACTATTGGAGACCGCTACCCGTATTGACATGATGGGACTCACATTAGGAGCAGAGATTTCTAAGAATAATAAAGTCGTAAAGAGTATCGAAAACGCGATTTCCTCCAACCTCAGCAAGGTTCGTATAATAACTCTTGATCCTAACACAGAACCACCTAATCCCTCTCTGATTCTCCTACAGAGAATCAGAGAGGAAGAACTCTGCTCGGAAGCTAGAGGAGCAAATGAACGCATTAGAGGCGCGCTTCGACAAACTTGGAGCCAACTATGGGACATCAAGAACAAATTCCGCAACGATTCAGAACGTAACAAATGTTTAGAATTAAGATGCACACATAAAGTAACTATATACATGAGTATAGTCCGCGTAGATGAGAGAATGTGGGTTAGCCCTTATTTATCTTCATCAAGGGGTGGCGATTCCCCTGTCTATGAAATAAACGGTTCGCAAACTCTGCTTTTTGAACTGTTCCAAAAAGAATTTGATCACATGTGGAAACAATCGATACCAGTAGACGATAAAGTCTGGCAAGATTTCATTAAGTGATATTTAAGATAGCAGGGAAAAAATTGACGGGTGTGAAATAATGATAAACTTAGACGATCCTAAAATTTACGAAAAACTTGACTCAACAAACTTGCACGAGCGTATCCACAACCTGCCGCAGCAGTGTCAGCAGGCGTGGCAGAGCGCTATAGCTTTACCTTTACCGAAAGACTTCAAGAAAATCGATAAGATCGTGATAATCGGGATGGGCGGCTCTGCCATTGGCGGAGACTTATTGCGAACACTGGTCAATATTCAGAGCAAGGTCGATGTCATCGTACAGAGGGATTATGACCTTCCGAAGTCGGTCGATAAAAATACGCTGGTCATCGCCTCCAGCTATTCGGGAAATACCGAGGAGACCATATCCGCCTTCAATCAGGCGCTGGAAACACCATGCAAAAAGTTCGTTATCACGACCGGCGGTAAAATCAGTGAAACAGCAGCGCAGAACGGCGTGCCGCTATTCTCCTTCGGCTACAGCTCGGAGCCGCGGGCGGCATTGGGGTACAGCTTCTTCTCGCTACTGGCATTCCTGCATAATCTTGATATCATCCCGGGTGAACTCCTGAAAGTTGATGAGACGCTAGAAACACTGAAGAAAATATCAGCGAAATTGAGCAAAGATATTCCTACAAAAAAGAATGCCGCCAAGCAACTAGCGGCAAAGCTATATGATCATCTGGTAATCATCTACGGCGCAGGCATACTTTCTAATGTGGCCTATAGATGGAAGACACAAATCAACGAAAACAGCAAGGCATGGGCTTTTGCTGAGACCTTACCTGAGTTAAACCATAACGCTGTTGTCGGATATAAATTCCCCGCCGAGTCGGCAGGTAAGACATTCGTTATCATGCTAAGAACACCCGATCTGCATCCGCGTACCCTTAAACGATATGACATTACCAGCGATATCCTCTCTAAAGCACACGTGCCGCATGAGACTATAGATGCCAGCGGCAATACACCGCTCTGCCGAATAATGAGCTCGATTTTACTAGGCGATTACGTAAGCTACTATCTAGCGATGCTGTATGATATAAACCCATCGCCTGTCGAGATCATCGACTATCTGAAAAAAGAACTATCCTCATCTAATTAGATACAAAATAAGACCGCATGCTTTTACCTGTTATCGCATGCGGTCTTTTATTTCGATATATAGTCGGATTAAAAACTAACGCTTCGTGTACTGCTTCGCCTTCCGAGCTTTGACAAGACCATACTTCTTCCGCTCTTTGACGCGTGCGTCGCGCGTCAACAGCCCGTGAGTCTTCAGTAATTTCTTCAGATTAGCATCATAAACCACTATAGCACGTGCTATTCCATGACGTATTGCACCAGCTTGTCCACAACAACCTCCACCTGTAACCTTAACAGTAATACTGAATTTTTCCAGATTATCCGTTACAACTAATGGTTCTAATATTGTATTCCTGTGTCTCTCAATTGGAAACATCTCCTCAAGCGGCTTGCCATTTACTATGATAGCACCGCCACCTGAATTGATGCGTACTTGAGCTACAGAGCATTTCCTTCTTCCCGTGGCGTGTAAGTAACCTTTATCGTTCAACTATTCCCCCTTGTCGGATTTCCCCAGTTGAGCCTTATGCGGATGCTCATCACCAGCATAAACCTTTAATCTGCCCATGATTTGACGTCCAAGTCGGTTATGGGGAATCATACCTTTGACCGCAAACGTAATTATGCGATCTGGATGTGTTTTTAGCATAGCATTGTATTTTACACTTACAAGGCCGCCGGGATAATTCGAATGGCGATAATAAATCTTTTGCTCGTCCTTCTTCCCCGTGACCTTTATCTTTGCGGCATTCACAACTACGACGTAGTCCCCTACGTTCAAATTAGGCGAATAAGTAGTCTTATTCTTACCCAGCAAAATGCTTGCCACATCTGTGGCAAGCCGCCCCAGGGTTTTGCCGGAGGCATCTATAACATGCCACTGGCGATCAATATCAGCCAATTTCGTCGTATAAGTCTTCATCTCACATCACCAGGATAATTCACTTTCATCAAAAATAAACCGTGTGGCGGAACTGCCGGTCCCGCCGTTGCAGGCTTTCCGGACTCGAATATTTTACGGAAAGCCGATACATCGCTAAGTTTTAAACCCACTTTTAAAAGAGAGCCCACCGTCATTCTCATCTGATGGGGAAGAAACGCATTCGCTTCGATATGGCAACTGACCATCGAGCCCTCTCTGTACGTGCTAGCCCGATAAACCGTACGAGTTGTATTTATGCGTCCCTCTAATGCACTTGCAAACGGCGCAAAGTCATGTGTTCCTTCCAAGACTTTGCATGCTTCGTTCATAACATCAACTTCAAGAGGCCGCCGCACCAAAAGTGCATCCCGTCGCCTTAGAGGAGACCGAGTCGGTTCATTCCAAATATAGTAACAGTACTCCCGGCTCAGTGCATCCCTCCTTGGATCGAAATCGTCTCTAACTTTATGGGCCTCCTTAACAGCAATATCTTCCGGTAAATAAAAGTTTAATGCTTTAGTAATATTCTCCAGCGTTAAGGATGAATCTGTTTCGAATGCTGCCACCTGACCTTTTGCATGAACACCCTGATCGGTGCGTCCGGCGAATACCGTTCGAACATGCTCACCCGTAATCTTCGCTATAGCTTCTTCCAATTCCCCCTGTATCGTCGGCACATTGCTTTGTCTTTGAGAGCCGTAATATCTTGTGCCATCATATTCTAAAACAAGAGCAACTCTCATTACTACTTCACTAATTCAAGCTGTGCTATCGGCGCAGCATCGCCAACTCTCTGACCGAGTTTTACTATACGAACGTATCCTCCAGACCTCTGAGCATATTTTGGCGCAATTTCTTTAAACAATTTATCTGTAATTTGCTTATCATTAATAAATGAGAGTACTTCACGCCTACTATACAATGTGCCGTCTTTACCAAGCGTTATCATTCGTTCTGCAAAACCACGCACTTCTTTCGCTTTGGCCTCAGTGGTTACAATCTTCTCATACCTTAGAAGATCGGTAACAAGGTTACGATACATCATTATCCTGTGTGCTGTCGGCCTGGAAAAACTCCTGCCGGTAACATTATGTCTCATATCCTATTCATCCTCCCCCAGTGTATCCTCCGACGATTCATTCTCGGTTTTTTCATCCTTAAAAAGATTGGGGGGATTAAATCCTTTCCCTTTCAGCTGTCCTTTCAGTTCTTCAAGAGCTTTCTGACCGAAATTTTTTATACTTAACAGGTCTTCCGTACTCTTTTGAAACAACTCACCGACTTTTGTAATACCAGCCCGTTTTAAACAATTAAATGTTCGTACTGAGAGATCAAGTTCTTCAATAGGCATATTATATTGCTCTAACGGAATAGGAAGACGGGGCTGTTTTTCTCCAACTCTCAACGGCACTTTCGCGAGTTCGTAAAATAGTTGGAAATATTCAATAAGCATATGAGCACTTTGACTCACGGCTTCTACTGGTGAAACTGTACCGTCTGTCCATATATCCACCGTTAGACGCTCATAGCCATGTAGTTCTTCAACTGCAACAGTCTCGATTTTATAGTTTACTCTTCTTATAGGAGTAAAAATTGCATCGATAGGTATAGCCCCTATAGGGAGCCCTTCGGCTTTTCCAGCAAGTCGGTAACCTTTCCCCTGTTCAACATTAAATTCTACTACCAGTTTGGCATCAGCTGTATCCAGCGTCGCTAAATGAAGATCAGGATTGACTATTTCAAAGTCTGCCGAAGGCTCGATATCACCAGCTTTGACCTCGCGTTCCCCTTTACATTTTAATGTTAACTTGCCACTATGCGAAGACAAAGCGTGTAACCTAAGTGACTTCACATTGAGTATAAAATCAACAGTATCCTCTTTAATATTGGGAATTGTTGAAAACTCATGTTGGATTCCTTCAATCATCATCCAAGTTACGGCTGAACCCGTGATAGAGTTTAACAAGACCCTTCTAAGAGCATTTCCTAATGTGACACCATAACCTCTTTCAAGAGGTTCGATGACAAATCGTCCATATTTTTCCGAGAGCTCTGAACACTCTATTTGTGGCAGTACAGCCTCAGTCAAGTTGCTACCTCCAATTATGCTATCTGGAATAGTATTCAACTACAACCTTCTCATTAATTCTTAAATCAATATCATTTCGGTTAGGAGTAGAAATTACTTTACCGGTAAGTTTTTCAGCATCAAGCTTAAGCCAGCCCGGAACTGTTTTTGTCCCTATCTGTTGAGTAACTATTTTATAATACGATTTATCTTTATCACCCTCACGCAGTGTAATTTCATCTCCTAAATTTGTCGTGCAGGATGGAATATCTGTTTTCTTCCCATTCAATACAATATGTCCGTGGCAAACTAGCTGTCGTGCCTGACTACGTGAATCAGCGAAACCCAATCTATAAACAACATTATCAAGTCTCATCTCAAGTATCTGCAATAAAACTTCGCCAGTCGCACCAGGACGTCTCATGGCTTCTTCAAAGTGCCTACGGAACTGCCGCTCCGCTATCCCATAAGTAAATCTGGTCTTTTGCTTTTCCCTGAGTTGTAAGCCTCGGTCTGAAATCTTCCTTTTATGAGATTTCTTTTGTTGCCCCGGAGGGAAGTTGCGTTTTTCAAGAGCACACTTCCTTGATAAGCAACGCTCACCTTTTAGCATTAGCTTTTCATTCTGTCGCCTACATAGTCGACAAACTGCTCCTATATATCGAGCCATTTCTTCGCCCTACTCCTTTTCCCCTAGAAATCTAAAACGGATAAATTAAATGCAATGCATTATAAATGTATAACTATACCCGCCTTCTCTTACACTGGCGGCATCCATTATGAGGTATGGGAGTTACATCCCGTATACCTGTTATAGTTAGTCCAGCAGTCTGTAGCGCGCGTATCGCTGACTCTCTTCCACTGCCTGGTCCTTTTACATACACTTCAACCTGCTTAAGCCCGTGTTCTATTCCCTTATGTGCTGCCTGCTCAGCTGCAAGTTGTGCCGCATATGGTGTCCCCTTACGCGATCCTTTGAATCCCGCGGTTCCTGAACTTCCCCAAGCAATAGTGTTACCAGATTGATCAGTAATTGTTATAACTGTATTATTAAAAGTCGATTGTATATATGCACGACCTTTAGGTATTAATTTTTTCTCTTTCCTCTTAACACGCGTAACTTTTTTCTTTTCTGGCATAATATCCCTCTACTTCTTAGATACACTCCGTCTGCGACCAGCAACCGTCTTGCGTGCTCCCCTCTTCGTACGAGCATTGGTTTTAGTTCGCTGTCCACGAACTGGAAGCCCACGCCGATGGCGAATACCACGATAGCTGCCGATCTCGATTAGCCGTTTTATATTAAGGTTAATTTTACGCCTTAACTCGCCTTCTACTTCATACTCTCGTTCAATAATTTCTCGAATCTGACTGACTTCGCCCTCTGTAAGCTCACTAACCTTAGTATTAGGATCCACTTTAGCCTTTTCGAGTATTAATCTGCTAGCTGTAGGTCCTATACCATATATATATCGCAAACCTATCTCGACTCTTTTGTTCTTAGGAAGATCTACTCCTGCTAATCGTGCCATGACTTCGTCCTTATCTTTCAGCCTTCGTTTAACATTATCAAACTAATACGCTGTGAAGTTTTACCCCTGCCTTTGTTTATGCCTCGGGTTTTCACAGATTACTCTTATTATTCCTCTTCTTTTAATTACCTTACATTTATCGCAACGTGTTTTTACCGATGCCTTAACTTTCATATCTATCTCCTTCCACCACCCATGAGTCTATCGAAATCTATATGTAATCCTGCCTCTTGTTAGATCATAAGGTGATAACTCAACTAAAACCTTATCTCCCGCTAATATTTTTATATAATGAATCCTCATTTTCCCGGAAATATGAGCCAATACCTGATGTCCATTAGCCAGCTCAACACGGAACATTGTATTAGGTAAAGATTTTACAACAGTCCCTTCGACTTCAATACTTTCCTTTTTAGCCATATGACGTGCCTAATCCAACACCGTCAATATTTCAGCTTTACCATCAGTTATTACAATCGTATCCTCAAAATGAGCACACAGACTGCCATCGGCGGTAGAAACTGTCCATGCATCACTGCCTACTTTAGTATGCCAATCACCCACGGTAACCATCGGTTCGAGAGCGAGAGCCATCCCCGGTTTTAAAATAGGCCCCTGCCTTGGTGTTCCATAATTCGGTATCTGTGGATCCTCATGTAATTGACGACCGATGCCATGCCCTGCATACTCACGCACTACAGAGAACCCGTTAGCCTCAACAAACGACTGTATTGAAGAAGATATGTCTCCAAGACGAGCGCCGTTTTTTGCACTTTCAATTCCTACCTTTAAGGCATTCTCTGTAGTATCTATCAATTTCTTAGCTGTGTCACTAATTCGGCCTACCGCTATTGTACGAGCAGCATCTCCGTGGAAGCCATTATAAATAGCACCAAAATCTACTGTGACAATATCTCCTTCTTTAAGAACCCGTTTGCCCGGTATACCATGTACCAACTCATCATTTATAGAAACACACAAATGCGCCGGATACCCTCTATATCCTTTAAAAGAGGATATCGCGCCGTGTTTATTCAATTCTTCTATTGATATTGTATCTAACTCCTCAGTGATAATACCAGGTTTAACTCTCTTCTTCAATATATCAAGAACGATAGCTACTATTCTCCCCGCTTTCCTCATAAGGTCGATCTCACGGGGTGACTTGATTTCTATTCCCATTTTCAACTCTATGGAAGCGATGCAATTATATTCTCAGTAATGCTATCTATATTCCCTTCACCCTTAATTTTAACTAGCTTCTTAGCCTTCTTATAGTAATCAATCAAAGGTGAGGTCTCTTTCGTATATACTTCAATTCTTTTCCTGACGGTCTCCGGTGTATCATCAGCACGTTGATATAATTCCCCTCCACATTTATCACACTTGCCTCCTTTTTTGGGCGGCGATGATACCTTGTGATACGGCGCCTGGCACTTTCGGCAAATGAACCTTCCACTGAGTCGTCGTACCAACTCATCAGTAGAAACTTTGATATAGAAGACTCGATCTATTTGTTGCTTCTTCTTACCAAGCGCTTGGTCTAATGCCTTTGCTTGTTCCAGAGTCCTGGGAAAACCATCCAGCATAACTCCCTTTGAACAATCCGGAGCATCAATTCGCTCTAAAATCATTTTAATAGTAATCTCATCAGGAACCAGAAGACCTTTCTCCATATAATACTTAGCCTGTTTCCCCAAATCATCACCCCGAGTGGCTGCAGCACGAAATAGGTCTCCAGAGGCGACATGCGTAATTCCAACTTTTTCGGCTATATTTTTTGCCTGTGTCCCCTTTCCAGATCCCGGGGCGCCTAAAAGTATCAATCTCATTATAAGTCCTCCCTACTTCAAGAAGCCTTCATAATTTCTCATCAAAAGCTGGGCTTCTAACTGTCTCATTGTATCAAGAGCTACACCTACAACTATTATCATACCAATAGCTGGAAGTTGTAGTTGAGTCCCTTGTATACCGGAGATTTTTTGTATGATAAACGGTGATATTGTTACAATACCCAAGAATATTGCTCCACCCCATGTAATACGATTATTCAGTTTTGATAAATACTGGTTTGTAGCTTTCCCCGGGCGTATACCTGGTATAAAAGCGCCCTGTTTCTGCAGAGTATCAGCCAAATTTTGTTGTTGGAAGATTACCGTAGTATAGAAGAACGTTAGTGCAACCACTAAAAAGAAATATAATATCCAATAGAAATAACCCTTATCCGAAAATAAATTCATCACTGAATCAGCAAAATTAGGAGCCGCAGGATTGGCAAAAAAGCCGGCAATTATTCCGGGCATTAACAAAAAAGACATAGCGAATATGATCGGTATCATGCCTGCTGAATTTACACGTATCGGTATATGAGTACCACCTGATTGCCTATAAACCCGGCCGCCGCGATACAGGCTTCTAGCATATTGAACTGGGATACGGCGTTGCGCTTCTGTAAAAATTATTATGGTGACAAGTACAACAAAAGATAATGCAACAAACAGAACCAAACCTAGTGGATCATGCGCTAGAGTTCCCTGCCCTACCAGGTTAGGTAGAGTACAAACAATTCCAGCAAATATTATCAGAGACACACCATTGCCTATACCATATTCTGTTATCAACTCACCAAGCCATACCAAAAACATAGTTCCGGCGGTCATTGCTATTATCATTGAAATAGTAGGAAGCGCATTTTCGCCAGAGAAACCAACATTACTTATAACATCAGAAGAGCGCTGTAGTAGAACCAGTTGACTATAGCCCTGAAGCATGGCTAGAGGAACAGTCATCCAATGTGTATATACATTTATTTTAGCCCTGCCGCTATCACCTTCGCGAGCTAGCTCCCGCAGCTTTGGAATGACAGGCACCATAAGTTGCATGATGATTGTAGCCGTTATATAAGGATAAACACCTAATGCGGCGATGCTCATGTTTCTCATTGCGCTGCCGCTGAACAAATCCAGCATCCCGAACAAAGAGCCTGCGCTTGTGCCTCCGCCTAAAAAGTCTTTCATTGCTGCGGGATCGGCACCGGGCACAGGTACATGAGCAATAAAGCGGAATAACACTAAAATGCCTAAAGTAATCAGCATCTTTCGTCTAAGATCTGTCTGACGGAAGGCATCTATCATTGATTGGAGTAATTGAGGCCTGGAACTTTTCCGCTCTTGAGTCACTGGCTGATTTCCTCTACTTTTCCTCCAGCGGACTCGATCTTCCTCTTGGCCGTTTGAGTGAACTTATTAGCTCTAACGGTAAACGGTTTTTCAAGTTCGCCATTGCCTAGAATTTTAATCGGTTTTTTCAGGGATTTAACCAGCCTCTGCTCTACCAGATCTTCTGGTTTAATTTCCTGCCCTGACTCAAAGCGATTGAGGCTTGATATGTTTATGGTTGAATATTCAGTCCTAAAGATATTATTAAACCCACGTTGTTCTGGAAGACGTTTTGTTAATGGGTTTTGTCCACCTTCAAAACCAGGACGCAAGGAAAATCCCGCACGTGCCTTCTGTCCCTTCGAACCTTTACACGCAGTAGTACCATGACCACTGCCGGAGCCACGTCCTACTCTTTTCTTACTATGTTTTGACCCCTGCGGGGGGATCAGCTCATTCTCCCTCAACGGTTTCCTCCACTTTGACAAGATGTCTAACCTTCAACAACATCCCGCGCATTGATGGGGAATCATCGTGTTCAACGGTTTGATTCAAACGATGAAGCCCCAAAGACTGTATGGTATTTCTCTGGTCACGTGGGAAACCTATTCCACTTTTTACCCACGTAACCACTAATTTAGCCAACTGAAACCTCCTTTGTAAGCAAAGACTTACGCCTGGCAAGAGCTTCTTCAGGAGTTTTTAACTGATGCAACGCTTTTATTGTTGCACGCACTACGTTTACTTGGTTCTTACTACCAAGAGATTTCGTAAGGATATCTTTTATTCCGGCGACTTCAAGAACAGCGCGAACACCACCACCCGCAATCAAACCAGTGCCTTGCGAAGCCGGCTTCAGGAGAACTTTTGAACCACAGTATTTGGCAGTTATCTGATATGGTATGGTCCCATCTTTCATCGTTACCTTAACCATACGTTTACGTGCGATTGCATTTCCTTTACGAATAGCTTCAGGTATTTCTTTCGCTTTCCCCAAACCTTCGCCTATTTGACCATGTCCATCACCAACAACTACCAAGGCTGTAAAGCTAAAACGCCTTCCTCCTTTAACTACTTTAGCAACCCTTTTTATTTTTATAAGTTTCTCATTTAAGGCTTCACCCTGTTTTAAATTTTCCATCGTTAAAACTCCAAGCCTGCTTTTCTTGCTGCATCAGCCAGAACCTTCACGCGACCATGATACTGGTATCCTCCCCGGTCAAAAACCACTTTTTTAATACCACTTTCCGATGCACGCTTTGCTATCATCTCCCCAACGAATGCAGCTGTCTCAGCCTTCGACTTATTATTAGATTTCAATTCATGATCTAACGTCGATGCCGATACTAACGTATGCCCCTGACTATCATCAATAAGTTGACAATAAATATGATTCAGACTGCGATAAACGCATAGCCTTGGCTTTTCTGCAGTTCCTGAAACCGACTTACGAACGCGTCTGTGTCTTATTTCACGTGATTTTTTTGTGTTATATGTACCCATTACCGTTTGGCTCCAGCTTTACCCGCTTTTCCCAGTTTTATACGCACCTTTTCATTTGAATATCTGACACCCTTGCCTTTATAGTGATCCGGCGGTCTCATCGCACGAATTTTAGCTGCCATATCGCCTACTTGTTCCTTATCAATACCCTGGACAACGAGGCGTTGCGGCTCTTTAACGATAACCGATACTCCTGCCGGTGGGCTAACTTCAATCGTATGGGAGTATCCCAATTGCATTGTGATCTTCCCACCTGAAGAAACCTGAGCTTTATATCCCACACCGACAAGCTCCAGATCTTTGTGGTATCCGTCACTGACTCCCACAACCATATTAGCCAACAGACTTCTTGTCAGACCATGCAATGAGCGCACTTGTTTCTCATCTGATGACCTTGATACTTCAACTACACCTTTGTTCATAGTAATTGAAATAGCAGGGTTAAATGAGCGCGTTAATTCACCTTTCGGTCCTTTAACCCGCACTTCACTTCCACTTATTTTTACTTCAACACCTTTTGGTACAGGAATTGGCATCTTACCGATGCGAGACATTATCTTCCTCCATTACCATACAAAGCAAATAAGTTCCCCACCTACACCCTCTTGCCATGCCTTCTTACCTGAAATAATTCCCTTTGGTGTAGACAGAATCGCTATCCCTAATCCACCGTAGACACGCGGTATTTCAGATTTGGAAACATATATTCTCAGGCCAGGTTTAGAGACCCTTTGCAATCCTTCAATAACAGGCTCTTTTTTATCTGTATACTTCAGATATATTTTAATCACCCTCTGTTGCTTACCTTTGACTACTTCATATTCTTTTATAAAGCCTTCATCCCGCAATATTTTAGCAACAGCAAGCTTTATTTTTGATGATGGCACAAGCACAAAATCATGCCTAGCCATCGTGGCATTTCTAATTCTTGTTAACATATCAGCAATCGGATCTGTAACCATATTCAACCTTTACAAAAACAATTTATCGTATATTAAGAAAAGCATATCACCAACTGGATTTCCTAACGCCAGGAATCTTTCCTTCAAGCGCCAGCGTACGAAAACATATACGGCACAGCCCAAACATACGTATATATCCCCTCGACCGACCACACAATTGGCATCGATTCTTCTGTCTCACCTGAAATTTTGGTGTCCTACGCGCTTTAACAATCCTTGATACTTTAGCCATATCTTATAAACACGCCTCTTTCACTACATATATCACCGAGAGAACGGCATTCCCATAAGTTCGAAAAGCCTAAGACCCTCCGCATTGTTACGTGCAGTTGTAACAATACAGATCTCCAATCCCCTTACCTTATCAACCTTATCGTATGAAATTTCAGGAAATATCGTCTGATCCTTTAGTCCAAGAGTATAATTTCCCATACCATCAAAAGCGTTACGATTTAATCCTTGGAAGTCACGTATGCGAGGCAAAGCGACACTAATAAGCTTATCGAGGAATTCATACATTCGTTTCCCGCGTAAAGTGACCATTATCCCGATGGGCATACCCTTACGCAGTTTAAAATTGGCGATGGATTTTCGAGCCTTTGTTGTAACAGGATGTTGTCCGGAAATTGCTGCGATATCTTGTTGGGCAGCATCCAAGGCTTGAGCATGCTGTATAGCTTCCCCAAGGCCAACATTTATTACCACTTTTACTACTCTCGGCGCCTGCATTACACTGGTATATTTAAATTCTTTCATCAGAGCAGGCAATATATCCTGTTGGTATTTTTCTTTCAAACGAGACATCAGTTAATCACCTCGTTACATTTCCCACATATCCTCACCCGTTTACCATCCTCGAGGATTTTCGATTGAATACGGACTGGTTTATTGCATTTCGGACATACCAGCATAACATTAGAAATTTGCAACGGGGCCTCACGTTCAATAATACCAGCTTGTCTGGCCTGTCCCCTTGGTTTCATATGACGTTTAATAATATTCACACCCTCAATAATCAACACATTATCTTTAGGCATGATCTGACGTACTTTCCCCTTTTTGCCTTTATCTTTTCCAACTATTACCAGAACCGTATCCTCTTTTTTAATTTTCATATTAAAGAACCTCTGGTGCCAGTGATAAAATCTTCATAAAATTCTTCTGTCTCAACTCATGCGCTACTGGACCGAAAATACGAGTGCCCTTCGGGTTATTTTTTTCATCAAGTATCACAGCAGCGTTATCATCGAATCTAATATACGAACCATCTGGACGCCTGTATTGCTTTGCCGTTCGCACAACAACTGCTCGCACTACCTCGTGTTTTTTGACAGTGCCTCCCGTTTGTGCCTCTTTAACGGCAGCAACAATTATATCGCCCACACGAGCATACTTTTTGCGAGTTCCGCCAGGTACGTGTATACACATGATACTTTTAGCACCGGTGTTATCTGCAACTTTTAACCTGGTTTGAGGCATAATCATTGTGAATCACCCTTAGATAATATCTCGGCTACTTTCCAACGCTTCTCTTTCGAAAGAGGCCTTGTTTCTTCTATCAAAACCACATCGCCTATTTTACAAGCATTTTGTTCATCGTGAGCTTTGAATTTACTTAAATGTCTTACACGTTTTTTGTAAAGACGATGAGGTATATAGTACTCAACCATAACAACAACGGTCTTTACCATCTTATTGCTTATGACGCGCCCTATTTTCTTCTTCTTGCTATTTCTGGTCTCTGTAACCAATGTATAATTACTCCTCTACTGTAATTCCCGCTCCCTCATTACTGTCTTTATTTTAGCTATCTTTTTCCTGACATTTCGGATTTCATGATAATTACCAAGCTGCTTAGTAGCAAGACGAAATCTCAAATTGAACAGCTCTCGATAGGATTCGTCAAGTTTTTTCTTAAGTTCATCAGTATTTAAAGTGCGAATTTCCGTGACTTTCAACCTAAGCCCCCTCTATTCCCCGATATCTGCGTCCCTGTACACAAATCTTGTGGGTATAGGCAATTTATGAGATGCTAATCGCATTGCTTCTCTAGCTGATTCCTCTTTGACACCAGCGATTTCAAATAACATCCTTCCTGGTTTGGTCACACAGACCCAATGATCAACAGCGCCTTTTCCGCTTCCCTGTCTGGTTTCCGCCGGTTTAGAAGTAACAGGCTTATCTGGGAATACACGAATCCACAATTTGCCGCCTCTTCGCACATAACGAATTATCGCACGTCTTGCTGCCTCTATCTGCCGCGATGTAAGCCAACAAGCACCTTGAGCTTGAAGCCCGTATTCACCAAAGGCTATAGTATTCCCCGCATTAGCCTGGCCTTTCCTTCTCCCGCGACTCTGCTTCCTATGTTTAACTCGTTTAGGCTGTAACATTATGTTTTTCCTCGCTCAGCGGATAACCGATTATATGCCCCTTCTAATTAATCCTTACCAGATTCCTTTTCCTCACCGGCCTTAAATTTGGCTTTGGATTTTGGTTTACTTTCTTTTTGCTCTTTTTCAGATATCACTACATCTGGAATCACTGCAGTGTCACCAATATTAGAGGATTCACCAAGACTCGTCTTTGATTTATCTTTAGCTTTACCTCTGGTTTTAGGTTTCTCTTCTTTCTCTACCTTTGGCTCAGGTGTAGTACTTACAGGCTTCGCTCTTGTTCTTACTTTAGAACGGCTTTTTGATGCCGATACCGCTACTTCTGGTTTATCTTTTCCCTCAACAGCCACACCATCTTTTGAACCTTCATGTTCTTCTGAGATTACTAATTCCTCAGGTTTACCTGTTGCTTCAGCTGATTCAATAATCTTTGTGCTAACTATAGCCCCTTCAGCTTTTTTTTCTGGTTTTTCTTTATTACTCACGGTTACAGCAGCATCTGCATTAAATTTCTCATATTCTGGAATGATGTCACCTTTATAAATGTAAACTTTAACCCCGATTGTTCCTAAAGTTGTATGTGCTGTTGCAGTAGCATAATCTATATCAGCACGCAAGGTATGAAGCGGGACTCTTCCTTCATGAAGCGTTTCTGTTCTTGCATATTCAGAACTTCCAACCCTTCCAGCACAACATATCTTTATCCCTTGTGCCCCTCTTTCCATTGCTCGGAATATAGCTTGCTTCATCGCTCTCCTGTGAGAAATACGGCGTTCCATCTGTTGCGCTATACTTCTAGCTACAAGGCATGCATCCAGTTCCGGCTGGGACACTTCCTGTATATTAAGCCTAACACGCTTACCAGCGATCTGCTCCAATAATGACCTTGTTTCATCAACACGCTGACCGCCTCGACCGATGACGATACCGGGTCTAGATGTATGAACAGTAACTGTCACTTGATTAGATGTACGTTCTATCTCAACCCGGGCAATATCATCATCTTTATATTTAGATGAAACAACATTTCTAATACGCAGGTCTTCTTGAAGCATTTCAGTATAATGCTTATCAGCATACCACCTTGACTGCCAGTCTTTTGTTATGCCTAACCTAAAGCCTATTGGATGCACCTTTTGGCCCAATCATTCCTCCTCTTTAACTATGACAGTTATATGGCTAGAACGTTTTAAGATAGGTTTTACCCTACCTCTAGGTCCTGCACGAAATCGCTTCATAGTACGCCCCTCATCGATTAGAATCTTAGTGATCTTTAAATCCGATGGGGCCATCTCATAGTTATTTTCTGCATTCGCTGCAGCCGACTTAACCGCTTTAGCTACAGACTGCGCCGATGGCGATGGTAAGAACTTCAAAATGGTTAAGGCCTGATCCACCTTTTTACCCCTTACCAAATCTGCCATTAACCTCAGTTTTCGAGGTGATGTTCCTATATTTTTTGAAATAGCTTTTACTTCCATAACACTTATTGCGTCGCCTTTTTAATTACAGTTACTTTTTCGGTTTTACCACCGTGTCCTCTGAACGTCCTGGTAAACGCAAACTCACCAAGTTTATGCCCGATCATATTCTCAGTTATAAAGACGGGTACATGTCTTCTGCCATCATGCACAGCAACAGTATGGCCGATCATTTCTGGGGTTATCGTGGAAGCCCTGGCCCACGTTTTAACTACAGCCTTTTCCCCGGAAAGATTCAGCGCATCTATCTTCTTTTGTAAATTATGATCTATATACGGCCCTTTTTTTATGGATCTGGACATCTCTTTGACCTCTTCTGCGCCTCAGATACTGTTCCTATTTCTTATCCCTTCGTCTGACAATCATATTACTCGTACGTTTATTTTTGCGTGTTCTATATCCTAATGTCGGCTTGCCCCATGGAGTCTTCGGTCCAGGCATTCCTATCGGGCACCGACCTTCACCACCACCGTGGGGATGATCCCTGGGAGTCATAGCAGAGCCGCGGACAGTAGGACGGATGCCCATATGTCTCTTTCTACCCGCTTTACCAAGCTTTATGTGCTGATGATCTGCATTACCTATTTGTCCAATTGTAGCATAACATTCCAAACGTATCTTTCTTAATTCCGATGACGGCATACGAATTAGAGCATAGTCACCCTCTTTTGCCATGAGTTGGGCAACTGCGCCAGCGCTTCTAACAAGCTGTCCGCCTTTTCCAATAGACATCTCTATATTGTGTATTGAAGTGCCTGTCGGAATCGATTTGAGTGGCATACAATGCCCTACTTTAATATCCGCTTTTTCACCTGCTATGATTTTATCGCCTACTTTTAATCCTATAGGCGAGAGAATATATCGACGTTCACCATCAGTATATTGTATAAGAGCAATCCTGGATGATCGATTCGGATCGTATTCGATTGCAATTACCTCACCGGGCATATCGCGCTTATCACGTTTAAAGTCAATGACGCGATACATCCGCTTAGCACCACCCCCACGATGACGAACCGTTATCCGCCCCTGGTTATTCCGTCCAGCCTTACTCTTGAGGGGTCTTACTAAAGACTTCTCAGGACTCCACTTTGTTATTTCTTCAAATGTAGAGCCTGTCCCGCCTCTGCGCCCAGGAGATGTAGGTTTATATTCTTTAATAGGCACTTACTTTCTCCTTATACTCCCTCAAAGTACTCTATCTTTTGCCCTTGCTTAATTTTAACAATCGCTTTTTTCCAAGGAGACACCTGACTCCTTCTTCTCCCTGGCCCCCTCCACTTAGCAGGCATAGTGATTACATTTACTTTAACAACATTAACTTTAAACGCTTTCTCCACAGCTTCTTTTATCTGTTGTTTACTAGCGCCTTTATCTACTTCAAATGTATATACGAACTTCTCTTGCAATGAAGTGCTTTTCTCATTAATGATCGGACGTTTAAGTATTTCTAGTATTTGCATGATCTATCCCTATACCTTTGCAAGCTCTTTCGATGATGGTTTACAAATCTCATCTACTTTCTTTATTGCTGGCAATGAAATCAACATCTGACGATGAGTAAGTAAGTCCCCAACGTTCAGCATATAAGCAGGCAGAACATCCGCTCCGTTTAAATTTCTTGCCGATTTATATATATTGCTGTCCGGTTCATCAGTGACTATCATAAGCGAAGGACCTAGCTCTAATGCCTTAACAATTCGGGCTATTTCTTTTGTATTGGGTTCACCGAACGATAGTTTATCTATAATCTTTATTTCGCCATCTGATACCTTGCCAGATAGAACACATCTGATAGCGAGTCTTCTCATTTTTTTCGGCATTGCCTGCCGATAGCTCCTAGCCTGTGGACCAAATATAACACCGCCACCCCTTATTAATGGAGAGCGAGAGCTGCCGCGCCGTGCCCGGCCAGTTCCTTTTTGTTTATATGGTTTTCTACCACCACCGGACACCTGTCCTCGAGTCTTAACACCTACTGTGCCTTGCCGTGCATTGGCATTCTGTCTAAGCATCGCCTGGTGAACCACCGCAGAGTTCATAGGAATACCAAAAACCTCATCGCTCAGATCAACGTTATCTACAACCTTACCTGACGAATTATATACCGGAACTTGTACCACCTTAAAAACCCTCCGGGCAGACGTTAGACAGTCTACCATCACAAAGATATAAAACTCTTTCGGCCTTCTCGGCTAACCTATGGTCATGAGTCACGACAATAAATGTCTTCTTATTCTTTTTGTTTAAGCGCAACATAATATCTATAATCTCTGCACTGGTCTTGGTGTCTAAGTTGCCGGTTGGCTCATCAGCTAGTATCACGCTCGGGTTCATTATCAACGAACGAGCTATAGCTACTCTCTGCTGTTCCCCACCGGAAAGCTCACCAGGCTTGTGGTGCAGGCGATCTTTCAAGCCAACTAGCTTTAAAAGACGCACAGCCTTCATATGATAACTCTTATTACCCCTGATTGGCAATACCGGACTAAGTACATTTCGCAAAGCGTCTAAAGTAGGCACAAGATAATATGTCTGAAAAATGAAGCCAAGCTTCTCACGACGCACTTTATATAATTTGCTTTCCGCCATAGTACTTGTTTCTACACCACCGATCACAACCCTGCCTTTAGTCGGTCGATCCAAAGCCCCGATCATGTTGAGAAGAGTAGTCTTTCCACTTCCTGACGGCCCCAGTATAGCTATAAACTCACCATCTTTCACTTTAAGATCAACAGATTTGAGTGCAACTACCTTAGTCCTGCCCCTGCCATATACTTTTGTAACTTTACTTGCAATAACAATATTTCTACGCGGCGCTTCATCCACAGGCCTATTCTGTTTTTCAGTTAATGCTTGCCCTTCATTCATAGCAATTAACACCTATACAGCCCGCAAGCTCTCAATAGGACTGACCCTCGCCGCTCTAACTGCGGGGTACAATCCTCCTATGATTCCCATCGCCACACCAAAGCTCACAATAATCAATACTAAACGCCACGTTATAATACCGATATCAACGTTTAAATATGCATTGATAGCCTGTAACACTCCATAGCCTATAAGCAGCCCTACAGTAGCACCTAGCAGACCCACAGTGATCGACTGTCCGACCACCGAACTGACTATATTAAAATTAGACCAGCCGGACGCCTTCAAGATACCAAATTCCTTGGTTCTCTCAATGACCGATATAAGCATTACTATAAAGATAGAAAATCCTCCGGCTACTGCAGCCACCAACGATACTATCCACAGGAAACTGCGGAATGTATCCATCATGCCCTTGAAGCTTTCGATTAGATCATTTGCAGCAGAGGCTGCCACAGGGACTTCGCGATCGGTGAAAAGTGCCTGTATTTGCTCGGAAACATCCTGCACATACTCGATGTCGGTTACTTCTACATGGATGTAATTGACTTCGTCCGCCGCTAGTAGCGGCATGAGCTTTCGCGCCACATCGATATCAGCATATATGGACATGTCATATATAATATTTCCCGTTTCAAATATGCCGACTATAGTGAGGGTAACTACTTTACCGCCTCCCGCAGGAATATCCAGCTTGCCGCCGACCTTGGCGTACCCCCCGCCCTTCGCCTTGCCTGACGTGGCGGCCGTAACCCCCAGAATTACCTCATCCTGTCCGAGTTCAGGCACCCTGCCCTCGATAATATTCTTGGCATCAAACGGGTTGTTCTCCTTTATCTTGCTACCCGTCATTTCGATATCCGACTCGGTATCGACGCCCCAGCAATATATTCCCATAGGATCGCCAAAATCGGCGACTTCTGTTGCAACAAACGCCATTATAAGTGGAGATGTGGCATCCTCATTAACATTATCGATCTGCTTTATTTCATCTACATAGGACATCGGAAATCCAATTGGACTCGGCAACATATTGCCCATAGGCGCGGATTCAGGATATACCTGTATCCACCCTGCCATCTCGTTCATGGTCTTGCTCATCTGCGCATCCATGCCATCAGAAATAGAGAGAAGCACCGTCATCAACGCAACGCCTAACGCAGTACCAAAGATAGCTATAATAGCTATCCCCTTCCTCCTGAAGGCATTGAGAATTGAAAACTTAAGCACTTGCTTCCTTATTCTTATTGGTACTTACTGCCTTATTTTTATCGGTAGAAGGAGTGGTAGAAGGTGCAGTACCACCGGCTGCTATCATTGATTTCTTCACGAGGAGAATACCATCCTTTGCTCCCGGAACAGCTCCACGAACTAATAATAAATTCTTCTCTGCATTCGCCTCTACTACCTTGAGGCCACGCACTGTAGCACGCGCATTTCCCATATGGCCTGCCATCCGCAAACCTTTCCAAACCCTTCCCGGAAAGGTTGTAGAGCCTATAGCTCCCGGTGCACGATGACGATCTGATTGGCCGTGAGTTTTAGGGCCCCCACTAAAATGATGCCGTTTTACACCTCCGGCAAAACCCTTTCCCTTGGATATTCCGATTACATCGACAATATCTCCAGGTTTGAAGATACTCACGTCTACCTTTTGACCAACCTCTAGAGAAGCGACATCGTCCGAGCGAAACTCCCTAAGATATTTTAGATTTCCAGTCTTTTTTAAATGCCCCTTCTCCGGCTGAGTAAGTCGCTTAGTATCACCAAATCCCAGCTGAACAGCATTATAGCCCTCTTTTTCAGCTCGCTTAACTTGAGTTATAAAACAAGGACCAGCTTCGATAGCGGTGACTTGCACGACAGTTCGATCCTCATTAAATAGCTGAGCCATACCTTTTTTGCGTCCGATAATTCCGTTTATCATATCCTTACACTTCTTCTAAAATATTACCTATACAGATACATTTCTAATATATTATTCCCAACTTTAAATAAACGTACTGAATATTTAAAGTTTTATTTCTATATCAACACCAGCTGGTAAATCCAACTTGGTTAACGTATCGATTGTTCTTGACGACGGTTCCACAATATCAATCAAACGCTTATGCGTACGAATCTCAAACTGCTCACGAGAATCCTTGTCAACATTTGGAGAGCGGTTGACACAAAATTTCTTTATATGGGTTGGCAGAGGCACTGGACCAACTACTTTGGCACCAGTCTGTTCTGCAGCCTCAACTATTTGCGCTGCTGATTGATCGAGAATCCTGTGATCGAAAGCCTTAAGTTTTATACGTATTTTTTGCTTTGGCATAAAACCGGTCCTCCCCCTTTAAAATGAAGTTGTTCAGTTAAATTAAGAGGCATTTCTTCATATCTATAGAATTCCATAGTATATGTAGCCCTGCCTTGACTCATAGACCTAATGTTAGTTGCATATCCGAAAGTCTCAGACAAGGGAATTACGCATCGGATAATACGCGAGTTGCCACGGCTATCAATACTGCCTATCTGAGCTCTCCTGGAATTTAAGTCTCCTAATATGTCACCAATAGATTCATCCGGTGTCACAATTTCCATCTTCATTACAGGTTCAAGCATTATAGGCTTAGCTTTCTTAACGCCTTCCTTTAATGCTATTGCCCCAGCTATCTTGAATGCTATATCAGATGAATCAACTTCATGATAACTACCATCATATAGAGTAGCTTTGATATCGGTTAATGGATATCCCAACAGGGCTCCACCCTCCATCGCCTCTTTAATGCCAATTTCCACATGACGTATAAATTGTTTAGGAATTGCGCCGCCTTTTAATTTATCAGCAAACTGAAATCCGCTGCCTCGTTCGCCAGGCTGAAGCTCCACCATCACATGACCATACTGGCCGTGCCCTCCCGACTGTTTAATAAATCTTCCTTCAGCTTTCACAGGGACCGATATGGTCTCTTTATAAGCAACTCTCGGCTTTCCTACATTAGCATCAACCTGGAACTCCCGCATTAGACGATCGATAATAATATCCAGATGAAGCTCACCCATTCCTGATATGATTGTTTGTCCTGTCTCTTCATCATAGCGTGTAACGAAAGTAGGATCTTCCTGAACCAATTTCGCAAGCGATTCATCAAGCCTCTCTTGATCGGCCCTGGATTTCGGCTCTATAGTTACAAATATCACCGGTTCGGGGAATCGAATAGTCTCGAGGACAATAGGAGCATTGGGATTGCATAGCGTATCACCAGTGAATGTATCCTTTAATCCTACAGCAGCAGCAATATCTCCAGCTTCAACTTGCTTTATCTCTTCACGACGGTTAGCATGCATCTGGAAAAGCTTCCCAATTCTCTCCTTAGAATCCCGCGTGGAGTTGTAAACATGGGACCCGACTATTGCTTTACCCGAATAAATTCTAATATATACCAATCTCCCAAAGAACGGATCTGATACTATTTTAAAAGCCAAAGCGGAAAATGGATCGTTTTCTGCCGGTGAGCGTTTAATCTCTTTATTGGTCTTAGGATCAAATCCAACCGCCGGTGGAATATCCAAAGGTGAAGGTAAATATGCTACGACAGCATCTAGTATTCGCTGTATTCCTTTACTGCGCAATGCGCTTCCACATAATACGGGGACAATTTTGTTACTTATGGTTGTCCGTCTCAGCGCCCCTATAATGTCATTTACATCAAAGGTTGCGCCGTTGATGTAAATATTCATGAATTCTTCATCATTCTCAGCGAGTTGCTCAATTAATTCCTCACGATATCGAGCGGATAGTTTCAAACAATCATCAGGTATTTCCTGCAGAACCGGTTCCTCAGTATAATCACCAGGATGAATCCATGCCTTTTCAATAATTATGTCGATTGTACCCTTAAATGAACCCTCTTCTCCAATAGGTACTTGTATCGGAAGGGCGTTTGCTCCCAGCCTGTCTCTTATAGTCTTTATAGAGTTGTCAAAATCTGCACCGACTCTATCCATTTTATTTATGAAGCAAATACGGGGGACATTGTAATGATCCGCTTGTCTCCATACCGTTTCTGATTGAGGTTCTACACCCGATACAGCATCAAAAACTACTATACCACCATCAAGAACACGAAGGCTGCGTTCTACCTCTGCAGTGAAATCCACATGTCCTGGAGTATCAATTATATTAATACGGTGATCTAACCAATCGCATGTTATAGCAGCTGCAGTAATTGTGATACCACGTTCCCTCTCCTGAGTCATCCAATCCATAATCGTAGTACCATCATCTACTTCGCCAAGTTTATGTGTACAGCCTGTATAATAGAGGATCCGCTCAGTAAGAGTAGTCTTACCAGCATCAATATGGGCAATAATTCCAATATTTCGTATATTTTCAAGAGGAAATGAACCGCGCATCAACCTCACCACCGATAGTGTACAAAGGCCCTGTTTGCCTCAGCCATTTTATGAGTATCTTCACGCTTTTTAATCGTAGCGCCCTGTTTCTTTGAAGCATCTATGAGTTCAGCGGCCAACTTTTCTGCCATAGATCTACCCGAACGCGCTTTAGCCGCCTTAAGAAGCCACCGTATAGCAAGAGAGAACCCTCGATCCTGTTTGACTTCAATTGGAACCTGATAAGTAGCACCACCAACTCGACGAGGCTTTACTTCTAAGAGTGGCACAGCATTTTTAATAGCTACATCCAATACAGCCACCGGGTCGCCCTTTTCCTGCTCTGCTATGATATTCATAGCGCCATATACAATTCTCTCTGAAGTCGTTTTCTTACCACTGCGCATTATTCTAGTAATTATCTTGGTCACGGTAACACTATGATACCGAGGGTCAGGGAGAACAGTCCGTTTAATTGATTTTGATCTTCTCGCCATTCTACGCTCCACCAGACTGTTTAGTCATCTTTGCACCATATTTACTTCGCCCTTGCTGCCGTTTCTCTACTCCGGTCGCATCCAGGGCGCCGCGCACGATGTGATATCTTACGCCAGGCAGGTCTTTAACACGACCGCCACGTATGAGAACCACCGAGTGTTCCTGCAGACTGTGCCCCTCGCCAGGTATGTATGCAGTAACTTCCATCATATTCGATAGTCTAACCCTCGCAACTTTGCGAAGAGCCGAATTAGGTTTCTTCGGAGTTACAGTCTTTACCTGCGTACAAACGCCACGTTTCTGAGGAGATCCTTCCCCTGATTTCATCCTTCTCTTAAGTGAATTATAAGTATAATGCAGCGCAGGGGTCTTCAGCTTCTTTTTACTTTTAACTCGCCCTTTTCGTACCAGCTGATTAACAGTGGGCACAAACACCTCCAGTGAACAATTAAAGGCCGTAAGCCTCAAAGCTTAGCCGCTCTGCCATCTCGGCCTCGCTGGCTTATCGACCTTTGGCTTTTAGCTTCGTCTGCCTAGAGACTGAGCACTAAATTTAGAATGTACCACTATTTATTCACTGTGTCAAGTATAATCACTATAATCATTGACTATACTCATCGGGAGCCGTATTCTTTAACCATGAAACGCCGTATTGATGTACTCTTAGTCGAACGCGGTCTGGCAGAAAGCCGTGAGAAGGCACAAGCACTGATTATGGCAGGAGAGGTCTACATCGATGATGTGATAGCCGCCAAGCCCTCTGCCCAAGTTCCGGAAGGCTCATCCATACGGCTGCGCGAGAAGCTGCCATTTGTCAGCAGAGGCGGAATAAAACTCGCTCACGCCCTCTCCGAATTTAAAATCGATGTCTCATCGCTGATAGCAGCCGATGTAGGAGCTTCGACCGGAGGGTTCACCGATTGTCTGCTACAACATGGAGTGAGTAAGGTATATGCAATCGACGTGGGATACGGGCAAATCGACTACAGATTACGAACCGACCCGCGGGTCGTAGTGATAGACCGCACCAACGCAAGATACCCGCTGCCTGTACCGGAACAGATCGACATAGCCGCCATCGACGTATCGTTCATATCCCTCGAAAAAATAGTGCCCAACGTTGCAGCCATAACTAAACGCGGCGGAAGAATTATCTGCCTGGTCAAGCCGCAGTTCGAGGCTGGCAAATCCATGGTCGAAAAAGGCGGGTTAGTGAAAAACCCCGCCATACACGCCGGTGTGCTCGGAAGATTCATATCATGGTCAATTAATAAAGAATATAGGATTATCGGCATTACGCCATCCCCGATATACGGCAGCTCGGGGAACAGAGAATTCTTCGTATTGCTAAGGGTTTAATAAATGAAAAAAGAAATTGTTTACCTCAAATCAGATGACCTCAAGCTGAAAGGACAGCTATTTATCCCGAGAAAACACCTTGTCCGGTGCTTTACCTATGCCACGGCATGCCGCGCGGCGGGACAGCGGATCCGAATGACCGCGGCTACGCCGGGCTGGCGGAGAGGTTTACCGAAGAAGGATTCTTAATGGTGATATTCAACTTCAGGGGAGCCGGTGAAAGCGAAGGCAATTTCGATATACGGGGCTGGACAGGACTATCGTGTATCTTCTATTATCGCCTGCGCTTGCCCGGACACATCGCAGCTCGCCAAAAACCGCGAGCTTGCTCAAACCGTGATCGCCGACTACCGCAAGATGGGAGCCACCAAGGATACCGATTTCCCTCCTTTATTACAATCATGGATGAAAGGCTTCGATGAGATATATTCGAACAAATGGATCGACAAGCTCTCGCCGCGCCCCATCCTCATCATCCACGGCGACCAAGACGATGTCGTATCACCGACCAGCGCATTCAATCTCTACGAACGGGCGGGAGATCCCAAAGAAATCATAATTATCAAAGGTGCCGGACACAGACTCCGCATATCAGAACAAGCAATGAATTACGCGTTCGACTGGCTCAAGTTTCATAACTTTAGGGATTGACCCTGCCTCATGGGGAGAATATAATCATATCAGGGGAACAAAGACGCAGATGAAAGAATGTTGTGCCCTTTATGGTGTGTACGCCCCAGGAGAAGATGTAGCTAGGCTCACATACTTCGGGCTCTTCGCCCAACAGCATCGCGGACAGGAAAGCTCCGGAATAGCAACCGCAGACGGCAATCAAATCTACTGCCATACAAAGATGGGCCTTGTATCACAAGCATTCGACAACGACGTTTTGGAAAGGTTATGTGGTCATATTGCAATCGGACACAATCGATATTCGACCACCGGTGCAAGCCGCGCTGAAAATGCCCAGCCCATCCTTATGACAGGCCCCACAGGGAAAATAGCCCTGGCACATAACGGCAATATTGTAAATGCCAGCGAACTGCGCCAACAATTGGAAAACCAGGGCTTCAGTTTCCATACCACATCTGATTCTGAAGTAATAGCAAACGTTATAATAGCAGCACCTCAGAAATCTTTTTTAGAAAAAATAAGATACGCCATGAAGAGGCTGGTTGGCGCTTATTCTTTAGTAATTCTTACTGAAGATACGCTTTACGGTGTGCGTGACCCCTTAGGTGTACGTCCTCTCTGCATAGGTAAATTAAACGGAGGATGGGCTATTGCTTCAGAGAGCTGCGCCCTGGACCATACCAGCGCTCAATTCCTGCGCGATATCGAACCTAACGAAGTTGTAGCAATAAATGCCCATGGTCTTAATAGCGATAAAGAAGGCAATGGAAAACCAAGCGGTTTATGCATTTTCGAGTTCATCTATTTCTCTAGGCCTGATAGTATAATTCAGGGACGTCGTGTCTATTCTGCGAGAGAGGCTATGGGCGCTAAGCTCTATCAATTACATCCTGTAGATGCCGATGTGGCCTTTGGCCTTCCCGACTCAGCGACAGCAGCTGGAATAGGCTATTCTCACGCATCGGGAGTCCCATATAATGAAATAATGCTGAAAAACCGATACGTAGGGCGAACATTCATCGAGCCACACCAACGCTTGAGAGAGCTGGGTGTGCAGCAAAAATTCAATCCAATGCAAGAGCGACTCAACGGAAAGAGAGTGCTTCTTGTTGATGACAGCATAGTGAGGGGAACAACCACGCCGCGTGTTATAAATCTGGTACGCAAGTCCGGTGCTAAAGAAGTTCACATGCGCATATGCGCCCCTCCCCTAAAATACCCCTGCTGCCTTGGAGTTGACATGGCCACCAGCTGGGAGCTCATTGCGGCCCATAAGGATATCCCGGAGATAGCTAAATTTATCGGCGCCGACAGTTTGGGATTTCTTACTGTAGACGCACTAGTCGAAGCAGTCGCTCTTCCCAGAGAGTATTTCTGCCTCGCGTGCTTCACCGGTAACTATCCTGTACCAGTTCAGCTTGATATGAATAAGCTGTCCCTAGAGATGAAAAAAGGGTGACCATTGGCTAAACCGGTCAGACAATCATCGCAGCATACATATCGAGACGCCGGCGTCGATATCGATGCCAACGACAGGCTGAAGGAAATCATCTGCCGGCACGCCAGAACGACTTTTACCCCGGGTGTCGTAAGCGACATAGGCTTCTTCGGCAGCCTCTTTGAACTGAAAGGATATAAACAGCCGATTCTCGTTTCCAGCGCGGATGGCGTCGGCACCAAGATAAAAATAGCCTGCGCGCTAGGCAAGCACGAAGGCATCGGCATGGATATAGTAAACCACTGTGTGAACGACATTTTGACCTGCGGCGCTTCCCCGCTCTTCTTCCTCGACTACATAGCTATGTCTAAGATGGATGCCGCAGTCGTCGCTAGCATCGTCAAAGGAATGGCCCAGGCCTGTAAGAATGTGGACTGCGCGCTCATCGGCGGCGAGACCGCGGAGATGCCGGGCCTGTATCCGCAGGGCGAATACGACCTCGTAGGCTTCATCGTCGGCGGCGTCGAGAAATCCGATATTAAGAACGGCAGCTCGATCGGAGCCGGCGACGTGCTTATAGGGCTTCCATCAAATGGATTACATACAAACGGATATTCGCTGGTGCGTCGCGTTTTCAACACCGACAGCAAGCCAGCAAAAGTTAAAAAGTCCTATGCGGAATTGGGATGTACGCTGGGAGAAGCACTGCTTGAGCCCCATAAATGTTATCACCAGCAAATAAAGCCTTTGCTCCCCAAGATCAAAGGCCTGGCCCATATAACTGGAGGCGGATTCCCCGGCAACCTGCCCCGCACGCTTCCCAAGACGGTGGCGGCGATCATCGACAAAAGCTCCTGGGAAGTCCCGCCACTGTTCTCGCTTATCCAGCAGATAGGAAACGTCGACGATGAGGAAATGTATCGCGTCTTCAACATGGGCATAGGCATGATCCTAATATGCGACCCCGCCGATAGCGCCAAGCTAATGAAAAAGCTGCCCGATGCCGTGGTTATCGGCGAGATAGTCAAGCGTAAATCGAACGAAGAACGCACCAGAATCGTCTAGGAGGTAGGCATTGCGCGCGATCTTAAGCGTCTCGGACAAAAAAGGAATTGTTGAGTTTGCCAGAGGCCTGAACGAGCTGAAGGTAGAAATATTCAGCACGGGCGGGACCAAAAAGGCTCTGCAGGAAGCCGGCATTCCGGTACACAGCGTCAGCGATATAACCGGTTTCCCTGAGATACTCGACGGGCGCGTCAAGACGCTGCATCCCATGATCCACGGCGGCATACTGGCACGGCGTGACGTTAAAGATCACATGTCCCAGCTTAAAGAAAAGAAAATCACGCCGATCGATATGGTCGTTGTGAACTTATATCCATTCGTCGAAACCGTATCGAAGGAAGGCGTCACCCTGACCGACGCGCTGGAGAATATCGATATCGGCGGGCCGACGATGATACGCGCCTCGGCCAAGAACTTCCCCAGCGTACTCGTGGTGGTCGACCCGGCGGATTATGCGCCGATACTGGAGAAATTGCGCGCTGGAGAGATAAGCATCGATGAGAGAAAACGGCTGGCGCAGAAGGCGTTCCAGCATACAGCGATCTACGATACCGCTATATCGAGCTACCTCAGGCCCAAAGAGGAGACCTTCCCCACCGAAATGACCGTCGCGATGCACAAAATACAGGACCTGAGCTACGGCGAGAACCCACACCAGAAGGCGGCCTTCTATAAAGAGGAAATCATCGGCAAGGGGGAGCCGGGCATAGCCAACGCCGTACAGCTTTCCGGCAAAGAGCTATCCTACAACAACATCATCGACCTGGACAGTGCAATACGTGCGGCGTGCGAGTTTTCAGAGCCCACCATAGCAATAATCAAGCACACCAACCCATGCGGCCTCGCCTCACACAAGAGCCTCACCGAGGCCTATCGCAGGGCACTGACCGGAGACCCGGTATCGGCCTTCGGCGGCATAGTCGCCTCTAACAGAAGAATCGATGAAGACACAGCTGAAGAAATATGCAAAACGCACTTCGACGCCATGATCGCTCCCGGTTACCAGAAAGACGCCCTTGAAATGCTGAAAAAACGCAACATGAGGATTCTAACTTTAAATGAAATTCCGCCAAAACGTACGTCCACTCTGGAGCTGCGTCGCGTCAGCGGCGGCGGCTTCATAGTGCAGACTGCCGACTACACCGCGGACGATATACCGATAAAGACAGTCACGAAACGCGAGCCGACGAAGCAGGAGATCGAGAACCTCACCTTTGCCTGGCGCGCTGTGAAGCATATCAAATCCAACGCCATCGTCCTGGTCAAAGACAACCAGATACTCGGCATGGGCGCGGGACAGCCAAGCCGTGTCGACAGCGTGGCCATAGCTATCAAAAAGGCTGGCGATCGCGCGAAAGGCAGCGTCCTCGGCTCGGATGCCTTCTTCCCCTTCCCCGACGGCGTCGAGCTTGCCGGAGAGGCTGGTGTCACCGCCATCATAGAGCCGGGCGGCTCCAAGAAGGATAACGAAGCCATCGAGGCGGCGAACAAATATAACATCGCAATGGTCTTCACCGGCATGCGCCACTTCAGACATTAAGATTGATTGAACTCCCCCTGGCCCCCTCTTTGATAAAGAGGGGGAAGCGGCGCAGTATGTAGGGCGGGTTTAAACCCGCCTTCTGGATTGCCCGATCAAGTCGAGCAATGACAGGTAAAAAGTAGCGCAGGATACTTCTTGCCGGGGTTTTAGGGGTGTCCCCTAATTTTAAAACTCCCCCCAAGAGTGGGGGATACAGGGGGTTGATTCTAACAAGTATGACAACCGTTGCTGTGGTTATTCCGGTCTACAACGAAGAGAAAGCGCTGCCCGACAGCGTGGACAAGCTCCGCGACTTTCTATCCCAGAACCTCAATCATAAGTGGCACATCGTAATCGCGGATAACGCCTCTAAAGATAAAACTTGGGAGATAGCCCAGTCCCTTGCGAAAAAGTACCCCGACGTGATGCCGATTCATATCGATCAGAAGGGCCGAGGTCGTGCGTTACGTAAAGTGTGGCTTGAAAGCGAAGCGGACATTGTAAGCTACATGGATGTCGATCTCTCCACCGGCCTCGAAGCCTTCCCCAAGCTGGTGCAAGCAATAATAGACGGCAGTGATATCGCCATCGGCTCAAGATTGAAACGCGGCGCCAAAACAACGCGCGGCCTCAAACGCGAATTCACCTCCCGATGCTATAACCTTATTATTAAGGTGATGTTCTTCACTTCACTGTCCGACGCCCAGTGCGGGTTCAAAGCTGTGAACAGGGATTGTGCGCAAAAGATTTTGCCCCTTACCAAGAACAACGAGTGGTTCTTCGATACGGAACTGCTGCTGCTGGCGACGAAGAACGGCTATAAGATAAAAGAGATACCTGTAACGTGGGCTGATGACCCGGGCACAACGGTTCACATCCGCAAGACAGCGATGGAGGATCTGAAAGGGCTGGCGAGACTTCGCTTCCACCGGATACCGAAGCCGAAATAAGAGATCTGTCGAAAAAGAGGTGTCCTTCCGGGACCGGAAGGACCGGGGGAACTGGGGGTGTCCCGTAGGGGCAATTCATGAATTGCCCCTACACGATTGCCCCAAGATTGGGGGATCAAGGGGGTTGATTGAGTCTTCTTCAGCACTTTCCAAAATGACGACAGGCGCGGCAAGCCGCGGGGAATGAACCATGAAGGAATTCAAGGTGTTCAAATTATCTTCAATTCCTTCCTCCAGCCTTCCAAAAGCCCCCTGAATGGCATAATGGTATGGGTTTCCGGCATACCTGCCAATAAGGCATCGAGAATCTTAATCGCATCTACTCTGGTTTTTACATTATTCTTTGCGGATTCTATAGCGGGAGACCATTTCTCTTTGAGTTCGTTGGCCTTCTCCAGCATATAGCTGTTAAACTCCTCTTCGGTCAAATCACCTTCGTAAAATGCAGCTATCACCCCTTCAACATCACTGTCTATACCGTAAACAGTGCTCTCAACATTCTCCCTGTCATCAATCGACTTCGGAACTTCATATGTTGTAAACAGGGGCACAGAGGAATCAGTTTGAGGCCTCCGCGTAACCCTCTGTCCCAGAGATACAAAGCTTGCTTTCACCAGCGCCAGATAATCCGCAATAATCCTGGATCTATCCAATTCTTGAGGCACTTCTGCAGACTTCAAAGCCTCCTCAGCCTGCGCCTTCTCGCTGTCCTCGGCATCCTTCTGTATTAAAAACTTTATTTCTTCCCTCGTCAGCGGCGGATGAGAATCAACATCTTCAGCCTTCGGCTGGTATCTGACCGGTTCCCGTCCCGGGAACTTGGCCATCCATCTATCTCCCCAGGTTACAAAAAGATCGACCGACCCACTTCCTCTCGCGGTAGTCCTCTTATCCAAATTAGAGAAAGGCCTCACATCGTCCTGTGCATAAAAAACCGGTATAGCCACCTCTCCCAGCGCCCCGGTCCTGGAATTGCAGCTTGTCGCCAGCAGCTTCCGCAATACAAGGCCGTACCTTTTCGCAATTAACCCTGTCAGGTAATTGACCAATTCCGACACCGGCACACCCTCAATAGAATGAATATCGCTTTTAGCATCTCCGTGTCCCGTCAGCATCGGGCCTCTGTATGGTTGACCAACCCCCAGTAATCTCAATCCATTTAATTCCGACATCCTGTACATATCAGATATACCGTACCTTGAATAACCTTCACCGTCTGAAAATTCATATGGCACTTCGTATTCTTCCCGTGTAAGCAAACGGGCCTTCGGTTTACCTACATTAAGTATTACTACACCCAGAGGCAAGAACCCATCGTCAACCATTACCATCTTAGAATCGGTAGCTACTACAAAAATCGTCAGATTCTTATATGGAATAATAGTTAAGAATCTTGTATTGGGAGGCAGGCTGCGCTCAACTACCTCTTTAAGGAAAAGCACTTCCTTGCTGGTCTTAAATTCGAAAGGAGCCTGTGGCTGTTCCTCAGGAGCATCCTTTGAAACCGCAGAATTATTTGAGGTTTTCTTTTCCGTCATCTTCAAACTCCGATTAGCTTCATCTCAGCAAGGTGAAGCACAACACGAGTTCACACATTATAAATCAAAATGAAGTGACACAGTAGCAGGATTTGATGAGGGCTTTGCTTGCTCAAGTAGTAAAAGTTGGCTGGGGAACCAGGATTCGAACCTGGGCTCACAGATCCAGAGTCTGTTGTCCTACCACTAGACGATTCCCCAGTACGCGTGGATATTATAGCTTATGCTCGTAGTAAAAAAAAGCCTATTCGCAATTGTCGGTTGTATTGTTCCTTGCAGAAACTTCGTGCGGCATATTATAGATTCCGCAGCAGCCCGACACCTGAGGCTGGAATTCCTTATCTATGAACGACTCGCACCCCTGCTCGCGCCGCCTATCGCTCATCACCTTGCGAACGAGACATTTACCCTCATCGCTAAAATAGCAGCAACTCTCACAGCCCAACATAGAATTAAAGAGGGGCTAATCCCAGATCAACCCCCTAACCCTAATCCCCCTTAGTTCCCCTTTCACAAAGGGGGATTTAAGGGGATTTTAAGTCGGGGGACACCCCCGATTCCCCCGGTCCTTCCGGTACCGGAAGGACACCTCTTTCTCAGCAGTTTCCTTAACTTCATCGTAGGCCTTCTCGGAATCGGCGAAAGGCAGGCCAACCATGCCGCAGCATCCGCCAACCTCGCTGACGCCCCAGGGCTTATCCATAAACGCCTCGCACCCTTTGGCCCGCACCTCCGGGCTGATAGCACCTTTCAGAGTGCATTCATTTTCATCTTTTTCATACATACAGAACATGCAGTTCATACCATCACCCACATATAGATTAAATCAGTCTGATTTTTATGTCAAACGTTTTGCAGCCTTGCAATCGCGCCATCGATACGTCTCATGCACCTGTCCCGGCCCAGAACCACCATCGTCTGGAACAGCGGCGGCGCAGTGGTACGCCCTGTTACCGCGATACGTATAGCTCCGAAGAGCATGCCGGACTTGATACCAAGCTCATCCGCGAGAGGACGCAATGTGCTCTCAAGCGCATCATGCTCGAAGGCACATCCTGCCAAGTGTTCTTTGGCTGCACGCAGCGCCGAAGCCGCTTTTTGCTTATCCGTCCCCTTAACGAGCAGCATATTTGTATCATATTTCAAATCGTCATCGAAGAAGAATCCCGCCTGCTCCGCGATACCTTCCTCCGCAGCGATGCCGCCGATAGCCGGTGTCCCGCCGAAGACCTTCACTCTCTCCTGCATCAGCGGCGCTATCTTCATCATATACTCTCTCGATATGGGACGTGGTACCGACGCGGGCAAATCCCTGTCAAGAAACGGCAGCGCGCGTTCGACGAAATCAGCAATGCTCAACTGGCGGATATATATGCCGTTCATCCAGATAAGCTTGTCCTGGCTGAATATGGCCGCCGTCTTCGATATGTGTTCGACAGTGAAGTTCTTAATCAAATCGTCTCGGCTCATAACCTCGGTCTTATCGTCCAGCGCCCAGCCCAGCAGCGCCAGGAAGTTCAGCGTCGCCTCAGGCAGGTATCCCCTGTCGCGATACTCCACCAGCGCCGTAGCGCCGTGCCGTTTGCTCAGCTTCGACTTGTCCGGCCCAAGGATCATGGGCAGGTGCGCGAATAGCGGCGGCTCCCAGCCGAACGCCTTATAGAGCAGCACATGCCGCGGCGTAGAAGACAACCACTCGTCAGCCCGCATGACATGCGTGATCTTCATAAGATGGTCATCGACTATATTCGCCAGATGATATGTCGGGTAGCCGTCCGACTTGAGCAGCACAAGGTCGTCAAGCTCACTATTTTCAAAGGTGATATCGCCGCGTATCAGATCGTGGAACGTCGTCTGTCCGTCAACCGGCACCTTTAAACGGACAACCGATGCGGCGCCCCCGGCCTCGAAAGCCGCTCGCTCTTTATCGGTAAGATTGCGGCAGTGGCGGTCGTAGCTGCGCGCCGATTCCTTGCGCTCCGACATCTCGGCCCGCATGCGCTCAAGCCGCTCCGAGGTGCAGTAGCATTTATAACCGTTGCCGCTATCCAGTAATTGCTGCACGTACTTGCGATACAGCTCCAAGCGCTCCGACTGAATATATGGCCCGTAATCGCCGCCGACCTCAGGGCCTTCGTCCCAATCGAGCCCCATCCATCTCAGGCTGTCCAGGATCGCTTCCAGCGCCCCTTCAACCTTGCGCGACTGGTCGGTGTCCTCGATGCGGACGATGAACTTGCCGCCGCTGTGCCTGGCGAACAGCCAGTTGAACAAAGCGGTCCTTATATTCCCAATATGCGGGAATCCGGTCGGGCTGGGGGCATAGCGCACCCGTACGTTCGTATTACTCATAATTCTCCGTTGATAACCGATTCCATATTCTAGCATCATCGTAACCAACAGTCGATGCCCCATAAACAAATGTAGGGGCACGGCGTGCCGTGCCCCTACACACGATCTTCGAATGTCGTCGCTTACACGTTGTTCTTCTTGAACTCCTTCATGAACTCGGCGAGCTTCTGCGCACCAGCGAGTGGCACTGCGTTGTACATGGATGCGCGTATGCCGCCGACGGAGCGGTGGCCCTTGAGGCCCTTAAGCCCGCGCTTGGACGCCTCAGAGGCGAACTTCTCCTCCAGAGCCTCGGAGGGAAGACGGAAGGTGATATTCATCTTCGACCTTGAACCCTTTTCCGCGTGGCCTTTGTAGTAATCGCCGCTGTCCAAGATGTCGTAGATAAGCTTGGCCTTCTCGTTATTAATCGCTTCGATCTTGGCAACCCCGCCCTGATCCTCAATCCACTTCATCACCTCATGCACCACAAAGATGGCAGTGACGGGGCAGGTATTGTAGCTGGAATTGTTCTCAACATGCACTTTATAATCCAGCATGGTCGGGGTATTCGCGGGCGCCTTGCCAACCAGGTCTTTCCTGACGATGACGCAGGTGACACCGGCAGGCCCCATGTTCTTCTGTGCGCCTGCATATATAAGGCCGAACTTGCTGACATCGACTTTCCGAGACAGGATATCGGAAGACATGTCCGCCACAAGCGGCACAGCACCCGTATCGGGGAAGGTCTGCCACTGGGTTCCGTAGATAGTGTTATTGGAAGTGATGTGGCAGTAGGCCGCATCTTTGGTGAGCTTGATCTCATTTGCAGCAGGCAGCCTAGTGTAGTTGATCTCCTTAGTAGAGGCAGCTACGTTCACCTTTCCGATCAGCTTAGCCTCTTTAATGGCCCGGCTGGCAAAATAGCCGGTATCGATGTAATCGGCAACCTTGCCTGCAGGCAGCAGGTTGATGGGGACCATGGAAAACTGCAAGGTTGCGCCTCCCTGAAGGAACAATACCTTATAAGTGTCAGGAATTCCCATAATCTTGTGCAGTCTCTTTTCGGTATCTTCGAGCAACGCGTCGAATTCCTTGGCACGGTGACTGACTTCCATAATGGACATGCCGGTATTGGCAAAATTCAACACAGCCTTGCTGGTGCTTTCCAATACTGGTTCCGGCAGCATCGCTGGGCCAGGATTAAAGATGAATATGTCTCGTGTCATAATGGCCTCCTTTCATAAAATATGAGCCTCTATAATATTAAACGAAAGCACATGCATTGGTAAAGACGGCATGACATCGATGGTGATATCCTCCCCATAAAGCAACCTCGTCGGCAAATCCAATGGCATTGCCCGATTGGAGAGTGTTGGAAAAGTCTCAGTCAACCCCCTTTATCCCCCAATCTTGGGGGATTTTTAAATCTGGGGGGCACCCCCAATTCCCCCGGCAGGAGGTATCCTGCACCTCCTTTTCAGCAATCTGGATTGACAACACCTGCATCTGCAAGCCTCATTCTTGACAAAGGTAAGCGTAAATTGTAACTTTAGTTGAGATTTAAACTATTGCCCCAGTCAATACTGTTTCAATATTATATTATGTCAATGTTAGAGAAATGATATGACAACATCGAAACCATCGGCACCCTCCGATTTTATCAGGGATATCATCAACGAAGACCTTAAGACGAACAAGTACGACGGACGCGTGCACACGCGCTTCCCTCCTGAGCCGAACGGCTACCTTCATATAGGACATGCAAAATCGATATGCCTCAACTTCGGCATCGCAAAACAATACGGCGGCTTATGCAATTTGCGTTTCGATGATACAAATCCGTCCAAAGAAGAAGAAGAATATGTCGAATCGATCAAGGACAGCGTGCGCTGGCTCGGCTTCGACTGGGAAGACAGGCTCTATTTTGCATCCGATTACTTCGATCAGATGTACGATTACGCCATCAAACTGATTAAATCCGGCAATGCTTACGTCGATGACCTGAGCGCCGATGAGATAAGGGAATACCGCGGCACGCTGACCCAGCCCGGCAAGGATAGCCCCTACCGCAACCGTTCGGTAGAGGAGAACCTCGACCTGTTCCAACGAATGCGCGCCGGGAAATTTGAGAACGGCACAAGAGTGCTGCGAGCTAAGATCGATATGGCATCGCCGAACCTGAACATGCGCGATCCGGCGATGTACCGCATCCTGCACGCAGAGCACCACCGCACAGGCGACAAGTGGTGCATCTACCCCATGTACGACTGGGCGCACGGATTCGAGGACTCCATCGAAAGGATCACCCATTCCATTTGCACACTGGAGTTTGAGGATCACCGCCCGCTGTACGACTGGTTTCTAGAACAGGTAGGGGCCTATCACCCGCAACAAATCGAGTTCGCCCGGCTGAACCTGAGCTACACGCTAATGAGCAAGCGCAAGCTGCTGCAACTGGTTCAGCAAGGACATGTCACGGGGTGGGACGATCCCCGCATGCCGACGATTGCGGGCCTGCGCCGGCGGGGTTATACATCAGAGGCCATCCGCGATTTCTGCGAGCGCATCGGCGTGGCCAAAACGGACAGCACAATCGATATCGCGCTGCTGGAGCACTGCATCAGAGAGGACTTGAACAAACGGGCTCCGCGCGTCATGGGCATCATGCGCCCGCTGCGAGTGGTCATCGATAACTACCCCGAGGGCCAGACTGAGGAACTTGACGCTGTCAACAATCCCGAAGACCCGGCGATGGGATCACGCAAGGTGCCGTTCTCGCGGGTGCTGTATATCGAGCGCGACGATTTCCGCGAAGTACCACCAAAGGGCTTCTTCCGCCTGTTCCCCGGCAACGAGGTGCGACTGCGCTATGCATATCTGATTAAATGCACAAAGGTTGTCAAAGACAAACAAACCAGCGAAGTCGCAGAGCTTCACTGCACCTACGACCCAGTGACTCGCGGCGGCAACACGCCGGACGGGCGCAAGGTCAAAGGAACCATCCACTGGCTATCCGCCGCCCATGCGATAAAGGCAGAGATGCGCCTGTACGATAGGCTTTTCACTGTAGAAAACCCCGGCGAGGTCACTGACAGCTGCGAAAGCGTTCTTAATCCCAATTCATTGGAAACTGTAAGCGGTTATGTCGAGCCGAGCTTAGCGACCGCAACACCGGGAAGCAGATACCAGTTTGAGCGCCTGGGCTACTTCTGTACCGACTTGAAGGACTCTTCCCCTAATCGGCTCGTGTTCAACCGAACGATCGGCTTGCGCGACACGTGGGCCAAGATCGAAAAACAACTTTGATATATAGCCGTATCCCCTTATATTCCACAACATACTCTCTTGACATTACCTCTTATCTAAACTATTATTAATTACATCGTAATCCGTGGAAATTAACGGGATAAAACGTGAAAACTCACGGATTGTTTTATTGACAGATGAACCGAGTTGATTTTGGTAAACTGGTAGCCTCACTGAGGAAAGAGCACGAGGATGAAGATGGTGCCCCCTGGACTCAGGAGAAGCTGGCACAAGAGGCCAATTTAGCCGCTGATGCGTTACTTTTCAATGAAGATATTGTCAGTAGTGTAGAACGGGGCATACGGAATCTCGATAGACAGACTCTACTAGCTTTTGCAACAGCGCTACAATTAACAAGCAATGAAAGAAAAGAGTTCTTTTTAGCCGCTTCAGGCATCGACACCAAGGAGATTGCTCGCCAAGACGATCACCCCGAAAAAATATTTTCTCAATTTATTGATAGAGTCCGAGAACTATACGCCCCTGCTTTTTTAGTAGATGCATACTGTAATGTCCTGGCAGTCAATTATGTACTTTTAGAGTTGCTAGAATTCCCGTCTGCCTACGGTATTACTCCCGGGATTCGATATGAACAACCGTATGGATATAATCTACTACGTTTTTTCTTTTCAGATGATGGATCGAGCCATCTCCAGAAGATTATGGGAGAGAGTTTTCCCGATTTTGCCTATCACTCAGTAAATATTTTTAGATCATTCAGCTTAGCCTACCGATCTACCAAGTACTTTCAGGGTTTACTTAATGAATTGCGAAAATACCATTTGTTCAGACGATATTGGAGTGAAACCTACTTCAGGGAAGATGATCGTCAATTCAACCGACTCATCAACGCGAACATTAATGTAACTTCTCAAAAATGGGGACCTCTATCTTTGTTCTTTACTACACGAACCGAATTTACTACAGCTGGAGATTTACATTTGGGCGTATTTGTTCCGGCAGATCAAAAGACTTCCAGCGCATGCGAGAAGGTTTACCAAATTGGTTCACCAACAGTATTTAATCTAACCCCCTGGCCTAATGA
>Ga0315294_10000275_pt1 | contig 55075 bp, 43 predicted proteins | sample YL17G13_40_MG_FD_203626 | JGI IMG/M metagenome (GOLD analysis project Ga0315294, IMG submission 203626) | Sediment microbial communities from Yellowstone Lake, YNP, Wyoming, USA - YL17G13_40 | ecosystem: Environmental > Aquatic > Freshwater > Lake > Sediment | place: USA: Wyoming | collected... | reverse complement strand
CCGTATTAATCTTTCCTTTTACATTTCAGATTATCGATATTGTCAATGAGGCATTTGGACGTTGGGAAGTTCATCGTATGACCTATATCGCGTTCGTCACGCAGGTCATAATGGCATTTTTCTTCTGGCTTGCGGATTTATTGCCATCAGCTCCATTCTGGCATTCTAATCCGGGCTGGCACAGCATTATCAGTTTAGTGCCAAGAATTACATTAGCAAGCTGGATCGCATTTATGATATCGCAGAATCTTGATGCATTTTTATATGCCAAACTGAGAGGTTTAACTAATGGTCGGCATCTCTGGATTAGAAATGTCATCGGTGATATTATTAGTTTGGCTGTAGATAGTGTGATTTTTATCAGCCTGGCATTTTATGGTCTCCAGCCGATTGTGCCGTTGATTGTCGGTCAGATTGTAATAAAATGGCTGGTTAGTATTGTTGATACACCATTGATGTATTTAAGCCGCAGGATTTTGTATCGGGTTCCCTATACATACAAAAACCCGCTCGACAACTAACCCCAATTTTATAATCTTCTAACTCTTTAAATCTTGCAATCTTGCAATCTTAGAATCTTGTAATCTTTGAATCTTTTAATCATGTTTAGGTTGGATTAATAGTTTGGTCTAAATTTGGAAACAGCTTAGTTTTTTCCTCTTCGGGTATTCTCTCGTATTGGGCAAATTGCATCGAGTGAGATACTCGTCCCTGAGTCAATGACCGTATCGCACTTGCATATCCGAAAGTCATGGCTAAGGGCACAAAGCCGTGAATTATCTTATGACCTTTAATTGACTCCAAATTCACGATGCGACCCCGACGCGCACTTAAATCGGCAATAATATTACCAACATAGGCATCGGGCGTGACAACTTCCAAATCCATTATTGGCTCCAAAAAAGTCGGGTCTGCTTTCATGAATGCTTCCCGAAACGCCATGGTTGCCGCAATTTTAAATGCCAGTTCCGACGAATCGACTTCGTGATATGACCCGTCAAGGATTTCTACTGAAATGTTATTAATCGGATAACCAGCTAAAACACCAGTATCAACACTCTCTTTTATCCCCTGCTCAATTGCCGGATAAAATTCTTTAGGGATTCTGCCTTCTTTTATTTCATTAACAATATAAATTCCGGATGTGGCTGGTTGTAATTTTAAAGTCACTACACCGTATTGCCCGTGACCGCCCGACTGGCGGATAAACCTACCCTCGGCGGTCATCTCTTTGGTAATTGTCTCACGGTACGAAACCTGCGGTTTTCCGACATGGCAAGTAATTCCAAATTCCCGCTTCAACCGTTCAACAATAATATCAAGATGAAGTTCGCCCATACCGGAAATTATCGTTTCGCCGGTCTCCTGATTCTGCCGAACCCGGAAAGTCGGGTCTTCAATCGAAAGTGCTCTTAAAGCACCAGATAATTTTGTTTCGTCTGCCTTAGTTTTTGGTTCGACTGCCAGAAACACAACTGGGTCGGGAAATTCCATCGGCTCAAATGCAACCGGGTGCATGAAATTAGTCAGGGTATTACCGGTCTTGATATCTTTTAACCCGACAACCACGCCGATTTCCCCTGCCTGCAGCTTTTCCACTTCTTCTTTCTGATTAGAGTGCATTAAAAGTAATTTCATCACCCTCGCTTTTTCCATTGACGGCACGATTAAAACTGTTCCGCCTTTTTCCACCTTGCCTGAATACACGCGGATATAGGACAAAAAGCCCTGGTGCGGGTCATTGGCGATTTTGAACACCAGCGCCGAGAACGGTATTCTTGGGTCAGCCGCACGAGTCTCCTCCTGCTTGGTTTTAGGGTTGATGCCTTTGATTGGTGGTACTTCAATTGGTGATGGCAGAAAATCAACTATTGCATCCAGGAGTTTCTGAATACCCTTATTCTTAAATGCGGTGCCGCATAGAACCGGCACAATCTTTAATGAAATTGTTGCTTTGCGAATTCCTCTTATTAAATCCTCTTTGGTAATCAGCTCGCCGGCCATATATTTTTCCAGAATCTTCTCGTCATGGTGACTGAGTTCATCAACCATCTTTTCGTGGTATTCTTTTACCCGCTTCTTTTCCTTTTCCGGAATCGCTACCATTTCGAATTCCGAACCCGATGTATCTTCATGCCAGATGTATGCGTTTTCTTCAACTAAATCGATAACCCCTTTAAATTCATCCTCGCTGCCCAAAGGCAATTGAATCGGCAAAGTGGTGATGGGAAATTTCTCCTGCATCATTTTGATAACACGGTAAAAATCCGCGCCCGTGCGGTCCATTTTATTTACAAATGCGATTCTTGGCACGTGGTATTTATCTGCCTGATGCCAGACCGTCTCCGACTGCGGTTCAACTCCGCCGACACCGCAGAAAACGATTACAACACCGTCCAGAACTTTCAGCGACCGCTCAACTTCCATCGTAAAATCAACATGCCCTGGCGTATCGATAATATTTATCCGATACCCGCGCCAAAATGCGGTGGTTGCTGCTGCGGTAATCGTAATGCCGCGCTCTTTTTCCTGGTCCATCCAGTCCATTGTTGCTGAGCCGTCATCAACCTCGCCAATCCGATAGATTTTACCGGTGTAGTATAAAATCCGCTCGGTCGTGGTTGTCTTACCCGCATCAATGTGTGCGGCAATGCCGATGTTTCTTATCTTTGTTAAGTATTCCATAATTCTATTATATTATTTAGACCACTAATTAAATTTAAGGGTTTGCCAGAAATGTTAGTTGGTCTATTAATAATACACGCTAATTGAGATTAGTCAATCCCGCACCTTTGGGCAAAAAAGAAATTGTAGATTTACGTGTATGATTATCAGCAAGAGGTGCGGGATAAACCCCGCTTGACTTTACTCGCTTTTATGAATATATTTAATTAATGTCTCGCGAATTAACAGTATTATTAACCACTGCCGCAACAATCGGTTTTTTTCATACCCTGATTGGACCTGACCATTATTTACCATTTATTGTCCTTGCCAAATCAAGAAAATGGTCGCTGTTTAAGACGGGCTGGGTAACCGCGCTTTGCGGAATTGGTCATATCTTAAGCTCGGTTGTATTAGGCATGATTGGAATTGCTTTGGGAATTACCGTCAATAAATTGGTTCACATTGAATCAGTTCGCGGTAATATTGCGGCATGGCTTTTGATTGGCTTTGGACTGGTTTATTTTATCTGGGGTTTAAGAAAAGCAATTAAGAACAAACCCCATACCCATCTTCATATTCACGAAAATGAAGCTCACGAACACGCACACGGACATACAAATGAACATACTCATGTGCACGAAATTGAAGGCAAAGTAAATCTTACGCCCTGGATTCTGTTCACAATCTTCATCTTTGGACCTTGTGAGCCTTTGATACCTTTACTCATGTATCCTGCCGCACAAAACAGCCTGCATGGTTTAATAATGGTAACCGCAGTCTTTGGCATAATCACAATCGCAACGATGATGAGCATTGTTCTGATTTCAACCTTTGGTATAAACTTCCTGCCATTAAAAAGGATTGAAAGATACAATCACGCCTTAGCCGGTTTGGCGATTTTTCTCTGCGGTATCGCAATCCAGTTTGTCGGTTTATAATCACATAAAAAGTCTATTTATATATAGACATTTTGGGGAGCGAAAATTAGCTATAACTCGTTATAATGTAACGTGTAAGCTCAACAAAGTGTCAACATAGGTGTATAGTCCCCTGTATCAGGTTCGGATGTTAGCAGGAATTTAATTAAGAGAGTAATTAAGTCTTTTAGCAGGTTATTATCTTTGACATTTAGCAGGTCATATAGTATGTCATTAATATCGTCTTATATTGCCAGAGATTGATTGGATAATAATACAAAATCAGACAGGAATTATATTGGGAAGTATATCCGAGCATTAAATAGTAAGTTAAGAAGGATATTGAACAGGAAGTAAAATAGGCATTTACCTGGTTTAAAAAATTTAAATGTCAAAGCTCAAAGCTGAAACAACATGTTTGTCGTCATTGCGAGCCTGCGTCAGCGGGCGTGGCAATCTCAAGACTTCGCAAATAATTGGAGATTGCTTCGTCACTATGTTCCTCGCAATGACAAAAAATGTCATTTTGATATTTAATATTTAATTTTTTATTTAGAATATGTGCTTGACATTTATATAAGTAGTTGTATATTTTTATTGGGTCTAATATGAAACTGTTCATTTCTCTCTTGATTATTACCATATTATTTATACCGCAAGTAGTTTATGCTCAATATACGACAATTCCGGTTGGTTCATTTCCGCGTGCTTTGGTTTTTAATCCAATAAATAATGAATTCTATTGTGCAAATTCTGGTGATAATACGGTTTCCATTATTCATGCAAATGTCAATCATGTTATGGCAACAATACGAGTTGGAACCTATCCTTGTGCTTTTGCATATAATAAGACAAACAATAAAGTCTATTGTGCTAATCAGCGAAGTAATGATGTTTCAATAATTAATGGTGCGACTAATGAAGTTATCAATACAGTCATTGTCGGTCAACGCCCAAGTGCTTTGCTCTTTGACTCAATTAATGACAAAATCTACTGTGCTAATTCAAGCGGTAACAGTGTATCCGTGATTGATGGTGTAAATAATAATGTTGTTGCTACAATAAACGTTGGTGGTTTCCCGACTTGTCTAACTCTTAATTCAACTAATAACAAAATTTATAGTGCTAATACTGATGGTAATAATGTAACAATTATTGACGGCACAACCAATCAGGTAATCTCGACTGTTCCGGTTGGGGTGAGTCCAAGTTCATTAGCATATAACCCTGTCAATAATGAAATCTATTGTTCAAGCTGGGCAAATGGCAGAATCCATATGATTAGCGGTTCAACCAATCAATTGGTTGATAGTATCATATATGGAAATTCTGGTCCACAATCATTAATTTATGTACAAAACAATAGAATCTGTTATGTTAATTTTACTGGAGATAATATCAAGATGATTGACGACGTTTCCGATACAATAATCGCATCATATCAATTTCCAGTCGGAACCCGTCCATACACTTTAGCATGTACACCAGATTACATTTATTGTGCAAATATAGGGAGCAACAATGTAAGTAGATTTTTCAGTAACAATTTATACCTAGAAGTAACTACAGGTATTATCAGTTATCCCGTAACAATAATTGCATTCTTTTCCTATCATTATAAAATTTATATAACTAACTTGTGGTCATCTACTGTAACTTACTTATTAATACCTGCGATTGAAGAACAATCTCTTTCTGATATAAAAGATATTCCAATAAATATCTGTCCCAATCCTGCAAAATCATTCTTTACTATCAGCTGTCCACTCACCGCTAACCGTCAAACACTGAAACTTTTTGATATCACAGGGAAATTGATAAAGGAAGTAAAAATCACCAGACAAGAAATGACAATCCCGCTTAATGGAATTAGACCAGGAATTTATTTTGTTGAAGTCGGCTCAATTACCGAAAAACTTGTCATAACCAATTAAGTATCTGTGTAATCATTTTAAAATCCGTGTAATCAAGAGGGCGAGTTTTATAAGCCCTCAGTTGACAATCAATCATTTTGAGCTTAAATTGTTTAATTAATTATTTGTATTAGGAGTAATATGAAAAGAAGAATCTTGATACCGATTTTTGTAATTGCAGCAGTTGTAATAATATTGGTTGTTTTTCTGTCGCATCATCATAAAAATGGGCTTGCCGGTTCGGGTATAATCGAAGTAGAAGAAGTCGCAATTTCGGCAAAAGTCTCGGGACTGATTTCGGACTTGAGAATAGATGAAGGCTCAAAAGTAAAAACCGGCGATACGATGATTATTCTTGACCACAAAGAACTCTCGGCTCAGGAAAATATGGCAAAGGCAGGTCTGGTGGTCGCTAACCAGACGCTCATTGCCGCTCAACAGCAAAAACAGAATCTGGAAACCAATCTGGAGCGGAGCCGTAAATTACATTCAACCGGTAATCTGTCCGATGCCGAATGGGAAAATATCCAAACCCAATACGAAGTTGTAAAAGCCAACTTGGAAAAAGCGAATGCGGGTGTTAAAGTTTCTCAGGCACAACTGGAACTTGCCCAGTCCCAGCTTAATAACGCATATATTATTAGTCCGATTGATGGTGTGGTCTTGGCAAAGAATTTTGATAAAGGGGAACTTGTTTTCCCGGGCGCTCAATTACTCAAGCTCGGCGACCTGACAAAAACCTGGCTCAAAATCTATATACCGGAAAAAGAGATGGGCAGACTGCATCTTGACTCCAAGGCAACAGTCAATATTGATGCCTATCCGAAAAGAACATTTGACGGCAAGGTGACCTGGATTTCATCCGAAGCTGAGTTCACACCCAAAAATATTCAGGTCAAAGAAGAACGGGCGCAGTTTGTGTTTGCGGTAAAAATTTCTATTCCAAATCCTGACTTGCTCTTAATGCCCGGTATGCCGGCAGATGCCAAAATTATAGAACAATGAAACTACGGATTGAACGAATTGACACGCAGTGTCATTGCGAGTCTGCTATAGGCGGACGTGGCAATCTCCAACTAGAAATAGCATGAGATTGCTTCGTCACTTCGCTCCTCGCAACGACGTCTGTGAAATCAGTGTTAACCCCGCACCTTTTGACAATTTGAACGTAGATAATTTAACGCTTTATCGTTTATCACAACTTAATCTGACAAAAGGTGCGGGGTATATCAGTGGTTAAATAAGATGCCGGTAATAGAAGTTCAGGGATTATCCAAAAAGTTCAAAGATATCGTAGCACTCCAGAATATCAACCTGTCAGTTGAAAAAGGTGAGGTGTTTGGAATTATTGGTCCGGATGGCGCGGGTAAAACCACATTCTTGCGCATCCTAACTGGCGTGATGACACCAAGCTCAGGTGAAGTCAATGTTTGTAGTGTCGATGTTGTAAAAAGACCGAACCTGGTCAAAACTAAAATTGGTGTGGTTCCGCAGACTTTTTCATTATATCCTGACCTGACCGTTGAAGAAAATCTTAACTTTTTCCGTAGAATGTATCTGATTTCTGAATCGGATTTTATTAAACGCAAAGAACGGTTATTACAGATTACCCGCCTTGGTCAATTTGTAAATCGAAGAGCTAGCCAATTATCCGGTGGTATGCAGAAAAAACTCGCGCTGATTGCCTGTTTGTTGCATACGCCCGAATTGCTGATATTAGACGAACCGACAACCGGTGTTGACCCGGTCTCTCGCCGCGAGCTCTGGGATTTTTTATATGATTTATACGGACAGGGCACTACGATTATCATTTCGACACCGTATATGGATGAAGCGGAACGTTGCTCAAGGGTTGGTTTTTTATATCGTGGTGAACTTTTAAGCATTGATACACCGCTCAAGGTGCGTGAAAAATATCCGTATAAAATATTGGAAATTAAATCTAAAAACAATGATTTAATCAGAAGCTTGAAATTCCCAGTTAATTTACATGTTATCGACCTTCGCCCGGCTGGTCAATTTCTTCATCTAATAACTGACCAATATCAACCCCAGGCATTAACCGACTTTTTACGAGAACAACACGTCGAATTTGAAATGAACCTGGTCGAACCGGCTTTTGAAGATGCCTTTATATCTCTGATTAAACAAAGGCAGGAATGATGATTAACCACGAAAGCATGAAAGAAATGAAAACCCGAAAGAAAACACAATTCTTTTTCGTGCCCTTCGTGGGTTTTCGTGTCTTCGTGGTTGATTGCTTAATATGAAAACTATCGAAGTCTGTAACCTAACCAAGAAATTCGGATCGTTCATAGCAGTTGATGATATATGTTTTGATGTTTATAAAGCCGAGATATTTGGTTTTCTTGGACCTAATGGTGCGGGCAAGACTACAACCATTCGTATGCTCTGCGGTATTTTAACACCGACTTCAGGTAAAGGCACGGTTGCCGGTTTAGATATAATCCGCGAAAACGAGAAGATTAAATCCCGTATCGGTTATATGTCTCAGAAATTCTCTTTGTATAATGACCTGACCGTTGAAGAAAATATGGACTTTTTCGGTGGTATATATAATTTAGACAATACCGAGAAAACAAAACGCAAAGAATGGGCAATAGAAACTGCCGGACTCGAGCAGGAACGAAAACGAATGACCAGCGAATTACCAACCGGGTATAAACAGCGTCTCGCATTGGTCTGTGCTTTATTGCACCGTCCATCAATCGTTTTTCTTGATGAGCCGACCGCCGGAGTTGACCCGATATCACGCCGCCAGTTCTGGGATTTAATCTATAAACTCAAGACCGAAGACCAGACCACGATTTTTGTTACCACCCATTACATGGATGAAGCTGAACATTGCGAACGGATTGGTCTGATTCAGGATGGTAAGCTGACGACAATTGGCGCGCCGGCTGAACTCAAAGCGTCAATCAAATCAAAGATATTTTCGATTACTGCTGAACCATTCTTCCAGGTTAAGGAAATTTTACAAAATGAAAGCTCGATTAAAAGAGTTATTCCTTTTGGTATGTCCTGGCATGTATTTTTAGATAGCGATGCTTCTGCCCAGGAGATAAAAAATAAACTCTTACTGAAAAAAATAAACGTTCAAAAGTTCGAACCCGTAATACCGTCTTTAGAAGATGTATTCGTATCCGTGATGGAAAAATGAACAAATTACCACGAAAGCACGAAATTAAATCTTTTCTTCGTGTCCTTCGTGGATTTTTGTGTCTTCGTGGCAGGCTTTTTTCTGTATCTCTGTGGTGGATTTTGATATGAGAACTTTGGCTATTATTGCCAAAGAATTTTTGCATATCCGCAGGGATATTCGGGTGCTCTATTTCGCACTAATCTGGCCGGTGATTCTTTTAATGCTTTTTGGATTCACGGTTAGTTATGATGTTAAAAACCTGCCGGTAACTTTTTATGACCTTAACCGGACACGGGAAAGCCGGGAGCTTGCCAATGTTTTCCGCCAAACCGGTGTTTTCAGCATTTCGCAAAAAAATGACTTCTCCTGGTCTAAAAGTTTAAGTCTGCTCGATAATGGCAAGGCAAAAGCAGTGGCAATTATACCATCTGACTTTAGTAAAAAACTTGACCGTTTGGAGCCAACATCATATCAATTCTTAGTTGACGGCAGTGACAATAACACCGCCCGGATTCTAATCGGTTATACCGCAGGTATTACTCAGGATTTCAATCAAAAGCAGCTGATTGAGAACACAAAACGCTATGGCGCATCGGTTCCCAATCTTAAACCACCGCTCGATTACCGGACAAGATTTTTATATAACCCGACCTTAAAGAGCCGTAACTTTATCGTGACTGGTTTGATTGCGATAATTATGATGAATATCGGTACCCTGCTTACCTCGCTGGCAATATCAATTGAATGGGAGCGTGGTACCATGGAACAACTTTTATATACACCAATTCGGGCGCGCGAGTTTATTTTGGGTAAACTCATGCCTTATTTCCTAATCAGCTTAGTTCAGGTAACAATGGTATTGCTCATCAGTATCTTTGTCTTTAAAGTGCCATTCCGCGGCAATATCCTGCTCTTTTATTTAGCCGCAACTTTATTTTTACTCGGTGCCTTGGGTCTTGGTTTATTTATCTCGCTGACCTCTAAATCACAACAGGTTGCTTCACAGTTCTCTTTTCTGACGTCATTTTTACCGACATTTTTACTCTCGGGATTTATCTTCCCGATTGCGAGCATGCCGATAATTTTGAGAAGCTTATCCTATATTGTACCAGCAACCTACTTTTTAAAAATAATGCGCGGATTGTTTATGAAAGGTGCCGGAATAAACGTGCTCTGGTCCAGTTTTATTATAATGTTTATATTTGCTGCATTTTTTATATTTATCAGCACAAGAAAATTTAGCAAACGAATGGATTAAGAAAATGAAGCCACGGATATACACAGATAATTATATTTTAAAACCGCAGAAGGTACTGAAATTACTCAAGGTGTCTCTTTTTTCTGCATGTTCAGTTATTAGATTTTTCCGTGTTCATCCGTGTTCATCTGTGGCTAAAAATATTGTATGAGAGTACTTTTAACTTTTATCAAAAAGGAATTGACTCAGGCTTTGCGTGACCGGCGCATGCGGTTTGTCCTTTTTGGCGCACCACTCTTGCAGTTGATACTATTCGGTTATGTGGTTACAACCGATATTAAAAATATCTCGCTCTTGGTAATCGATCATGAACAGTCGGTTGAAAGTCGCGAGTTTATCGAATCATTTTACTCATCCGGTTATTTTACCCGTGTAGGAGTGAAAACCAATTTCAGCGATGATGCCGAGGGACTGCTATTAAGAGATAAAATAAAAGTGGCGATAATTATACCGCCCGATTTCTCAAAACGCTTAGCCCGTGATTATCAGACCACAATTCAGATTCTGGTTGACGGGTCAGATGGCAATGCGGCGAATATCACTCGGGCGTATATTGACCAGATTATCGCAAACTATTCAAAAAATATCCTGTTTAAGATTCTAAATTCCCGTTCCAGTAATACCGGTTTTTCATCAACCAATGCCCTGCTGGTTACACCGCAAGTGCGGGTTCTTTACAATCCTGCCTTGAAGAGTTCGGCATTTATGGTGCCGGGTATCATCTGCCAGCTTTTGTTGATTGTAACCGCTGTTCTTTCTGGCGCCTCAATCACTAAAGAAAAAGAACTCGGCACCATCGAACAAATTTTCGTATCACCGTTAAATAAAGTGCAGTTCATCTTGGGCAAAACAATTCCGTTTGTCCTGGTCGGTTTTATTGATGTAATTCTGATCTTGATAATGGCAAAGATACTATTTCAGATTCCGATTAACGGCAGTCTCTTATTATTTTTCTTTGTGTCATTAATCTTTCTATTCACTTCATTAGGAATCGGGCTCTTTGCGGCAAGTGTTTCCAGGACACAGGCACAGGTAAGCTTGACCATCTTCCCGTTTATGATGCCGGCATTTTTACTTTCCGGCTTATTCTTCCCGATTGCCAGTATTCCAATAAGTTTACGCTGGATTGCGTATATAAATCCATTGACCTATTATTTAATAATTGTCCGGGGAATATTGTTAAAAGGAGCGGGATTTATATCGCTGTATAAGGAAATAATATTTTTAACTCTATTCGGTATCTTCTTTTTCGTATTTAGTTCACTGCGCTTCCGCAAACGAATGGATTAAGAATAAAAGATTACCACGAAGACACGAAAAAAATATTTACCATTGAAAACACCGAATTCACAGAATATAAGGATTTGTAATTCTGGTGCAAACTCTACCTATAGGTAGAATAAAATGTGCCTGATTAAGCACATGGTTTTATTACGGAAATTCAATCTAATCATATACATATCATATCCTTGAAACCAAATTCTTGTAACATAGGGGAGGTATCCCCCGAATATAGGAGGGCTTTTAATGCCAGAGCAAGCAAGCCTTTGTTTAAAGGATATATTAGCAATCTTAATAAGGCAGTAATTTGGCTATCTAAATGGTTATTTATTAGGTCGTATTTTTGAGATTTTAAGCAGATTTATATTAAGGTAGATAAGCGGAAGTATGTTACGGAGTAAAAGAGAAGATTAAATGCGGGATAAAGAATGGGATTAAAAAGGGAATAACCCAATAATAAATTAAATATCAAAAATTAAAATGCAAAATGACAAATCAAAATTCAAAATTAATCCGTGGTTAAATTCTTGTGAAAATCTGTGTAATCTTGTGGTTTTCCTACACTTATTTGTCTTCTTCTTTATCTTCGGTCTTTTTTATCTTTGCCCGGTATTTACATTCCGGATAACCCGAGCAGGCGATGAATTTACCAAAACGACCTCTTCTTTCGACTAAGGGCTTGCTGCACTCAGGACATTTTTCCTCTAATAATTTAGGCGGTTCTTTTGCGTTCTGGTTCTGCTGGATATATTTACATTCCGGATAACCGGAACAGGCAATAAACTTGCCAAATCGACTTGCCCGTTCCACCAAAGGTTTTCCGCACTGCGGGCATTTGGTTTCCAATAATTGCGGTGGTTCTTTCAGTGCATCTTTTTTAATATATTTACATTCCGGATAACCCGAACAGGCAATGAATTGTCCGAATCTCCCCCATTTTGTGGTTAACTGCTTGCCGCAGGTCGGGCATTTCTCATCAAGCAGCTGGCTCTGGGTTGTTTCTTTTTTTATCTCAGGTGTTTTTTCCTGCATTTTATCCAAATCCTCTTTAAACGGCTGGTAGAAATCTTTTATTACATTCTGCCAAGTCTCTTTTTTCGCTTCGATTGAATCGAGTTTTTCTTCCATTTTCTTGGTAAAGCTCACTTCAAAAATATTATCAAAGCCCTTTATCAAAATGTCGTTCACCAGAAAGCCGAGCTGAGTTGCCCATAACCGACCCTGTTTTTTCTCAACATACCGCCGCTCGAGCACGGTTGAAACGATTGACGCGTAGGTTGACGGTCGGCCAATGCCGTTTATCTGGAGTTTTTTAATCAAAGTTGCTTCAGAATATCGAGCAGGCGGCTGGGTAAAATGCTGTTCTGGGTCGATACTTTTTAATAAAACCTCTTCATCTTTCTTGAGTAATGGCAAACTTTTTTCCTGAACCGCATCCGAATAAACTTTCTCAAAACCGGCAAACATTTGTCTTACGCCCTGTGACTTGAACAAATAATTCTTTGCTGTAATTTCAACATCGGTTACTGCATAAACTGAATCAGACATCTGCGATGCTAAAAATCGGCGGTAAATTAAATTATAGATCTTATACTGGTCAGGAGACAGATAATTTTTAATATTGTCTGGTGTATGTTCAATTGCGGTCGGTCTAATCGATTCGTGAGCGCCCTGGGTTAATCCGCGTTCTTTAAATCTTCTGATGGTCTGGGGTAAATATTCGTCACCATATGTTGTTTTAATATAATTTCTGGTGGTGGCAATAAATTCTTCGGCAGTCCGGAATGAATCAGTACGCGGATAAGTTATCAAACCGGTCTCTTCATCTTTCAGTTTAATGCCTTCGAATATTTGCTGGGCGATAAACATCGTCTTTTTAGCCGTGAATCCCAGCTTCTGCGATGCTTCCTGCTGCATGGTCGCGGTAATGAACGGCGGGGCAGGATGATAATGTTTTTCCTTGGTATCTAATTTAGTAATGAAATATTTTATGCCCGACTGCAGATCCTTTAAAATTTTATTCGTTTCCTCTTCGGATTTAATCTCTTTTTCCTTGCCGTCAATTTTGGCAAGCATTGCTGAAAATTCATCTTTATTTTTATTGGTAAAGATTGTTTTGATAAGCCAGTATTCTTCAGGAATGAACTTCTCAATTTCCCGTTCCCGTTCAACAATCAGTCTTAATGCCACGGTCTGAACTCGTCCGGCCGAAAGTCCGCTTTTAACTGTTTTCCATAATATCGGCGAAACCAGATAACCGACCAGACGGTCAAGCACCCGACGCGCAATATGAGCATTAACTTTGTCATAATCAATCTCGGTTGGACTCGCTAACGCTTTATCAATCCCGGTTTTGGTAATCTCATAGAACAAAACCCGCTTGGGTTTATGACCGTTCTTGATTTCCTCGGCAATATGATTGGCAATCGCCTCACCTTCACGGTCCGGGTCGCATCCAATATACACTTCTTTTGCTTTCTTAGCCGCATCCTTCAATTCATTAATAACTTTTGCCTTGCCGCGGATTTTAATATACGACGGTAAAAAGTTTTTCTCGACATCGACTCCGAGCTTAGACTTGGGCAAATCCTTAATATGCCCGCGTGACGAAAGCACATTATACTGGTTATGCAACAACCCTTTTATCGTATGCGCTTTGGTCGGCGACTCGACTATCAGTAATTTATTTGCTTTTGACATAGAAGTGTTATATATTATGCCAATTTTTTATAAAATCAAGGTTTTTATTAAAATAGGGTTTTGCTTTATCTTGACAGGATATAATCAAAAGGTTATATTAAGGTAATGAAACAGGAAAGTTTTCAAGCCCTATTAAAAATCAGCCAGACCATCAATACAATACTTAATTACAACGAACTCTTAGAAAGAATTATGGATTTAGCGATTGAAAATCTAAATGCCGAGCGGGGCGTAATTTTAATCAAGGACAAAAAAGGAGTTCTACCAGTTGTTGCTCGCGAACTTTCCCAGAAAGATTTAGACGACTTGACTCAAATCTCATCCAGCATCCTAAATCAGGTCTTACAAGAACAAAAACCGCTGTTAATCCATAATGCACAGGACACTGATTTTAAATCTGCCCAGAGCGTGATATTGCACAGTATTCAGTCGGTAATGTGTGTGCCGTTAATTTCACGGGATAAACTAATGGGCGCAATCTATGTTGATTCAAGAAGCCAGAAAGGTGTGTTTACTGAAGATGACCTGGATTTTCTGAACGCATTTTCCCACCAAGCGGCAATCGCGATGGAAAATGCGCGCTTGACATCACTCCTGGTTGATGAAAATAAATATCTCAAGACTGAGCTGGTTAAATCATCGCAATTTGAAAATATTATTGGACACAGTGCGCAGATGGTAAAAGTTTTTGACCTGATGCGCAAAGTACTCAATTCGGATATTCCGGTTCTGATTGAAGGTGAAACCGGCACCGGCAAAGAACTCGTTGCCCGGGCACTCCATTATAGTGGTGCCCGACAAAAAGGTAAGTTTGTTGCCCTGTACTGCGGCAGTTTACCGGACACTTTATTGGAATCAGAACTCTTTGGTTATAAGAAAGGTTCATTCACTGGTGCGGTTGCGGATAAAAAAGGGTTGTTTGAAGAAGCGGATACCGGGACATTGTTTTTAGATGAGATAGTCGATGTTAATTCGGCAACCCAGGCAAAGTTATTGCGAGTCTTACAGGAAGGCGAGTTCCGCCGAATCGGCGAGACGATATCCCGCAAAGCTGATGTGCGAATAATTTCTGCCACCAATCGCAATTTATCCGATGCGGTAAAAGACGGCAAGTTCCGTGAAGACCTTTTCTACCGGATTCAGGGCGTTACAATCAGTTTACCACCGTTACGTATTCGTGGTGATGATATTATGGTTTTAGCCAACCATTTTCTCACTTATTACACCAAGAAAGAAAACAAACCGATTAAAGGTTTTAACCAGGCAAGTATTGAACTACTGTTAAATCATATTTGGCCAGGCAATGTACGTGAATTAGAAAATGCAATTGCACGTGCCTGTGCCCTGGCTACCCAAGACCATATCATAAAAGAAGACCTTGGTATAAAACCAGAGACCAAAATGCACGGCAGTGGATTAAAAGATGAAGTTTTACAAAAAGAAAAAGAATATATATTGGGTATATTAGAAGAGGTTGGAGGCAATCGCACCAAAGCGGCTGAAAAGCTTGGTATTTCCCGCCGAACCCTGCAGTACAAACTAAAAAAATTAGAAATTGAAGATTAAACTCCAATATTATGTTTGAACGCGGTGTTTTATTTGCCGAAAAATATGAGATTTTAGAAGTTCTTTCTTCCGGGGTGCAGTCAAATGTTTACACCGCCTTACAAAAACCGCTGGAACGCAAAGTCATCCTAAAAATTTTAAGCCCGACTTTAACTACGACACCAGAAGTCGTTGCTCGATTTGAACGCGAAGCAAAATTATTGAGCACGCTCAATGACGATAATGTAACAAAAATTTATGATTTTGGTAAACACGCCGGTTTATATTTCTTTGTTTCCGAATATATCGAAGGATTAAGTGTCAAAGAACTCCTGGAACGCAAAGGAAGATTGTCGCTTCAATTAGCTTCTTATATTATTCTCGAGTCAGCCAAAGCTCTAAACCGGCTGCACAAACAGGGTATAGTTCACCGCGATTTAAAACCGGGCAATATTCTTCTGAGTCATGATGGTAAAATTAAGCTGACCGATTTCGGACTGGCTTTCAGCCAGGCGATGCCGTCAATTACAATTGAAGGCAGTATTTTAGGAACACCGGCTTATATGCCGCCCGAGCAGATACTCGGTAAACCAGTTGATAACCGGTCTGATATTTATTCTTTAGGTATTCTTTACTACGAACTCTTAATCGGCACTAATCCATTTTTAGGTGATACTTATTCCGCTATTATGCACAATGTTCTTAATTTAAAACCTTCACCGATTTATAAAATTGATAAACAATTTGAAGAACACAAAGATTTGTGGTCGATTATTGAAAAGATGATTGACAAATCGCCGGTCGCTCGATTCCAGAACATATCAGAAGTTTGCGATAAGCTCATATTTTGGTATAACAAAGACCAGAATAAGGGCTGGAAGTTTAATCCAACCGAGATTAAATCGATATCAAAAAATACTACCCCGGCATTTCTTCCTCGAATAAAACATCGCAACAACCGCTGGGTTTTCGTGCCGGTAATTGCAATAGTTATTATCGCTGTCATACTAATAATTATTAAATTACCGCATCAGAAACCACCACCATTTCAACAATCACCGGTATCTAATGAAACTACTACTGTATTGAAACACGAGACTATAGTTCCGACTGGTTATAACAATACAGGCCCAATTATTGTGACTTTGAGACCTATAACTGACAGTAATAAACTTAAAATCACATCCGCTATACAAAAAGACGGTATTGGATATCTTAAAATTTCCGCCCTGCCCTGGGCCGGGGTTTTTGTTGATGGCAAAGAAGTTTTTACCACACCCAAAGACACATTTTTACCACTGACCACCATGAAACATTTAATCGAATTGACTAACCCTAATTTCCCTGATTTGGAGACAATAATTTCTATCCGAGCAGACGAATCGTTAAAGATATTGATTGATCTGACTGAACACGTCAGTTTTCTGCAAATTGATGTAGTGCCATGGGCAGATATATATATCGATAATATATACCGGGCGACCACTCCTCTCGCTTCACCTTTGATTGTTCCAATCGGAACTCATAAAATAACCGCAAAAAACCCGTATTATCCAAATTATGAAGAGACCATCGAATTCAAGCCAAAGCAAACAATAGAAAGGAAAGTCACGTTAAAGTAATATGTGGCACGATTATTGCTATAATATATATTAAATGAGAAGGAATTTTTTACTTTTTTTACTCGTTATACTGCTAACCGCAGTTAACTTTGGTCAGGCTGCCTGGGTAATGCGCAGGCCAATGCGTTATCCAAGATACGGACTAATGGTTGCGGAGGTTAATAGTAAAGTCTATGCCATCGGCGGCTTTGCTAACCATGATACTGCGGTCGGTTGGGTTGAAGAGTATAATCCCGTTCTCGACACATGGATTTTAAAAGCACCGATGCTGACGCGACGGGGGCTTGGTGTTTGTGGGGTAGTTGATGGTAAGATTTATGTCATAGGTGGTACCCAATCACTCAATGGGCCGGTGTCTCCAATAGAAAGCTGCGAAGTATTAGACCCGGTACTAAATCAATGGCAAAGAACCCGACGATTACCGACTCATCGTTACGGATTTAATGGCGGAGCGATTGGTCAAAATATCTATGTTGCCGGTGGATACTTAGTGCAAGGAATGGGAAATTATACTGATACCTTAGAAGGCTATAGTACGATTCGGGACAGCTGGTTTGTCCGAAGTTCAATGGATTTCCCAAGAGTTTATCTTGGCGCCGCAGTTGCTAATAATAAATTATTTTGTTTTGGTGGAATTTTTTATGGGTACTCTGATGCAAATGAGGAATATGACCCGGCCACCAATATCTGGACGACCAAAGCACACATGCCTTTATCTCGTTCTGGTTTTGCCTGTGCTTCTTCATATAATAATATTTACGCGATTGGCGGGCAGCGCCAGAATGGACCAAATCGCACGATATATTCCCGGGTGGATAATTATAACGTATTGGCCGATACCTGGCGCTCGTTTGATTCATTAAATGTTGCGCGGGTCTATGCTGGCGCAGTAAATATGCGCGACCGAATTTATGTTGTCGGCGGGTTGGGAAGAAATAATACGCTGATTTCGTCATTGGAAGATAACGCGCTTTCGGGTCTTGAAGAAATTAACAACCAGCTAATTAATCAAACAAAGATATTGATTAATCCCAATCCTTTTGTTATAAATACAACTATCAGGTATGCTAATTTATATGGAGACAGACTAAAATTGAACATTTATAATAATTTTGGCAGTTTAGTTAAGATATTTGATATCCAAAACCTGAGCGGCGCTATCACCTGGGATGGCACAGACCAAAAAAACCAAAAACTTCCTCAGGGAATCTATTTTGCTAAAATCAGCGGCAATTCAAATCCCAATCAGATAATCAAGCTTATCATTTCAAGATAAATTTGAAGTTTCTTTTAATCTGTTTAATAATTCTACCCATTATCAGCTACGCTGACATTCTTAGTGTCGCGGTCGAATCGCTGTACAATCAGGGTCAATATCAACAGGCAGTAAGTAAAATTGATGAAATATTAAGTAATAATTCCAATATTCCAGATTCGACTTTAATCAAGCTCTACAGTTATCAGGCATTTTCCTATGTCGCACTCGATGACCGGGACCGGGCATTGACTGCATTTCGTTACCTCTTGATATTAAATCCTAAAATCGAATTAGACCCAAGATTTGTTTCGCCCAAAATCATCGGCATATTCGAGGAGAGCAAACGGATTCGCGGCGATTCAATACAAATGACCCCGTCTCCTTTTATAAATATCAACAAACTTAAATCACAATCAAATAAGAATCGTGCGCTTCGTTCTTTATTATACCCTGGGCTGGGCCAACTTTATCAGCATAAAAAAACAAAAGGATACATGTTTCTGGGAATAGAAACCGCTTCAATTATCGGGTTAGTCACATCTCACCTGTTAACTAATCAAGCCCATAATAAATATCTTGACGCGCAGCTACCCGATGATATCGATAACAAATACGACAACTATAAATTTTGGTACCAGACACGTATTGGCTTTACCATATCAAGTGTTGGCATCTGGATATTAAATTATGTTGATGCCACAATATTAGAGTAAGTTTGGTGCAAATAACTACATATTTGTGCAATTTTTTGCACATCCACAAATAAAACCCGATTTGTAATTTAGTTTAAATTAAAATAAGATTATTCTGCTAAGTACCAAGATTTTTAATATGTTGCTAATATATTATCAGATTATTAAACCTTGGCATAGTATTTGCTATCTAATAAGGTATGAAAAAAATGAAAAATCTTTTTACCGCTGAATCCTGTGAGGACTTAAAATTTAGACCACTGATAACACTAAATTTAGTTATCAAGTTTCGGTCCTTTGTTCCCACGCTCCTCAGCGGTATAAATTTTTATAATATAACAAAAATGAACGGAGGTGAATTATGAAAAAATATTTAGCACTTTTATTTGGATTAATGCTCGCTACTTCTCTATTCGCACAAACCGGCACTGGTTCAATCTCGGGTGTTGTTACCGATTCCGCAACTGGAAACCCAATCTTCCATGCAATGGTCAATGCACATCGTATGCAGGGTATGGGCGGTTTTGCCTATACCGATTCAAGCGGTGTATATACAATTAATAATTTAACTGCTGGTAATTATCAGGTAAACGCAAGCGCTTATAATTACCGTATGAAATCCTATCCGACTCCAGTCGCAGTAACTGCTGGACAGCCGACAACTGGTATTGACTTTGTCTTAATCCCATGCAATGTTCCACCGCCACCACCACCGCAATTTACTGGTTCAATCTCGGGTGTAATAACTGATTCCGCAACTAATGCACCAGTAATTGGTGCTATGGTAACTGCTGGTACAACTTCTCATATTTGCGGCGGAAGAGCATTCACTGATTCAACTGGCGCTTATACGATAGTGAATCTCGCCGATGGCTCTTATCAGGTTAATGCTACTGCTCGCAACTATCGACCGGCTCATTATCCGACACCAGTAGTTGTTGCTAATGGCGCAAATACTCCAGACATTAACATGATATTGACTCCTCGTGGTACTACACCACCACCGCCGCCGAATCCTGGTTCAATCTCGGGTGTTGTTACTGACTCTGTAACTGGCTTACCGATTTTCCATGCGATGGTTGTTGCTCATTTGCGTCATTTTGAAAGACGAGCGTTCACTGATTCGACCGGTGCATATACCATTCCTAATCTTCGACCGGGCAATTATCGAGTGATGAGCGTAGCTCCGACTTATATGCCAAAAATGTATGCCGACCCAGTTATCGTGGTTGGGGGTCAGGTTACATCAGATATTAATTTCGCGCTTGTTCCAAGACAGCCGTAAATCACACCATAAACAAATGCCGAAAAAATGCCCGGCACACCCCAAAAGTGCTGGGCATCGGCATTTTAATATAATGATGCATTTAAAATATTTTATTATCATATTATTTCTGCTACTAATTACTTCAAATATTTTTGCCCAGAATGTGCTGTGGACTAAGATTTATAATCGCAATGTCAACGAATATGGTTATGCAATTGCGGCTGATGGTACAAACTTTATTGTGGTCGGTGTTTATGCGTCAGATTACGGTGAATGGCTGTGTTTGAAATATTCTGCCAGTGGGGACACAACCTGGACTCGACGTTATACAACTGGTTCGACATATGATGATGAAGCAACCGGTGTCGCAGTTGATGCCAGCCACAATATTATTACGGTCGGTTTTTCAGCACGACAAGACAGTGTTTTTCTTGTTCTAAGAAAATTAAGTTCGGCGGGCGTTCCGACCTGGACTAAAATATTAAAGCGCGGTTACCAGACTATTGGTGAAGGCGTTACAACCGATAATAGTGGTAATATTTATGTTGTCGGTTCAATTTATGACGGCATCGATAATGATCTATTATTAATAAAATTCAATTCATCGGGCGATACGGTCTGGAGCAGAACTTTCAGTTCGACTGATGATGATATTGGTACGAGCATTGCATTGGATAAAAGTAATAATATTATCATAACCGGCAGTATTGGCAGTGTTGGCGCCAATGATGTTATGACTATTAAATACTCATCCGCCGGCACTTTATTATGGACACAATATTATGATTCCGGTCAGGATGATATCGGCAATGCCGTAAAAGTTGATACTTTAAATAATATAATCGTGGCTGGGGCTTGTGGTGCCGCTAATAACCATAATTATCTTCTGATAAAATATGCGTCTAATGGCACCCAGTCCTGGCTCCGATCTTTTACCAGTTCGCTTAACGACGATGCTTATGGATGTGTAACTGACAATCAAAATAATATTTTTATTACCGGGACTTCGGGCAGTTCAACTAACTATGATTACTTAACCGTAAAATATAATAGCAGTGGTGATACGGTTTGGTCAAGGCGATACAACCGAGATATTGATGATGATGCAATGGATATTACCATTGACGCATCGAACAATATCGCAGTAACTGGTTTCTCCCTTAACGCTACGGATTATGATGTTGTGACCATGAAATATAGCAGTACGACTGGTATTGAACAAGATGATAATTATAATGTACCAAGCTCAGGTTTCATAATTAAAAGTCCTACTTTAATCCGAGGGGGTCTTAGTTTTGATTTAAATGTGACAAATCAAGATTGGTATAATATAGGTATGTATGATGTAACTGGCGCTAAAATACAATCAATCTATTCTGGCAATCTCCGGATTGGTAATTATAAATTCAATAACTTAATTGCTAATTCTGGAATCTGTTTTCTAATGGTCAATCCATTAAGCAGCACAGGGAATAAAGTAATTTGTAAGAAATTAGTATCAATAAAATAAATACTAAACTCATTAATTACTATCTATTTGAAAAATAACATTGAGACTATCCTTATTAAACGTAGAACTTGAAACCTAAAATTTATAAACTTTGTTTTCGCAAAAGTATTAGTTATAACTAATACTTATTTAATGCGGTTTTTTGTTCTAACCTTCTTGATTCCATAATCTTAATTCAAATTTCTACTAAAGGAGGGGTAGCAATCCCTCCATAATTCAGTATTTCAATTAAATCATTGTTTAAGGCGGAGTGTAACAAATATATTAAGACTCTGAAAACGGATACTATTCCAGAGTTAAAGTCGGTTTATATTTCGGTGTTCAATCTGATATCTAATGCAATTTCAAGGCTGAAATCAAAATGTGTTCAGATGGCAGAATCTATCAGAGTATTTAACCTTGATTTATTAAGTGAATTAAATACAGATTAAACCACCGCACAAGAAAATAAAATTATTTGGGTCATATTGATTCAGGTTCTCTTCTCAATTTTTACTTATGTTTGGAGAGATTCTCAATTTCTTCTTCAATTCGCTTTATTCGAGTAAAGAAAAACTGATAATACTCATCGGGGAATGCCTTGCCTTGCTCTTGTGTTGATTTAAGAAGACTCTCGTAGTTCTGCTTTGCCTTAATAAGATTGTTGATTTTGGTGTTGAGGTATAAATCGCGACTTCGTTTGGCAATACCCTGTCTCACCAAATATTCAAAGAGGACTATAAAGAGCGGAATAAAGAGTAAAAGAAGAATTGCGATAATTCTGGTTTCCAGTTTAAGTCCGCCGGCAAATAATGCGGCTAAAATCGCGCCGACTCCACCCAGTCCTCCTAACATCGTCAATAAGTATTCAAGATTTTTAGAACGACGAGTTGCTAAAGTTGCTTGTTTTTGTTCCACCATCCTATCAATTTCAGTCATGGTAAACTGAACTGCGTTCAAGTTTAAATTAATATTGGCTTTTAATTTATCTATTTTATATCGGCTTTTTATTGCTATGGGCATAGAAACATTAGAATAAGCATTGTCAAATGAACGGTAATGGGATAAATATTTCAGAAAATTTAACCGCTTGATATCAAACTCCTGAATTTCCCATTCCCAGCCAACACTGCCTTTAATCTGAAGTCCTTGCATAAGACCATCAATATCTTTTCTCATTTCTTGAAGATAGTGAATGCTGAGGTCGCTCTGCTCGTAATAAAAATAAGCAATCAATGTAAAAAAAATTATTTCCCGGTGTGATAGTTCTTTGAGAGTGTAGAAAATAGTGCGGTCCTGAACAAATATTGTCTCGCTCTTCGCGCCGTCGGCATAGCCTTTGGCGACGTTCGACAATTCCATCTTTTCTAATTTGTCCGTATTTTGAGGAATCTCTTCAATGATTATTGGAGTTGTTATCCCGCCCCAATCGGTAAGAATACGTTCTTTCCCACACAAGATAAAATCAATTCCTGAGCTATCAAGCACCTCTTGTTTAATATCGGAAATGCGCGTCATTTTCGCTGCTTCTTGAAAAGTTATCTGTCGAAACGTACGGGCATAACATTCACCCGTTATCGCAAAAAATGAGGTGTTAATATCCTGGTTATTAATGGTAAATTGATAGGATTTATATAAAATGTTAGACTGGTCTTTTATTGCTTCTTCGACTCGGTCATCGAATTCGATAACATAGATTGTACAACCTGAGCTACCCGAATAAATATCAATCGAGAAGTTTACGCTCTTTCCGATAAGAACCTTTCCGGACACGATATGAATTTTTAATAAGTAAAGGTTCTCATCAAGAATGACGATTTCACTTTCTGGATAAAAAGGACGGATATACTCTTGAAAACGATACAGGTCAATCTGCCCTGTGATATAAGAAGGAGCTAAAATTTTCATTCTGGTTTTATTCATATTAAGAATAATTCGGTATTTATTAAATTATATTATCGTAATCCTTTTTGTACTTTTGTCAATTACTGATATTATTTTATTTCATAATCAATAAACCATAACTCTTCGGGTCGTATTGAATCGGCACCTGCCAATCCGCAGTTGATTTGTAGCGTGGTTGTTTACGGCGGAAATTTACACCCCATTGTTGTCCTTGAGTTGCTTGTGTTTTAAGTTGTTCGAGCGGAATGCGCGCTTCGATTGACCAAAAGTTTTTACCCCTAAAGGTTTTCGCTTCGTAGGTACCGTTCCACGCTCGGTCAGCATTGTTGCCATTATCAGTAATTTTCTGGTCAAATGAAACTCCATTGGGATTAAAATAAATCTGGTAGATTGTACCGGAGTCGCGATCAGGAACAAAGAAATAACCGACACAATCTTCAGAATAAACCGCATCATCTTGCTTGGTCGCTTTAGTGATGATTGAATCATTTTTGGGGTCTTGGCAAAGCGCCGCGATATAGAGATTGTTCTCGTCGTGTGCAAAATAGAAATGGGTTGAATCAATCTTAACCTGCCCGCCATCCGGTGAAAAGAGTTTGTAAACCGGCTTCTGCCAAAATGGTTCAGATATTTTGCCATCGATAACTGGAGACAAGGTTGTTTGATAGCAATATGTCTGACGGGCTACCGGCAGAGATTTCTTAACTTCATAAGTTTTATCCTTAGCATAGGAAAATTTTATTGAAAGTTCTGGAACCGGATACAACTTATTTTTATTTTTGACAGTAAACTTATAAATAGCACTGTCGTTAGGAACAACCTTAACCAATAAACTCTGCGGCTTGATTGACCATCCCTCATTAGTAGTCCAAGACAGAGTGTCTTCTATGGCGACATCAGTATTTGGATTTATTAACTTTACTGTAAAAATAGTATCTAGGACCGAAAAGTCATCATTGACATATATCGTATTTTCAAAAGTTGTACCCGAATTATATATTTTATTTATATTTGCAACATCAGAGATTGTCAGTTCATCCCATGGCAACACGCTATTTATTTTTATCGGTGCGATTGAGATACCATTTTTATCTACTGTCACCCAGGTAAAATGATATAAAATTCCGGTTGGACCAATATCACCCGCCCCGCCCGATGTACTGACATCGGTGTATAAAATCCCGTCAATTTTACCGCTGAAATACTCATGGACATGACCATTGAAGACCGCATCAACCCCGTAATTCTTGAAAATCGTATGCAGTGTATCCGGTTTTCCCATCGCGATTTCATCTGCCCAGAATGGTTTGTGATAAAAAACTATGGTATAGGCTGCTTTCTTGTTTTTCTTTAAATCATTAACCAACCACGCAAGCTGTTCTTTGGGTAACTCAGAACTTTTCTCATATCGGCTGGCATCCAGGCAAATAAAATGCACCCTCTTAACATCAAATGAATAGTATGGTTTGCCGATATTCCGTTCATAAAATAATAAAGACGCATTATCCCATATATCGTTATTGCCTGGCGTGAAATAGATTGGCATGGATATTTTGCTAATCAGAGATTTATATTCTTCCCATCGTCTGTTTATTTCTATGGTATCACTAACAGGTCCTTCAATCATATCGCCAACCGTTAACACAAAATCCGGTTTTAACCGTTCAATTTCAGATATAATTTCTTCATAAATGCCCGGTTGTGCAGTTCCGGTTCGATCACCGATAACCGCAAAACGCACTGGACATTCTAATATTTTTGCATAACTGATAATTATAAATAAAGTTAGTAAACAGAAAAATATTCTTTTCATAGTTTCTCTTACCATTGTCTGGGTTTACAGATAATTTCCGCGATTTGGGTGTCGAAGAATTTGCGACCATAAGCGGGATATAATACAATTGCAGTATCGGCACCAACTCCAGTTCCAGCAATCGCAATAATTTCTTTACCAAACGGAATTAGACCGGCATCAAGCGCCATAATCGCAATCTCAACACAGACTTTCATCCCCTCACCAAAAGTTCGATAGACATTAGCCGCAATCTCGCCGGTATATATTCCACCAAACTCCATGCGCATGGCTCGGGCAAGGCCAGAAAAATAATGTGTACCGCGAAAAACTTTCACACCTTTTGCTTCTAATAATTTTTTGGTTTCATCATTCAACTCAAATTGTCCCGGCTTTTCAAAGCCGGCATGATGTGTGACGCAGACCACATTCAATCCTTTTATTTCCATCTTGGCAATCTGTTTTGCGGTATATCCTTTCGAGGAAGCCACGACAATATCTTTAATTTTTAGTTCTTTTGCTCGTTGTAAAGCGAGTTTAAGAGTTGCATCGGTATTATTTTTGCCTGGTTTCTGAAAATAATTAATATTCATAAACATTACCTCCATCACTATAATTTTACCATATAGTACTCATAAATGTGAGTCGTCTATAAGATGATAAGTGTCCTTTTCCCCCTGTTAAAAATAGTTTTTTTGATACACCAAACTTATTAATTATTTATGACTATTTTATTAGTTATTTTATTTCTGTCAGTAGTAAATTGCAAGAAATAAACGCCGGTGGAGAGCTTATTTTGATGTTCGTCATATCTATCCCAAGATAAGGTATAGTGACCAGGTTTTTGAACTTGGTGAGTGAGTGTCTTTACTAATTTACCGTTAACATCATAAACATCCAGAGTTAAATTGGTAGTCTGTGTCAATTCATACGAAATAATCGTATTTGAGCTAAACGGGTTTGGACAGATGCGAATTAAATTTTTATTATTCAGAGATAAGATGTGATTTTCTTCAGCAATTCCTGCGAAATTGCTTTCATACCAAACAAGTGCATTACCGCTGCCACCCGTAGCCAAAATATCAAGGTCGCTATCGCGGTCCAAGTCTATAGCATATACACCAAAACCAAGACCAAGATTTGTATCTATAGTATGCGGAGTAAAATTTCCACTGCCAGTATTTTCATACCATATTACATATCCGCCACTTATCAGACCGACCGAAACAATATCTTTTCTATTATCGTTATTTAAGTCAGTAATAAACACAGCTCGGGCTTGCGGCAAGCTACCGATTATATGCTTAGTAAAAGTTTGACTACCATTATTCTCATACCAAACTACTTGGCTAGCCATGCTGCCTGAAGCAACAATGTCTTTGTCTCCATCGTTATCGACATCGGTAACCGAAACATCGTTTGCCCCATCTAACGATGCGTCAATAGTATGCATAGTGAAAGTTTGACTGCCGTTATTCTCATACCAAACTACCATATCACTAAAAATTGCCGCCGCAACAACATCTAAGTCATTATCATTATCTAAGTCAACAACAAATAATCCCTCTGCACCATCTAGACCGCTTCCAATCGTATGTTCAGTAAAGGTTTGACTTCCATTGTTTTCATACCACGTTACAACTCCACTTGCAGCGGTGGCAACGACATCTAAATCATTATCGCGGTCTAAATCAATTACTGAAACATCCCAGGCGCTATTCAAGGTTTGAGTAATAATATGAGGGGTAAAAACTTGACTACCATTATTCTCATACCAGACGATTTTCCCAGCAGATGATGATGCGCCAGTAGCAATTATGTCCATATCACTATCACGGTCCAAGTCAACGCCGTAAGCTGACCGGGCGGTTGTCAATGTGTTATCAACAATATGTTTAGTAAAAGTTTGTGAGCCGTTATTTTCATACCAATCAACTTCGCTAGCGTTTGAGCCAGTTGCAATCACATCAATATCATTATCCAAATCAACATCTATCGCGTGGATACCGGATGCCCAAGTTAGACTGCCATCAATGATGTGTTTGGTGAACTGTTGAGCCAAAGCAGTTTGGTTAAAGCTTATTATGCAGGTAAAAATCACTTCACAGCCAAATATTTTAAAACATTGTTTTAACATGACTCGCCTCCTGTCAAATAGTAACGAGGGTAGATTGTGCGTAGCGAGGGTAATTCCCTCGCTATGCATGCTCGTTACTTACTGCTGTTTTGTAGGTTTAAAATATAATATATCAGTTATCGTGCCTTCGCGTTTATTTTTCGGTTTGAAAACTGCGCAGACCCGCATACCCATACATAACTCTTCGACCGTTGTTTCTCCCAGCATATGAACGATATTGGTCGAAGCGCCATCAAGATTAATCAATCCGACAATCATTGGCTCGGCAAGTCTTTTACCATCAAGCCCGATATGGACGCAGGTAAATGACTCAAGTGAGCCGCAATCGGCAACTTCGACATAGTCTTCTAATTTTTCAAAGTCCTGCTCGCAATAAATTTTCGGTGGTACATAAACCATATTGCACTTATGGCATTTTGACCCAAGAAAAACACCTTTCTCTTGTATGCTTCGGAAGAATTTTTCACCGGCAATTCCAGCCGTATATAAACTTTCAACCGGCAATTCGCCATACCAGGGTTTAGCTTCGTCAGCTTTATTTAATCTTTCTTTCATTGCCATGTTTTGCTCCTTTACTTGATTGGTTTCCAGTATTTAATATCCGTAATTGCGCCTTCACGTTCTTTCTCCGACTTCCAGACCGCTTTCACTTTCATTCCGATATGGACTTTTTTCGGATCTACCTCACCCAAAAGATGCATTATCCCCATTCCCTTCGAAGCGCCATCAATTTCAATTACTGCAGGAATTAGGGGATTCTTTACTCGCTGCATATCCCAGGTCACATAGCATAAAGAGAAAGTATTAACCGTACCCGTATCAAGCAGTTCAACCCAGTTATCAATTGGTTTAAAGCACCACTCGCAGAAAATCCGTGGTGGCACCATTTTTCTGCCGCACTTGTGACACTCGACTCCTAAAATCTTTCCATGCTTCATACCTTCAAGATATTTACCGATTGCAATCCCGCGGTCCCAGGCGTATTTTGTGTCACCAATCCAATACGTAGTGCAAACTTTACCTTTCTTCAAATCATCACTACTAAGACCGGTTCCCATAAATTGGAGATTAGGGGTTGGTGATTGGGGTTTTGTTTCTTGCCTCGTGCGTCGTGCTTTTTGCGTCTTGCTCTTTAATTTCTTCGGCATTTTTCCTCCTTATATTCCGACTACAACCACGGTTCCGACTTGCATTAAGTCACCCCAGGCTTGGGCAACACCGCGTTTTGGTTTTCTTGCGATTTGTCGTTTTCCAGCTTCACCGCGTAATTGCCAGAAAAGTTCCGCCACCTTCATTAATCCGGCGGCTGCGATTGGATTACCAACACCTAATAAACCACCGGATGGACAAACCGGCAGTTCGCCATCCCGCTGCGTTATACCATCGACCGTCATTTGTGGTGCTTCACCTTTACCGCAGAGCATTAGACCTTCCATATGATGAAGTTCTTTGTAGTCAAACGGGTCGTATGGTTCGGCAACATGAATCTGGTGTCTTGGGTCAGTGACGCCCGCCATTTTATACGCCATTCGTGCTGCCTCTTCAACATAGCGCGGATAGCATAAGTCACGATTCGTCCAATAGGATGTCTCAAGCGACCAGCCAACACCTTCAACCCAGACCGGTTTATTAGTCACCCGACGGGCAATTGTTTCATTGGTTAATATTAATGCGACCGCACCGTCTGACACCGGACTTACGTCCAGTCTCTGTACAGGCCAAGCTAAAACTTCAGAATTTAATATATCTTTCACCGTGACCGCTTTGGCAATCTGAGCACACGGATGGTCTAAGGCATTATTCTTATTTTTTACTGCAACCAGTGCGATATCTTCTTTTCTCAAACCATAAGTATTCATGTAACGATTCATCTCAAGAGCAAAAATCCACAACAGATTCGGCTTTAACGGTCGCTCCGTTGTATGGTCAAAGATGGTTAAGAATGCACCTTGAGGATGTGGTCGATAAGAAGACATTTTTTCTTCGCAGATAACAAGACAGGTATCAATCAAACCGGATGCGATATGATACCAGCCCTGCGCAACCGAAAATACACCCGTGCCGCCGCCAACATAACTTCGCATATAAGGTTTGCCAAATGCACCAGCACCGTCGGAAAGATATTCGCCTTTCATATGCACACCGTCAAATGTATCAGGCGCGGTTCCTAAAGCGACTGCATCAATCTGGTCTAAGTTCATATCGCAGGAGTCAAGCGCCATTTTGGCCGCTTCATAGCACAGTTCTTTTCCGGTCTCCTGGGCACGGCGCACAAACTTGGTCATTCCTGCGCCAACAATTGCAACTCTGTTTCCCATATTCGCTCCTTTCGTTATTCTTGAGGGATTTGTAATTTGCCCTTTTCCATTCGGATTATTTCTTTAGGTCCGCCTTGGGCTTCACGATTGTAGTATATGATCGTATAGTTATTATCGTATAAGTCTATTCCATAATTGGCTTTTGCCTCGACAAAATTAAAGATTCTAATTGCATCTAAAAAGTTATTGAGACTTCCTTTTGCATCTTCGACAATTTTGCGTGCCCCATAAATTTTAATTACGATTATAGTATCTTTTCTGTCAAATGTTACCCTAATCGGTGCATTAAGATCGAGTCTCATACGAAGATATTCAGATAGATTATATGCTATCCAATCACCGTTTGTTATCATATATGGTTGAGACAATTTATTATTCGATTCAGAAGGTTGGGAATAGATAATGTTAAACACTCCTAAAATTGTAATAATAGAAAAAAGTAAAAGCAGTTTTTTCATTTTAATCCTCCTTTAAGCGTTAAGAATAGTCACCGCGGTACTGGTTGTCGGTAGCCCTCGCCATCCCTGTACCAATGCGGTCTTAGCATTTTTAATCTGATTTTTACCAGCGTTACCACGTAGTTGTTCAACTGCACAATAGAGCCGAGCGAGTCCGGTTGCTTCGTACATATATCCCATACCAAGTGCGCCGCCCGATGGATTAACCGGGAATTCACCATTGATTTCAGTTCTGCCATTATCAACACATTGACCAGGATTACACGAGCAGCAAAGTTTTAAAGCCATTAAGTGCTGCAGTTCTTTATAAGAGTAACGGTCATCAATCTCGGCAAAACTGATTTCTTTCTGCGGGTCAGCAATTCCTGCCATTTTATACGCCATCTCAGCTGCCTTGGTCACATAATCAAGATATACCCAATCCCGTGATTCTAATGTAGCAGTGCCATTGCACCAGCCGATACCCGAAACCCAGATTGGTTCTTTTCTCAGCGCTCTTACTTTTGATTCATTTGCCAAGACAATAACAACCGCGCCATCTACTGGTTGGGCAATATCAAGCTCGGTCAATGGACATGATACTGATTCGGCGTATTTAAAATCATTGAGTTTAAGTTTTGCTGCGCGCCCGGCAATCGGGTTATTCAAGGCATTCCTGCGGTTCTTAATTACAACTTTGGCGCATTGGTCATATGTAACTCCGGTTTCATAGCAGAAACGGTTCATCTCCAGCCCAGCAATAAAATGAGTGTTTAATTTTAATGGACGATTGTAGATTGGGTCCTGACCGCATGCTTCAATTCCGTCTGGCGTGAGCATATTTGATGGTTTGCAGTGTGCTTCGACTACTGCGATATCAAACCGACCGGTCTTGAGCTGTAAGAATGCAGTAGCAATCCCGTGCAGTCCATCACCACCGATTGTGTGTACTGGCTTTAAGGCGGCACCAATTTGGTCCGGCACGTATTCATCAAAGATACTCGTGCCTTCGATATAATCTTCGGCGCAGGTGACGAATGTATCAACATCTTTACGTGGGTTGATACCCGCGTCATCGTAAGCCTTAACCGCTGCTTCGAACATCAGTTCTTTATATGATACATCAGGTGTAATCGAACGAAATTGAGTAGCACCAATTCCAATAATTCCAACTCTGTCCGACATTATACCTCCATTCTTTTACTTAAATATAAAATAATTAAATATGTATATTTTTGTTTGTTTAGAAAATTTTTTTGCTGAATTTTATTTAGGATGGGCTTTGTGTTTATTGAAAAATCACAAAGTCCAGATAAATCCATGTTGCCTAATAATAACTAAAAAGCAAGTAAAGTCAAGAAATAATCTTTCAAAAATAACGTTATAAAAGGAAATTTTCTATCTATAAATTAGACGATACTTGACTGATTCTTACCAGTTATAGTAAACACCAACCCCAGTTCCAATGCCGCTGTATTTTCTCTCCTGATAATAACCAAACCAGTTTGAATTTAGCTGAGTTCCCTGGAATTTATGGGTCATCAGATAATAACCGCAAATCTCGACATTGAATGACAGCGCCCGGGCAAATGATATATTCTTATTGAATACCTTGCCAATAAATGAAATCGGATAAAAATTTAATCCTGCCGCGGCGGTCGGTCCCCAGTAATTTGCCTCTGCTTTTACCGGAACATATCTTGTGATAGTATCGTCACCCTGCCATTCCGAGTTCCAGCGTGACTCTTTTTTGCCTTCAAACCCCAAGCCGATATACGGCTGAAACCACTCCTGGTCTTTGAAATAATATTCTGCCCGCACGCCGAGATTTACCCATGAGTATGGACGAAAATATGAATAATTATATATAGTATTTGTAACATACGATGAGGGCGAGTAAACAGTCTCAATTGAATCAACCTGATTTTCACCGCTGCCAAAACTAATCATCAAACAACCACGTATCCCCTGTTTTGCGCCAAGCCTTAAATTAATGCCATCAACCAGCGGGTCATGGCTGAATCCCAAAGAGCCGGTCTGGATAAAACCGATTAAGACAATCGATAAAATACTCGTCATAATTCCTCCAATACAGAATTACTTAGCTAAAACTGGTTTATTATAAGTCATATATTTTATCTGTCAAGCAACCTTTTCGATTAAAAGATTTGAAGATTAATTGAATAGTGTTAAGAATTATGATAATTCAATAACGCCGAATATAACTGCTCATTATAGTTATGATGCACTCAAATAAATCCTTGACAACGACATAAATTAAACTCATATTTAATCAAGGCGTTTAATATATTAGACGCAAGGAGATGTTATGAAAAGGCTTGTGTTTTTATTATTTCTCTTTTGCACAATTGCTGGGGCGCATACCTTTCACGGTGTATCAATGGCTTCAAATACACTCAAAGGTTGGGTTGTAACAAGCGACTCAGGATGTGTTTACTATACACCTGATTGTGGATTGACCTGGACAAACCAAAGTTTTCTCAATTCGCGATATTTTATGGACATTTTCTTTCTTAATGAACAAAAAGGATGGATTGGAACTGACTGTGGATTTATTTTTTATACCGATAATGGTGGACAAATATGGTCTATTCAGGTTATGGGACTCGCTTGTCTTATAGAAAGATTTTTTCTGTTAGACAGTAATTATATTTGGGTGGGATGTTATACAGCAATTTTGGGACGAACGATAGATGGTGGACAAAACTGGGAACAAATAATGCTACCTTATCCACAGTTTCATTATGATACAGTCGACATACATGGCGTTTCCTTCATTAATAAATATAAGGGCTGGTTTTGTTCAGGTCGTTATCCTGGAGAAGGCCCATGTTCAGGCGATACAAATTATTCTGGGGGTCAAGGTTTTATTGCAACATCTACTGACAGTGGTCTAAATTGGCAATTATTATTAAGAGATACCATCAATGATTTCTTTGATATTAAGATGTTAGATACTTTAAATGGTTTTGTGGTTGGCGGAAATGACAGAACAATGTCGGCAAATGTAATGAGAACTTCTGATGGTGGAAATACCTGGCAACCTGTAACAATCCCCGCTCAAGCAAAATATTTACGGTCGCTAAAATTTGTTGGTAATCACGCTTGGGCAGTCGGTCATAACGGAACAATCATTCACAGTAATAATGGTGGTAACACCTGGACAATGCAAACAAGCAATGTTAATACAACTTTATATGATGTTGACTTTGCCGACACTTTGCATGGCTTAATTGCTGGTGATAGTTATGTGCTTTATACATATAATAGCGGAAGTACCTGGAATATTGCAAATGTTGGAATAGAAGAAGAAAGCTCTACGCTTAACGCTATACATCCAATGCTTGAAGTTTATCCCAATCCAGCGAAATCGCTAACCGCTATCCGCTATTCGATTCCTTCACCCTCACCTCTTCCCTCTCCCGTCAAGGTAGAGGGCTCTTCTACAGTATCATTGCAACTCTTCGACATTTCTGGCAGATTGATAAAGACTTTAGTTAATGATAGTAAAAATTCTGGCAATTATTCTATAATCTGGAATGGAACTGATGATAATAACAGAAAAGTTGGTGAGGGGGTATATTTCTGTATTCTGAAAACCAGTGGAGGTTTCATAAAACAGAAGATTTTGATGGTAAAATAGGGCATATTTAGAGAAAACTTGCTAGAAATCACAACTTACAAATGTCTATATATAAATAGACTTTTATTTAAGTAAAAATTTACTCTAACTGCTTGTAGTATATAGCGCAATCTCTAAAAAGCGTTAAGGATGGTGTATGGTGGGGGGTATTAAGTTTGGATGTTAGCAGGAGTTTAATTATGAGAGTAATTATGTCTTTTAACAGGTCATTGTGTTTGACATTTAATAGGTCATATAATACATCATCTAAATCGGTTGTTATTTCCAGAGCTTGACTGGATGATAATACAAAATCAATCAGGAATATGGTCAGGCAGCATATCAGAGAATCAAACAGTAATTTAAAAAGGAGATTTAGCAGGGAATAAACTAGGGGATAAACCAGTAAAAATAATTCAAAGTTTAAAAGTTAAAAATTACAAACTCTACATAACTCGTCTTTGCGAACGAAGTGAAGCAATCTCCATTTGCGACAATTTATACATTTGGGGATTGCCACGGGGATTGCTTTCAGCAACCGCGCAATGACAAATTGTGGTTATTTATCAGTGTCAGTTTTTTGATATTTAATATGTGTTTTTGATTTTTAATATTTAATTTTTGATTTTGTTTGTATGGCATTGACTTTTCGTAAATTCTTAAATAGAATACATTTCAAATGGCGCTATCACTTACAAATACATTAACACAAAAGAAGGAAATCTTTAAGCCGCTTGGCGATACGGTTAAGATTTATATCTGCGGAATGACCGTGCAGGGACCGCCGCACTTTGGTCATATGCGAGCATATGTCACTGCGGATATTCTCTTAAGATATTTAGAATTCTCTGGTTACAAGATGCGCTCGATTCAGAACTTTACGGATATTGATGATAAAGTCATCGAGAAATCATTGGAAGAGAAGATTGATTACCGAATTATTGCCGAAAGAAATATGCAGGAATATTTTGAGGTTGCGGATAAAATGAATATCCGACGCGCGGATATTTATCCCAAAGCAACACAACATATTCAGGAGATAATCGAATTAATTCAGAAGTTGGTTGATAAAGGTTATGCGTATGAAGCTGGAGGCGATATTTATTTTGCTGTAGATAAGTTTTCCGATTATGGCAAGTTGTCAAAGAAAAAACTGGATGATTTAATTGCTGGTGCTCGGGTTGAAGTAAGAGAGCAGAAAAAGAATCCGGCTGATTTCGCTTTGTGGAAAACATCCAAGCCAAAGGAGCCCTATTGGGAAAGTCCTTGGGGTCAAGGTCGTCCAGGTTGGGCGATTGAATGCTCGGCAATGTCTATGCACTATCTGGGTGAGACTTTGGATTTACATCTGGGTGGCGAAGATTTAATATTCCCGCACCACGAAAACGAAATTGCACAGTCGGAAGCAGCCACCGGCAAACCATTTGTCCGCTACTGGATTCACAATTCAATGCTCAACTTGACCGGCGAAAAGATGTCAAAGTCAACCAAGCATTTTATTACAGCAAAAGAGCTCTTAGAAAAATATAAATATCCCAATATACTTAGATTATATTTTCTCAAATCCCATTATCGTAGCCCGCAGGAATTTGATTTTGAAATTCTTGACTCAAATAAAGAAAGCTGGGCAAGAATTGAAGAGTTTTTATACAAAGCCGAAGAAATGAAAGCAGAAGAAAAGCTATTGAGCAATCAAGCAATTAAAAGTTTTCGGGAAGCAATGGATGACGATTTAAATACACCAAAGGTTATTGCAATGATATTTGATGCAGTCAAAGATGGTTTTGCTGCGATACAGAATAAAAACATAGACAATTTAACAAAAACCTATACGGAAGTTTTATTCAATTTAAGGAATTTAGGATTTAAAACAGATATAACATCATGTATGACAAAATTTTTAAGCATTAAAGTCCCTTTACATATCAGAGCAAAAGTTGAACTCGTTGTTTTTTCTCCTAAAATAGCTAAGGTTCTGGCTCTTGCGCAAAGCAAAAACGAAAATAACATTGTGTATTTACTAGAAAAAGGACAAAAAGAGAAGGATTATCAATTATTTGTAATTGCTAGAGAATTAGCTCGTGCCAAAAAGCATTTTAATATTGCGGATTTAATCAGAGAGGGTTTAGAAGAGATGGGATTTACCTTAGAAGATACGGACAAAGGAACAAGGATTAAAAGAAAGAGTTAATAATGTCCGAAAAAAATTGCGACGTTTTTATCTGTTATGAAACAACAACAGGAAAAAGTTTTGCTGAACATTTACAAACCGCGCTTGAACGACACCCCAGAAAATTTGAAGTTTTTTTAGCCGCTAAAACAATACCAACTGGAAAACATGGACAGAACGAAATAGATAAAGCACTTAATCAATGTAAATTTTTCATAGTTATTATAACATCGCTAACAATTTTTTCAGATGAAGTAAAGAAAGAAATCAAGAAAGCAAAAGATTTAAATAAAATAATAATTTATAATTGGTTTAAGGGACTTACCTCCGATGATTTATCTGAATTAGGATTAAAGGATCTACAACATCCTCCAGAGGCAGAGTTTGAAACCAAAGAGGAACTTGCTAATAAAGTAATATTAGATATTAGAAAAACATTAGAAAGTGAAGAAAAGGGGATTAAAACAGAAAAAGATCCCGAAGAAATATCTAAAAGGGGTTATTTGTTATATACTATATATAAATTTGAAGATGCAATAAAAGAATTTGATAGGGCGTTGACAATTGGTCCTAATCATGTAAAGTCATTGATTGGAAAAGGGAATACGCTTGTTAAGCTCAATAATGAAGCTGACGCATTTGAATTATTCAACAAGGCAATTCGCATAGATGCACAAAATGCATATGCATGGATCTGCATCGGTGGAGTATATTATAGAACTAGACGTTATAAAGAAGCTCTTACAGCATATGAAGAAGCGATAAAAATAAAACTTGATTATCATTTAGCATGGAATGGTAAAGGAAGTGCTTTATATCAGCTCAAAAAATACCCTGAGGCACTTGTAGCGTATGAAGAAGCAATTAGGCTGTCGCCAACATATTTCTGGCCATGGGTTGGTAAAGGTAATGTATATTATGAATATGGTAAAACTGACTCCAGTAAATATGATGATGCAATTGTTGCATATGAAAAAGTCGCAGAGTTAAAACCAGATTTCCCTGGAGCATATTGGAGATTAGCAAGAATATATGCTATTAAGAAAATTAAGAATGATACACTGCACTATTTACAAATTGCAGTAAAATTAAACCCTGATTATAAGAAGGGCGCCAAAGAAGATAGGTTATTTGAATGGCTTTGGGGCGACTCAGATTTTCAAAAGATTGTAAGTTAGGAGTAAAATGAAAATTAAAAACCTTAATAAATACATTGACCATACCGTGCTTAAACCAGAAGCATCAATTGCCGATATCAAGAAATTATGTGCCGAGGCGCGGAAATATAAGTTTGCAACAGTTTTTGTTAATCCGAGTTATATTAAATTAGCGGCGAAATTACTAAAAGGTTCAGATGTAAAGGTTGGCTGTGCAATCGGATTTCCATTTGGTGCGACCACAACTGAAGTGAAAGTTATGGAAGCTTTGCAGGCAATTAAAAATGGCGCCCAAGAGATTGACATGGTGATTAATATCGGTACTGTGAAATCAAAGAATTATAAACTTGTTGAAGCGGACATTAAAAGCGTTGTTATGGCAGTAAAACCAATCGGTGTTAAAACTATTTTAGAAACCAGTTTATTGACCAATCAAGAAAAAGTGCGAGTGGCAAAGATTGCTAAAAAAGTCGGCGCGTGGTTTGTAAAAACCTCAACTGGATATTCAACCGGCGGTGCAACGGTTGATGATATAAAACTATTAAGAAAAACTGTCGGTCCGAAAATGGGCGTTAAAGCATCGGGTGGTATTAGAGATTATAAAACCGCAATAGCAATGATTGAAGCAGGAGCAAACCGTATTGGCACAAGTAGCGGTGTAAAGATTATTAAAGAATAGAATATAAATATGCCACAGAGTCACGGAGTTCACAGAGTTATCTATAAGGAAACCAGGGAAAATAGGAGAATTCTTTTCTTGGACTCTTGGTCTCCTTATAATTTTTCTCTGTGTTCTCTGCGTCTCCGGGGCAATTCAGTATGGAGGTAAAATGAAGATGAAAGCAGTTAGGAAAATCAAACCCGAACTGGGCGCAGAATTAGTAGAACTCGACATACCTAAAATTCTACCCGATTGGGTGCTGGTTAAGGTTCGGGCAACTTCGATATGCGGAACCGATGTCCATATTTATAAATGGGATGATTGGTCAAAAAATCGAATCGGCGAAAAAAAGTTACCACAGACATTAGGTCATGAAGTTGCAGGCGAAGTGATTGAAGTTGGACCTCATTGTAAAAGAATTAAAATCGGTGACTACATTTCAGCTGAAACTCATATCTATGACCCCGGTGACCTGACCGCACTTTTGTGCGAATATCATGTTGGTGAACATATGAAGATTCTGGGCGTGGACTATGATGGCGCTTTTGCTGAATACTTTGCAATTCCGGAATCGGTCTGCTGGATTAATGATAAATCAATTCCACCTGAGTTCGCAACAGTTCAGGAGCCATTAGGCAATGCCACCTATGCCGTCTTGGGTGAAGATAATGACGTGGCAGGCAAGACAATGGTCATTACTGGCGACGGACCGATTTCGCTGTTTGCGGTCGGTGTTGCTCGAGCTTGTGGTGTCGCTAAAATTATCCATCTTGGAAAATACGATTTTAATATGGAGATTGGTAAAAAATTGGGTGCCGATTTCCAAATCTGGACTAATAAGACAACCGCGGAAGAACGATTAAAAACAGTAAAAGAACTAACTAATGGTAATGGTGTTGATATCGCATTAGAAATGGTGGGCAGTGAGGATTCAATTATTGACTGTTTCCGGATGGTGCGTAAAGCAGGTCGAGTTACCGTCTTTGGTATTGCACCACAGTCACCTTTACCATTTGGTTTTGACTATAATAATGGTATCGTTTTTAAAGGTTGCCAGATTCATGGCATCAATGGTCGAAAAATCTTTGATACCTGGTATCGGGTTCGTAATCTCTTAGCTTCGAAACGGCTTGATATCAGTCCAGTAATTACTGATATGTTTACTTTGGATGAATATGCAAAAGGATTTGATAAAATGCTTGCTCGTCCAAGAGCATCGGCCAAAGTAATCTTATTCCCAGATAAGAATGAATTAGAACAAGCAAAGAAAAGGAGATAATATGGCATATAAAAAATTTCAAGAATTTTTACAACAAGAACTCAAGTCGGTAAGAGAACAAGGATTATATAAAGAAGAACGATATATTTTGACTCATCAGGGTGCTGATATCCGAGTTGAATATCCATCGGGCGCACTGCCTAAAGAAGTGTTTAATTTCTGTGCCAATAATTATTTAGGACTATCCAGTCATCCTAAACTTATCGAAGCATGTAAAAAAGCACTTGAGGCACGTGGTTACGGAATGTCTTCGGTTCGATTTATCTGTGGTACGCAAGATATTCATCGCACCTTAGAGGGGAAAATAAGCAAATTCTTAGGTACGGAAGACACGATTCTATACACGTCATGTTTTGATGCTAATGGCGGTCTATTTGAAGCATTATTTAATGAACAAGATGCGATTATATCCGACCAGTTAAATCATGCTTCAGTGATTGATGGCATTAGGCTCTGTAAAGCAGAGCGGTTCCGTTATACCCATGCTGATATGAAAGAATTAGAAGAACATCTTAAAGCGACTCAGAAAAACCGTTTTCGGGTTATTGCCAGCGATGGAGTTTTTTCGATGGATGGCGATATTGCAAAATTGGATGTTATCTGTGATTTAGCCGAGAAATATGATGCTTTGGTTATGGTTGATGATTCGCACGCAACTGGATTTATGGGTAAGACTGGACGCGGCACCCATGAACATAATGGTGTAATGGGTAGAATTGATATTATTACGACAACTTTTGGCAAAGCAATGGGCGGAGCGTCCGGCGGTTGCACCAGTGGTAGAAAAGAGATTGTTGAAATGTTAAGGCAACGTTCGCGTCCTTATCTTTTCTCAAATACCCTCTCACCGATTATCGTTTTAACGACAATTCAGGTTATTGATATGCTTTCGGAGACTACTGCGTTACGTGATAAATTAGAAAGAAATACGATGTATTTTAGAAAAGAGATGACGGCACGAGGTTTTGATATAAAGCCCGGCGTGCATCCGATTTGTCCAATTATGCTTTATGATGCAAAATTAGCCCAAGAGTTTGCCCGTGATTTGTATTACGAAGGTATTTATGTTATTGGATTTTTCTTTCCGGTGGTGCCCAAAGGTCAGGCAAGAATCAGAGTTCAAATTTCAGCGGCACACGAAACGGAACATATTGATAAAGCGATCGAGGCATTTACCAAAATCGGCAAACGCCACAGCATTATTAAATAAAATTACGGATTTAGTAAACATGATATTCACATTCTTATATGCTTATCCGAACCGAAAATGTAGAAAATGATTTAGGAGGAAAATATGAAAAAGATGACCGAAAAAGCATTGAGCGAAGCATTTGCCGGCGAATCGATGGCACATATGAAATATCTTATCTTCGCTGAAATTGCGGAAAAAGACGGTTATCCGAATATCGCAAGATTATTTAAAGCGACCGCCTTTGCTGAATTCGCCCACGCAAAAAACCACGCCCGAAATTTAGGTTATATTAAACAAACCGATGGCAATTTAGATACTGGTATTGACGGTGAGACTTTTGAAGTTGACGAAATGTATCCGGCATATTTATCAACCGCAGTGCTGCAAAAGGAAAGGGGTGCAGAACTGGCAATTAATTATGCTTTAGCCGCCGAGAAAATACACGCCGCCTATTACAAGCAGGCAAAAGATGATGTGCAGAGTTCAGAGGATATGAGTATATCAGAAATTTATGTCTGTCCGGTCTGCGGTTTTACTCATATTGGCGCTGCCCCGGAAAAATGTCCGGTCTGCAACGCACCAAAAGCTAAATTGAACAAATTTTAAAAAGTAGATATACTTTTGTAAATGGATATTTTATTTGCTATTGGCAATTTGCTAATAGCTGATCTGGAGGCTAAATGATCAGTATTGTGATGGGCAGCAAATCGGACATGTCAATCATGGCTGAAACCGGGAAAAAATTAAAAGAGCTTAAAATCCCTTTTGAAATAAAAGTAATGTCCGCGCATCGCAATCCGGAAGCGGTTCGTAAATTTGCCCAATCCGCTGAAAAGAGAAAAGTTCAAGTCATCATCGCCGGCGCCGGTGGTGCTGCGGCATTACCTGGTATTATCGCTGCCTATACAATAATTCCGGTTATCGGCGTACCGATTAAATCAGAATTAGATGGTTTGGACTCGCTACTTTCGATTGCCCAGATGCCCAAAGGAGTACCCGTAGCAACAATGGCAATTGGTGTTGCTGGTGCTATTAATGCTGCAATCCTGACCGCCGAAATCTTATCGCTGAAAGATAAAAAGGTTAAAAAAGACCTGTTAAAATATAAATATAGTCTTAATACAAAATAAGTAACTAAATGATTCATTGTTTACAGGAAAAAATTACACGAATTTGGGGATATTACAACGCAAAGAGAAATGACATTAACTACAACTGAATTACCAGAACTCAAGCTATTTAAAAAAGGTAAGGTTCGTGATATTTTTGAATTAGAAGATATATTATTAATTGTTGCAACCGACCGGCTATCCGCTTTTGATGTTGTGATGAACCAAGGTATTCCCAATAAGGGTAGAATTTTAACTGAACTGTCATCATTCTGGTTTAATTTCACTTCTGATATCATAAAAAACCATATGATTACTACTGCCGTATCTCAATTTCCTGCCCAGCTAAGAAAATATCAGGATATATTAGTAGACCGTTCAATGTTGGTCAAAAAGACTAAATTATTACCAATCGAGTGCGTTGTGCGTGGCTATATTTCTGGTTCAGGTTGGAAAGAATATATAAAAAGCGATTCGGTTTGCGGAATTAAATTACCTAAAAACTTAAAAGAGTCCGAGAAATTACCGGAACCGATATTTACGCCGTCAACCAAAGCTGATAAAGGTCACGACGAAAATATTACGGAAGAAAAAATGGTGTCGATTATCGGTGCTGACGCAGCTAAAATTATCAAGCAGGCATGTCTTAGTATCTATCAAAAGGCATCTGTATACGCCGAGTCGAAAGGTATAATCATCGCTGATACAAAAATGGAGTTTGGCTTATTAAATGATGAAATTATAATAATTGACGAACTTTTAACTCCTGATTCGTCACGTTTCTGGGATATATCCGAATATAAACCAGGAATCACACCACCCAGTTTTGATAAACAGTTTGCCCGAGATTATTTAGAAAGTATTCATTGGGACAAAAAACCGCCCGTCCCTGATTTACCATTAGATGTTATAAAGAAAACTAGTGAAAAATACCAGATTGCTTACGAAAAACTACTAGCAAGAAAACTCTTGACAAATTAGGAATTCGGTCCACAATATACAAAACAAGAACATCCCGAAAGGGATTTTTTGTTCTTGAAGGGATTTTTATGGTTGACATTATTTTTGATGGGTCTCGAGTAATTTAATATCCCGTCAAAGGGGGTGTTATATGTCTAACATAAAACATATTAAAAACACCAATATTCGACTCATTTTGTTAATTTTGTTACTTGCTGTTCCACTTGTAATTTTAGCACAGGTACCACCACAGACCGCTATGATATTTTTCAAATTCCATTCACAATACAATCCAACTCATTATGGTATTCCAAATTGGGGTGAACCCGGCAATCCCGGCAATTTCCCGTTACGTAATAACTGGTGTACTGTCGCTTGTCTGGATATGATTTTTTCATTTTATGATGGACTGGGTGGCCCACCACCACATCCAGCAGGTCCGCCATGGCCTCAACAACAAATAAAGGCGGTCGCAAATACTGATGGTGCAACCGGTGGTCCATGGGGTGGCACATATGAAGATGATGCAAGAAGAGCCTCGCACTTTTCGGTTCTTAGCGCAGGATTGAATGGTGGGGCCAATGGTTACAATTGGCGTGGTTTAGGTTATTCCGCAATTGACGACAACTGGAAAACTCAGGGTTGGACTTTGAATCAACTCAAAAAACTTATTGCCACCGGATACCCACTCATTGTCCATGTGTTTCCCGATTCAATGATGAAATATCATGAGTCCTGTCCTTTTATGCCCGCTCCGGGCAGTGAATCGCCAAGCGAACCAGATTCTGATTATACTAATCACGGTGATTCAATACAACAAACAGTTTTAGGTCATTCCGTCGTATTAATTGGCTATAATGATTCCCCTGTAGTGTGGAATAACATTAATCCTGGCTGGATTGCATATTATTGCCCGACGGTTGGGGCACGGCAATCGCCTCAGAATTTCTTCTGGAATACGTTTTGGGGCGGGGATTTTCTATTTGCTGCACCTTGGAAACTTTTTACTACATGTCCGCAAAGTGTCTGTACTAATTCTAAATTTGTTATTGGTATGAACGCCTGGTATTCCGCACCGTGGAAAATTGCAGTTCCTAATCAGAACAACGTGTATCCAGTAGATACGTCAATTGCTACAATCTCGGTCCCGGCTGGATTTTCATTACCTAATAATGACCCGGTTAAGGATATCTATCAATGGATAAAAGATGCGGGTGATTATACCCCGCCACAGATAATAATATTATGGATACCAGGTATACCGCCAAGTGCTGGACATTTTATAATAATTGTCCTCCCAAGAATTCTATGGACAGTTAAAGCACCGGGCGCGGCAGGGGCAGCTAATATAAAAGTTGATGCAAAAGGTGTTCTTCATAAGTGCACTTCTACTTCATATCCTGGTCCAGCCGGATATAAAGACACAATTGGTGGTCGAACAACTTTAGCGGTAAATGTCGTGCCGCTTATTGCCGCCAATCCTGGTTTTGATTTACATGGCCCGACCTACTGGCAGTCCAGCACCGGCAATGGTATTTGGTATTCACCGTCACCACCAGAGGCAGGGCAAACGACTAATATCTATGCGGAAGTTCATAATTACGGGACTTCACCAACAAGTGGCGGAACCGTTAATTTTTATCGAGGCAACCCCACCTTAACTCAATCCGCTGGCTCAACTAACTGGACATCTCTTGGTTCTCTGCCTCTGCCGACGATTAACCCAGGCGATTCTGCAACCGTGGGACCGCTGCCGGTTACATTTCCTCCGACAAATACTTATGGCGAATCATATTTCACAATTTTTGCTAAAATAAATTATACGGATGACCCCGGCACAACCGGCTGGTTTTTAGAGGATGATAATGTTACTTGTGAAAATTATCGGACTGCCCAAGGAACGATTGGTGTGCCTGAAACTCTTACATTCTTAGTTGAAAATCCCGAATCAAGGTCTTATTATTTTGCAGTTGGGATTGATAAATCTCAACTCCCGAGTGGTTGGACTGCACAACTTTCCGCTCCTCTTGATAGTGACCCGCCGCTCATTCCAAGTGGTGGGACATTACCAGTAAAACTTATTGTAACGCCAAGCTCTGCTGGTATAGGGAAAGTAGATATGATGGGTTATCTTATTGATACGACGGGCACAATTAAGCGAATTACCGGCGGACTTACATTCCAAATTGATGTTACAGTTAGTACCATACCCAATGTGCTCTGGCCTAATGGCGGTGAAGGTTTATCCGGTAGAACCGCATATACAATTTCCTGGACATCAGTACATAATTCATCTGCTCGGTATCGGATTTTATTTTCACACAATTCAGGTGTGAGTTACCTGGATACGATTGCCCGGAATGTTCCTGCTACTGAAAGTACCTATTTATGGTTAACCCCATCGATTAATGACTCGTGTTGCCGGGTTAAAGTGCAATGGATAAACACCTCAGGTAATGTTGAAAGCGAAGACGAAAGCGATGCAGACTTTACGATTACAACATCACCAATTATGACGTTACCTAATGGCAATGAAATTTGGGCGGGTGGAAGTAATAAGGTGATTAAATGGTTGACCGCAGGAATAGGTGTTACCAGATACCGATTATTACTATCAACTGATCATGGTTCAACCTATCTGGATACAATCGCATCAAATATTGCAAGCACTGAGACAACTTATAATTGGTTAATACCGGCTTTGAATTTTAATTCTTGTCGACTATTAGTGCAGGCTTTGGACAGCACAGGCAGTGTATTAACCCAAGATGCAAGTGATGCCGATTTTACAATTGATTCGGATTCTCCATCGATTCCATTATTGGCGTCACCATCTAATAATTACTTTAGCAATAATACAACTGTGTTATTTGTCTGGTATCATTCGCAAGATAATCTGAGCGGTGTTGGTAGTTACCTATTTCAGTGTGCTCGTAATATCGCATTTAATAATCCGATAGATACAATAATTTCTGATACATTTGCCTCATTAACCCTGACTGACACAACCTATTATTGGCGAGTTCGCTCATATGACAATGCCGGTAATATGAGCAACTGGTCAGCGGTCTGGAGTTTTGAAATAGATATCGGAATACCAAACACTCCTGGTCTCATTTCTCCGATAAACGGAATCTGGTTAACCAATGTTAATGTCATATTCAACTGGTCGCAAGTTACATTAAACGATTCTAAGATTGAAAGATTCAAAGATTCGAAGATTATGGAATCTGCTAATCTTCAAACTGATGCTTTTGCTTCACCTGTGCGGTATATTTTACAAGCTGATACCAGCCGAAACTTCACTAATCCAATTATCGATACAACTGGACTTCTATTTGATACATTAGTCTTAAATCAAGCTCGTTATTTCTGGCGAGTCAGAGCTTATGATTTAGCCGGTAATCAAGGTGCTTTCTCTGGTCGAGATAGTTTTGGCATTGATCATACTGCACCGAGTATTCCCAATCTGGTTAGTCCAATAAATGGTGCTATGATAAATAATCCCAATATAACCTTTGTCTGGAATCGCTCGTCGGATAATTTAAGTGGTGTATCAAGATATACTCTGCAGGGTGCAATCGATCCAGGATTTTTAGTTTCACTGGATACAATTGTTACTGATACAACCATTACTATAACATTAATTGATACTACTTATTACTGGAGAGTAAAATCATACGACCGTGCTGGTAATCAAAGCAGTTGGTCTTCAACTCGTAGTTTTGAATTAGATACAAGAATTCCAAATGCACCAGTTCTGGCATCGCCATTAAACGGTATTTGGCTTACTAATACATCAGTGGTCTTTAACTGGTCACAAGTAACATTAAACGATTCAAAGATTGGAAAATTAAAAGATGCAAAGATTTTAGAATCAGCGAATCTGGAATCTGCAAATCTGCAAATTGATGTATTTGCGTCTGCCATTCGATACATTTTACAAGTAGATACGAGTAGAAGTTTCACTAATCCAATCATCGATACGACATCACTGGTTTATGATACTTTAGTTTTAAATCAGGCTCGATATTTCTGGCGAGTTAAAGCTTATGATTTAGCTGGTAATCAAGGTATATATTCTGGTAGAGATAGTTTTGGGTTTGATATCACCCCGCCCAGTATTCCGACTTTGGTCTCACCGCTCAATAATGCGGTCTTGACCGATTCGTTTGTGCGGTTTGTCTGGCGTCGTTCAACGGATAATGTGAGCGGAGTGAGAGACTATCGACTGCAAGTGGCAGTTGACTCTAACTTTACTTCTCCGATCGATACCGTGACTCAAGACTCAACGATTACATTATTACTCAGAAATATAAGATACTGGCGCGTAAAAGCAATCGACCGGGCAAATAACCAAAGCAACTGGTCGGAAAGAAGAATGTTGACCGTGACCGGCATCGAAGAAACCAATAACCCAACTATAACCTGTTTCTTCATTCAGAACTCACCTAATCCATTCTTAAGATTTACTGATATCCGATACGGAGTTCCTTTGAATACAAATGTTAAGATTGCAATTTATAATTCAACTGGAACCGAAATTGCAACTCTAATCAACCGAATTCATAATCCTGGTTTATATTCAATACGATGGAATACGAAAGAAAACAAAGGTAAAATTTGTCCGAATGGCATTTACTTCTATAGATTAGTAACTGACGAATATCAAGCGACAAGAAAGATGTTAATGCTGAAGTAAATAGACAATAAACGTGCGGAATAAATTAACCTGCATATAGTATACCAAATTTGTGCCTTTTTTAGGTCAAAAGAGGTAATAGTAGCAATAATCAATATAAACAATATAAACGGTTGGAAGCCCTATTTTACAAGCTTCCAGCCGTATCTTTTAGAAATATAGTTACTTAGAGGAACTGCTATTGGGGATTATAATATAGACACAATTCCAGGGAAATATCCTACGAGTTTAATTGTGCGTCCCACCAGGAATTTAGTGAAAGATGGTGGCGCAATGACAACTGACGATCACATACTTTATGCTATCAAAAGTGGTAGCTCTACCGCATTTTGGAAATGGACGACCAGCAGTAAGTTCTCAATGTCAACCGATGACACGATTCCGCACTCGCATAATAAGTCACTTGCGAAGACTGGTGCCGCACTTGTTTATGCCAACGGCGCAGTCTGGTTACTCAAGGGTAATAACACACCAGAGTTTTGGAAATATGTACCGACTACAGAAAAGTCAAATATCAAAACTGACACAAACCGTAAATACCCAATCCCCAATTTCTAATCTCCAATCCCAGATAAATATTTCACCCAACCCATTTACCAAGCTGACAACAATTCGATATGCCGTGCCGGTTTCCGGTAAAGTATCAATCAGGTTATACAATACAACTGGAAAACTTGTTGAAACACTGATAAATGAATATACCAATGCCGGCTCGCACTCTCTGACAATTGATAATCAGACATTGAAAATTACCCGCGGTGTCTATTTCTTGAGATACGAAGATATGCAAAATAAACCGAACTGAAGCTTATCGTACAATAAATAACAAAAATTAACCAAAAGGGGCAGTTTGCCCCCTTTTTTATAAGTTATTGAGTCCATATTAATCATTCTTAGAAATAGGTTCGGGGGTTGACGCAAATAGATTATTTGCGTATAATATAGCGAAAAACTTTGTTCTTTGTTAGAAATATCCTAAATTTGTCTAAGATTTTAGACCTATAGAACAATAAAATTATATTAATAGAGAGGAGTTCTATGCAGAAACCTAAGATTATAACAAACTTACCCGGTCCGAAAGCACAGAAATTATTAAGAAAAGATAAGAAGTATATTTCACCGTCTTACACTCGAAGTTATCCGGCGGTAATTGAACACGGCGAAGGATGCTGGGTATGGGATGTTGATGGCAATAAATTTCTGGATTTTAATGCCGGGATTGCGGTCTGTTCAACTGGGCATTGTCACCCGCAAGTGGTTGAGGCAATACAGAAACAAGCAGAAAAGTTAATCCACATGTCGGGAACCGATTATTATTACCCATTACAAACCCAGTTAGCAGAAAAATTAGTTGAAATTACTCCCGGTGGAATGAACAAAAGAGTATTCTTCGCTAATTCTGGCGCGGAAACAGTTGAAGGTGCATTCAAATTAGCCCGTTATATGACCAAGCGCAAGTATGCAATCGCATATCTTGGCTCATTCCATGGTCGGACCCTTGGCGCCTTATCATTAACCGGCAGTAAAGTGACCCAGAAGCAGGGTTTCGGACCATTACTTCCCGGTATTTTCCATATTCCCTATGCCTATTGTTATCGATGCGCTTACAATTTAGAGTATCCGGGCTGTGATTTTGCCTGTATTAAATACATTGAAGACCAATTATTCAAAAAAGTGCTTCCGCCCGATGAAACTTGCGCAATCTTTATTGAACCGATTCAGGGCGAAGGCGGTTATGTTGTTCCGCCACCCGGTTATTTCCAAAAACTTAAGGAATTAATGCAGAAATATGGAATACTGATGATTGCTGACGAAGTTCAATCTGGTATGGGCCGAACCGGCAAGATGTTTGCAATGGAACATTGGAATACAATGGCGGACGTTTACTGTGTTGCTAAAGGCATCGCCTCAGGTATGCCATTGGGTGCATTTATCGCGAGTGCCAGTTTGATGAGCTGGCCGCCGGGTGCTCATGCATCAACCTTCGGCGGAAATCCGGTTTGCTGTGCTGCGGCAATCGCAACAATTAAGCTGCTCGAAAATGGTTTGGTCGAAAATGCAGCTAAGGTAGGTGCAGTAATAATGAAACGATTAGAAACGCTCCAGGCAAAATATGAAGTCATTGGTGATGTCCGCGGTAAAGGATTAATGATTGGCATGGAATTTGTTGAAGATTCAATCAGCAAAAAACCATTAACCGAAAAACGCAACGCTATTATTTATAAATGTTTTGAAAAAGGCATGTTAATGCAGGGTTGCGGTGCGAATGCAATCAGATTCTCGCCGTCACTTATCGTAACCGAAGAAGAAGCGCACACTGCGATTGATATCTTTGAATCAGCAATGAAATCAGTATTAAGATAATAAAACTATAAAACAGGAGAGAGTCAAATTAGTTTATACTCTCTCCTTATTTTTTATGCGCGAACAAATAAATAACTCTTTCCGGCAAAAAATACTACGGACAACCGCAAAATTCCACATGCTCAATAAAGGCGATAAAGTTCTGGTTGGATTTTCCGGCGGTCCGGATTCAATGGCTTTGCTCAGTTCTCTGAATGAATTAAAAGAATTATTAAATATTAAAATCTGTGCTTTACATATTAATCATCGGTTAAGGGCAAATGCAGCTGATAAGGACGAGCGGTTTGCAATCCAAATTTGTAAAAAATGGAAAGTCCCGGTCCGAAGTGAAAAAGTCGCCGTTAAAAAGTATGCTCAAAAGCATAAATTATCAATCGAAGAGAGTGCCCGGGTTTTAAGATACGAAGGGCTTTCCAAATGGGCAAAGCGTTTGCATTGTAACAAGATTGCGCTTGGCCATAATGCCAATGATAATGTTGAAACTGTAATTATAAATTTAATCAGAGGGACCGGGCTGACTGGTCTTGCTGGTATTCCGCCCAAAAGAGATAATATCATCCGACCGCTGATTGAAACTAACCGCTCAGAAATTCTGGCGTATATAAAAAACAATAAACTTAATTATTGCCACGATTTAACTAATCTCGAATTGGGTCTTCGTCGGAATTATATCCGCCATAAGATTATCCCGCTACTCGAGAAACTTAATCCCAATTTAGCCGAAACCGTTATGCGCAATTCCCAGATTATCCGAACGATTGATAACGATATTACTCTTATGGCTCAACAAGCCCAACAAACCGTATTAAATAAATCGGACAAGGGGCGCATCAAGCTTGACATTAAAAACCTTTTGTCATATAATCATTCGATACAAAGAGCAATTATTAAGCAAATTTTACCAACATTGGAGTTTAAAGAAATCGAATCTTTATTAGAACTAGTCAATAAACCTACTGGAAAAAGATTAGAAATAAATCCCAAAATGAGTGTGTGCAAAGAATACGGCTATTTACATATCGTCGAAAATAAACAAAAGACACAGGAATTAATCGATAAAACATGGAAAGTAAATATTGGCGAAAATACAAAAATTCCTGAAATAGGTTTAGAACTGAATGCTGATATCACAAAAAAAATAAAGATGTCGTTTGATAATGATTCTGCGGTATTTGACAATTCGCAAATTACACCACCCCTATCAATCCGCTTGAGAAAACCCGGGGACCGATTTATTCCGTTCAAAGGCAAAGAAAAAAAATTGAAGGATATCCTAATTGATGATAAAATTCCGGTTCGCATGCGTGACCGATTGCCGTTATTATGCGATGCTAATAGCATTCTCTGGATTATCGGATCCCGACGTTCAAATATTGGTCTAATAACTAATAAAACAAAAGAATGTTTAATAATTAAAGTTAGAAAGAAGAAATTAAATTGAATAAAATGCCAAAACAACCTTTTCGTAACCCTGTCTTAAGTAATATTTTTATCTGGCTGTTAGTATTTATTATTGCCTGGGCGGCCTGGAATTTTCTGGTCCTTCGCCGCGGTGGTAAAGTGGAAACCATTGATTATTCACAATTTATCACCGAACTTAATAACGATAATATTAAATCGGTCGTCTTTACCGATAAAGAAATTTCCGGCAGTCTGAGACAAGAATCTTACAAAACATCGGACAAGAATCGAATTAAGTACAGGGAATTTAAAACCACTCAACCTTCTTTTGAAGACCCAGATATGGTTTCAAAACTTAAACAGAACAATGTTACAATAATTGGCAAGCATTCGTCACCATGGTCTTCGATATTAATCTCGGCTATCCCATGGGTCTTATTTATTGGAATCTGGATATTTTTTATCCGCCGAATGTCACAGGGGTCAGACCGCGCATTCAGTTTTGGCAAAAGCAAGGCTCGATTATTAGCTACTGACCGACCCAAAACAACATTTGAGGATGTCGCGGGGGTTGATGAAGCAAAAGATGAGTTAAAAGAAGTAATTGAATTCTTAAAATCGCCTCAGAAATTTCAGAAATTAGGCGGTAAAATTCCCAAAGGCGTTTTATTGGTTGGTCCAACCGGTACGGGTAAAACACTTTTAGCCCGGGCAGTTGCCGGTGAAGCCGGCGTACCATTTTTATCAATCTCTGGTTCTGATTTTGTTGAAATGTTTGTTGGTGTTGGAGCAGCGCGGGTCAGAGATTTATTTGAACAGGGTAAACGTAATGCCCCGTGTATCATTTTCATTGATGAAATCGATGCAGTTGGCAGACAACGTGGTGCCGGTTTGGGTGGCGGACATGATGAGCGAGAGCAGACCTTAAATCAGCTTTTGGTTGAGATGGACGGATTTGATACTCAGGAAGGCGTCATAATTATGGCAGCAACCAACCGACCGGATATTTTAGATTATGCACTACTGCGTCCAGGACGTTTTGACCGCCAGATTGTTGTTGACCGGCCTGATGTCGTCGGTCGTGAAGGCATCTTAAAAGTACACACCAAGAAAATCCCGCTTGGCAAAGATGTTGATGTAAAAATTTTAGCACGCGGCACATCGGGTTTTACCGGCGCGGATTTAGCCAATATGGTCAATGAGGCAGCACTACTTGCTGCCCGCAGAAATAAAGCAACCGTAGAAATGCAGGATTTTGAAGATGCTAAAGATAAAGTTTTGATGGGTGTTGAGCGCAAAAGTTTGTTAATATCCGACAATGAAAAGAAGTGGATTGCATTCCACGAAGCTGGTCACACTTTGGTTTCCCGGCTTATTCCCGGCACTGACCCGATTCACAAAGTTACTATAATTCCCCGCGGTCAGGCACTCGGTGTTACCCAGCAATTACCAATTGATGACCGTAAAATTTATCCGAAATCATACTGCGTTAATCAATTGACGATAATGCTTGGCGGCAGAGTCGCGGAAGAACTGGAGTTCAATGATATCTCAACCGGTGCCCGTGATGATATTAACCGTGCAACCATTTTAGCCAGAAAAATGGCTTGCGAGTGGGGCATGAGCGAGAAGCTCGGACCGCTGAGTTTAGGCAAGCAGGACGAAGAAATTTTCCTTGGTCGGGAAATGGGTTTGCACCGTAACTTCTCTGAAGAAACCGCCAAATTGATTGACAGCGAAATACGAAGATTTGTCGAAGAAGCGCATCAAGAAGCGCACCGTCTGCTTAGAGAAAATATCAAAAAGCTCAAGGCGTTGGCTTTAAAACTCTTGGAAAAAGAAATTCTCGATACTGCTGAAATCGACGAAATCATAAATAGCACTGAATAATGCACCGCAGAACAATGAATTACCACGAATTGCACGAATCAGGCGAATAGCACAAATAAACAAATTATTATCTATTAGTGTTATTCGTTTCATTAGTGTCATTAGTGGTAAAAGATATTAATAATAAATGAAACTTTCTGGTTCGATTGTTGCTTTGGTTACACCTTTTAACCAAAATAATACATTAGATTTGGTTGGTCTAAGAAAAAATATCGAATTCCAACTCAAGAACAAGACCAATGGTTTTGTCCCCTGTGGCACAACCGGTGAATCGCCAACTCTTTCTGAAACAGAATGGGAACTGGTTGTTAAAACTACAATTGAAACTGTTAAGGGTCAAAAACCAGTAATACCTGGCACTGGAACCAATTCGACTGATAAGACAATTAAGTTGACCCAAAAAGCAAAAGAACTTGGCGCTGACGCATGTCTGATTGTTACCCCATATTATAATAAACCAACCCAGGAAGGACTTTATCAGCACTTCAAGGCGATCGCTAAATCAATAAAATTACCTGTAATCATCTACAATATTCCCGCCCGGACTGGGGTAAATATGTTGCCCGCAACAATGGTACGGTTGCATAAAGAATTTCCCAAAATAATTATCGGCGTTAAAGAAGCGGCGGGCAGTTTGGACCAGGCAACCGAGATTGTAAAGCGGTGTGGGAAAACCTTTACTTTGCTTTCGGGTGATGATTCATTAACCCTGCCGATGTTATCAATTGGCGGAAAAGGTGTCATATCCGTTATCGCTAACATTGTGCCAAAACAAATGGCTGAGATGATAGAAAGTTATTTTAAAAGTGAAACTATAAAGGCCAATGAACTAAACCAGAAACTATTTCCTTTATATAAAGCAATGTTCATTGAAACCAACCCGATACCAATTAAATATGCAATGTCGGTTTTAGGAATGCCGTCGGGTAAACCAAGGTTGCCGCTGGTTGAGCCTTTATCAGAAAATCAGGCACTAATCAAGAAAACCTTGCAACAGTATCGAATATCAAAAATTAAATATTAAAAATTAAAATGTAATGTAAAATGCAAAAAGTTATACATGTGTCATTGCGAGCGCCAGCGTGGCAATCCCCAGCTTTAGCAAATGTAGTAACCGGAGATTGCTTCGGTCACTTTGTTCCCTCGCAAAGACAATGGGTGTTTTAATATGATAAAAGTCATTATAGTTGGTGCATGCGGCAAGATGTCAAACGCAGTTGTTTCATCTCTTGCCAACGAGAAAGATATAAATATTATCGGTGGCATTGAAGCAGTCGGTCACCCATTAATTGGTCAACCGATTGGCAAAGGTTTTATTCAAGCTAATCTCGGCTCAATCGTAAAGACCGCTGATGTCATAATAGAATTCGCAATTCCTGAAATAACTTCAGATAATCTTAAAATTGCCACGCAAGCTAAAATACCTTATATAATCGGTACAACCGGTTATAAAGATATTGCATCTATTAAAAATTATGCCAAAAAGATACCAATTCTAATGTCAGCTAATTTCTCAATCGGCATTAATTTAATGTTTCAATTAACCAAAACCGCAGCTAAAACTCTAAAAGACTTTGACATTGAAATCGTCGAAGCCCACCACAAAATGAAACGCGATGCGCCAAGCGGAACTGCCAAAAAACTTGCTGAGATTATAAAAGAGGCGGGAGATAAGAAGCAAGAAGTAAAAGTCCATTCAATCAGAGCAGACGATATTGTTGGTGAGCATAACGTGATGTTTATCGGTAATGGTGAACGAATAGAATTAATCCATCGTGCCACCAGCCGTAACGCCTTTGCTTCAGGGGTTGCAAAAGCAATAAGATTTATTGTTAATCAGAAACCCGGGCTTTATGGGATGGAAGATTTAATTTCCTTCAAAAGAATTTAGCCACGGATTAGCACGGATTGTTGTGCGACTAAAAAGAGAACCGTCCCATGAAGAGACACAACAATCGATAAGCAATGAGTAGCATTTATAAAGTATTTATTAATTATTTTGTAAAAATCAAAACGTTTATGGAGGTACTATGTATAGTCTAATTGCATTAATAATCATTGTTTTCATTATTTTGTCGACAATGATAAAAATTTTGCGAGAATACGAACGCGGCGTGATTTTCCGCTTAGGTCGGTTTATTGGGGTGAAAGGCCCCGGGTTGATTTTACTGATACCTTTTATTGAC
>Ga0315294_10000274_pt1 | contig 55380 bp, 48 predicted proteins | sample YL17G13_40_MG_FD_203626 | JGI IMG/M metagenome (GOLD analysis project Ga0315294, IMG submission 203626) | Sediment microbial communities from Yellowstone Lake, YNP, Wyoming, USA - YL17G13_40 | ecosystem: Environmental > Aquatic > Freshwater > Lake > Sediment | place: USA: Wyoming | collected... | reverse complement strand
CTAATCTTCTCACTTATCATACTCTGAGCACCTCCCCACCCTCTACAGTAATTTCACAGGGGTCGGTGTCTCATCATCATTGGCACAGAGGGAATAAGCTCTTTCAGGAGCTATCAAAATAGCTTATGTCCAACCTTAGTCAATAGTTGAAGTTTGACCCCTAACTCTAATGAAACGATTCCAATCGACCTTCTCTAAAGTAGGCATGACAATCTGGTCTAGTTTAGCATATGCGTTTGAATTCAAATGCAGACCGTCACCTCCATCGAAATCAGCTCTGAGCCGCCTATCTGTATCACTGATTCTCAAAGCTTTTTCGAGGTCGACAATCTCCAAGTTCTGCTCCAACGAATATTTTTTCAACCAATCATTATATGCCGTCAGGTCCCTGAGACGGGCCTCGACGGTAGGTCTACTCGGGTAAATGATTTTCTTTACGATGTTCTTCCAGTATTGAAGCTTAAAAATCCCAGGCTCTCTCACCGGCGCTACGGTCACCAAAATAGGGACGATACCCGCTTTCAGACACTCCTGAACATATGTCTTCATCAGCGCCTGGTATTGGACCAGATCCCCGGGGAAATAAGCCGCACATTGTTTCAAGAAGATAGCATCCGGTCGATTGGGACGACTCAAGATTTTCTGTAACGTCTTACTCTTATCAAAACCATCCTCCCCAATATATTCAAAGGTATATCCCTCCATACCCATCCGCTTGGGAAGGTCTTCGAACTTCCAATAAAAACCGATCGATGCTCCGAGAAGAACCACGTCTCTTTTCTCTGACAGTGCCTCCGATGGATTTGTCATGCCACCTCCGAGAACGATCAAAAAGAAAAAAATGCCGGCACAGGCTACTATCCGATTTCTCAATCCAAACACTTTTGTATTCCCCTTTTCTCTTATGCTGATTCGTACCATCTTAAGAAAGTAATTTACTAATTTCCAAGACCTTGAAATTCCAGTCTTCCCTTTTCATCCAAGCAGAGCGTTCCTTCTTCTCTTCCTCCTGTAGATTTATAAGAGCCAGTTCTATATTTCTGATAAATTCCTCATGATTCCTTGAGATTCTCACAGTGGTCTCATACGCCCGGATCTCGGGGAGATCAACAGACACCACAGGCAGGCCGGCTGCCAAATACTCTCTCAGCTTTATGGGATTAACACTCTTGGTCAGTTCATTGATGACAAAGGGAATCATCGCTACATCAAATGCCCTGCAATATCCCGGAAGATCTCCGTACTTCTTTTGGCCGAGGAAGTGAACATTCCGCAGCTTCTTCAACTCGCTGACATCCACCGATACCTTCCCTATCAGAACAATCGACCAATCAGGGTGAACTTTGCCTACCCTATCGATTAATGACAGATCGATCCATTCGTGAATCAGACCAAAGAAACCAATGATGGGTTTCGCGATGTCCCTGATATCCTCCGGTATGGAACAGTCCTGCCCCAACGCTTTAGAAAAATGCCCATAATCAACACCATGCAAAATAAGGTGCGTATTTGGGTTCAATTTCTTCTTCTGTTCGTACAGCTCCCTCGCCGAAGTTATGACCACGTCGCATCTTTTCACGAGATCAGCTTCTAACTGAGCCATGGACTGACTTTCTATGAAGCTGAATTTTGACCAGTCATCCACACAGTAATAGATCAATTTCCTTTCTCTAAGCCTCCCAACAAGATTCGCCATGGTGGGCATGAAAGTCCAAAGATCCACATCGACTATTTTCAGCTTCTTCATATAATATCTGATCTGGGCTAGCAAGAGTTCTCGATTTAATTTCCTCACCCAAGGATATTTGTGCAGAGGGATTGCCAATGGAGTGAGAACATAAAGGTTCCCGTTTACCCTTTCTATTCCCGAAAAAAGGCTCTTCATTTTGCTTAGTATTCTCGCCACATCCTGCGAATTCAGCGAGGGGGCTCTTAGACCAATCGAATTGATCCAGAGGATCATATTTCTCTCCGACAAAATCTTCATGATCTGATGTTTGCTGGTAGGATCACTATGCCAGTCGTTGGCAAAACATACAATAGACCGCTCTCTGATCATCCCCTGACCCCACCTCGATTCGACCGCTGGATGAACTCTCTACACCAGAATTCGAAAACCAGAAGGTTCCAGATCTGTTCGCTCAGATCTTCCTCTCTTCTGGAGTGTCTCTTCAAGATTGATTTCACACTCTCAGGCTCAAAGTAGTTTCCGCACGCGCTCTTAGAATCGAGGAGTGTCTCCCTTGCCACCTGGTTGAGATCGCCTTGAAGCCATTGGGAAATAGGAACCGGGAAACCTCTTTTCTCCCGTTCGATAATTGGAGGGGGAAGTAACTCCTTTCCGATTTGCCGAAGCAGGTATTTTGTTTTGTTTCCATTGATTTTGAAATGATCGGGCAAAGAGAAGGCAAATTGCACCAATTCGTGATCTAGAAAGGGAACCCGAAGCTCCATCGAGGCAGCCATCGTCATCTTATCCGCTTTCATGAGCAGATCGTCCGGGAGCCATACTTTCAAATCTATATACAGCATTTTGCTCAGGTTTGGCCATGTTTCGACCTTACGATAATACTCCCCGAACACCTTTTCTAACTCTCCGTTGAACCTCCGGGTATCCGGGGCGATTGACTCTTTTGCCTTTGAGGAAAACGAGTTAGACACACCCTGATATCTCTTCGTCAGTGGCAAGGTTGCCAGTTTCAGATATCTCTGGTACTTCTCCTGCCTTAATATAAGGTTCCCTATTCCCAAGAGGAGATCTCTTCCGACAAACTTCGTGACGGTCTGGAACTTCTCGAGCGAGAGCATTTTTTTGTAAATGTAGTAACCAGCCAGAATCTCATCAGCACCTTCACCTGACAACACAACCGTTATAAACTTTTTCGCAAATTCCGAGAGAAAGAACAACGGAATCGTCGCCGGGTCGGCGATAGGTTCGTCCAAATGCCAGACCAATTTGGGGATAAATTCATAAAAATCACTGCTCCCGATTCGCAGTTCGTAGTGTTCTGTGTTGTATTTCTCAGCAACCGACTTGGCGTAATCAAATTCATTCGTCCCAAAGTCCGCCTCGTATCCAACGGAAAACGTCTTGATCGGTGTATCTACCATTCTACTCATCAGGGCTACGACAAGACTCGAATCAATCCCGCCGCTTAAGAAAACGCCAAGAGGGACTTCACTCATCAATCTCATTCGGACACATTCATTCAACAGGGATAGGAATTCTTGAATGCAATCCTCTTCGTTTCGCATCTTTGGAGGTGTACTGTTTTGAACGTCCCAGTATGGGTAAATGGAAAGGTGATTGTTCTTGAGAATCAGGTAATGGCCAGGCTGCAATTTAAAAATCCCCTTGAACATCGTCCTGGGCCCCGGGACGTATCTTAAAGAAAGGTACAGATCCAATGCAAGAAGATCAATTTCTCTCTTACAGTTGCCATATTGAAGAACAGACTTGATTTCAGAACCAAAGACGAGAGCTTCATCAACCTGTGCGTAATATAACGGTTTCTTCCCTATCCTGTCTCTTGCTGCGAAAACTTGCTGCCTCTTTTCATCCCATATGGCAAATGCAAACATTCCACGCAGTTTTTCAAGGCATTTTTCTCCGTATTCTTCATAAGCATGAATGATGGTCTCTGTATCAGACCGCGTTTTAAATAGATGACCTTTCTTAATCAACTCACTACGTAATTCCAGATAGTTATAGATTTCTCCGTTGAAAGTGATCCAAACGGTAGAGTCCTCATTGGCCATGGGTTGATGACCTTCGGAGAGATCTATGATACTGAGTCTTCGGTGACCAAAGCCCGCCTGATTCTTGATGAATAAACCCCTATCGTCAGGCCCCCGATGGACCATAATATCGGTCATAGTCTCGAGAGTATTACAGTCAACTTTTCTCTCTTTGTCGAAATGGACTATACCACAAATGCCGCACATGCCGATCCCCTATGACTTTACATTATGACCCACGTGAACCTCTTTTCCTTGAAAATAAAGGTAGGATCCTTCGTAGACGGCTAAAACCTCTGTTTTCCCTGCCGGTGAGCAGGTCATAAGGCCCGCCTTACAATCTGTTTCTATCTCCTCCTCACAGATTGGTTCTTTAGACCCAGCAACACCGAAGCCGACCCACGATTCCAAACCGATCGAAAGTTCAAACACATCCCCCTTCATGACAAATGAGGGCTTTTCCGATCTTCCTTTGCCGGACAGATCGACAAGATAAGCTGTTCGAGAGGGCGCAGTGACCGTTCCGCTAAGGACCAGTGTGGTTGAAGCCTCTTTCTTACCGTAGATCCTTGAAATCCACGAAGGCTCAAGGCTGGCGCAGGCTCCGGAGGACTCTAATAGCACAATCCCGTACCCGTTTTCTGTCTCTTGCGGGTAACAACCGTTACTTGAGAGGATCCACTTCCCTATCGATAAGGGGAAACGAACGTCTAGCACTTTCCGCCCTTTGCCTTTGACTTTATCCATGATCAGGAAATAGTGTGGCTTGATAAAATGAATCTCCCTCACTAGTTCGCCCACGCCATTTGAATACATACTACCTGCAACATAATCATGGTGCGAACTAGTGTAGAATTGATGAAGCCTATGGGAAGGAATCTTCTCCCATTGGAAGCTCTCAGAAGGAATGGCGAGGGGTTTTCCGTCCACCGAGAATGTCGCGTGACTCCTCAGCCCCCGGAAGTAATCTCGCCACCCATCCTCATTAAGGTAAACATACGTGCCCGGGTCTTCAACGATGCCATTTCTTCCTGAAGCTACCTGAATGCTAAGAAGGTCAGCATGGGCATGACCACTGCTCATCCATCCATGAGGCCCGCAATCAAATAGCATGTAATTGCTCGTTTGACCCCAGCCGCTCCGCAGGAAGAAATACCCGGTTTCATTAAATCCTTTACTCGTTTCTTCTGGCAATTTCTCCTCAAGCTTCTGATAAGCGGCTTCGCCATTCATACCCAACAACCACAATACTTCCGGACGTACCCCTCCTGATAGTGCTTTGAAATCACCCCTTTCAAATAATGAGGCCGCTATAGCTAATAATCCACGCGGATCATTTACAGGGTATGTCGAAAGAGGCAAGAAAAACCCGCCGTCATCATCACCAACCATGGGTATTGTCCCATCTGGCTTCAAAGAGTACATCAAGAAAGTTGCTCCATTTTCAAGTCTTTTCCATGCCCAGGAAGGGATATCTTCTCCGAGACTCTTTAGCAAGGTAAAAAAATGGAGATAAAAGCCAACCGTGTACTGATGGTACCACAGTGTTCTTTCCACATAACCGCCGTCCGTAAGCAAGTGTATTGGTAACATTCGGAAAAGAATATCTGCTCCCGTTTTTCTCCATCTCGAAGCCCCAGGAAGATGAGGGAAAAAGACTCCTGCATAAAAGAGGCCCAGCGCTTCCCCAGTTAAATGAGTGTTGGGGCTGGAATATGTTGATAGGAATCTTTCGATGTGGCTTGCGTGCTCTCCCACCGAAGTCATCAATTTCCCTAAGAACGCTCGATTACAGATATCGCTTCCTTTGATTAATTTAATAGCCCAGATCCAGGATATCAGACGAAAAGCAACCTCAAGGCTGCTCGCCCAATTAGGTCCCATGTGCGGAGGGTTCTTCTCTTGCCAATCAGAGATCTGTCTAATCACCTCCTCCGCAAACTGGGGCTCCCCAGTTAAGAAATAGGCCTGCCCAAGAGGAATAAGATGCTGATGGCGGTTCAACTCCCAGATAATTTTTAAATCTCCGACCCTTTCCGATCCCATGGACAAAATCTTCGACCAGTAAACAATTGGAGCCTTCTTATTTCTAACCGGTTCATAACACCAATCGATATCCTCAGCGAAATCAAGACCTTCATATCCCAGAACATCAAACCGATGCGTTAATATTCTCCGAGCCTTTTGAATCAATTTTCCAACTTCATTTGGAAAGTTTGAACGAAAATATCCCTTAATACCCGCTGAATCTTGTTCGAAACCCAATAAACCATGGATCGTCATTTGCGACGACTCTTGGGGCGGCCTGTAAACGGGCAGAAGATTCAAACGTTCCTGGATGATTCTTAATTCCCTTCGAACACGAGAATAAAGCTCTTCAGGCTTCATTAACAGGATTTTACTGATTATCGTGCGGAGGTCCACGCTTCAGAACCTATTCACGAGACTAACGCTACATGAGAAAACCGACGCGGCTTTTTCTGCTGTTGAACGGAAGGAATATCTTCGGGAGGAACGAAGAACGGCTTAACTCTTCGCCCAGCGGATGTCACATGACAATTCGGACTCCACAACTCCGAGAGGAGACGAAGCCTGACTCCGCGTAGTCGATTCAGCAGATAATCTTCACTGCCTTAGAGGATTTTTAGCCCCGTTGGAGGCGAAGGTGCACCTGTATTATCATCCGAAAATTCAAATGCTCCAAGATCCGGCGCAGAACCACCGTAGCCGATTGTTCCCCAAACATTATCTCTCACAGGAACTCCGGCATCAATGGCAGAGCTGTTGGCGAGTAGGTGAAAATCAAGACCGGGCTCATCGACAAAATTAGGCGTGAAGGTGAAATTATTATAAAACATGTTAGGCTCCGCACTCTCTGCTTGGGCAAGGGTTCTGCAGGTGTTCGGTCTAAAAATTATAGCCCCATTTGGGTTTTCAGTGGCCCCACTTTTGTACAAAACAAGGTTGTTGTGGACCTCTGTGCCTGTCACTGTGCCCCGTATCATAATTGTGCAATAACTGCAATATTCCGTTAGGTTCTCTGCGTTGTAATAAATAATATTATTAGCGAACTTGTTATTATGTTGGTTGGATAAATCCATAAACCAAATTGCTCCGCCCTTGTTGTGATAAATAACATTATTGTAAATTAAATTATCGTGTGCTCCCCCTCCTCCAAGAGCACTGATCTCAATTGCATGAGAGGAATTATCTTGAAATATGTTTCTTCGAACAGTGTTGTAGCTAGACGATAGTTCTATGCCGGGTTTATATGCTGAAATACTGTATTGCGTACCCGCATATCTGACCCAATTGCCCTCAAAGAGGTTATAATCACTACCTGATAGAACAGCTTCCCACGCCATCCCCCAATAGCAGTCAAATACGTTGTTCAGTATCTTGTTGTACTTTGCGCCATTGATACAAATAATGTGATCGTGACCTATCCTAGAAAAGGTTGAATATTGGACACAATTGTAATTGGAATTTGATGTATTAAATGCAATTCCGGAGGGACTATCCTGTTGGGCTGCAGAACCCCAATTGTGGAAATTGACGTTGTGGAAAAGGTTATAAGTGCCATTTACCGTACAACCCCAAGCGGATAGATTTTGGACCTCACAATTAACAACCGCACACCTTGTGGCGTTGGAAAGTGCAATTGCCGGTTCGTTAACATTGCCCCCGCTAATGTTAATACCATCCACGATGATATAGCTTCTATTAACAATAATTATAGTACCGGATCCAACGTTGCTAGTGATTGTGACGACCTCACCGTAATTTGCCTGGAAGACGATTTTTGCATTCAATGATCCGCTATTGGAGGGATAAATATAGTTAGACGTATAATTCCCACCCGCTACCAGTACAAGAGTACCTGCTGATACATTATTCGCGCTGGGCATTCCTGCCCATGCATTTGCCCAGGAGCTCCCATCCCGTAATCCCCCTCCTGTGGTAGTGACATAGCGGATAGCGCTAGGGATAGTTGTAGTCGCGGTCGCAATGGAAGAATAACCGCTATATACAGTACCGCTCATGCCCGTATAGGATCTGACTCTAAAATTATAAGTTGTCCCATACCGTAACCCGAATACAGGAAATTGGCAGCGTTCGCCCCAGCCGCTTGACGTTGCAGTTGGATCAGTGTACTGGTCTTCCTTGACCCAATACGGAACTTTTCTTAACTCGATCCAGCCTGAATATCTTGAGTCTCCATCAGACTGTATTTCAATCGCATACCCATACCCGCGGTTGCCGACAGCCGACCATCTAAGGTTTACCTGATTAGGTCCCTTCGCGGTAGCCATGACGACCGGTGCGTCAAGCGCCCACACCTGAGAATAGAGTCCCAGAAAAACTGCAGCCAATAGCGCGATCAGAATATGTGGTAAGCTTCTTTTCATGACAATTATAACCTCCTGGGAAGAAGTAACAATGGAGAAATACGCAAAAAATGTGCCAGTTTCCCTTCCTTCTAATTTTGCTTTAATTGTAATCAAATGCAGATAAAATCCAGAAAGAAAATCAAATAAAATTTACATAATTGTACGCTAACCTCTCCATTTTGCCGACCTGATTCAATAGACAATAACGAAACGGAAGAAAATTAAATGTTTTAATTATAGCATGAAATTCGGAAGAAATCAAAATAGGCAGGAAAGCACCCTTTCAATTTCAACTAGAAATGAAGTATCATCGCCTGGTGAAATATTCGTATTTTTCGATTGCAGATTGGTAACCTGCATCATCCGTTTCAACAGCCCCCCTTCATCCCCTATGGAGAAAAGAATGGCCTCCTTGGGCCTTATGCCCGTGTCTGTAGCAATTGCGGGGACCCCTAGATGGATAGCTTCCTTCAGCGAGATGCAGTCGCCATCGTATCGAGAAGTTCTTATGTAACAATCACTGCTTGAAAGAACGTTCAATGTCAAGGAATGAAGCAGATCCCCCGTTAGCATGGCTCTTTGACTCAGACCGAGATCTGAAATCCTTCTTTCAAGTCTAGATTGTAGCGATCCTGACCCGATCATGATCAGTCCAGCTTCCGGCTTGTGTTTGACAAAAGAACTGAAGACACGGAGCAAAAGCTCAAGGTCGTATTCCGGCTCGAGGAGACCGATATTACAGAACAAGGGATTCTTTGCCGTTACAAACGCATTGATATGATCCGGAAGAGCCTCCCGGACATGATCAATGGCAAAAGCAAATGGAGGAACAACCCGAATTCTCTCTCTTTTGATTCCAGCGTCTTCAAACATCCCAGCGATCTCGCGGTTTACGCAGATGAGAGCACCGCAAAAGCTGAACGAGAACCGAAGAAAGAGCCTCCTCATACGATTCTTTGGTAGCCCCCAAACTGGAAGCCCACCGGAATGTATCGTGATGGCGCATCTGTTGTGGAAGAGCAAACCTGAAAAGAGCGCTAGCAACAGGAGTCTCAAATGAAGATTGCCTCCGAAATGAAGATGGCATTTGTGATCTCGCTTTTTAATAAGATAATATGGCATTTCAAAAGCATTTCTTAGAGAGGCAATGTTTGCAGACCGTCCATCCATATTCTTGTGCAAGTCGATGACGTAACAGAGATGGCCTTGTCCCTCGAGGAATTTTACAAGCTGGACAAGGTGTACCTGGATACCCCCATGCGGGGGAGAATAAGGTCCCACGAATACTATTTTCATCCGTGCCCTCAAGTGTGAAACTCAGAATTTGACCTTACAAACATTGTCTGGTAAATTCGAGCCTTTTTATAATGCAAAAAGATTATGGTCTATGTCCAGATAATTGTAGTTAATTTTTAAGAAAAAGACAGAACGGGCAAAGGTTGATACTTGATCTTGCAATGACCGTTAGGTCAAATTCTGATTTTTACACCTCAAGAGACCTCTAACTTCTGAGGCAAATCCGTCTCTATCGATCTTAGGGCAGCGAGGGCACAAAGGGTTGCTCTAGCTCCCGCAATTGCCTCTTTTTCGAAATCTTGGCCTCTTAATATCGCTTCAATAAAAGCGTTCAGAATATTGTAATACCCCTTGTCCGGGTTTAAACTCTTTTTCCGTTTGACACGGGAACCCGATTCATCCCAAACCGAAAGTCTCTTCATGTCTTTCACAACAGCGCTGATTCCTGCGGCCGAGATCTCAACTCTTTCAGATCCCAGCCCACGATTCCCAACCGTCTCATAAAGAAAACTTCCTACAGACCCATCTTGAAAAGAGATTGTACAGACGAGGTTATTCTCACTCGCTAAATTATCCTCTAAAGGAAAAAGATTCCGAGCGAATATGGAAATTGGCTCGGACTCCGTCAACCAGGCCATTAGGTCAAAGAAATGACACCCTTCGCCCAGGACCGCCCCTCCTCCTTCCACAGGATCCGTGATCCAGGAACTTCCCAGAATATCCGGCGAGTTCATTCGAACTGATACGATTTTGGGGCCTCTCCCTGAAAAAGCATTCCTGGCGATTTGATACATTGGCGAGTAGCGCCGGTTGAAGTTCACCATGAAGCCAAGTCCGGTCTCCCTCACCAACTGAACAAGGCGGGAGCAATCATCCTTTGTCATGGCCATGGGTTTCTCTACGAATACATGTTTACCTGCTCTCAATGCTTCCGTGGCGATTTGAAAATGAAGATCGTGCCTGGTACAAATCATAACCAGATTGATATCTGGGTCTCTTACGACCTCCTGGTAATCCGTTGAACAGTACTCGCTTCTGAACCGAATCCCAAGATGTTTGGCTTTATAACCCTTCGGAGTACATACCCCCTTCAGAATCAGGTTCGGATGTTTGCTGACATTGGGCAGATGAACCCACCGGGCAATATTACCAAGTCCTATGATTCCTACCTTAAGCTTATCTGATTGAGATGGGGTTCTTCGCGAAGGGACAGGGAGCTGAATCGTTGTCTTATTAGCCGTATCTTTTTCTTCAACTTCGGTGTAACGAAGGACAGCCCCGACGATCCCTTCCTCGCCTGAAGTCAACTTCTGAAAAGCAACCGGGGCTTCCCGAACTCCAAATTCATGAGTAATGATGTACTCCGGGTGGATTTTTCCTTCCTTCAGGAGCCTCAAAAACTCACCCATGTTTCGATTTTCGGTCCAGCGAACATAATCAATAGGATAATCGATCCCTTTCTTTTCATATAATGCATCGTAACTTCCCGGGCCATACGCCCTTGAAACCATCAGTTGAAGTTCTTTCCGGTAAAGTACCTCCCGGGGCATCTCCATTTTGACGGATCCTACGACAATGACACGTGCCCGGCTTCGCGCAATATCGAGAGCCATTTCCAAGGGCTGGGAAGTCTGGCTCGAAGCACAGATGATGACTGAATCAGCTCCCTGTCCATCCGTAAGAACGTCCAGGAACTGTTTGGGATTCTTACTCCCGTCGAGGGCTACCTCTGCTCCTTGCTTCAGACCGAGATCCAGACGCTCTTTTCTTATATCAATTCCAAAAACCCGCCCTCCGGCAAGCTGGACTAACTGTATGACCAGTTGCCCAATGAGCCCAAGCCCTATAATTGCTACTGAATCGCCAATCGTTATGTTTGCATTGCGAACCGCATGAAGTGCTATGCTCCCTATTGTTGTGAGGGAGGCGTCTTTCAGGCCAACGCCCTCCGGAACCGCGGCAACAAGATTCCGAGGTGTACAGACAATTTCGGCATGACCTGCTTGAATCCCCCCATAGGCAACCCTCTGCCCCAGTTCAAGATCCATGATCTCTGAGGATTTCTCAATAACAACTCCAGCACCTGAATAACCTGTGATGGAGAGTTCTTTGAATTTATCCAAGATCCCCTGGGCGGTCTTTATAATTCCCTGCTCCTTTACTGCACGACCTATCAGGGTGCTGATTTTCTCCCTTTCTCGGATGACCTCTTTTGCGAGCCCATCCCTATGCAGCCCCGCAATCTCTGTCCCTGAACTGATCAACGAATACGCCGTCCCAATTTTTACCTCTCCGCGACCGACCGTCGGCTCCGGCACCTCCTCGACCACGATATCTTTTAATCCTCTACGCAAAACTTGAAGCATATTTGGAGAATCCCTTCTAGTAATAGTAAATTTTTTCGTAATTTTCGACCATTGCTTTTAGACTGAACCTTTCCTTAACCTCGACTTTAGCCATTTCTGAAAGGCCTCGTCCCTTATCGGGGTTAACAATTAAAGATTTAATTGTCGCTACCCATGCCTTTGGTTTATCCAGCGGGAGCAGTAAGCCCGTCTTTCTATTTTCAATAATCTGAGAATTTCCCCCCGCCCGTGACGCCACAATAGGCGTACCAGAAGCCATGGCCTCAAGCAGAGTGATAGAAGTCCCTTCTGTCAGGGAAGGAAGGACAAACAAATCAAAAGCTGCAAGCAAATCTGGGACGTCTTGTCTCTCTCCCAAGAATTTTACAGATTTAGAAATTCCTATTTTTCTAGAGTAAGATTCGAGATCTTCTCTAAGGGGGCCATCCCCGATGATCATCATTCTTAGATTGGGCAAATCTCTCAGCAATTCCCTGAAGACGGCTAGCAAGAATTGGTGATTCTTCAACGGCACCAAGCGAGCGACATTCCCAATGACAAAGCTCTCTGGACCAATTCCGAGTAATATTCTATTTTCTTTCCTCGATTCAGGACGGTAGTACTTCTCTACGTCAATTCCATTGAGGATCATTGCAATCCGCTTGCCATTAGTCCTTGATGATTCTGCAATTCTATCTCTCAGATCGTTAGAAACCGCGACTACCTTTTTCACCTTTCTATGCAGGACTTTTTCTACCATATGTAAAATTCTTTTTTCCTCATAGCCAGGCTCTTTTCCATGTTCCGTATGAACAATATTGGGAACCCGTGCAATAAGAGCTGCGGTTGCCCCGTAAATCAGTCCTCCCTCGTTATGCGTATGAATTATATTAAAATGTCTTTTCTTAATTATTTTTGAGATACGAAAAGGTAAATTCCAAGCAATACCAGGTCTTTTCCCTAAAGAAAACATTTCGATCCCCTCTAATTCAAGCTCCTCCCCCAATACTCCTTTCTCATTAAGGCAACAGATGCTGACAATGTGCCCCTTCTTCATAAAACCTTTTGTTAGATCAATCACTACCCGCTCCAGACCTCCAATATTAAGGGAGTAGACTACATGTAGTATCCGGAGACCTTTCATTTTATTATTTTTCTGCGCCTATAAAAGTTTTATCAACCAAACCAATTATTCTATTCTCTTTCTCGCCAACAGTATAAATGCCCCTGCAATTTCGTGTCGGTTTTTGAACTTTAAAAAGGACAAAGGGAACACAATTAATGAGACGACTTGCGCCGAAATGAATCTCATATATTTATTTGAGACTAGCACACTTATTATCCCCTGTAAATAGAATGCAAGAGCAGATCCTGCAGAAATAGAAACTTCACACCGAATAATATCTAAGTGCCTACTACATATTGTTTTTAATCCATCTATTGAAAAACGATATAAATCCAGAGTCCCCAAGCAATATTGTTGGATGAATGGCGCATCTATAATGGCCACCCCTCCTGGCAGAAGAACCCTATGAACTTCTTTAACTACTTGAAAAGGATCTCGGCAATATTGAAGAACTGCAGAAAGAATACAAATATTAAACGACTCTGAAACAAAGGGAAGCTTATGAGCATCGGCCATTAAATCAATACCATCACACCTTTGGATATCCAAATTGATGCATTTTTCTCCAAATGTTGTAGATGATGAACCTATATTTAAAACTTTGTCATTATTTTTATGAATATATTTAAGAATGTAAACTATGGTTTTTTCTTTTTCTTTCCTTATTACATTTATTATTTCCATATTTTTATCAGAAAAGTCTGTCTAATAATAGATACAAATAATTTCTTTTTTCTGTTGTTTCGTAATAATGTACTATTTTAAATATTGCCATGACACTCAGAGAAATCAGTAAGTAGTTTAAATGAGTATTTACGTTATATGAATGATTTATGAATAATATGACTTTCGCCGTATAAACATGGAGAACAAATACCAGTAAGCTATGGCGACCAAAAAGTGGGAGATAGTAAGAAAACAGAACTATTTTTTTTAAAAATATATCCCAGTACCTCAAAATGAATGCGTAAGTAGCAAAAAGAATAGAGGAACCATATAATAATCCTAATGCATTTAATGGAAATTTCGAGGTGAGGCTAGCAGGAATGACTTTACCATGTTTAATGAACATTGCTGATAAAAGAAGGAGCATTGATGCGTATAAGTATTTATTAATATTCTCCGGACCTATCTCATTTTTTGCATATGCTATTCTTCCAAGAAAACAACCTGCCACAAAATATATTTGCCAAAGGATAAAAGGAAAAATTGTTTTTTCACTTATATCGAGAGCATAAGGATATATGTTTCCGATAGCAAAGAGAAAAATGCTGCTCGAAATGACCACAAAGTCTAATTTCTTACTCAGCAAATAAAGGATGACCGGGCTTATCAGGAATAGAGGTACAAATGTAGGCAGAATATGCATGATGCCAATTTGGTTTAAGAGTAACATGGATTTTAGCAGAAAGTTGGATACCGACTCAGCCTCTCTTATCTTTTCGTAGATGAGATAATAAAGGGGCAAATTGATCGTATAGATCAAAACATACTGGACCAGCAATATCTGTAAAGCCCTGATGAGTAATCTTCTGGTCACGCTCTTTCCATTCCCAAGGTACTTTTCATAGTAGTGCCTGCCGACCATAAATCCAGACAATAAAACAAATCCCTCCATGGCAATATCCGTATAGCTCAGAACCTTGCCCACTAGAAATGGGAAATATTCGCTGAAATGCACAAGTATCATGTCAATAATGGCTATTCCTCTGAAAAGGTCAATAATCCGATCCCGGCTATTTTCCATTTGTGGTTTTTAAAGATACATTATTAAGAACTGAATTCATCCCGCTGCTGTGCTATTTACCTGCATAAGATGAATCTGTATCGATCTGTTCAGGACAATTAGATTCCAGAAGAAAGAGGCATAGATGATTTCATAAAACATTCCATTCACCCAGAAGGCCACAAAAGATGCCATCAGCCCCGAAGAAAAAGCCTGCAAGGCCCTTGCTTCTATAATGGAGACAGTTTGAGCCTTTTTGCCGCCCGATTTTCTTAGGAAAGCAAACGTTCTCCTTCCATTCGTTCGGTTCGTTATAACAAAATCGATTACAAGAATAATGAAAACCAGCGTACCAATCAGTCCATATTCACACAATATGGTCAATGGGGCACAATGAAGAGATCTCCCCCACAATCGCCCCTGCGTGTAGCCGAACTTAATTGCTTCTTCGCTTGGAATTTGTTTGGCGGCAGCAACGCCAAAATTGCTAGTTCCCACCCCTAATACAGGATTGTTGAGAAACACTTTCCAGGCGAACCCCCACAAGATTTTTCTATCGGCTCCTGTACCCTCTGACGTGCCATCCAGAATGCTCTGCATTGTCTCCCAATACATACTTCCCGGGGCAATAATTGATTGAGCGGCTATGAAAATGCCGACCATGATGGCTAGCGTAAAAGCCGCCGCAACCTTTCTTTTTGATTTTGCCAAGATGAACACCAAGGTGCCCACCATGCCAAGGAAGACGCCTCGCCCGAAAGATATCACCACCCCTGCAAAACATAGCGTCAGACAAATCATTGACAAAATCCTCAATTTTCTAACCCCTGTAGCCTGGTAAAAGTAATAACTGAACGCTATGCCCATGACCATCAATGGGCCAAATCCATCCCTATTGTCCAGCCATGGATGCCATGCAATAATGATTCTTGAGCCAGGATCCGATGAAGGGTTAATGGGAGAAACCTTTAAGCCGTAGATTCCCCAGACTGCGAAAAAAAGGAAATATAAAAAATACACGAAGAAAAGTTTATAAATTTTCTCCCAGCTGTCGAAAAAGGTAAACGTCAACACTCCCAGCATAAAGAATTGAAATATCTGCCTGTTAACGAGCCTCGCCATCCCCCAATTCCCATCCCAGAAGGCAACAACGGTCCCCAGCAGATTTATGAGCAAGAATATCATAAACCATTTGTAATTGTATTTTCTGAGTGGGGACCTGAGCCAGTGAATGGTAGCTCCAATAAGCAAAATCGTAGGCAGCCACTTCAGGGGGTCCAGACCTGTGTAGTAGGCAACTAATCTCGCCGGTTCAAACAGAAAAAGGAACCACAGAAAAAAGACAATTCTGTAACCGAGTTGGTCCGTCGGCTGTTTTTCCGACTTAACCTGGCCATTGGCTTGTGGTCCGCCCTTATGCAGCAACATCCTTCTTTCCCGAATTTAGATAAGGCTTAATCAAATAGTCCCTGTAAAAAAATGGATTTCCTGAGTTATCAGCCTCTGCAGCCTTGGCAATGTTATACATTTCTCGAGCGGTCACATAATGAAGGAAGTAACGTTTACCGTCGTTGTACTCTTTCTCGAGATATAAATACATTCTATGAGCGCCTTCCCCAAGCAGGGAATCAATATCATCTTCTTGTGCTCCGTGGCAATAAACCTTAATGAAAATCCATCCAAGCCGACCATGCACATGGATATCCTGTTGAACCCATAAATCAATCCTGTCTCGAGTTCCCGGATTGTTGCCAAGAATACACCCATTTTCAATCCTTGGCAGAATTCCCCATTTTCTCCTCCTCCAGTCTAGCGCAAGTGGACCCTGGATCAGCATTAAGTCGCCGACTTCTTTACCTCCTACTCTTACGTCTATGCCTGTATTATGCGATTTCCGCCTTCCTGGAATATCCCGTGCGTAGTAGATCGAGTTGACTTTCCGAGTCTGAGATTCTTGTGCCCCACATGACAAGGTGAAATCAGCATAGCACCCAGCATCCCTCAGAATCCGGAGCTCGTTATCGACACCACACAGGCGCCCACCCTTCCCTGAATTATTTAACGTAAAGTTTCCATGAATAAACCCAAAGGCATGCCTTACGGGTTTGGTTTGCGTGACAAATATGCCGTGCCGGGAGAAATTCCTTTTTGCATGCTCAAGTTTCTGTCTGAACCCATCCGGAGTATCATGATCGTGGTGGAGATGCATCTCTATCTCCCCCAAGCTCTGCTTACAGAGACCGCTCAGTGCCTCAACGAGATCTGTTTTATATTGTTCCGCAGCGTAAAACCAGGTATGCTGAGGACATCTCCCGTCTGAATCTTTGTGAGCGGCTGCGAGTTTGGCATACTCCTGTATCCACCTCCTTACTCGTTCCTCCTCTACTTTAAAGCCCGGATTTTGCCAGTTCGGCTCAAAATGATCGGCTACGCAAAAAATGACATGCTTAGTGACATGTTCCCCTCTTCGTTTAAGCAGGTTCTTTACCTTACGAAAAATAAACGTCGGACCCCAAATGTCAAAACTTTTCAGCATCGAAATCGACCCCATTGATGGTTATCTGCGTTTTAGCGCGGCTGCTAAGAGTACCATCAGAGATATGCCGAGAGCTGCTTCGTGAGATTCCTTCTCTCATATTCCAATAAAAAATTGTCGATCCGAGTCCTTTCAAGCTCAGAAATCTTTTCCCCGTTCAGAAACCTCTCGTAGCAGAAATTCATGGCCTTTTTGGCTCCCTCGACGTCGTCGTAATCGACGACGATTCCTTTTGGATACCTACTTACTAGATCGGCTAGTGCTCCAGGCGCAGTAAATGCAATGATATGAGCCCGTGCCGCCATATATTCAAAAACTTTTGTCGGTTGGAAAAAGGGTTGAGGAGAAAATACTAACAGAACATCGGATTCAACCATGTACTCGATCGCTTTAAAATATGGCACAGGATCGCTTATTTCCGTTACAGGAGAAAGGCGCAGCTCTGACACTAGATCATACAATAATCGGCCCCCAAATTGCCTTACTCTTCCAATAAATCTTATTCTGAGTCGATCAATGGCAACATTGCCTTCCTTCGTTAGATCGGACATAGCTTTCAAAAAAAACTCAGGTGTTCTGCCTAAATAGAATTCACCAAGATAGGATATAATAAATTTGTCCTGGTTTGAGGATCGGCTCTTTCTTGCTATATCAAAATCTTCTACATCAAACCCATTTGGTATACAGACAAATTTTTTTGAAGGAAGATTGGGAAATATTTTCATATACCCCTGTCTAACCAAGTCTGTCGCTGTAATTACTACATCCGATTTTTCGACTACTTTCTTTTCAAGCCATCTGTGCATTTTATGAATAAAACGAATTTCTTTTCCAAATGATAAAGTCCAAGGATCTCTAAAATCGACGACCCACGTTTTTTTTGAGATCTTTTTTAAAAGCAACCCGATGATTTGAACAGAATGGGGAGGAGAAGTAGTCAGGATCGTCTCGATTTTGCATTTTTTAATTAGCTTTAATCCCCTTATCACTGCTGGAATAATCCATCCTGTTCGATCATCTGGCACCCAAAGGAATGGTAAAATAAACCTTTTCAATGACGAAACGGATCTCTCATGAAGCTGCAACTCACTCTCTTTATGTTGCATGCTTTGGAGTTGTGGGGTCCTCCCATTCTTCAAGCATAAATGGATCAGCTTTTTTGTTATAAGATATGCCTCTCGTAGGCTCAAAAGTATCCTTGTCCGAACCACCAGACAATTAAGGTCACGACAACGTTCTTCATCTCTTTGACAATAATATTTTTCATTAACACTGAGCACAAAAGGTGTCCAGCCAAATAGTGGAAGATACTTCGCAAACTTCTGGGCCCGCAGTCCTCCCACCTCCGCATCTGGGGGGAAATGGTACGATATTATCAGCACTTTTCTTGGATTATCCATCTTTTGCGTCAGATCGAATTCCTAGCCTCCCTTCTCTTCAATAGAGTCAGTATCTCCCTCAAAAGATCCCGACTCATCATAAAAATCAATCCGACGTAAACCACACCCCCGATAAGAATGCACATCCCCAATAATAAATATGAATACCCAATTATATTGACATGCTGCTTAATCGCAAGTAAAAGAACTACCATACACAATCCAGCAATAAACGGGACCTCCATTGACGATAAGAATGCTCTGATAGATATCCGCAGAACCAGCAGGGACCTTCTGCAAATAGCAGCAAACGCCGCAGAATAACCTAGAACCCATCCTATGCATATCCCACTCACTCCCCATTTGATGCCGATACAAAAAGCGAAAACCATTACTACAAAGATGATTAGATTGTTTACTAATGTAATCTTAACATCGCCCAATCCCTGAAAAACGGGAGCGAACAGCGTCCCCAGCATCCTCAGAGGCATTATAATGCAAAGCAGCTGCAACGGTATAATCAGGCCACTCCATTTCGGGGACAAAAACATCGGTATGAACTCAGGCGATGTAGCAAGCAAGCCCCAGAACAACGGAAAAGCTATCAGGCTTACCAACCGTACCGATTTCAGAAAATGAGACCGAACCAACCCAGTGTCATTCTTTATGCTCGAATAAGCGGGAAATGCCACTTGGTTCATAATAGGCGCTACTTTATCGAGAGGCATGGAGGATAAATTCGCTGCGACAGAGTACGTTCCGAGCAAACTGTTGGAAAGGAAACGGCTAGCAATGAATATATCGGCCTGCGAATACAGATACCAGAAGATTCTGTTCGCCGTCATGAGACCGCCAAACGACGCAAAATATTTGAACCCTTGGAACCGAAACCTAGGCCGAATCCAGACCCTTTTGACAACATGATAGCTTAACGCCACCATGAAATAATTCCCTATTACTCCCCAAACCAACGACCAAACACCATAACCATGTAAAGCCAAAAACAAGGTGGTCCCCGAAGAAACGATCGCACCCAACAGTTCGACCATCGACTTCCTCTGAAAATCCATTTCACGGGTCAAAAGGGCATCTGGCACCACATAGCACGCTATCAGTAGAAACACCACACTCAAAAAGCGGAAGATTGGTATGAGCCGGCCGTCGCCAAAAAAATGGGCAGCCAGTGGAGCACCGCTGAACAAGAGAATTGCCATAAACACATTCACCAGTATTACAAATCCAAAAACCTGCCCCAGCTGGTAATGATTGATATCTTTCTTCTGAACAACCGCTGCAGCCAATCCCAACTCGCTAAACATCACCAGGAAACCAATGCACAAATAGGCCTTTGCCATCAGCCCGTAATCATCCGGATTAAGCAGGCGAATTACAAATAACGTAATTCCCCATGTTATGATCTGGCCCAGATATCTCAAGCCTCCGGACCATGCTAACGAGCGAAGGACCTCTTGCTTCAGCGAGCTTGGTTGTGTCATAATGGTCTTTTCCGATTCGGAATCAACCTACCCTCTCTGCATCGTCCGATTAATCCTTTTTTTCCGTCTGCCCCATCCCTTCGCCCCTGCCTAACGGCAGGCAGCCTTCCCATCTCTCCTCCAAAGGGAAGAGGGAGGGGTGATGCACTAGCCGGAAGAATCATGCTTGTAGACCTTGTCAATGCCTGACATGACCACTTTTGCAGGAATTCCCATCGCTATGGAGTAAGGTGGAATATTTCTCGTGACGACGGAGTTTGCCGAAATTATTGATCCCCGCCCGATCGTCACCCCCTTCAAAATCACGCAACCTGTCCCTATCCAGACATTGTCTTCAATAACCACCGGCTTGACCTCATCCTCTTTGACTGGTTCCTTGCTCAGCCTTCGTAAGGGATCCATCGGATGTCCATCATTATCGGCAATGGTGCACCCGGCTGCCACCATGCAATCGCTTCCAATGGTGACGGATTTCGAAACGCTGATGCTCGTTTTATATCCAAGTGCGGTTCTATCCCCGACAGTGAGAGTCGGATCTCTCCTGACCCGTCCGCTCACAAAAACACTGGCGTCAATTTGAACATTATTGCCAATCCTGATCCTTAAATTTCCCTCTATCCAGGGAATCCCATTATAGATAACCAGTCCCTTCCCGCAGCTTTCGCAACGTGCCTTGAAGATTGGCACATAGATAAGCTTCCCGGCGAGTATTTGTCTTACATACCTCCACAAAACCAGCAGCTCATAAACGGGACGGAAGATGAACTTCGGTGTTGGAAGATTTGCGTGCATCAACGCGAGGAAAAAGCCCTTCACTTTTGCATATATCCGGCTATCCTTGCTCCTCACTTTGAATAAGAAATCTTCCATACTCATAAACTGGAATCCCTTTTCCGAAAAGTCATTACCGAGAACAAGAAATATTTGACATATTCACCACCCACTCGTTCTCCGAAAGGAGTACTCATTCCAGGCACGGAGTACACAGAGCACGATCACAGAATACATAGAACCCAGTTGTTTGATTTTTTACGACCTTCCATTTTCACATGTGTCTCCTCAAAATATAAAGTCCAGTATGCTTCCGCTGGGTAAGAAGCTGTATTTAGTGAACGGTTGCAAACTTAATGAACCCAATCCTATCTGCCATACGGACAGATGCTAAGTTATATAGCCTTGCATAAATAAAGGGACATATGGTATCATGGTATCAGGAGGGCGATACCATGAAAGCCAATAAGATTCATGGAGCGGAAAAGACCATTCAAAGAATCATCCGGTTGTGTAAGCAAGCTGCCCAGGAAGGGGCCTACCGGGTGGCGCGGAGGCTGCATGCGGTGGTGCTCAATATGGAGGGGCGAACAGCCCCTGAAATTGCCAGCCTCCTCAAAGTGCATCGCTCCAAGGTCTCCCTCTGGTTGCACCATTGGCAACAAGAGGGCATGGAAGGGATTTTGGAGGGACACCGCCCTGGCCGCCCGAAACAGCTCTCGGATCAGCAACTGCAGATTTTGGCGGATATTTTGGACAGCGGCCCGGTGGCCTATGGATTCCATTCCGGCTTTTGGACCTGCCCGATGGTCTCCAGGGTTATTGAAGAAGAATTCTCGGTTCCCTACCATCCAGCCCACGTTTCTCGTATCCTCCACCAATTGGAATTCTCCGTCCAGCGCCCCAGGAAGGTCCTGGCCCGTGCGGACAAAGGAGCTCAATCTCGTTGGGTGCGGTATCGCTATCCCGACATTAAAAAAAAGCCAAAAGCGAAGGAGCCGCCCTCCTTTTCCAGGACGAAGCCACTTTCCGGCAGGACCCCACTCTCTACCAGACCTGGGCGAGGGTAGGATGCCAGCCCGAAATTCCCACAACCGGGCAGAAGAAGGCTTTGAAAGTCTTTGGCACTATCGAGCTTTATGCGGCCCGTTTCCTTTACCATTTTCAACAAGTCTTCAATGCTTCCTCCTATATCATCTATCTGGAGAAACTGCTTCGAAGCTACTTTCCTCGCAAAATCTACCTGATCCAAGACAACGCCTCCTATCACAAGGACGGGGAGGTTTGGGATTGATTTTCCGGGCATCGCAGGAACATCGACGTTTACAATCTGCCGACCTACTCCCCAGAACTCAATGCCTTAGAAAGAATCTGGCATTATACGCGGGTGGATGCCACTCACAATCGTTACTTCGTGGCCCTGGAAGAGCTATATGCATCTTTAACCTCAACCTTCCGCAGTATCCAGAAAGCTCCGTCACAGGTTCAGGGTCTTTTATATCCTTTCCAATAAGACTCAGTAATTTTATGTCGCTTTATTTATGCAATGATATATAGCTGCTCCTCTATGAGAGAATAACTTCGTTATTCCGTTGTCTCGGCAATAATTGATCATATAGTCTGTCGCTTGTAAGGAAACACCAAGGCTTCGATCTTTCTCGAACGTGTATATTCATTCCACGAAGGGATAGGAACTACAGAATAGGAATGCGTATATTCTCATCGAAAGAAATTGAGCGAAGAGAATTAGATATAGTTGGCATCTCTCGGTGCAGGCGAATATATCCTCCCTGGCACTCGATCCCGCCATTTGCAAGAGACCTGATTAGGCGACCCGCCTTTGATCCATCAGCAGGTAGGACCAAGAGCAATTTGATAAGCATATCGTCATCTGTAAGGTCTGAGATGCTGTAATTTGAGATCGGGCGAAGAGCTTCAAGGAGAATATGTGCATTCGAGCGCCGTTTTCCAGCATTTCGTTCCAGCACGTAGAACTGCTGCAACGCTATTGCGCCATCCGAATTAGACATCGTGCATCCTATATATGATCCTTCTTCGGTCGCACCACACATTCTGTCCAATATTATCCTAAATGGTAACGTATACTTGCGGAATCGACGCCAGATCCAAAGAGAAAAAACCCGTCTTGCAGCAATTATCTCACTCTCTCGATTTAGGGGAATCGTAGCACCCTGTTCGTAAAGGTTGCGGTTGTTTGTGACAAGCAGACCACCCGCAGGTCCATTAAGTGCTTTCCCAGGACCTCAACTAATTATCCCACAACTTCCGAAGCTACCCACCAAACGTTCGGAGGGCTAGCTCTATTGCCACTCGACCTCGATTTACAGGTAGTGCATATTCCACTCCCAAATAATGCTTTACAACATTCGCGAATTCTTTGGGATACACTCCATCTGAAATATGTCCTGTAATAATACAATGTCAGGTAACACGCCATTGATGCCATCCCCACGCCGGTACGCACCAAGGTACCTTGTAGAAGTATCGAGACCAACTCCTCAACTTAGGCCACATATGCAGTCTCATTTGATTCAAGGAATTTAACCGAAAAATAGGTCAGCGACAAGTTCTCGAGATTCAGCGGTGCAACATAGATTTAGCAACATTCATAGCCTTATGCATCGTCTTGTGAAGAATTTTCTCACCGCTGCTGCGTTGTAGGCATTCCCCCCCAAAATCTTTCTTATACATATAGACTCCATGCTCAGGAGAGCCCTCATCAACTGCATTGCTCTTGCAGCCACCCAGATTAAATTTCTTTGCACCTTCATTGCGGTATCTTTTGATGTTTTCCCACAGCAATAGAGTTGGAGCCTGAGTTTCCAATGCTGTTTGGTGATGCCAGCCAATAATAGGATACACTAAGTTATTGAAGTTATTGAAAAGGAACGTGCTGACAACCTCTCCAGCCACCCTGGCACCAACGATTCGGCCATAGCCTGATTCTACCAAAACCTTGATTGGATCCTCCCCATACTGAAGACTGGTTGACACATCGGGCCCTCCGCGTTTCAAAATACGTTGAGCTGATTCCACTTGAAGTCTACGAAGTTCTGGAATCCCTATCTCGATTGGAAGGTCCTCGATGATTACTCCCATTCTTAAAGCTTTTTTGATCTTTTTGCGCCGTGTGTCCCGCAGCATCCTCCACAGATCCTCTTCAGAGCGATCAAGACCAACTTCAAATTCTAGGCGTCTAATCAGTTTAAAGCCTAATTTCTCCAAGTCGCTGGAAGCATCGCGTGAAGCATAACTTCCCATTAATAGATGCACGCAGCTAGTGCGTCGTGCTTGATTTTCTATTAGCCTAAAAAATTCATAAATATTTTCTTCATCATTGCTCCGAACTAATGGCATAGCATCGAACCACAAGCTTCTGGTAAAGCGTTTCAACAATTTGTGCGGAGAAGAATCTTGAAATCCAAGAGCTGCGCCGAGGAATTCGCCATCGTCGGACAGAAGAGTAAAATACTGTGGAACGCAATTCGCATTACCAGCTACGGTATAGTCGGCCCAGATACTTGAATGGAAAATCGTTCCTCCTGCGAAACAGATTTTGGCGTCCCAATCCTTTTTGTTGACACTTTCAGAGATTTGTAACTTCATTATCCCTCATTAAGTGTTGCGCAAAAGGCGAACCCACCAAGAATTTCGTGAGATTCAGCCCTTCATAGGCAACGTAGTAATCGCGAGTTTGTTTCTCTCTAATGATAAGATTTTACCTATTCCTTTCAAAATTATCCAGCTCAAAACCAAAAAACCTTATGCTTTTCTCGAAACGTGCCATCCAGGATGTTCTTGAAGCACATTACGCAAATAGTATCAATGCTTCTTTTGATCGAATGCATTGATGACCGGAGACCATACGGTTATTCTTGTCTTGCGGCCTTCTCCATCATATTTGAATCTAAGAAGAACTTACAGGCCCAGTTTGGGTATTCATGGGTACAATATTTTCCGTAAACTGGAAATGAGCCTTTTATCGCTCCCCGCGTCTCGGAAGGCTTATCAACCTTCATAGTGCATCGAACGTACCGATTCGTTTTATAAGCAGCATCTCTATACCGGCTGTTGCCCGTGTATTGATACAGTATTAGCCAACAGCAGGCGATCTGTAAGCTTCCAGTTAGACAGTTCCATCTCACTGTCCCTCTCCAATTTCTATCGAGACGACCCGCCAAAAATCCATCCTCACGCATCGTTTTTAGTAACCCGTCTGCGGTTTTCACGCAGGAATTAAATAAAGCCTCATCTTCTGTGAACCGAAACGCCTCTATAATTCCACGCAACACATACCCCAGTGTATGAGTCAGCGGTTGCGTCGGGTCTTCAAGACAACACTTTTCGAACCATCCATTATCATGCTGGAAGCCAAGAGCCCAATGTACATTGGCCAGTGCAGCCTTTACATATGAGCTGTCTTGGTTGATCCGTGCAGCTTCCAATAATCCCCAGGCAACATGGGTTTCATATGTTTTTTCCCCTGATGCTGCAAAGGGTGAAGGGAATTTCCGCCAATTCCCATTAGGATCTTGGCTACTCACGAGCCAATCCGCTGCGCGGGACATCGGCTCAAGGTAGTCGCTTCCGAACTCCCGAACACCACTGGCCAACCCCAATAGGATCTGGCCCGTGTTGAACGCCACTGGCGTAACAGGCTTTGAATCAATTGTCCCGCCTTGAAACCCTCCGTCGTTTAACTGGATTGAAACCAACCAATCGAGCATCCGTCTTGCCCGTTCCCGTGAATTATCATCCCCCCGGAGCTTCCCATACTCCAGTATCGTGGGAATGATGTACCCCGTGGTTTCCGGATAAGAGCTACCCCAGCCGCTAACAAGGCTGAAGTGCCGTGCTACACCACCGTCGCCGGAACGAGAATTGTCTTGTGCCACTCCGATCCAAGCTGCACTTTCATCAAGAGCCAGTTCGATGCCTGGGTCATTTCTGGGCACTCCACGAAGATCTCTTCGGTACTCTGCTTTCGCTTCCTCCGGCAATCTTAAGTAATCACGGATCGCACGAATTGTTTCCTTTACTCTTTCAATCATGGGGGCCTGTCCTAAAGGGTAACTCACACCCGCTTTTTGCCTTTGTTTTTCCACCATTCTCCAGCAGTCTTGACCTCCATCCAGAAAAACATATTTATTGGTAGATCCCTCTACCCCAATTCTCCTTTATCAGTTCATATTAGATTTGCGAATCTCAGTTAACTTTCTACGGTTTCCATTCTCTCCTCAGGATTAAGCAAGGGATTATATCCAAAAGTTTTCGCGGCCTTTCCCGCAGAATGCTAAACCCTCCTTATCGCTACTCTTAAATATCGCTCTCTTCAATGTTAAGCTCAATCTTTCTCAATAATTAGCGGTCTCTGCAATTTCTGTCATAAGTATCGCTGAAAACTAGAACTTAATTTCTAAAATGACCGTAAAGTTGCAGATAAATGGCATACTTCCCTTAAAGCTCTGCATCCCACCATTACTATCTTTTTTTGCTTTTTGTTAGTCTAGTTCTCTCATTTTCCTTTTAAAAAAAGCAGATACGATTCGCATCCTGCCGGTTTTTCTACTCAGTTAGTCTTTTCCCATCGAATATCTTGCCGGCTGTAAATAAATCTAAAAAAACTAACTAAAGCGGCAGTATTGAATACTAATATAACATTTAAAGATCTCATAAAGTTTCCAAGACAATTATCGTGGCTCCATTTAGAAAACAAAGCTAGAAAATAAAATCCTATTTGAAAAAACAAAAATATCAGATAAAATGGTGATGTGAGTAAGAAATTAGATACAAGAAGCAGAATCATGGCAAAGGGGACAAACAATCTTGCTATTTTGTGCGAAATAAACTGAATTAAGACCGGGTTTCTATAAGGATGAAGCAATGATGGCTTCAGACAGAGAATTTGATAATTCCCCGCTAGGGTTCGAACCTTTCTTTTGAATTCCCTTTTCAGGTCGTCGTTCACAAGATCAAACGCCTTGGCCTTAGGCTCGAAAACTGACCTGTACCCTCTTAAAATAGCGCCAAATGGTATAAGCACGTCATCTAGAACTGTTTGCACCGGGAGTGGCTTGACAAGATTCCTTCTACAAGCGTAGATCGACCCAGTAGCACCGAGTACAGAATGGATCTGGCTCTCTTTTCTTCTCATCCACTTTTCAATTTTCCAGTAGAGACCAATTCCTTCACTAACCTCATTTTCCTCCTCGCTCAGGAGCACCAATTCACCACTCACGACTGCTACGGAAGGATCGTGAAAATTGCTGACCAACTCTTTCAGACAATCCCTCTGCAGAATCTGGCGTGCGTCCGTGAAAAAGATAACCTCCCCTTTCGCCTTCGCAATTCCAAGATTCAGCGCATGCGCCTTTCCCTTTCTCTCTTCGTATGAGTAAAACTCAACTGCCTCAGATTGGAACTGCCTGACAATCTCGTTTGTACCATCGTCTGATCCATCTGAAACAACGATGATCTCCAGTTTATCTTTCGCATAGCTCAGGTTGAGACAATTCTCGATCTTCGGACCAATAAATCGCTCCTCATTATAGGCTGCTATGATGATAGAAACCGTCGGCTCGATGTAACTCTTGTCAACTGTTCTGTGTCTGATTTTTGACCACAACAGAAGAACGAGAGGGTACCCTACGTAAGTGTAGGCGATAAAACACAAGGAACCCCAGAAAAAAATCTTCATCATAAACGAAGTTTATGCTCTATCTTTGTTTCTCGAGCTGAAAACCATTCAGCTCTGTGGAGCCGTAAACATCCCCCCGATCAAACCCGGCAAGGTGTCGAAAAGCTGTCATCACGCTCGACACCTTCCTTTTCCAAATATCTCGTAAGAGCTTTGATTCCGATGCGATTGGAGTATCGAGCCCAAAAGTTCTCTTTTCAGCAGCAAATCATCTTCTCTCATTCTTGTAGTTTGATTTCGTGAGACTTGCAGTCCAGGCATTGCTTGATGACCATTTTTAAACCTCCCTCAGCGAGCATTCAAAATCTTGGAACGATCCCATTGCAATTATCCTATCACTCTCCCGCATTGGACGAAATAATTCCCACTATCCTCTCTGCCGCTCTGCCATCCCATCGATTAGGAATTCTGGGTTTCCTGATCCCTTCCTTGACCACGGAAAACACTTCGGATATGATTTTTTCCTTCTCCATGGGAACCAGCCTGTTCGTCCCTTCCGTAATCGTCACGGGCCTTTCTGTGCTTTCCCGCAGTGTCAGACATGGGATTCCGAGGACGGTTGTCTCTTCCTGAATGCCTCCCGAGTCCGTCAGGACGAGCTTGGCATTCGCCATCAACTTTAGAAAATCCAGGTAGCCTAAGGGATTAACTATTTTTAGAGTATCGGGAGCGTCCATCGCCAAAGTCTTGATCTGCTTAACCGTCCTCGGATGGGCTGGAAAAATTATCTCCAGGCGTTTTGATATCTGTACCATAGCTTCCAGCAGGTTTGATAGTTTACTCAAGTCATCTACATTGGACGGCCTGTGAAGTGTGAGAAGTGCAAACGGTTTTAGTCCATTTTTGGAACCCTCGTACCGGGGTTTTCCGGAAGTCGGCGGCAAATCAATCAGGCCCAGTCTTGACAGGATGTCAGACCCTTCTGCTTTCTTCTTGTGTTGAAGCAAGGTGTCAATCATGACATTGCCGACAAAATAGATCTTCTGTTTGGGAACACCTTCCTTCAGCAAGTTTGTTTCCGCGCTTTTCTCCGTAATGAAGAGCAGATCGGAGATGGCATCCGTCAAGATTCGATTGATTTCTTCAGGCATACGCCTGTCAAAGCTCCTCAACCCCGCCTCTACATGAATCACCTTAATGCCCAACTTTTTGGCAACCAGGGCTGCCGCAATCGTCGAATTCACATCGCCAACGACTAGAATATAGGCCGGCTGTTCCTTCAAGAATACGGGTTCAATCCTTTTCATTATTTCCGCGGTCTGGAAGGCATGAGACCCTGATCCCACCTCCAAGTTGTAATCTGGCTTGGGGATTTCAAGCTCATCGAAGAAGAGTCTCGACATCTCTTCATCATAATGTTGTCCGGTATGCACCAAGACAGAAATGATTTCAGGACTGCTCTTCTTGGCATTGTGGTCTCTGATCGCCCTGCAGATGGGCGCGATTTTCATAAAATTTGGCCTAGCCCCAACAACACTTATTATCTTCAATCTATTGTTAGGATGGACGGGTATTGTCATAATCTCTTCTCTCTACCTTTTTTTCGGTAACCTCCAGGGGTATTTCCATTAACATTCGCTCTTTTTCTTCTTCAACCTGGTCTTTAATCTGCTTTACATGGCCGCGCCGCAACCCTTTGACCTCACACCCGATCTCAAAGTATCGTCCTATTCTTTCATCGCCAAGGACACCAAACCAGTCAATTTCCGCTATCGATTCATCAACGGAGGCCAAGATCTCATTCCTCATTAATGTGCCCTTCCGCGAGGTTTGAGATGAGAGGTTTGAGGCAAAGGGCGAGAGGCGGTGGGTATTGCGTTCGATGCGGGATTCATATTTGTCCCAATCGTCCCGCTTTACAACGCCCTCGAAAGCAGAGACCATGTAATAGTCTTCAAGATCAATGGTTAAAATATTAAACATAACAAAATTTCATTCCAATCGTATATTATCCAAAAACAACTCCCTCCTGACCCGATTATCCGGCACAAACACCATGAATCGTTTGATATTTTTCAGATCAAGGGGGCGGGGGTTTAGGTTGGTTCTTATCACATCCGTAGGGATCGATATCATGTTTTTTCCCCTTTTGACTTCAAAGTTCATATCAAACCGGTCGGCATACTCCCAGCCGCTTTTCTCATCGTCGATCCTCACGTGGAAAGTAAATAGTTCCTCTGCTGGATTGTAAAGGTCCATTTTCAGGAAACGATAATTCGACCAATCTGAATATACTTTTTTAAAATACACCCCCGGGTACTGGCCCGGCGGAAGGGTCAGTTTGAGGCTGTATCTGCCTGAGGTGGCATGTTCCGGGGAGAGCTCAAACCATTTGTGGCATGTCCAATCCAACTGGTTTAAATCTTCTTCAGATTCAAAATCAAATAAGTTTGTTGGGTTGCTTGGGTTGCTTGGGTTGCTTGGGTTGCTTGGGTTGCTTGGGTTACTTGAGTTACTTGAGTTGCTTGGGTTACTTAGGTTTTCTGAGTTTAGAAAGCTGAAGATATCGAAGGTTTCAATCAGACTTGAGAGGCTCAGTCCTGTGAAGATAATTTGGGGAGGATTGTTGGAAATAAGAAGAGAGTTACTTGAGTTGCTTGGGTTACTTGGGTTACTTGAGTTATTTGGGTTTGTTGAGTTGCTTGGGTTGTTTGAAAATGTGAAGAAGGCGATTTCTGGTTTCACCCCGAGGCGGAAGGGCAAGAAACTGGTCCCCACCCCCCGGCTCACATACATCAAGGTCTTCCCCTTTTGGTAAAACCCTTGCAGGTATTCAAGGGCAAGATCCATCAGGATCATTTTTCGGAGATACCCAACCAAAAATATCTGACCGCCGTGGTTGTGCCCCGCGAGAACGAGGTCCACTCCCGATTGGACTGCTTCTTCAAAAATCTCGGGCGAGTGGCCCAGCAGGATCTTCGGGCCTGTGGGATCCGCTTTACGAATGATACCTGGCAGATCGCTCTTCTTATTTACCGGATCATCCACCCCGATCAGGCTTACTTTTCCTCTGCTTCCTTCCAGAACAGAAATAGAATTCCTCAAAAAGACCGGCTGGGAGTTTTTCTTCAACTCTCTTGATTTTTCTTGATGGCATAAAATGCAGGATCCGTTTTCATTTGAGTATTCGGTATTTCCAAGGACGGCGTAGGCCTTCTTCAACTGGTTCAAGAGAGCAACTACGGGCTCGTAAGGGCCCTTGAAAGAGATGAAATCCCCTCCCAACAGGATAAAATCCGGCTTTTCTTTCTCCAAAATCCTTTTGATTTCATTTTCCCTTGGGCCATTTCTCTTGGTGTGCAGATCCGAGATGAAGGCCAATTTCAAGCCAGCCAGGGATTCCCCGAGGGAGGAGTTTGCGATTTGGAAACGACGGATCTCGATGGTGTTGGTGTCGTAATAGATTTTCCCGACCAGGGCGAGTGCCAGGATTAAAAATAGGATTAACGTGAAGCGGATTTTTCGCAACGAATAAGCCTAATGTCTGTAGCTTGGAAGGAATATTGGGGTACTTGAGTTGCTTGAGTTACCTGGGTTGCTTGGGTTCTTTGGGTTCATTGGGTTGCTTGAGTTGGGAGTTGAGGTATTTGATGAAGGCTGAATCCATTCTTGCCACTCTTTCAGCCTCATTATAAATCTCATCAAACTTCTCTTTAGCAATATAATTCTGATCCAAAGCGACATAGAGCTGACTCTGAACTTCTGCAGCGGAACTTTTTGAGACGAATAAATATTGAATAAATTCCCTTTTACTTTTTCTTGAAAATCCTTCAGCTATGTTGCTCATTGAGGAAACAGCCGCTCCTTGAATTTGGCCTAAAAGTCGGAAGTCTTTCTTAAAAGACTCATTTGCGTTGATCGCCTCGTAAACCAGCTTGACCAATTTTCGCGATTCCTGCCAAGCATTTATGTCCTCAAATCTGGTAATTTTCATTCAAATATCGCCTAGACTGCAGCGCTGTTGATATGCAGATAACGTACGCGAACTTATTCAACACCTATAACTCAAGTAACCCAAGTAACTCAATAAACTCAGGTTAAGCTACCGCCCTCTCAGTTACATGAGGTAACCGGCGGAGAAAAAAATTGTAGGTTTGTCCGCATGAAGTTGGACTAAATTAAAAAAACTGCTTGAAAAAATCCAGAACTGTTTATCCGCAGATTTCGCAGATTACGCAGATGTCGCTGAAATATCAATGCTACGAATAAGAAAGAGTTTACAGCACTCAAGCTCAAATAAGCCTACCCTGACGTTCGTATTTGTCCTTAATGCTTCATCCGTGTTCATCCGCGTCCGATTAGGTTTTCTATTTAAATCCCTAGTTTTTCTTTGACCCTATCGATCAGGACAGGATCGCCGGGCTGGGCTAAGCGATTTAGCCCTTCTTCCCGGGAAAGAACTCCCATTCTTACCAGGCCGGCGATTTCGAAAGCATACGGGTGGAACCTGTATTGTTCCTGGTGGACCTGGTTGGCAAAGGCATTCATCAGACAGTTGGTTGAATTGGGATCCGTGTCCTCCGGGGGATTCCATCCCAGTTCCTTGATGCGCCCATAAATCTTTTCTTCATTATAGTCGAAGATTGCCAGAGGATGCAGGTTGTGGGGGAAACGATCCGGATGTTCGAAGAATGCGCTTCCGAGGAAATAAGGCTTGATTTCGTTCCCCAATTTCTCATAGAGAGGCTCAAAAAGGGCTTTTTGGATTGCCTTGATGAATTCGGCATTGTTCTTCATGACGGCGGACTGAATGGGGGCCTGGCCGGGAGACCATCCATAACCTATAAAGGGTATTTCCTTTTCAAGGGTGATCTTCAGGGTAATGAATTTCACCATGTTCATGCAAGAGGTGCAGATGGTGCTCGCTCTTTCCAGCGTCTTGGGGGAATAGATGTTTTCTTTGACAGATGCTACGAATACTTTTTTCATCATCTCAAAATTGGGCTTGAAGAGGATGTGATCCACCCCTAGTTTTTCCACCACCTTGGTAATATTCTTAATCGCATACGGGGAGACAAATCCATGGTCAAAGGTCAATGCCAGAACCCGAAGGTGAAAATAGTTCTTGAAAAGATCCAGGGTGTAGGTACTGTCCTTCCCCCCGCTGTAGGCCATCAGTACGTCATAGTCTCCTTTGCCCTTAGGGACGGCCAGCAACTTTTCCATCTTTTCCCGGTACCGTTTCTTGAGTTCCTCTTGATGCTCCTCCCCCCGGAAGGAACGGCAATAGTTGCAAACCCCTCGATCGTCAAAATCAATCGTGGGGAAGGTATCGGGTAAGACGCAAGTGTTGCAGATTTTCATGATTTAAACCTATCCGGCAAATCGCTGAAGGTTCTTTTCACCGCTTGCCTGACCACTATAGGATATAACCTCAAGTAAGTTTCCATATTATAATGGTGACCTTTGCGCGCTGATGCAATTCATCTCCAGAAATCCCCCCAATCCCCCTTTATTAAAGGGGGGGAAAGAGATTGATTTTTAATTGCCCACACCATACAGGCGACCCGGCGGGTCGCCCCTACATTTTCTCCGCCAAAGGAGCCGGTTAAGGGGTTTCTTCTTGCTTCAGGGTTAGTTTATCAATTTTTCCAGAAGCATTCTTGGGCAATGAATTCCGAAAATCAAAATACTTGGGGACGGCGAACTCCTCCAACATTTTTTTGCAGTGGCGCAGAAGATCTTTCCCCCCAAGAGCATACCCTTTCTTGAGAACAACGAAAGCTTTGATTGCCTGTCCCAAAATCTCGTCCGGGACCGGAATTACGGCCGCTTCGGCCACCCCATCCAGGGCATGGAGGGCATTTTCAACTTCTTTGGGGCTTACCCGTTCCCCTCTCGTCTTGATCATATCATCCTTACGCCCCACGAAATAGAGGAAGCCCTCTTCATCCATGCGGAAAAGATCCCCTGTATAGAGGATCTTTTCTCCCGGAAGAGGCCCGGGTTTCAGGACTTTATCCGTTGTCTCCGGGTCTTCCCAGTACCCCCTCATGATGTTGGAGCCACGCACCACGAGTTCTCCCACGACCCCCGGGCCGACCCGGCGGCCCTCCCCATCGACGATCCAAACCTCCTCATTCGGCATCCCTCGCCCCACGGAATCGGGCCGGCGGTCCAACTCTTCGGGAGGGAGATAGGAAACCCGCTTGCATTCCGTCAGGCCGTACATGGAGTATAATGTGGCCTGGGGAAAGGCTTCCCGAATCTGCCGGATGTGATTTACCGGGAGTGCGGCGGCGGTGTTGCTAATATAGCGCAAGGAGCGGAGGTCAAAATTCTTCAGGTCCTTCATCTGCAGCAGGATGGCAAAGATGGTGGGAACCCCGGGAAAGCCGGTTACCCTCTCCCTGACCATTTTCTTGATGACGTCGTACGGGTAGGTAAACGATTTTTCCAAAATTACCGTTCCCCCGAATTTGAAGGCCATGAGAACCTGATAGAGGCCATAATCGAAGGAAAGAGGGAGACAATCGATGATGATATCTTCCGGAACGTTCCTAAGGTAAGTGGTGATGGAGGTGGCTGCGGAGATCATGTTGAGATGGGTCAGCATAACCCCCTTGGGATTCCCGGTGGAGCCCGAAGTATAAATGATCGTTGCCAGGTCGAGATCAATGTTCAAGGTTCGAGGTTGGAGGTTGGAGGCAGAATTACTGTTACGAGTTGCGGGTTGCGAGTTGCAAGTTCCGTGTTGAGAGTTTATTGAGTTACTTGGGTTACTTGAGTTGTTTGAGCACAAACTGTTAATTTCTTGCCAGTAGGTGGAATTAGGACAATTGGACGCCGGGATTTTATCCTTATCACCAACGAACACGACAAATTGAAGGCTCGGGATAGAATCGGAGATACCGGAAACGACACTAAGTTTGTTTGTGTGAGTGATAAGAGCTTTCACCCGGCAGTTGTTCAGGATATAGGCCAGCTTGGCGGGCTTCAGGAGGGAGCTGAGCATGAGAAATACGGCGTCCGCCTTCAGGATGCCGAAGAGGGAGATCACGGATTCAACGGAGTTGTCCATGAAAATGGCCACCCGATCTCCTCTCTGAATCCCCTTAATGCGCAAAAGGTTAGCTACCTGGTTCGCCTTCTCATCAATCGCGCGGTAGGTCCACCTCTCTTCTTTTTGAACCAAGGCAATTTTCTGGGGGTATTTGCGGGTACTCTCCTCTAGGAATTCATGGAGCAACACTCTGTCTGACCTCGTTGCCTTGCTGGGCCATTGTTTTGCGCAGGATGAACTCGGCTATATTCCGAATCGAATCCAGGTTTTCGGGAACCAATTCTTCATCTTCGACCGTGAAACCATATTTTTCCTCGATAAAAGCCACCAGCTCAAGAACCCCGGTCGAATCAATCACTCCTTTTTCCAACAAAGAGTCATCGTCTTTTAGGTTATCCTCTACATCCAGAATAAAATTTTCGAAGATGAAATTTCGTATCGCTTCTCGAATAGGCATCAGAACCTCACAATGCGAAATTTAAAACTGTTTATCCGCAGATTTCGCAGATTACGCAGAAATATCAATATTACGAATCAGAATCGCATTAAAAAGCTTAAAGCTCAAATCAGCTTCCCCCAGCTGATCGTATCTGTCCTTGACCCTCCATCCGTGTCCAACCGCGTCGAATGAAGTTCGGAGTTCATAGAAGCGACCCGCCGGGTCGCCCGTACGGAATCCGGAGTTAAAAGCGATAAAGCCCTGTTTTTAACTCTAGGCACTTTCTTATCCGCGTTTATCTGCGTTCATCTGCGTCCCATTGGGTCTTTTCTTCTGCAATTTTCATTTTTCAATTGGCATTTAATCTTTATCTCGATCCTTTCCCGAAAAGAACAATCTTCCCGGTTTCCAGAAGGATCGTGAGATCCAACAAGAGCGACATATGCTTGATGTAGTAAAGGTCATATTTCAGCTTTTCTAAGGCATCTTCCTTCGACGCCCCATAGGGGTAGCAAATCTGCGCCCAGCCGGTGATCCCGGGCTTCACGTAATGCCGCAGGGAGTAAAAAGGAATTTCCTTCATCAATTTTTCGGTGAAGAAAGGCCTTTCCGGGCGAGGCCCCACAAAGCTCATCTCGCCTTTGAGAACGTTGACCACTTGAGGAATTTCATCCAACCGCAATTTGCGCATTATTTTCCCCACCCGGGTCACCCGTGGATCGTTAACCTCAGCCCAAACCGGTTCTTCTCCTTCCGCGTTATCCCGCATGGAGCGAAATTTCAAAAGTTTGAAAATCCTCCCGTCCTGGCCAACTCTTTCTTGCCGATAGAAAACGGGGCCTTTTGAATCAAGTAATATGGCAAGGGAGATGATCATGGCTAACGGAGAAAAAATGGCCATCGTCATCAGTGCGGCCCCAATATCGACATACCTTTTCAACTGTTTGATGATCTGGGACCTTTTAAATCCATCGGTAAAAATAAGGGAACTGGGGCGAAGGTTTTCCACCGTCAATTTTCCGGTAATATACTCGCTGAAAGAGGCTCCCTCCTCCACTTTCACGCCTTTTAACCGGCAATCCAGCAATTGATTAACCGGCAGCTTGCCCCGTCTTTCGTCCAAGGCGACTATGATCCTGTCCACCTGAGCATCACGGCAGATTGACGAAATCTGGGAATAATCTCCGATAATCGAGGGGTTAGACGTTTTCTGCAACTTTTTCCCGTTTTTCATCCACAAATCCAACGATCTCAAAAGAATCCTGTCGATTTTCGAGGATTTCCCTGGCAATCTTCTGCGCCCAGCCCCCGGTTCCCACAATGAGGACTCGTTCCTTGAATATACCGTTTTTCGCCACCCAGGGAGAAAAGAAACGCCAAAAAAAGGTCAACAAAAAAATGAGCACAAAACTGAATAAGAAAATTTTCCTGCCGATCCCAAGAAAAGGCACAAAATAATAAATAATGCTCAAGCAGATAAAGGAAACCAAAAGCGCTTCGAGCAGCTGTAATCCCATTTTGATCCGGTGCTGAAAACTCTTGACTTCATAAAGATCGAAATAATAAAAGGTAATCTGGGTAATAAAAACAATTGCCATGACCTTGTAAGGCAGATTTTCGGTAATAAAGAAATGGACCCCTTCGCCGCCCCACAGTAAAAAGTCGCATGCCGCCACGCTGCCCACAATAAAGATGCCGTCGATAAAGGCGGACAATAAATTCATTGCTGAACGATGGGAATATCCGTGCATGGCCATATTATTTTTGATAATACCGATAATAGTACTCGGAATAGTTTTTCGATGGTTTCAGGTTGATCTGATTAAAAACCACCCCGACAATCTTTTCCCGCCCGATGGTTTCCACCGCCTTGCGTACTGATTTCTTGGGGGCCCGGTCGCTCATCACGACCAGAACGATGCCATCGACCAATTTGGAAAAAATAAGCGGCTCCGAAGTGACCAGGATGGGGGGGGCATCAATCAGAATGTAGGTTTTTTCTCCCCATTCCCGGAGACTCTGCAACAACTCTTTCACCCTGGGAGATCCGAGTAATTCCGGAGCCTTCGGAGAAGGAGTCCCGGCTGGGACCAAGTATAAATTCTGGGCCTCGAACCGAATTACAATATCTTTCCATGAGATTTGCCCGGCCAAATAATCCGAAAGACCCGCAGAAGCCAAACCAGGATAAATACTCGGTTTTCGCAGGTCCGCGTCGACCAGAATTGTCCTGATATGCTTTTCCTGGGCAAAGGAGAGCGCCAGATTGAAGGCCACCATGGACTTGCCTTCCGCAGGAACCGTACTGGTGATCAGAATCGATCGGGGCGCCGGGGATTGATTCAGAATATGAGTCTTCACTTTCCGAAATTGCTCGGCGGAATAGGACTGGGACGGGGGGATGATGAGCGGACTTCCGTCTCCCGAGGGGAATTCAACTTTTTTTATTCTCTCCTCAAAACTCCTGGGAACGGGTTCTTCTACAGAAGGCGACTTCTTCTCTCCAAAAATATGGAGGATGGAATCTTCCTCCGTTTTCAGACCCTTCCTGCTTTCAGCCTTTTCTAAAGCGCGATAAACTCGACTCATTTCTTATCCAATCGACAAAAAAATTTCAAAATTTAAAATGCAAAGTGCAAAATGAAAAGCAAAGGTTTTACTCTCGCCCGCTTCGCTCGAGGCCGCAGAGTACGCAGAGAGAGGGAAAAAGCCATTTTTAGGATGGTATTTAAAGGGGGTTCTACTCTGCGCTCCCTGCGGCCTCTGCGAGAAAAAATGGTTTTCCATTTTTTTATTGCATAGGAAATTTTAAAAATCTTTCTTTTCATCCGTGTTTATCCGCGTTCATCCGCGTCCCATTAAGTCCTTTGTTTTTGGTTTTTTCGAATATAAAATCTGTGTTCATCTGTGTTCATCTGTGTTCATCTGTGTCCCAACAGGTTTTTTATTCTTTTTCAATGCGAATCAGCGTTTCTTTTCAAGACGCCGGATTTGTACGGTTTTTCAACTCAGCTCCAGATCATCTGCCGCACTTTTCACCAAATTCTCGTCGATGGCTTTTTTCCCCGCTACGAAGCCATCCAACAAGGCGTTGTCGCACAACATATTGATGAGCCGGGGGATCCCCTTGGACCGCAGGAAAATCTCGTGAATCGCTTCAGCCGTAAGAAGCGAATCTTTCCCCCCGGCAACGGTTACCCTTTTTTCGATGTAGGCTCGAGTCTCCTCTTCAGTCAACGGAGGGATATGAAACCTCAGATTAATCCTCTGCTTAAGCTGGCGAAATTCAGGCCGGCTGAGGGTTTTTTTCAGTTCCGGCTGCCCGACCAGAATGATCTGCAAGAGCTTCGATTTGGCCGTTTCCAGATTAGAAAGCAGGCGGATTTCTTCCAACATGGCGGGCTTTAATCCCTGAGCTTCGTCCACGATCAGAACTACCTTTTCTCCCTTTTCATAAGCCTGAAGCAGAAATTCATTTAAATATCGAAGATAATCCCCCTTCGACTTCTCCCGAACCGTCACCCCAAGATCCCTCAGAATATATTGGAGAAAATTAACGGCGGCCAGCTTGGGATTGAAGACCAGGGCTGTCCGAATGACTCCGTTCTGGCCCTTGTCGATATTTCCCAGGAGATAGCGGACGAGGATCGTCTTTCCAATCCCCACTTCCCCGGTAATCAGGATGAACCCCTTTCGCTCCCGGATCCCATATACCATCCGGGCCAGAGCCTCGCGGTGATTGTCCCCCATGAAGAGATATTGGGGGTCCGGCGTGGCGGAAAAAGGATTTTCCTTCAATCCATAAAACTCTTCATACATGAGACTGTTCGGGTTGTGTCCTTTTTTCTTTCATATTCGGAAGGGTAGCCAGTATGGGGAGTCCCAAGTCAGTTTCCAATTCCTCCTCGGAATGGAAGGACGGATCCAGGGTATCTCGAAACCAGGCCAGGCCCAGCCCGGCCGCCAGTCCGATCAAAACTCCCATCATCAGAATTCTGTCGCGGTGCGGCTTGACCGGTTTTTCCGGGTATCTCGCCGGGTCCAGGATTTTAAACTGCTCGCCCTGCTGTTTCCTTTCCAGGTTCTCAGCCATCTGGGACTGGATCTTCTTATCCTTCAATGATTGATAAGTAGTCTTTAAAAGATCGTAATCCCGGTTCAGAAGCGAAAACTCCTGTTCCAGCTTTGGAGTGTCTTCTATTCTTTTCTTGTAGGAGACGATTTCTTCCTTTAACTTCTTTTCTTCTCCCCGCAACCGCTCAGCTTCCAACAAAGCCCCGGTATGCTGTTCATGATATTGAGCGATGAGTCGATCTGTGGCCGGATCGGTTGTTACGATCGGCTCATTTGTCCGGGCGGCTCTTTCCCGCTGGGCTTTCAGCTCCTTCTGCCGGGCTTCGATTAGAGCCTTCTGCTTCTCCAGGATTTCCTTGGCCGCAGGCTCCAGGTTGGCAATCTTTCTTTTCAGATCCACCACGTCCGGATGGCTTTCGGTATATTTGGCGCGGGCGGCGGTTAGATCCCTTTTCAGCTGGTTCCATTGGGTCACTGTGGGGTCGTCGGAGGTTCTTTGAGGGAGGTTCTCTTCTCCAATGGCCGTCTGCCCGCCAGTGGTGGGACGAGGAATTTGAACGGTTGCTGATTTTTTCAATTGCTCGATCTGGTTCTGGAGGATCAGGCTGCGGTCCTCGGCAGACTTGATGCTTGTAGCAAGCGTCTGCAACTGCTGTTGTAGCCGCTCCAGAATTCTCAGATTCGCATCCAGCTGCTGGGGTAGCTTCCCCATATTTCTTTCCCGGAAGCCTTTCATTTCTGCTTCCTTGCGGACCAGCTGTTTCTCAACCTCGCTGAGCTCTTTGCTCAGAAAAATCGAGGTGCTTTCGGCCTGCTGTTCCCGCACCTTCAAATGCTCTTCGATGAACAGGGAGGCCAGCTGGTTCGTTACCAGCATCACGGTCCGCGGCTCTTTTCCATCATAGGAGATGGAAAAGGTGTTTTGAGCCCGGTCGCTGTGGGGTCTGCTTTGAAGATTCACCTCTATCGACTTTTTCATCCTTTCGACAACTTCTTCCATGGGAATTTTGTTTTTCAGCTCAGGGTAGAGGTTAAAAGTCTGGATCACTTTTTCCAGTCTTGTGCGGCTGAGAATTTCCTGGCTGATGGTGCTCAGTTGATCGGACACAGAGGTGGTTATGGTTGTTCGCACATAATCTTGAGAAATTGCCTGGGGCTGGACGAGGATCATCGTGGTAGCTCTATAGATTTTGGGCAGATATTTATAATAGCCGTAAGAAGCTACGATGGAAATGGCCAAGGGGATAATGATGTACCATTTCCGTCTGAGGGCCATGTCTATGTAGAATTTTATCGGTTTTCCTTCTTCTTCCATTTCCTAAACCTCTTTTCCCCGTTTAAACCCGATTTCCTTCTTTTCCCCCGCCTCTCTCGACAAAAGCGAGATGCGGTTTTCTGAAATTAACTACTCTGCGAAAAAGACGCAAAAGGCCCCTTTCCCCAATTTTGGGGATCATTTGGCCCCGCTTCCTTTTATTTTATTATTAGAGACTGTTCCGAAAAAAACCGTGACTTTTGGAAATGATAATGAAATATATCAATTTTTTGATCGACCTAAAAGGAGAATCAGTTTAGGTCAGGCGCTCTTAATCAGCCAGGAAAAAACAAGAATTGATGGCTTTTTTGTCATTCCCGTGAAAACGGGAATCCAGAATCCAAAAGAAAAACCTGGATTCCTGCTTTCGCAGGAATGACATTTCTTTTTTTCGGAACAGTCTCTATTAAGAATTTGCCGAAAGGTCTCACCGCAATCAGTTTTTACACAAAAAAGATAGCAAGAACTGTACCCAAAAAATACATTTAATAACATATGGTTGGGACGACCTTCCGGCTATCTCATGCATTTTACGTTAAATATTCCGACGCTTTTAAGGGTATTAAAATTTTCTCGCCAAAACGATAAAACAATACATTGACATAACCGACTCTTTAAAAATGTAAAAGTTTATGACATTTTTCCGATTTTAATAGGTTTCTTTCCGCTCCTGTCATGGGCTTCAAATTAATATTTTGATTCTTTTATCTATTGCACATTAAACCATCTGCATCATCAATGGTCAAGTGATAATTTAACTTCTTGACGCTTTACAGCAGATATGCAAAAAATTGGCTCGCCTTTCTTTTTTCTTTTTCAAAAGGGGCCATCAAAATATTTTCTCTACAGGTCTTCTGCTTCTCTTCAACCTGACTGATCTCTCTATAGCGATTTCCGTGCCAAGGGTTGAAGCTTTTATAATGGCAATCAAGTTTTTGAAAGAAATAGGAAATGTAAAACACTGCCGGATGTTTACTAGCTTTTCTGTAAAGGTTGCTATAGACCGGGTTCCATAGTAATAGCGCATGGGTTCCACAACCTTTCATATTTCTATTTCAACAGTTTTTGACACTATTCTCGCCGCCCCCGATAAATTCAAAAACTTTTGATTTTGCAAACTTTTTATTTTCAAACCATCCGCAAGCCCTACGGTGGAATGATCATATTGACCTGAATCCTGCCATAGTTTTTTATTCTAACCCGCGAATTCAATCGGGGAAATGGGTGAAACACTGTATTTTCGGGTGAAATATACATTATTTTCAGGGTGAGCGCAAATCAAGGGAGGAGGGAAAAATGGAGAGAATCTATCTGCAGCCGGCCATTGTTCCCAAACCGCAGGGGATTATTCCCAGGGACGTAAGGTCAAAGTGGGAACTTTGGCGGTGATCTCCGGGCAGGTGGCCTGGGATGTCCAGGGAAACCTGGTGGGAAAAGGGGACTTCCGGAGGCGCTCTCCATCGGGTTGCCCGTCTCGGGAGATTCAGCGGGTTATCCCACACGGCCCATCGAGGTCGTCGTCCATCTTGGCGCTGGAAGCGTCGCCGACCGGGTGATCCTGAATCTCATTCTTTATTTTGAAAAGGACTGGGGTCAAAAAATCCTGCCCAACCACAAGTCAAGTCTGGAGGAGGGAGATTGCGGATAAAAGAAGGGGTTAATTCCGCTTCAGCGGGATTAACCCCTTTATCTCTGGTATAGAAAATGGGCCATGGCTAACGGTTACGATTATTTATTTCGAAGGAGACTCCTTGAGTATTTTTTCGAAGAAATGTTTCAACGGGGGAATATCTTTTTGAACCGCATCCCAGACAATTCTCAAATTTACCCCAAAGTATTCGTGAATTAATTTGTCTCTCATGCCCGCCATATTTTTCCACGGTATTTCCGGATACCGATTCCGGACGGACGCGGGGATTTTTCTGACTGCTTCTCCAATGATTTCCAAAGCTCTGACTACGGCATAAATTGTTTTTTGATCTCTTGTAAATTCCTCGTATTCCATCCCTCGGACAAATTCCTCCGCATTGGACATGGCCTCAATTACATCTTCCACATAATCCAAAAACTCCCTTTTCATAGATATTCTACTTCTCTCAGAATGTGCTTTCCAATCCTAGGTTTTAAGGAACTTTTCATGACCAGATCTACTTTAATTCCCAGGGTATCGGCTAAATAATTTTCAATTTCCATGAATTCAAGGAAACTGGGAGACTTTCGGAAGTCAATGAGCAAATCCACATCGCTTCTCTTGCCCTCCTCCGCTCTTAGATAAGAGCCGAAAATCCCTAGCTCCTTAATCTTATACCTCTTCAGCAGGAAGGGTTTTTTTTGTTTCAGGATTTTTCTTATTTTCTGAATCTTGGCCATTCATGCCCCCGATATTTACAATAAGGATTCTACCAGAATTCGGTCAAAAAGGAAACGGTCAAGGTACAAGTTACACGTCCCTGAAGAAAGTGGACGATGAACGGTGAAGGCAGAGTTTTGTAAAGACGCGAGGAGGACGCAGCTAAAATCTTTCACTTAGGATCTTGACCCGGTTTTAGGTCGCACGGCTCTGATTTGGAAAGAAAACTGTAAACAGTTAACGGGGAAACAATCACAGGTCACAAGTCTCAAGAAGTCCACGGCTGACAGTACACGGTCCACAGTCTTGCTGGACGTTGAGCCTGGGGTCAAACAGCTGGGCAAGAGGGATAAAAGAAGACATCTTGAAAAGAACTCACCTCCGGGTCGGGAGGAGAGAGAATGCGGATAAGAAAAGGGGTTAATTCCGCTTCAACGGGATTAACCCCTTTTTATTTCTGGTGCCGAGACCCAGAATCGAACTGGGGACACGCGGATTTTCAGTCCGCTGCTCTACCGACTGAGCTATCTCGGCAACCTATGGGTCGGTACCGGATACAGAAGATTTCCATATCCGAAAGAAAATTATAATGCGCCGGTCTCAAGAGTCAAGTGTTTTTTTGTTTTCTGCTTTTCCCTTTCAGCCGTAGGGGCGGTTCGCGAACCGCCCTTACAGGTTTCTCACAAAAATAATCTTCGTGAACTCGCTAAGAGTCCGAAAGACCTCTTTTCCGTCATTCCGGCAAAACCTGTCCCCGCAGGTTTTAAGCCGGGAGCCGGAATCCAGTTATATCAGAGAATTATCAAATCTCTGGACTCCGGTTTCCACCGGAGTGACGACTTCTTACGAGATCACCAATCTCTGATCCATTTCTTCTTTTCGTATTATTTTATTCCGCAATCCGCATTGGAAGGGTTTTCTATTGTTCCCGGGTCACCATGGTGTCGGCCAGGGCGTCGTGCCAGGAACGTTTGCCGGGGGTTAACGCGACCCAGAGAAAGCCGAGGAAGAAGGGAATCGCCGATAATACATAGCCCAAAGCCCGGGCCAGGGCCCGGGAAAAAGAAAGCGGCTGCCCGTCTGTTCGGACGACCCGCAAACCAAAGATCATCTTGCCGATCGTCTGGCCCCAGGTGGCGTGGAAAAAAGTAAAATAGGCCAGCATGAGAGCCAACCCCAGGGGGAGTATGACCGGGAGAATGATCCGGATCTGGCGGAGGAGCGGGATCTCCCTGGCTCCTGTGGCTCCCAGGGTCAAGCTCAGAAAGCCCAGGACCACAAAGATGGCGAGCAGGAGGAGGAGAATCGCCGAATCCGCGGCCAGCGCCATGTACCGAAGCCAGAAGCCGCCCCGCAGGGCCCGATCCCAGGTAGAAGCCCCCTCGCCCTCTCCCCCGGGTTTTTCCTCCGCGAGAGCCTCCTGCAGGGAAAATTTTTGATCATAATCGGGATACGGTCCGGTGACGATCCGGATCTCTTCCCGGGGTTCTTCGGCAGAAACGGAGGGGGGGGTTTCCTCTTCGGCCGGAAACACCTCCGGCTCCCGAGGAGGGACATCCCCTTCCCCGGAGCGGGTCGGTTCCTCGCTGTAAAAATCGCTCAGGAGCTCGCGGAGGGAACTCAAGTCCTGGCCGCAGGAAGGACACCTGTCGGCATCATCGGGAACTATCGCCCGGCAACGTTTGCACTTCATTCTGGATTTCCATCGAGAAGATTTAAAAAGATTATAGATTCCCGGACCGATCGAGGCAAGGGATTTTTTCCCTTGTCTCTCGCAGAGCCCTCAGGGCACGCAGAGTTAAAAGCAAATTGGAATAAAGACATGAAAAACTTTTTGATTCAACCGTTTGATCTTCCCCCTGCGAACTCTGCGGACTCTAGCGAAGCGCGCGAGAGAAAAAATTTTGTACGTTATTGACTTCCAGTTTCTTTCGGGCGCGCGCCGCGCGCCCCTGCATTCCGCCCTGCACTACGTGGAGTGCAGGGCAGCCCTGAACCCTACGTGGTTCAGGGCGCAATCCGCATTTTATTTATTGAGGTCTCCCAGCATGAACTGCAGGAGGGCGACGATGGCGACCCCCGCCGTCTCGGCCCGAAGAATTCGCGGACCCAGGTGGACAGGCTGGAAACCTACTGCCTGAGCCTGCCGGGCCTCTTCATCGGAAAAACCTCCCTCGGGACCGACGAGGACCAAAACCTCGGAAGAATGGGCCACGGTCTCACCCAGGCTTCCAGCCTTTTCTTTCTCCCAAAGAAGGATCTTCGTTGCCTGCCCCCAATCGAAGGCGAGCACTTCTTCGAAGGAATGGAGGGGATGAATTTTGGGGATGGCAGCCCTGCCGCACTGTTTCGCCGCTTCCGCCGCGATCTTTTCCCAGCGAGCCCGGCGGGTTCCGGTTTGCCCCTCTCCCCACCGGGGGACGACATGGGATGAAGAGAACGGGACCACCTCCGACACTCCGAGTTCCGTGACTTTCTGGAGGAGCCAGTCAAACTTGGGAGCCTTCAGCAGCGCCACCCCGAGGATGATTTTTACCGGCGATTCCATGGGGACCGAAGCGGCTTCTGGTTTCAGAGAAAGAATAACCTTTTCTTGAGTAATCCGGACAATAGAAGCCTGGTATTCCTTCCCCTCGCCATCAAACAGGTTGACCGGGTCACCCTCCCCGAGTCGAAGAACGTTGTGGATGTGCCTGATCTCCTGAGGGTCGTCGATGATCGCCTGTTGTCCCTGGACGTTATCGGGATGGATCCGGAAACGCCGATGTTTCATTCCCTAACTCCCCCTGCCGCCCTTTTCTTGAAAGAATAGACAAAATCTTCTGCTATTTTCCCCTGCTTGGCCATGTCCGCCTTTTAATCCACTACAAATGAAATTGTGCGCAACGTGGCTACAAAATTGTAGGGGCAACCCCCCGTGGTTGCCCATCCTGCGGGCGGCCACATAGGGCCGCCCCTACAACATCCTGTTTGGTTTCGGCTACGCCGGTTTAGGGATTATCTTTAACTCTCTGCTCTATGCTCTATGCTTTTTTTAGGATCAGGCAGACCCAGTCCTTCCTCTCTTTCGAGGACTCAATCCTAAGCCCTCTTTCGATGAAAGTCGAGGCCATCTCCTTTTTTTGCCCCTTCAAAATTCCAGAGACGGCTAAAAACCCCCGAGGAGAAATCCGTCGGGCGAGAAAAGAGGCTGCCTGCCAAAGCTCCTGGGGCAGAAGATTTGCCACCACAACCCCGAACCGTTGCCGCAGGCTCCTGGCCGGGCTGATCCGGAAATCGATCCGATCTTTCAATCTATTTAGCGCGGCATTCTTCCGGGCGCATTGAATGGCCACCGGATCAACGTCCAGGGCCAGGATTCTATCGGCCCCCAGCTTTTCGGCCGCGATCGCCAGAATTCCCGAGCCTGTCCCGAAATCTAAAACCGAGGGAGGATGGGCAAAGACAGGGATGAGCTCTTCCAAAGCCTGAAGACACATCTGGGTCGTAGGGTGGGTTCCGGTGCCAAAGGCCATCCCCGGGTCAATCGTAATGATCATTTCCCCTTTTTTCCCTTGATATTCCTCCCAGGGTGGCCTGATCACAATTCGTGAGGTGGCATGAATCGGTTTGAAATGGGCCTTCCAGCTTTCCGCCCATTTTTCTTCCCGAATGCCGTGCCACTGGAAACGGAAGTTTTCCCCTGAAACGGAAAGATCAGAAAGATAATGGCGGATTTTCTTTCTTCTATTCGGAAACGACGAAGGATCCGGGAAGTAGGCAAGGACGGTTTCCCTTTTCTGCTTCACCCCTCCAGAGTCATCTTCTTGGATCACCCCCGGTGAGCCCAGCTCGATCAGGAAATTGGACACTCCCTCAACCCAGGAGGCCGGAACATCGACTTTCACTTCAACTCATGACTTCGCCCTGACAATTTTAGGCACTTTGACCCCTTAAGGGAAAAGTTATGCGCAAGATGGTAACAAGCTGTAGGGGCCATTCCCCGTGGTTGCCCTTTTTGTGGGCGGCCATCACGCCTTGGGGTTGACCGCCGCTATAATATTTGTTTGGGGTCCGGCTTGCCCGGCTCGGACGCTTTATGGTGATTCTACCAAAGAGGCGGGGGTTGATCAATGAGCTCCCTGGTGATCGGGGCATTCAAAATGCGGAATGCCGATTGCGGAATGCGGAATGAAAACAGATCGGCCCTGCGGGCCTTGAGGACCGTCAAGCCTTCGGCTTGACTTGAGGAGCGCTTCGCTTGAGGGAAAAGCCGAAAGGTCCAGGAAAGAGAATCGCAAAAGTGAAAGGGGCAAGGATTTGAATCCTGTTGACAGGCCCCGGTTTTTTCTTATACTGATCCTAAAGGATTCTTCGAGGGGGGGGCAGGGTAAATGAAACGATGGATTATTCTTGGGATCTCTTTGCTTTTCCTGACTTTATCTTTTGCTCCCGCCTGGGCAGGAGAAAAAGGAAGGATCATTACCGCCGGGGACTTCTTTCCCGAATTCTCCTTTCCCATGACCCTTTCCCGCGGGGATATTGAATATCTGGGTCTTCCCACTAAATTTCTCGGCTTCATGAAGGGAGACACTTTTTCTTTGAAAGACATCAAGGCCGACCTGATCGTGGCGGAGTACATGAATAAATACTGCTTCTCCTGCCAGCTTCAGGCTCCGGTTTTGAACCAGGTTTTCGACATGGTGGGCAAGGACCCTCAATTGCGGGGGAAAGTCAAATTCCTCGCCATCGGAGCCGGGAATAACCAAACCGAAGTGGATTCCTTTAAAGCCGAGAAGAAGGTCCCCTTCCCGATCATCTCCGACTCTAAATTCCTGGCCTACGAAGCGATCGGGGACCCCGGGGCGACGCCTTTTACCCTCTTCCTCCGGAAAACAGATACCCACCTGGTCGTGGCCCGGGGCAAAATCGGCCTAACCAAGGACCCGGAGGTTATCCTCAAAGGAATACAGGATGCCCTGCGCGCGGATTGGGCCACGCTGGCGAATCAGCAGAAAGACTCCTCTTTCCAGGAGGCCAAGGCAAAAAAGCTATTTCTCCGGTACAACGAGGATGAATTGCTGAAAAAGGCTCAGGAATCCATGCTGAGCCCCAAATGGAAAATCCTGAAGGTGGCCAAGGTCAAGCTGCCCGACGATGAAGAGATATATGTCGGAGAAATTCAGGTGGGCACCCAAAAATCCAATCTCTTTGCCAAGCTCGCCAGCCGGACGCCCACCTGTGATATTTGCCACGCGACCCACTTCTTCTTCACCTTCAACGACAAGGGGATGATCATCAATTTCCTGCCCTTGAAGGTGACCAAGCTGGACAATGCCAACTGGGACACCAACGAAATCGAAAAGATGAGACAGCGCCTGGTGGGCCGTTCCATCCTCCAGCCCACGGACTTCGATCCCCAGGTAGACTCTATCTCTTCGGCCACCATGACCGCGGCCCTGATCGTGGACAGCGTGAACAAGGCCAAGAGTCTTTACGACGGGCTGAAGGGGAAGGGGTACGTCAAATAAAAACAGATCGGCCCTGCGGGCCTTGAGGATTGCCATGCCGAAGGCATGGCTTGAGGAGCGTCAAGCCTCCGGCTTGACTTGAGGAGCGCTTCGCCCTGAACCATGTTAGGTTCATGGGCTTCGCTTGAGGCAAAAACCGAAAGCTGGGAGGACCTTCCCTGCAAAAGAATTCTTTTTGCTCCCCGCCAGAATAAGGTATACTTCCCACATAGCGGAAGTGGATAGGGCACTGGTGGCTCTCCTGGACTTCAAATCCAGTGTGCCGTCTGAGCAAGGCGGCAGGTGGGTTCGATTCCCATGCACTTCCGCCAAAATATTTGATAATCAAAGGGGGTTATGAATTTCTACCCCCCTTTTTTTTACGGCAGTGGCACGGCAGTGAGGGGTTTGAGGAGAACTGCTAAGGATTTATTTCATCAATTCTGAGATGGGGTTAAGAGCAACCGGCATGGTGTTTCATGGGAGGACATCCGTCGGCATGAGGAAAAACAGGAAAAGGTATGATTTCTTATTCAGACAGGCTTGGGGATGAAGGGTTCGGATAAAATACGTGGGACACCCTGTCTCTGCTTGCCAGCATTGCGCCACCCGAAGGGAAGATCACTTCCCGGGCCGGATCAGGCTTCCTGCCCTTTCAGCGGCAAATCGATCACCTTCGCTCCTTCCTTTTCCATTTCAATTCTTCCGTTGAACTGGGCTCCCTCCGTGACAACTAATTGGGGGGTAAAAATATCCCCCATGACCTTTCCCTTGGATTTGACCTCTACCAGCTCCTGGGCGCGGAGATTCCCTTCCACCCTTCCTCCGATGACCAGTTTCTTGCCCTGAATCTCCCCCTTTACCGAGGCCCTCTCACTCAGGATCACGCATTCGGCATTCAATCGGCCCTCCACGGAACCATCCACCCGCAGGGTTCCTTTTACATTCAGCTCCCCCTTGAAATTCGAATCGGCTCCCAGAAAGGACTCCATTTTCTCCGGATCCCTGGCAAACATCAAGACCTCCCCTGAAGGTATTTTTTCGGGTTGACGTTCTTCCCCTTTTCCCAAACCTCATAATGAACATGGGGGCCCGTGGACTTTCCGGTAGATCCCACGTAAGCGACGACCTCCCCCCTTTTGACGGTCTGCCCCACCTTCACCGTGTTTTTCTTGTTGTGGGCGTAGATCGTCGAAAAACCGCACCCGTGTTCGAGGACCACTAGATATCCGCTGTGCTGGGTCCAGCCGGAATGGCTCACGACGCCGTCGGCCGTGGCCCGGACGGGAGTCCCGGGGCTTGCCGAAATATCCACCCCCGAGTGAAAGCTGGAAGCGCCGCTGAAAGGATTCTCCCTCTTGCCGTAGGGAGAGGTCACATTCCCTTCCACCGGGAATCCCTTGGGAGTCGCCAGGTAGATGTCCTTTTGGATGCGCAGATAATCCTTGATCTCATCGACGGTTTCCACCGTCCTTTGAAGCTCCTGCATAAGGGTCTGGATGTCTATGGACCCCGAATAGGACGTGTCGATGTTTTCCAGGATCTTATCCCGGGACTTGAGGGAAAAGGCCTGGCGGAAATCGGTCTCCACTTCCCGGAGGGCGGTCACGGTAGAGTTCCATTGGGAGAATTGTTTGGCATAATATTCCACCTGACTCGCTAAAAATGGATACTTCAGCCCGTTGATCACCACCCCGCAGATCTGAATCGCGCCCACCGCCAGAAGAAGGAGAGACAGGAGGATCCCGATGGCCGGGATTTTCAAACGCAGGGGTTTCGGGTTCCCGTGGGGGATCACCATAATGCTGACCGGGGTCATGGCTCTTTTGAATATGCGGTACATTTTGCTCATGCCACCCGTTCTCCCGAATTAAGAAATTCTTTTCTTCTTCCCTCAAGCATCCTTTACCGGGAAATTCTTTCCTTCCGCTGCATAAGGGGGCTGTACATTTTTGTCACCCGGAGAGAGTTTTTGCTCCAAAATGAGGGCAAAAAAGACCTCCGGCGGGGGGTCAAAAATGTGCTAATCAATTGATTTTATATATTTTTTTCACTTCTCCCCAAAAACTGATGCCTTTGGGGCTAATTAATATACTGCAAGGTATGTGCCAGCCTATCGAACAAATCCTGAGGACCCGCCTCCAAATTGCGGAATGCCGATTGCGGAATGCGGATTGAAAAAGAAAACCGAAAAAGTCCGAAATCCGTAATCCGTAATAACTGAGCCGATGCTTTTTGCGCACAATCCCGCCAAAGGCGGGACTTCCGGGCCACAAGCTTGCTTTTGAGAAGAAAGGAATCAGAAAAGTGAAGGTCGGCAAGGGAAATGCCGGGCTTGCATAATGCCCGGACTGAGCGTATAAAAGAAATATCTCCCCTTCGGCCGGAAGGTTTCAGAAAGGAGGGTAAATTTTTGATCGACAAGATGAAAACCCTGGTGCGGGAAAAGGATACCTGTGTTCTGGCTACTGTATCCGGCGGAAGGCCCCACTGCTCGCTCATGTCTTATATTGTCGATCCGGAATGCCGGGAAATTTTCATGGTAACCAGTCAAAAGACTAAAAAATATAGGAACCTCCTGGAAAATCCCTGGGTCAGTCTTCTGATCGACACCCGGGAAGAAGACCGGAACCTGGCCGTAGGCCAGAAAAAGGCCTTGACCGTCAGCGGGGTATTCCAAAAAGTTGACCCGGTAAGGAAAAAGGTGATCCGGGCGCGGTTCCTGGCCAGACATCCTCAACTGAGGGAGCTGGTCGATGGGCCGGAGGCGGAAATCATTTCCATCCGGGTCCAATCCTTCCAACTGCTCGAAGGGGTGGAGGACGCTTATTTCGCCGAGCAAGATTGATGGGTCCACATCCCGATTCTTGTCACCGCAAGGGGGGGCGTTGCCATGAAGAAAAGAGGGAAAACCTTTTTCGTCTCCTGGGGAATGGTTTGGGCCTTCAGCTTTTTCCTCTTCCTTTCGGGGCTCAGCGAGGTTGGGGCCATGGAAAAAGAACCGGATGTGATTCTGCAGAAGCAGGATAACGGGAAAGAAATCAACCTGAAAGCCGGCCAGGTGGTCCAGGTTCAACTGGCGGGGGTGGGGGGAACGGGATACTGGTGGTATGTGCAAGGTCTTGATGCGCGGCATCTGGAGCTTCTCTCGGAGAAAACCAAGGCCGCGTCCGATGGCCGGGTAGGGGGGCCGGTTCTAGGCCGGTGGACTTTCCAGGCCAAAGAGCCCGGTACCACCGAAATCAAAATGGATTACTACCGGAAGTGGGAGGGAGTCGAGAAGGCCATAGAAAAATTCCGGGTGAAGATTACCATCGACTGAGTAAAAGACCTATTGGGACGCGGATGAACACGGATACACACGGATCATTCCTGAAGAAAAAAACAGAAACGGAAAGACATTCATATAGCTCAGTAAAACCCCGGTCCATAAGGCTGATTCTTACAGCCAGGCCATTCCAGAAATCCCCCCTTCGCCCCCCTTTCCTAAAGGGGGGTAGGGGGGATTTCAGAGAATCGTGGCCGAAAGAAAAATTCCTTAACCAAATTTAAAGAGTCTGCACTTAAGTAGTACAGCGCGGCGGAGCCGCAACCAAAAGAAAGTGTCTTAAGTGTACTTAAGTGCCTAAAGTGCCTAAAGTAAAAAAAGGGCTTTATCGCCTTTGACTCCGAACTCTGTACGGGCGACCCGGCGGGTCGCCCCTACGAACTCCGAACTTTTTGGGACGCGGATGAACGCGGATGAAACGTTAAAAGAAATTAAAGTGATCGCAGGGGGAGAGGGAAAAGGAGAGGGGGTTTTTATTTCACTCAACCGCCGGCGTAGGGAAGGATCCAGCGGATCTCATCGCCTTCCTTCAGCTCGATTGATTCATACTCCCGGGGCTTGACCACGCGGCGGTTGTAGACGAAGGTGATGTGATCTTTTCCGGTCTTCTCGGAAAGGGATTTGAGCACCGGATTGTCCTTGTTGGCTTCGCGCACCTGATTCACCACCCGGATGAATTTGGTTCCCGTGGGGAAATCTTGCTCCATGGAGTTGATTTTCAATTTCATGAATCACGGTTTCCCGATAGATTGAGGTTCGAATAAAACTCTTTACCCTTTGAAACCGGTGAAACGCCGAAATCCCCCCTTCGCCCCCCTTTATTAAAGGGGGGTTGGGGGGATTTCTGAGAAACGCCATCATTCACTTGCGTATTCTTCCATGCCCAGCCGTTTGATCAGCTGCTGGGTCGGCTTCCCGCTCTCATCCCATTCCCTCAGCCGGTAATACTCCAGGATGGCCTGATCGAGTCCCACCGGGATCTTGCCCGCTGCCGGGCCTTCCTGCACGGGCTCCATGAACCGCTTGGGATACTGGAAGTCATGTTCCTTCTTCCAGCCGTACCGGATATTAAGGAATTTCTGGAGGGTGGTGATCCGCTCCCCGCATTGGCGCAGGTCCCGGATGCTCCATCCCCATCCGGTGGAGGCATTGATGGTGTTGAGCATGTCGGTTAGGGTGTACCCCCGGAACTCATGGAACTTGCAGTGGCAGGCGGAATTGATCACGTTGCAGTAGTCATGGAATATGGCATTCCGCTCCGGCGCCTTTTCCCAGGACCAGCGCTCCTCGTTCTTCACTTCGTCGATCCCCCACTCCGGCAGGCGAACATGGCCCACCCAGATGTGCTGGGAATTGCCCCGCTCGTGGTTGGGGCCGGAAGCCACGCCGGTGCAGTAGTTCAGGGCCGAGATGTACTGGGCCCGCCAGTTGTGGGCGGCGATCTCCTGCCCCTTCATCTGGACCGCCCAATCGGCGGAGCCTTTGCCCAAAACGTCGGAAGCGATTTTGCACCCCTCGCCCAGCAGGTATCCCAGTCCGTCGGTCCGTTCCCCGATCTTTTTGGTGATCTCCACCAAGGCGTCGGCATTGCCCCATTTCAGGTCCAGCCCATAGGTATCTTTCTGCGTAATGACCCCCTTCTCATAGGACTCCATGGCCCAGGCGATCACCACGCCCAGGGAAATGCAGTCCATGGAGTAGAGGTTGGCCAGCTCGCAGGCGTAGGCGACGGCTTCCATATCGTCCACCATGGTGTTGAAGCCCATCATGGCGAAGGACTCGTACTCTGGCCCTTTCCCCTTGTAGGCGTAGGGACCTTTTTTGATCTCGCAGAGGTTGTGGCACTGCATGACGCAGTACTTGCAGGGCCAGGGTTTGGCGTTTAGCAATCTCACGTATTCCCTGCCGTGCAGGTTCTTCTCGCCGCTGGGGAAGCGGGCCAGGGAATAGTTCTTGATGGGAAGGTTTCCCTGGGGGGCGAAGAGCTCCGTGGCGCCGGCGGTTCCCAAACGTTTGAACTGGAGAAACTCGGGCTGAGCCGCGTCGAGGTCGGCCACCCGCCGGTTGATCTCCTTGTTCAGGCGGCCAATCTCCGCCGCGTCATGGACCGGGCAGCTCTGGGATCCCTTGACCGCGATGCCCTTGAGCATCTTGGAGCCCATCACCGCCCCCAGGCCACAGCGGCCCAGGAAAGACTTCTTATGGGTCTGGATGTTGGCATAGCGGACCAGTCGTTCCCCGGCCTGGCCGATGGTGACCACCTCGAAACCGTCTCCTTCCGCCTCTTTGATGCCGTCCTCGGTCTCGTAGGCGTCTTTTCCCCAGAACTTCCGGGCGTCCTTGATCCTGGCCTTGCCGTCCTCTACGACTACGTACACGGGCTTCGCCGCCCGGCCGTACACCACGATGGCGTCAAAACCGGTCTCTTTCATCTCGATCCCGAAACTGGCCGTGGCCGCCGAATCGGCGTTCATGTGGATGGCCGGCGAGATGGCTCCCGCGGTCCATTTGGCCGCCCCGGTCTGTTTCAGCCCGGTCATGGGGCCGCCGGCAAAGGTGAGCCGGTTGGCCGGGTTGAAGGCCGTTGTGCCCGCCGGACATTCTTTCCACATGTAGTAGGCCGCCAGCCCCGCACCGCCCAGGAAATATTCATAGACTTTTTCCGGCAAGGCCTCGGCCTTGCAGGTGCCGTTGGTCAGGTCCACCTTTAATACCTTGCCCCATACACCCTTCATAAGAACCTCCTTTCTCTCTTGCTCGATTGAGCAAGAACTTGGAAGCCTTCCCAGCCTTGAAAACCCTTACGATGAAATTCCAAATCCCAAGCACCAAATAACAAACAAGCACCAAATTCCAAATGAATCCTCACTCGGCCAAGCCGGAACCAAACAGGATTTTGTAGGGGCGGCCCTATGTGGCCGCCCGCAAGATGGGCAACTACGCAGGGTTGCCCCTACAATTTGTTACCATTTTGCGCACGACTTCCTCCGTAAGCGCCTACGCTTTTTCCGCGACCAGCCGCGGAAAAAGTGGCCCTGCAGCCAACATCCGTAGGGGCGGTTCGCGAACCGCCCTTACACCGGCCTCACAAAGTAAATATTTCCTTCTTACCAACATGTTGGTAGTAGTTGCGCAGTAAGCGCCTAAAAGCCGATGATCGGGGTTTGAAGGGGTTGAACGTTTTGCATCTCTGTAATTTGGTTATTGGAATTTATTTGGGATTTGGTGCTTGGAATTTGGAATTTATATATCAATGGGTCTAAAAACCAGCACCACGGCCATCACGATGAAGACCATGGTTTCCGCCCCCTGCGACCAGTAGCGGGCGGTGATGGCCATGACCATGCCCAGGGAGAAGGCGGAGATAAAGGTCCCCCGCAGGTTTCCCATGCCCCCTACGATCACCACGGCAAACGCCAGCAGGAGAACGGAAAGCCCCATGTAGGGGTGGACCGCGCTGATGGGGGCGTAAAGGACCCCTCCCAATCCGGCCAGGGCGCTTCCCAGGATGAACATGATGGAAAAATATTTATCCACCCGGACTCCCAGGCATCTGACCCCATCCTTGTCCTCCAGGGCGGCCACGACGATTTTTCCGATGATCGTTCTCTTGAAGAAGAGCTCCAGGCCCAGAAAGAGGGCGATGGCGATTCCAATAATGATGATCCGGTAAACCGGAAAGGTCATACCCCAGAAGTCGACGTAAGTCCCGAGGGGAGCACTCAAGGGAAGGGGATTTACCCCCCAGATCCATTTAATGGTATCTACGCCCATCAAGGTGATGGCAAAGGTGGCGATGAAAGTGTAATCCAGGGACTCGCCATAGAGCCTGCGGATGACAAAGCGCTCGATGACATAGC
>Ga0315294_10000273_pt1 | contig 55531 bp, 53 predicted proteins | sample YL17G13_40_MG_FD_203626 | JGI IMG/M metagenome (GOLD analysis project Ga0315294, IMG submission 203626) | Sediment microbial communities from Yellowstone Lake, YNP, Wyoming, USA - YL17G13_40 | ecosystem: Environmental > Aquatic > Freshwater > Lake > Sediment | place: USA: Wyoming | collected... | reverse complement strand
GTGGAAACAGATAATAGCTCAAAAATATCATCGCTGCGATGAAATATACAAGTATTTTTGAAGTTGTGTTGAGCGTTATCATTTTCTGAAAAACCCTCTTATTTGGGGGCAGTATAATGGGAAATACGGGTTTGAACAAGGGGGCGATTTTGCGAAGGCAAAAGGCGAAAGTTTGGAATTACCTGCGGCGATGGCTGAAAAAGCAGATTCCTCACCCGCAAGGGATTCGGAATGACGGTTTTCTATTTCGGCAGATTTTTTGCTAATGTTTCCAGTATATTTGCCGCAGCTTCCGCACCCAAAGGATTTACAGGGTATTCAAAAACCCTTTCATCATAGGGTGTAAGATTATTTTGGGGTAATCTCTGTAAAATTTCGTTCTTTAGAACAACGAAATCAATCTGATATTTTCGTTGATATTCATTTATAAATTGCCGGGATAATACGAGAAACTTCATTTCTAATGCATTTGCGTCAGCAATCTGATGCCGTGATAAAAGAAGCGACATCTCCTGTGACCTATAATTTTCAAGGAAATTTCTGAATTCATTAACTTTTTTTATCGTAAAATCTTTCAATTCTTTGTTTGTCATCAATTGAAAAATTGACTGTGTTCCCTCGAATATTTTCAGTCTTTGTCGATATTCGTCTATTAGGTCATCTTTAGCCTTTATTCTTTCGTCTTTTGCGGCAATTTGCTCCTTTAGAGCGTTGATTTGGTTATCGTAAATCCATTTCACAGAAAAGAAACTTATCGAACCAGCGATGAGAAAAAAAGTTAAAAATGCAAAAGGCGATTGTTTTATGACTTGTCTATTTTTCTTGAAGAAATCAACAATCTCATTGTGTCCCATATTTGAGATCCTTTATAAGAGTACAAAACACCTTTTCCTGTGGGGGTATTTTAAGGAATGAGTTATTGAAAATAAACAAAATTTTAGGAGATTATTTTTATAAGGAGTTTGATATGGAAAAGGATTGACAATTTTCGATTTTCGATGGACGATTGAAAAAAACCAGCGTTGATTCATCTGTAACATCATCTGTAACTATTTGTACTATCATCTTTAATTATCAATTGAAAGGAAGGCGCTTTATGGAAAACTATGATTCAATGGGAAAACTGGATTCCCGCTCCCCATACACGCGGGACAAGCTGCGCGGGAATGACATAAGAGAGCGCGGGAATGACATAAGAGGGCGCAGGAAGGACAAAGGAAGTGGCGGGAATGGCAAGAGTGGGAAAGTCGCTATTTTGTCAGCCGTATTGTTTGTCGTTATGCCGTTGTTGAGCGGGTGCGATACGCTAAGGTTTGCACCCAAAGAAGAACAAAAGCAGAATGCGTGGCTGCATTGGCGGACGACGGAACTTGCGGCACAAAAGGCGAAGACAGAACAGGTTTCAGCGGAATTACAGGGGGCGACGGGATTGGCGTCGCAACAAAGCCGGGCGTTTGTGGCAGATTATGGGATGCCGAAAGAACTTCCCACGGCGGAGACCGCTGAACAAATCCTCAACGGTTGCGGGGCAACCATCGCGCAGACGGCGTATCAGCAAAGTATTGAGCGGCCGGATGTGTGGCAAATGGCTGACGGAGCGATTGATATGGGCATCGCACTGGCAGGGTTGCTGGGTGGAGCTTACGGCGTGCGGATTACGCAATTTTTGAAGCAGGCCCGCGACAAGTCCAAAGCCCTGAAAGAAATCATCGAGGGCAATGAATTGTTCAAACAAACGAATCCGGCTTCGGTACAGGCGTTTAAGGATGCGCAGAAGGAGCAATCGACCCAGACACGGAAGATTGTGACGGAAGTAAAGGCGACATAAAGAGGAACCACAGATTTCACAGATTCCACAGATAAAAAATAGTTAATAGTGAATAGAAAAAGTTCGTAGATCGCAGATGAAAATGTGTCGCCCCTTCGGGGCTTAGAGATTTTATTGAGAGTTTGGTTTCCGGGGGTTGCCACCCCCGGCTATTTTATTGCGTCCCTTCGGGACTAAACTGGATTCCGGATTAAATCCGGAATGACGAAGAGAGGAATTTTCCGAATTAAACAGATTCCTCACCCCACAAGGGGGATTCGGAATGACGGTTTTTCTGTTTCGCAAAACTGATCTGAAAGCGGGGACAGGCAGGATAAAGAAAATTAAAAATCAAACAGCAAATATCAAAATTAAGGAATCCGCCTTTGGCGGATGGATATTTATCCGAAGCGGGACGCTTCGGCTACGTTGGCGGAACGTACCAGTCCCCGTTTTCCCGCGGCTTTAATATTCGTAGGTGTTGTCGCCGAGGAGGAGGCGGATGAGGGCGGCGTTGCCGAAGCGGTCCGCCTTAACCTGGGCATAAGAGTTGTCCCTGTTGCGGCGAAAATTATCTGCGATTTGGCGGCGTTTATCCTCGGGGACGAAATAGGATTCGATGCCATATTCGATTCTTCCATAGGAAGCACGGCCCCGGATCACTATTTTGTCCGGCGAGACATCGGTAGGCCATTGTTTGTGAATCGAATCCATCACCCAGAGCTGATTGGGGTCTTTCTTCAAGACCACATAAACGGGAATTTCCCGCAACCTTTCGTACGTCTTATCGTTTTGCGGCAGTCGGGAGATATCGTAGCCGAGCATCATATAATGACCACTAAGGATATTATAAGGGTCGATGGGAACGATTTTGAGTGTAATGAGTCGGCCGGTCATTCGGGCGTAGATTTGTTTAGCCGGGACAAGGGCGACGATGGCCAGTTGCACTACAACGGCGATTAGAAACAGGATTGTGGTTTTTGTCTTAGTCATTAGACGGCCCTCCTTGATTTGAGGAAGCGTTCGAACATAACACCGGCGACAATGATGGCGACGCCGCAGGCGGTAAAGATGACGGCCTTGATGAGCAGTTCGGTTTCGTATTCGAGTGTCCGGCTAAGGATGAGCAGCGCGGCCATTAAGACGGCGGCCCAGAAAACACGCCTGTCTTCATAGGCGAAAGCGGCACAAAACAACAGGATAATCATCAGGATTAACAGCAGGTTGGCTGAAAACGCCATTGTATAGGGCTGAATGAACCAGGGGAGGGCGGCGACAAGGACCAGAGCCAACGCTGTTGCAATCTGCAGGAGAAACATCACGATCTTGCCGGCTTTTGGCAGGGAAAACAGCCAAAGTACGATGGCAGTTAGCAGAAGCACGGCCGAGGTGACCGAAAACGCTGAGAACGATGCAAATGGAGACGGTTTCCAGTGGGGCAGAAGTTCTTTGCAGAAATCGAAAAATGAGCACAGGTATAAGGCGAAGGAAGCGGCGATGATTCCGAAGGCCCAGGCCTGGGGGGCGATAAATTTCAGGGGTTCTTTTGGATGGCTGATTGTGCCCCAGGCAAAGAGCAGGACGCCGGCGAGTGCGGAACCGACGGCAGAACCAAATTCGCCGCCGTCTTCCCGTGCAATAGCAAAAGGAACGGCGAGGGTCAGCAGGACTAAGGTTACGAACAGAGTCCAGCGGGATTTGGTGTAATAGATAAAGGGGACGAAAAGGATTATCGCGGCCAGCGGGAACCAGCCAACGGGATGATGCGGGAATCGCTCCATGCTGGCGAACAAGGCGATGATGGCTGCGATGACGGCCAGGACGGAGTTGGGGACGCTGCGGAGGGCGTAGGCGATAACGACGGCGCCGAGCGACCATGCCATAAAGGCGTTTGCGGGGTTGCCGGAGATGTGGAAGATTTGGGCGATGAGGCCGATGTTAGCGCCGAAAATCAGCGTACCTAAAAGAATCAATGTATGGCCGAGTTTGGGATGCGAGCCGCGGATTTGCCAGAGGTAGAAGCCGGCGCCGTGGGCGGCGAACATCGCGGCGAAAAGCAAAATCACTTTTGTGCTGCGCTCTATGTTGTCCCAGTGGGCGGCGACGAAGCTGATGACACCGATGCCGATGAGGATGGAGCCGATGGTATAAATTGTGGTCAGCAACAGATGTGTGGCTTCGGAACCGAGGTCGCTGAGCTTGTAGCGGTCAAAGAGGGTCTGGGTTTGCTGGGCGGTAATGAGGCCCTGGGATTCGAGAATCGGCAGTTGTTCCTTCAGTTGCCTGCGGAACCGCGAGGGCGGCAGTTTGTCTGTCATACGAGTCTCCTTACAAGTCAGACATAGGGGATACGATTAGATTGTACAAGGTTGTCGGCGGAAGTCAAATAAAAAGATAAAAGCCCAGAGATGAGAGAAAAACAGGACTGATTATTCAAAGGAACAGCAATGAAGAGTAATACATATCTGAGCAAGAAACAAAAGGCGTTTCTGGAGGATTTGCTGGGCGGGCAATATGAACTGTCCGGACTTCTGGAACGGCACAGGATTCGCCCCGGCGTTTACCGGCGGTGGCTGAATAATGCGATATTTGTGGCGGAATTGAATGAGCGGCTGGAGTCGTCGCGGCAGCAGAGCCGGATGCTGCTGACGCGATTTGCGCCGGCGGCGGCGGCCAAACTGGTTGAGTTGACCGGGTCGGACAAAGGGGAAACGGGTCGCAAGGCGTGCTTAGATGTTCTAAAGCTGAGCGGACAGAAAAAGGATGCCGAGACATCGCAGGAACAAGAGGCGGGGGTTGAGATGAGCGATGAACAAGTGGGAAAGATTCTGAGGATTATGGCGGGAGAAGAAAAAAGTTAAAGCGAGATCAATTAGACGGCCCAGTTGAGTCGTGTTTCGTTGCGATAGAAAAACCGCCCCAGCATTGCGGCTCCGACGAAGGCCAGATACAGCAATATGGCCTGGGCAGGCAATATAAACCATATTCCCAATTGTTTGGAATAAACGGCGGCGATTACAAAGAGTCCGAAAGGAATGGAAAGTTCCAGTACCAGCAGGACATATTTGAATAACACCCGGATGATGGAAATCACAATCAAAAATGGATTTAAGCCGGCCAGGGAATCATACACAATCGTGGACAACAGCGTCATCGGCAGGAAAAACCATCCCACGGCAAGCACACCCCAGAACAATTCGTCGGTTCTTTTATAGTGACGGGAATAAAGAATCGCCGGCAACACGCAGAAACCAATGGCGACTGCGACTCGAAACATTTGTTTTATCATTTCCCATAAACCGCCTTCATCGTGCTGTAAAGCATCTGGAGCTTTGATTTGTCCCTCTGCGGACATCCGGACGCAAAAGCACGTGTACCAGCAGGCATACACTCTGATAATGAAAGAAATGACCGAAACGATCAAGGCCAGGACAATTCCAAAAATCGGAATCATATAGACAGAACCAAAAATTACAAGCCGGAGTAAAAACCTGCTCAAAACGAACATTCCAATCATTCCCAGACCGGTGCCATTAAGCGGAAATAATAACGGCCAGTACCAATGGGGTGATGAGACGATTTCCCGCGATGAGAATCTTTCTGATTTTCCGTCTGTATCCGCGGTGTCAGAGCTGTGTTGTGACCGCAGAGGCGAGGCCTCTCGAATTGCTTCAAGATTTGGGTCAAGGGGAGGTAAATCATTGGCTTGTTGCTGCGGCGATTCAAATTGCTGGAACGGCTGAAGTTCAACCTGTCCGGGTTTGGTTTTATCGGCGGGTTGGGGGACTATGGAAGGATGGCTGCATTTATTACATCGGATTCGTCGGCCGGCATACTCGTCGGGAACGCCAAGTTTTTGTTTGCAGTTTGGGCAATAAAACCTGATCATTTTCGGCTTTGAAATCCTGCGGCAAAAAGCCTCCTGTTTCCGCCGTAGTATAGCAAAGCAGGAAAGGGCAAGTCAAGGGGGAAACTTTTACGCAGGCGGTATCGCGGCGAAATAGATTATTGATAAATGATGATTGATTATTATCTGGAAGGAGTTTTGCGATGACTATTGCTTTGTATGGAACGGTCAATTCGAGAGAAAAAATCAAAGCCATTATTCGGCGGGTGCGGCGGTGCAGGCCGAGGTCAAAAGAACAATTGAGAAATTACGTTAAAGTGTTTTTGGAGATGGATGTGCCCACGTGCGCGGTGTGCGAGGGGCACGATGCGCCGATGGATTATCTGTGGCATTCGTACAGCGCGGATTTCGCGGGTCTGCCGGGGGCGGCGTCGCGGAATGAACCGGCGGACTGCATTGTGTGGGCGGGACGCGGCGGAGGCAAAACAAAATTAGCCGCGGCGGCGACACTCTTAAACAGCATCTTCAAACCCGGCTGCAAAACGCGCATTCTTGCAGGCTCGCTGGACCAGTCGTGTCGAATGTATGAATATCTGCGAGAATACCTCGAAAGAGGATTCGCAGAATATGTCAAAGGCAAAGTGCAGGAAGAAAAGTGCCGGTTTGTCAACGGCTCGGATGTGGAAGTGTTGTCCCATTCGGCCAGGAGCGTACGCGGCAGGCATATTCACAAACTGCGATGCGATGAGGTGGAACTGTTTCGGCCGGAAGTGTTCGCGACGGCACAGTTTATTACCAAAAGCAGCGGAGCGATTCGCGGAGCGCTGGAGGTGTTCAGCACGATGCATCAGCCATACGGAATTATGCAAAGGCTGATTGATGCAGCAGGACGCCTCGAAGTTTGCGGTGGGCTAAGAGCCTACCCTACTAAACTGGAAAGCTTGTGGCGGATGGGATATTCCCCCGCGAAGTTATTTCGGTGGTGCCTGTGGGAAGTGATAGAAAAATGCGGGCCGGAGCGGACTTGTTCGCAGTGTTCGCTGTGGGGTGATTGCGGCGGGCGTGCGAAACAAGCAGCGGGGTATCTGAAAATCGACGATGTGATTGACCAGATGAGGCGGAGCAGTCGGGCGGGATTTGAAACGGAGATGCTATGTCTGCGACCAAAATTAGATAATGTCGTATTCGCGGAATTTGAGCCGACGGTACATATTGCGGAAGTGGAATACGATGCGAATTTGCCGATGTATCGTGCGATGGATTTTGGCTACGCTAATCCGTTTGTGTGTCTGTGGATACAGGTCGATGCGGCGGGTGTGGTGCGTGTGATTAATGAATACGTAAAGGTGCGGGCGACGATTGCTGAAAACGCGGCGGAGGTATTGCGGCGAACGCCGGGGGGAGAGGCGGCGGTATGGGGGACGTTTTGCGACCCAGCAGGCGCGAGCCGAAATGACGTGACGGGAACCAGCGCGGTACGGGAACTGGCGGCGATGGGGATTCGATGTAAATATCGGTCGAGCGCGATATTAGAAGGAATTGAACTGATTCGGCGTGAGCTGAAGGCCGGGGATGGCAAAAACCGGCTGGTGATTAGTCCGAAATGTCAGCGGCTGATTGAGGCGATGCGGTGTTATCATTATCCGCAGAAGGGCGGAGAAGTGCCGGAAAAAGACGGCGTGTATGACCATCCGATTGATGCGTTAAGGTATTTTTTTGTGAATTACACAAATAATACAAAATCTTCATCCATTAAGTATTGATATTTATTTAATTTCTGAAAAATAGAAATTTATTGAAACAAAATGCCGATTATGGTATATATTATTTCTGGGAACAAGAAAAAGGAGTAAAGGATGAAAATTGGTCAAAGACTACTCAAAGCGAGAAACTCAATAGGATATACCCTTGAACAAGCATCTCAGAAAAGCGGTATAGGGCCGTCTTCTTTGAGTGAATTTGAAAACGACAAAAGAGAACCAAAATTTTCTCAATTATCGAAGCTGGCAGAGATTTATAAAAAAACGGTAGAGTATTTTTTGTCGGACACGATTCCCGCAGAGAGTGTATTGTTGTGGCGATGCAAACCTCAGCAGGAAAACTATAAAGAAATTGAGGAAGAATTTCGTCGGATATGTCGTCAGTACTACAATCTTGAAACAATTCTAAAAGAAGTTCGACGATCTGAATTGCCCGTTTGTAATGTTTCTAAGGCGGAATGGAACTATCGTCGAGCGGAAGAATTTGCCGATCAGGTACGCAAAAGTATGGATTTGGGGGAAATTCCGAGTGCTTCATTAAAGCAGATCTTGGAAGAGCGATGTTGTGTAAAAATTTTCCATTTATTTTTTTTAGGTAGTGCGATTTCGACAATAGATGCTGTTTTTGGGCCAGCGGTTCTATTGAATAAAGATAACAAGGCATGGCGAAGGAACTATGATCTCGCTCACGAATTGTTTCATTTGCTTACATGGAACAGTTTTCGTTTGACCGAAGATCAAGTTGAATCACCGGAAGAAGACAAATTAGCCGACACATTTGCCAGTTATTTGCTGTTGCCAACGGATTCGGTAAAGAGAAGAATTGAAGCATCTGCGAATCCAGATAAAACGATAGGGCTGAATGTACTTGATGAGATTGCTCGTGAATATGCTGTTTCTTTGGAGGCGTTGCTTTGGCGTTTCAGATCGCTGTATGGAACTCCAGTGGATGTCATCCAGTCTGAGATTGGGAAAATACCACAACTCAAACTTCATAGGCCGGAGCGGAAATCGGATGAGCCGGATATGTATCCGGAACGGTACTGTTCTTTGGCCATCCGGGCATTGAATGAGGGACGTCTGTCTCTTTTGCAATTTGCGAAATATATGGGCCTGACTTACAAAGAAGCACAAAACTACCTCAAGGACGAGCAGGAGGAGTTCAGGGATGAAAAGGTATCAATTTCTGTTGCTTGACGCAGGGCCCATCATAAAACTGTTCGAGTTGAATTTGTGGGACCAAGTTCTTGAGCGATGCAAAGTCACAATTACCCGTACTGTTGCACGCGAGGCGGAGTTTATTGGCAAAGAGGAGCAGAAGGAGTATCTTCCACCGTTAGAGACGTATGAGAAATCCGGCCGACTCACAATAATTGACCCAGACATTTCTGCTGTCGGGATTTTTCTGTCGCAGTTTGATGAGTCATACCAAACCATAATTCATGACGGAGAAAAAGATGCGTTGGCATTTCTTTTCCACAATTCAAAAGAGTACCAGATTTGCTCTTCCGATGGAGCAGTGTTTCGGGTTCTTGGGTTATTAAGATTACAGGAACGAGGGGTTTCGCTGGAAGAACTTTTGGCCGATTTGGGTATGTCCAGAAAACTGGAATGGAAATACACAGAGAAATTCCGGATGAAATACTCAAAAGAAGGCGGCGCGGATTTTATACAGGGAAGGGGTTTAATTACCAGATAAACGGACGTTGCGTGTGCGGCCCCGACAGGCCGGGACTTTCAGCAAACTGCACACCCTGCCGAACATTATCCTTGCGCTGGCGTTTTGGGTTTCTTTTCGTCCAAAACAAAGCGGGGCGGGGGACGTAGAATGGATAAGAATCTCCGACGGGGTTTTCTGGATTCCGGCTTTCGCCGGAATGACATTGAAAGATTACAAATTTTACCGGACGGTTCAAGAAAAGCGATGGTGAAAAGGTGCGATTATGTTAGCATTATTGGCATTATGGTTTACGAGCGGGCTTTTTATGCCGCCTTATAATCAAATGGCAAGCAAGGGAAATAAGTCGATGGAATCCATCAATAAAACAGCCATTGCTACGTTTGCCGGCGGATGCTTCTGGGGTACGGAATACGCCTTTGAGAACGTTCCGGGCGTGCTCAAAACGGAAGTTGGCTTTATGGGCGGCGGTGTGGAAAATCCTTCCTACAAACGCGTTTGTGCCGGTGATACCTATCACGCTGAGGTGATGCATCTTGAATTTGACCCTAATGTCGTATCTTATCGCAAGCTGGTCGAGTATTTTTTCAAAATTCACGACCCCACGACGCCCAACCGCCAGGGGCCTGATGTGGGGACACAGTACCGCTCAGCGATTTTCTTTTATGATGAATCGCAGCAGCAGATTGCCAAAGAAGTGATTGCGGAACTGAAAAAACGAAAAGTCTTCAAGAAACCCATCGTCACTCAGATTGTGCCTGCGCAGACATTCTGGAAGGCGGAGGATTATCACCAGAAATATTACGATAAAAATCCCGGGCAGGCGGCGTGCCATTACATTCCGAAGTTCGAATAAAACTCCACGTATTACAAAAATAACCCCGCCATAAATAGCGGGGCTAAATGTTTATTCGGCATATAGCTGGATTTCCAAAATGTGAGGGGTGTCCGGGCGAACAACTGCCCGGATGGAACGTCTCAGCGGCGCAAGCCAGAGGATACCCACCTTGTCTTCCATTACGAAACAGGTTTCTTTTGAGTCTATTTGTGAATCGGTCAAAAAGCGATTTACCCTTTTTGGCGTTTTGTGTCCAAACGGCACAAAACGGTCGTTTTTCCGTCTGGGGCGGGCGATGATGGGAGATTGAAGCTGCTTCCAGTCAAACCACTGTCTGAAACTATCCCGCTGTTTTCGAAATGCTTCGAGGTCTTTTTGTGTGATTTGGATAAGCCGAGTTTGAATGCGCCAATTGCCAAACTGAACCGTACCCGAGGCGGGGATTTCCACAGGAGGAATGGTCTCCGTATTGGGCGATGAGTCGGCGGTTTCAAATTTTACAGTATCGTTTTTCTTTCGTACCGTACATCCGCCCGGCAATTCGAGAATTGCGCGTTTTTTATTCAGCAGTTCAAAAAAACGCCGGTAGTGAGACAACGAAACGTCCCGCAGACCGCAGCCCAAAGAGCTTACCAGCAGGCGAAGGATTTCACCGGCGACAAAGGGGCCAGCCTGTTGAATCGCAGCAGCGGACAAGAGAAGACTGTGAGGCTGTTTTTCAATAGCGGATGTTTCCAGGATTTTGCCTGCGGTTTTTTCGACCTGCTGCTGCAAAGATAAAGCCGTTTGGGCAAGTGTGGAAAGTTTTTCGACCAGGTCATTTTCACTGCGCTGCTGCAAATATGGAAGCAGGCGGCAGCGAATCCAGTTGCGGCGAAAGTGCGTTTCGAGATTACTGGCATCCTGTCGCCAGGAAAGTTCGTTCTGTCGGCAGTACGATTCAATTTCATTTTTTCGGATATGCAGCAGCGGGCGAATCCATCGTAGGCCGTTGTGTTCCACCACCGGATGAATCCCTGCAAGGCCGGCAAAGGCTGTGCCGCGCAGCAGACGAAACAACATCGTCTCGGCCTGGTCGTCTTTGTGATGAGCAGTGGCGACGCACCCGCATCCGGCCTGCTGTGCGATGCGTTTAAGAGCCTCAAGGCGAAGATGACGGGCGGCGGTCTCGGTGGAAAGTCGGTTTTGTGCCGCGTACGTTTTGACGTCAATCCGCTCGGCAAAAAAATGGACGCTCAACTTGTCGCAAAGTTCGGCTGTGAACCGTTGGTCGTCGTCTGAAAGCTTGCCTCTAAGCTGGTGGTTGATGTGGCCGCAGAGGATATCCAGACCGAGCGTCTGCCGCAGATTGCACAGGATGTGCAGCATTGCGACCGAATCCGCCCCGCCGGAGACAGCGACAAGGATTTTGCCGCCCGGTTTAATAGATACGGTTCTCAGAAAATTCTGAACTGTTAAAACCATTGGGTCCATACTGATTTACTATATCAGACGGACAGGAGAAAAGCCAACCGGCAAAATAGTTTATAGTTCAGAACGAAAGAGTTGCAGGGAGGTCATTTGCCCCGTCTTTTTTATTTTTTGCAGAGGTTGGCGATGTTGATGTAGTCGCTGGCGGACAGTTCCTCCGGTCTGTGGTGCGGGTCCACGAAGGCCTCGGTGAAAATTTCCGTCCAGCGGTGAACGTGTGCCAGGTCGCCTTCGGCGAATTTAACACAAGCCTTGAGCATTTTGCGGCGATGGCTCATAAACAACGCGATGACCTGATGGAAGATTTCCATATCGTGAATCTGTGAAACTTTTTGGGGGTCGCGGGTGAAAGCAACCATAGCCGAATCCACCTGAGGCCGGGGCCAGAAGACCGTGGGGGGGAGTTTGCGGAAAATACGCGCCGAGCCGGTGGCGGCCATCAGGATACTGAGCGTTCCGTAATCGTCGCTGTTGGGTTGGGCGGTCATACGGTCGGCGACTTCTTTCTGAACGGTGACGACCATCGCGTCGGCGACGACGGGGCCGGTGATTAAATTGGCCATCACCGAGGAAGCTACATTGTAAGGCAGATTGGCCACCAGCAGGAGTCGGCCGCCCAGTTCCTCCTGGTTTTTTTGGAGGGACTGGAGTATTTCGGCGTGAATCGCATTTTTATTTTCCAGCACATCCATATTGAACAGGGTGACGTTGAAAAATTTTTCGAGTTGCATCCCGGCCGCTTTAGCAAGGGCGTGGTCGTATTCAACCGTGATGACCCATCCGGCCCGCTGAGCCAGGTCTTCGGTCATTGAGCCGGTGCCGGCGCCGACCTCGAAGACTACGTCCTGATTGTGAATATGGGCTTCGTCGAGCAGCAGCCGCATCAGGTTCAGGTCGATGAGAAAGTGCTGTCCGAGGCGGCGGTTGGGAGTTGCCCCGACGCCGGCCAGCAGCCGTTCAATGTCCTGTTTGGTCTGCACAGACAGAACCTTTCATTATGTTCAGTTTTTTTGTCCTGGCCATCTGAATTGCGACGCGGATAGCCTCTTTCATACTGTTTTCATTGGCGATGCCTTTGCCGGCGATGTCAAAAGCCGTGCCGTGCGCGGGCGACGTACGAATAATGGGGATGCCGAGGGTGACATTGACGGCCTTGTCAAAAGCCAACAGTTTTACCGGAATCAGTCCCTGGTCGTGATACATCGCCACCACGCCGTCGTAGGCGCCCTGCGCGGCCTTGACAAATAACGTATCGGCCGGGAACGGGCCGATGCAGTCAATGCCCGCTTCCTGCGCCAGCAAAATCGCCGGGCCAATGATACGCTGTTCCTCATCGCCGAATTGGCCGTTCTCGCCGGCGTGCGGATTGAGGCCGCAGACGGCGATTTTAGGTCTGGCGATGCCGAAAAATTCTTTCAGCGCATCATTGAGTAAATCGATTGGTTCAAATACGCAGCCGATGGTGAACTTATGACGCACTTCAAACAACGCCACGTGAATCGTCGCCAACGCTATTTTCAGAGGGCCCGCCACAAACATCATCACCTTACGCGGACTTCTGCATCGGTCGGCCAGCAATTCCGTATGACCCGGCCAGGGGGCGTCGGCCAGATGCCAGCTTTCCTTACTAATCGGTGCGGTGGCCATCGCGTCGAGAATGCCGGCTTTGGCGGCGTCGATGGCGTCGATGCAAAATTGCAGCGAGGCCTCGCCGCTGACGAGGGACGGCTGATGCACCCAGGCGGGAACGGCATACTCGTCATAGTCGGCCACCACGACCTGCCGCGGGAGGTCGCGTCCGATTTTTTCGTGCGGCCAGCGCAGCCAGTAGGGTTCGATCTCTACCAAATCGGCGGCGTATTCAAGTTGCTCGTCAAGACCAAAAATAATATATTTGGCCTGACGGCGCAGCAGCGGATCGGCCAGGGCCTTGACAATAATCTCCGGCCCGATGCCGCCCGGATCGCCCATTGTAATGCCGATGACAGGCTCAAAAGAGTTGTTCGCGTTCCCGTTCATTTGCCGTTCCTGTTTTATTTTGCCAGTCGCTTATCTTATCTCTATTGACGGCAAAGTACAACAGGAAAGCCGGGATAGCACGCCTTCCTTACGGCCCTTACTGTGGAGGCGGTTGGCAAATCAAAAGCCAGCGGTCATATCGCAACTCAACCCGCTGGACGGACCATTTCGATTCAGAAAGTATTTTTTCAAGTTCCGGCAGATGCTTTTGTCCCTGAACAAGGAACAGATGGGGAAAATTGTCTTTTATCATATCTTCTTTTCCCGACTCAATCTCCACGGTATCCAGAATCGTATAGGTTGGATAGGGATTGGTACGGCGCGTGACGTTCTCCACTTCCGTCGCGCCGTAGAATGTCAGGCCGTCCACTCGTTCATCCACGGCGATAATTTCATAATTTCCATTTGGAAGGTATGGTTTCAACTCTTTCCACAAAGCCCGGCAGTCGTTGGCCGAGGGAATCGCGCCTAAAACCAGACGGGATACCAAAAGCAATCCCGTCCACAGCAGCACAAAAGAAAAGCGTTTAATCGACGCGTGGGAAAATAATTCTTCCGTCCCGCCGGAGGTTATCGTTTCCGGCAGCAGTTTCGCTGTGGCCAGGGCCAGCGCCGGAAAAAGCGGCAGCGCATATAACCCCAGTTTAGAACTGGCCAGACACAGCACAATCAAGGGAATGAGAATCCAGCATGCCAGCAGCAGCCGGACAGGATCGTTGAGCAATTCTTTCCATATCCCGGCAAAGAAATATCTGCGCAATCCTTTATTGGGAGCATACCACAATATACTCCACGGCAGCGTTCCCAACAGCAGCACAGGCAGATAAATCAAACTTCCACCTAACCCCGGGTTGCGCTGATATTTATCAGATACCAGCCGTCCCCAGACCATATTGTCGAAAAAATACTCCGCTGCGCCGGGCAGTTTTAACGAGATATACACATACCAGCCTAATCCCAAGACGCCGAAAAGAGCAATTCCTGCAATCGCCCAAGGTGTACCGAAATACGAAAACACGTTTCTGCTCAGCAGGAGATAGACAAACATTGCGCCACAGGGGATAAGCGCGGCAGGGCCTTTGGTCGCAGACCCCAGACCAACGGCCAGACATAAAACCATTTTCCAGAGATTCGGATGTTTTGCGCCTGGCCGGAGGCTGCGCCAAAACGCCAGCATAGACAATGTGATGAACAGGGTCAACGGCGTATCGGGGGTGACGAAATCCGCCGCGAAAAAGGGAAGTATCATCGTCGCATAAATAATCGCCGCCCAGAAACCCTCGGTGAATCGGCCTGCCAATGACCGACCCAGCTCAAAAACCAGCAGTACGGTTATCGCAAAGCATAGTCCGGGGAAAACGCGAACCGCAAACTCACTTTGGCCGAACAGTTTCATCCCGGCCACAACCCCCCAGTACACCATCGGAGGCTTATCGAGAAAAATTTCTTCGTCCAGGCGAGGGATCAGGTATTGTCCCTGCTGATTCATCTGGACGGAGACGCCGACATAGTACCCTTCGTCGGGCTGCCAGATTCCGCGGACGCCCTGAAGACTGAATGCCAGAATAAAACTCAGTACCACAAGAAAAAGAAATGCGATTCGCCGCATTGGATTCATTCCCAATTAAAAGAAACGATGTTTTTAAAACCCCAATTCGCGTAACTTTTCTTCGGTCAGTTCCGCTTTCGACGGCAGGATTTTTTCGAGTTGTTTTCGCACAGCCTTGAGCAAAATGTCGGTTTCAATATTAACTGTGTCGCCGACTTTGGACTGCCCCCAGGTGGTACGAGTCAGCGTTTCCGGTATCAAAGCGACGGTGAATGTTTTTCCAACAATCGAGGCAACGGTCAGACTGATGCCATCGAGGGCGATGGAGCCTTTGACGATAATTTCATTGAGTAATTCTGCCGGCGGTTCAATAGTAAAGACGGCAAAATCGCCCTGTTTTTGGATGGATATGATTTTTCCGACGCCGTCGATATGTCCCTGGACGATATGGCCGCCGAATCGTGCGCCAGCAGCAATAGCCCGTTCGAGATTTACTTGCTGTCCGTTCCGAATACGGCTCAGCGTGGTCCGGTTCAGGGTTTCGGGGCTGACGTCAAAATGGGCCGAGGAGCCGACAAGCCTGGCTACGGTCAGGCAAACGCCGTTGACGGCAATACTGTCGCCGGTCTTGACGCCTTCGGCAATGGGGCCAAACTGCGCCATCAGCGTTATCCCGCCGGCCTTGGGGGATACGGCTGTCACTTTCCCCACCGTCTCAATGATTCCAGTGAACATAATTGTTTTCCTTGGAACTGTGGTGGGCATCCTAAGAGCCGAAATCGCGGTTGTCAAACAACTTTTATCCCCGTTTTTCTCTCGTATCCTGAACAGAAATTTTACTTTTCAAAGGGCCACTAAATATGGTATTATACAGCCGGTAAGAAATTTGGGAGGTTTCGTTATGGTTATGAAAAGTCGTATTTGCGTAGTAAGCGGGATTTTTGTTCTCAGTATGCTGACGGTGTATTGTTTTGGGGCGCCGGAGCCGAAGAATCCCCAGACGCCGGAGCCGAAGATTTCCGAAACGACCGGCAAAATTCAGCAAATGCTCGACCAGATATTGCCTCAGGTCAATCAGGAGAGAAAGCCGTCACAGAGCAACATGTCCGCCTGTCAAAAAACGTTGGATGAGTCGAAACGACACTTTCTTGGGATGGACGACAAACAAAAAGCCCAGTATTGTCTGCTGCAAAGCTGGGTCGCCTATTACTCCGATGACACTAACAACGCCCATCTAAACGCCGCCAAGGCCTGCAAACTCGACGCGACCAGCGGAGATGCTTGGATTACTCAAGTGGCAATGTCGCTGCTGGCCGACAAAAGGCCGATGCTTCCCAGACCGCCCAGGCCCGCTCGTGTGCAGCGGAACCGGCCGGGTCAGGCGGGGATGGAATCGCCGGAGACGGCACACGGTGTGCAAGACTCCGCCGCGCAGATTCAAAAAGGCAAACTGGATTTTGACTTGAATCTGTTTTTGCCTGAAGCCGTCGGCAAAAAAATCGAACCGCTTCAGTTAAATTGTCTGAATGGAACGACGCTGAGTTATCAGCCGGGCAACGAGGCTCTTTGCGTGCTGTTCTGGCGGGAATTCGAGAGCAAAACAAAAACAACTGCTGCGGGCGGCGACCCTAACAGAGCTGCAAGGGTAAGTCCCCAGCCGATGGCGGCAGGACCGATGATGGAAGGCGAGATGATGGGTGCGACGACTTCAGAAGCGACGCCTATAGCTGCATTCGGCAAATTATTTCAGGCAGGTTTTCTTTCCGGACGGATGAAATTTCTGGCGGTCAATCTGGATTCCGCAGCCAACAAACAAGCCGTCGTGGATGGGATGATCGAACGCCCGCAGCCCTGGGCGCAGGTTATGATGGCGGGTCAGGCGGAAGGTCTTTTCTCTGATTTTAGTTCGATACCCGCCGGCAGACCCATTTTGATGATGACCGATATGAGCGGCACCGTCCGCTATGCGGGGCCGGCCACGGGCATTATCGCTCCGATGTTGCTGAACAAAATCGCGTCGGCGGCGGATTTTGCTCCATCGGAGGCGACACAAGAGCAAATAGAACCGTCCTCAATTCCGACGGACGCTAATTCCGTACCGCACATCGAGCCGATGGACGGTAATTCTTTGCCACAGACCGGCCCTGTCGCGCAGCCGCCGCAGCCGATACAGCGGCCAACTCGGCAGCCGACCGTACCACAGCAAGGGCAGTATAAAGAACTGTCCGAAGAGGATAAAATCCAGGCTGAGAGAAAGCTCCAGGCCGCGAAGGATTTGTTTATGCCGCTGGGGAGAAAGATGGGAATGACCTATAAACGCGGCGTGGAAATATGTCGGGGAATTATGCGGGAGTACCCGGGCAGCGAATATGCGGAACAGGCGCGTCAGTTGCTGCGGCAGGTACCCGAAAATCAGCGCAGCCGGTATGGGATTACAGACCAGGAACTTGGATTATAGAGAAGTTCTTGGAACCACAGATTACACAGATTACGCAGATAAAAAAACAAAGGAAAGATAATGGTGGGTCAATGACCCACCCTACGGGACTGCAGAAAAGTAAAAAGGGAAAAAGTAAGGAATCGGAATGATGGTTTTCTTACTTGGATAATGTTTTCTACAAAGCAATTTGAGAAAAGACACAGCCGGGGGCGGCTGTGCTACATAAGAGAACACCACCTATTCACAGGAGCGACATGAAAGCCAAACAACCGATTTCCGAGCTGCCCACGCTGTTTATCACAGCAGGCTGTCTGCCCGAAGCATGGGAAAAAGCGGTGCTGGCCGTCTGGGACAGCGGCCTTGCAATCAAGACTCAGTACGATAAGCCCGACGACCCCCCCAGCAAAGACGCGACCGTGATGATTACGGTGGAAGACCCGTTTGCCGAGCCGCGGATTCACAAAAATTTTCCCGGCGGGCCGGAGGAATTGGAGGCCTATCGGCAGGAAGTAGTGGCGGGGATTCACGACCACTGGATAGACCCGGCGGCGGGCAAATGGACTTATACCTATCACGAGCGACTTTTCGCTTATACGCCGGTGGAAAATCTGCGGGACGCCGACACTCCAAAACCTTTTCGCAGGGTTGACCAGATTCAGTATATCGTTGACGCGCTGGCTGAGTGTGCCCATACGCGGCGGGCGCAGGCGATTACGTGGATGCCGACGGCCGACCCGCCGACGGCCGACCCGCCATGCCTGCAGCGCATCTGGTGCCGGCTGATTGAACAGCCCGACGGGTCGTTTTCGCTGAATATGAATACTCACTGGCGAAGCCGCGACCTGTACAAGGCGTGGTTTATGAACGTCTATGCGCTGACGGATTTGCAGCGGACGATGGCCGAAAGAATCGCGAGCAAGGTTGGTAAGCCAGTCCGAGTCGGCCGGTATGTCGATATCAGCGACTCGCTGCATATTTACGGTTCTTATTTCCGCGACGCGGCGGTGGAAGTGGAGAAGATGCGGACGACGCCGTTTGCCGAACGCGCGTGGGAAAGCACCCACCCGGCCTTTGAGATGATGACGGCCGAGGCGAGGGAGAAACTGGCCCGCGACCCGGACTGGTACGCGAGGGCCAGAGGATAGAAAATTGAGAATGAAGAATTTAGAATTAGGAAATAAATATTTTGCGTCATTTGCAAAAAGGGTTCGGGTCAGTGCGGCCTGTTTACTGGTGATGATTTTTTCCGTGTGGGCGGCGGATTATCCTCTGCCAAAGGGAGACACGAGGGATATCCATTTTTATAACCCTCCTGTGAGAAACCTGGTCCTTTTTCAGCCGTCGGGACAAACCATAGAAAAAATCATTTTGTGTATCGGCGACGGGATGGGGTTTAACCAGATTGCGATGGCGAGGCAGAAAGCCGTCGGGATGGACGGCAGACTTTGGATGGAAACGCTGCCGGTTGTCGGTTTTGTTCGCACATTTTCCGCCAGCAGCGACATAACGGATTCGGCGGCGGCGTCCACGGCAATGGCCTGCGGCGTCAAGACCCACAACGGCGTATTGGGCATCGGCACCGACGGCAAGGCGTATGCATCCGTTCTGGAGATGTTGTCAAAAAAAGGCTGGCGGACGGGTCTGGTGGTGACCTCGACAATCACTCACGCCACACCGGCGGGATTTGCCGCACACGTCTCTTCCCGTCACGACGAAGAACAAATCGCCAGGCAGATGTTTAACCATTGCGTGGATATTTTGTTTGGCGGCGGGCGAAAATTCTGGTTGCCCGTCGGCATCCAAAACGGTGCCCGTGGTGACAGAAAAAATCTGATTGTGATGGCACAGCGGGCTGGATACCACGTCGTACAGAACCGAGAAGAGATGATGGATTTGACTTATGGGCCGGCACTGGGACTGTTCGCCAATGAGACGATGACGACCTTTGAGCCGGAGCCGATGCTGTCCGAGATGGCGCAAAAGGCGATTGAGTTGCTGAGCGCCAAGAGCAAAGACTGGTTTGCGCCGGAACCGAAATTTTTTCTGATGATTGAAGGCAGTCAGATTGACAGCGCCGGACACGCCAAAGATACAGACAACAGTATCCGGCAGACGCTGCTGTTTGATATGGCCGTCAAAGAAGCTCTCGATTTTGCGCGGCAGGACCACCGGACGCTGCTGATTATCACCGCCGACCATGAAACCGGCGGACTTGTTCTTGAAAAAAGTCTTACTGATTCCAAAAAAATTTACCCGGACTGGAAAACCAAAGAGCATACCGGGGCGGATGTGCCTTTGTTTGCATTTGGGCCGGGGGCGCAGGATTTTGCCGGGGTGCAGGACAATACGGACATCGCAAAAAAAATCGCAAAATTGACGAATCTGTCGCCGTTCCCCGTCGCGGTGGATGTGCCGGCCAAGAACCACAAGAAAAAGGCCGACGCCATTACGGCCCCATAAACAGGATAAAAATCATGTAAATCCTGTCAATCCCGTCAAAAAAATAACAGGAGAATTTTATGATTCGCAAGGCTTTCTTAATGCAGGTCAATCCGGATAAGCACGCGGAATATGAAAAACGGCATAGTCCCATCTGGCCGGAACTACACAAAGCCCTCAAAGCCTACGGCGTGCATAATTATTCCATCTTTTTAGATAAGCAGACCAGCCAGTTATTCGGGTATGTGGAGATTGAGGATGAGGCGAGATGGAATGCGATTGCCGCTACGCCCGAATGCAAAAAATGGTGGGCGTATATGAAGGATATTATGCCCTCCAACCCCGACAACAGCCCCAAGGCCAAAGAATTAAAAGAAGTGTTTCATATCGATTAAGGGTTTCGTGGTTTTGAATATACAATTTAACCGGAGTGAGGAGGCTTGGTAATGCACCGTTTTCTGAAAATATTTTCCAGTCTGTTTTGTGTGGGAAAAGTATAAAGAATTAAAACGACAAAAATAATAGAAGGAAGCAGGTTAAGCCAGTAAAAAGGATGTTCTTGGAGATATCCTTTCTTTAAACAATTAAAAAATATAATTATTCCAAATACAGCAACACCCTCATATATTGCGCAACGAATCAGACTTGCAACAGAAGCATGGTTTAAATACTTTTCTTCAGGAGTCTGGTTGGATCGAATCGGGCCATCAATTTTGATCAGGTTTTTTGGGTTTGTCAAATAAAGGAAGAAAAAATGAGTTGCGATATAAAATGTGATTGCCATGCCGATATGGACCAAGCTAAAGATCATCATGTACTCGTTTGAACTGTTTTTGAACTCTGCCGAGTATTCCCAAAAGTATAAAATCCATGGGGCAATGACTCCACAAACAATGATGATAATATAGCTCCGGCGAAATTGTTTTAATTTTTTAACGATCGCTTTTTGAAATTCCAAGAAATTTAGTACCTGCGGCAATTCCATGTCCATACTCCTACATTAGCCTCTTCACTTTGGAGTAGAATATCGGAGAATGTTTTTGACGTCAATTAGAAATTGCCCTAATGATTTATACTTCAGGTTGGTAATACTAATACTGCGATGTTGTTTCGCCGCCACGCCAATAAACCTTCACCATTTCCCGCAGGAATAGTCTGCGGATGGCGTCAAAGCCGCGTCGGTTGGGGTCTTCGAGATTGGTGTAATACCAGTAATGCGGATCGTCCCTGCGGTAAGTACTCCTCCACCATTCATCACAGTGGATGCCGTGGCCGAGGAATTCTGAATGAATATCCACCAAATGCACGTTGGGATACTTTTCGCACAATTCGGTAATTTTCTGATTGGCCAAAGCTATTACTTTCATTGAATCCGGCCAGCGAGGAAGGCCAACCGTATAAGGATCACCGACACCATCGGTCGGGTCGTAGATGTTGGCAAGGAAGATTTCGCAGCCGCCGGGGAATTTTTTTGTCAGGCCGGTCAACAATGCATCCAACCGTTGTTTCATATTTTCGCACCAGATTTGGGCCTGAGCATATTTGCAGCCGTACATCGCGCCATCTTTGGGCGGTGTGCGGCCGTAGTCGTGGATGAGGTCGTTTCCGCCGCTGGTGATGACGATAATGCCCCGTACCTCCGTGCCGTACTGCGGTACTTTGACAAGCTGACGTTCAATATGGTCTTGCGTGGTGGTATAATCTTGAGCGTAGTTGTGATATGTCAGATTTGGAAAAACATGCGATAAGTCTCTGCCCATCATATCAGAGTATATTTCGTTGTCGTTATAAATCAGTAATTCAAAATAAGTATCTTTTTTGCTGGCCCCAAGTCCGCGTGTGATGCTGTCGCCGATGCCGATGAGAACCGTCTTTTGCTCCGACCATATTTTATTAAACGGCTCCGCGGCAATGGCAGGCCCCGCAGGACCGTCGCCCATTGGTCGAATCCGCATGGCGTTATACAGGCGATAACCCACATAACCAAACGATAGAGCGATGACCAAGAAGATAAGTAATACTATCCGCCAGCGAAATGAATACCATTTTAATTGCTTACTCATAAGATACTCCTTTCTATTTACTTGTATTATTAGAAACTATTTCTCTGAACCGTTCTAAAGTTTTCCAGTAATCGGTTCCTGCCACCCAGAGGAGGTCGTTGTGGCCGGCGTTTTCGACCCAGAAATTCATTTTCGGTTCGTTGGCGGCTTCGTAAAGCACAGGGCCATGCCAAAAACCAACCACTTCATCCTCCCGGCCCTGAATAATCAGGACGGGACATCTGACATTTTTAATCCGGGACAGATTATCGTATGGATCAAAGGGCAGAATATTGTATTTAGTGATCACGCGAAAAGCAGACGCAAACGGACTTTCAAGAATCAATCCTGCGGCGGGTTTTTGAGTTGCCAGCCAGACGGATGGGCCGGAGCCGACCGACCGGCCAAGAATAATGATTCGCTGCGGCGGAATTTGCAGCATTTCGACCAGATAGTTATATGCAGTCTCAATGTCCTGATAGGTATTTTTCTCGCCGGGTCTGCCGTCGCTGAGGCCATAGCCGCGATAATCGTATGCGAAGACGCCAAAACCGTGCTGGTTAGCCAGTTCGAAAAAGTCCTCATTTTGCCCGATGTCTTCGGCGTTGCCGTGGCTGAAGAGCAGAACGAAGCTATCGGGTACTGCCGGGCGATACATCGCGGCAATTTTTTCTTTGGGCGTGACTGGAATAGTCAATATGTCGCTGCGTTGTGTATAACTCGAACGTGGCGGATGAAATATCATCCGGTCGGCGCAGCAACAGACGAAAACCACCAGAATCGCCGGTCCTGCGATTATCCAGAAAAGGATTCGTTTGACAATCTTTTTTGTCGCTTCGGCCATAACTGGTTCACTTTTTATATGTGTTCGATAACAGTCATTTATGTATCACGCCGCCGCCTTCATTTTAGAAATGCTCCGAGCAGCAGAGAAATAATCAGCAGGACACCAAAGGCCAGATGAAGATGTGCCGTCTGAATGTCCAGTGTGGCGATTTGTTCGGGCTTATCCGGCTTACTGCCAAGGGCCTGTTGAACGCATTTATACGCCAGCGGAATAGACAACAGAGTCATCAGCGACCAGATCGGCAGAATGCGCAAGCCTGCCAGTGTTGTCGTAATCCCATACGCCGAGGCATCCAGCACGGCATATTCCAGTTTTGCCCAGCGGTGTCCGACCAGTCCGGCAAAGGTCGTTATTCCTGCTTGACGGTCGTGCAGAATATCGCGCAGATTGTTGCCGCTTAAAATCGCCGTGACAAGACAGCCAATCGGCAGCGAAATCCAGAATACGTTGTTATTATATGTTCCTGTCAGGACAAAGTGCGAGCCGATGACCATTAACGGCCCCATCAAGATAAAGACCATCACATCGCCCAGACCGATGTATTTATAGCCGACTGGCGTTGCGGTATAGAAATAGCCGCCCAGCATTCCGACCAAGCCGATAGCGAGAATCGGCCAGCCGCGAAGCGCGATAAAGACAAGGCCGATAGCGGCGGTGACGGCGAACATTACCAACCCACCGATCAAAAACTGTCGGGGCGAAAGAAGGCCTTCGAGGAGCACCCGGCTGGAGCCGAAGGAAATATCGCCTTTGATATAGTCAAAATACTCGCTGACCAGATTAGTCGCGGCGTGAATGGACAGCGCGGCCAGCCAAATCAACGGCAGCAGCCACCAGTTGGCCGGCGTCTTTTCGTAGAACACCCAAGCCGCGCCGACCAGCACCGGCACGGTCGAGGCGGTAAAGGAAAACGGACGTACCGCCCGAAACCAGATTTTTGCCTGTTGAAGGATCATTCCGCGTATTTGAATCATTGTCCTCTTTTGTCGTTTCAAAATTCTGAAACCTGATTGTAGTGCCAAAACGATTTGTCGTAAAGAAAGAAGGAAAACATGGCAGAAAAAAGAGCGGACAGTGTGTCCTTCTGAAACCTGTTTTTTCCTCGTCAGGTGTAGAAAAATGTGCGGCGGCAAACGATTCTGTGTCTGGGGCCATGAAACCATAACTAAATGTGGAACAGGGAGTTGTGAAAAATTTATCGGAGATACAATACGGTAAATTCCTGCCGTTGAAAGAGTGTTCTTGATTTTTTCCATTTTTGGTGGTATAATGACAACTACATTCTTGGTAATGGGGGATGTGGGTCAGGAGTTGTCCTATGAGGGTGAATTTAATTTTGTCGGCTTTTGCGATTTTCTCATTTCCTCTGTCCGCCGTTCTGGTTTCAGTTGACCCGGACAGTTTTTCCGCAGGTACCGATATTTCCACCGCCTTTTCTTATGTGACCCTGTCTTCCGGAGGCGGGGCTTCAGGGCTGGACGGAAAAGTTTATGCTGCCGGCAGTTCACAGGCCAGTACGGGTGATAATGTCTTTGCCAACAGTCGAATTTCGCCGACGCTCTGGCTTAACAAGGATGTTGACGGCTATTTCCTTCGCATCGATTTTGTAACTCCCACCCATTACGTCTCCATTGACCTCATCAGTGATAATGGTTTTGATTATCCTTCCGTATGGTTCTATACTACCGCGGGGAATCTTATAAAGAGAAATTACCTGTCTCCTCTTGGCGTCAGTCAAGTCTATCATGCTGTCATTGAGCGAGAAACAGCGGATATCGCTTATATCAGGGCCGGGGGGCTGGACATGACCGGCAGTACCGTCCTTCTGGATAATTTGAAATTTGAGGTTCCCGAACCGGCGACCTGCCTGATTTTGCTGTCGAGTTTACTGATATTGAAAAACAGAAAAAAGCAAGCTCTTTCCTCTGTAAAAATAGGAATTTCACGTCGAATTTGCTGATATCTGTGCTTATATCCTGTGTTTTTGCTCACAAATTTGCCGCTTGACATATTTTGGGATGGTGGTATTGTTTTGGACTGTCGGGGACGGTTTTATGCCCGATTTTTGGGGTAAATGGCCCTGATTTGCCGATGAAGTTGTTTTACAGGATAACAAACTACATAAACCCGGCTTAAAAACGGATTTTATGGACAGGAAAGGAGTTATGGCCATGGCCAGGAATTTGACGATAGCAGCGGCGGCAGCGATTGTGATAGGGGTTTTTACCGGATGCTACAACCCCAAAATAGACGATGCCCATCTGTTGCTCACTCCGCAGGAACAGCAAACGGTAGAAAAGGGTGTTCTAACCCCGAATGCCGGCGAAGTAGATGTGGTTGAGCAGGTTGCCGCGACCCGCAGCGCCTATCAGACAGCGTTGGAAGAGTTAATCGCTTACTACAAGAGCACCGGCAACGAGACCAAGCGCCGCTGGGCCAACAATGAGCTGACTACTTTGCGACAAATGGCTCAGTACCGCTATCTGATGCCGGGCGAGTGGGTTACGCAGGAAATGAAGGCGACGGAAAGAATTGAGGGCGCCGAAGAGTTGTATCAAAAGGCCAAAAAATTGTATTACGACGCCGGGGGAAATTTCATTATCTTTGATGAAGCCAAACTGCGTCAGTCGCTGCAGTTGTTCAATCAACTGGTGACCGAGTATCCCAACAGCACGCGAATTGACGAGGCGGCCTATCGCGCCGGTCAGATTTATGAACACTTCAAGGATTATGAACTGGCGGCGGTGATGTATCAGCGATGTTTCCAGTGGAACGATAAAACTAATTTCCCCGCACGGTACCGCGCCGCGTGTGTGCTGGATCAGAAACTGAAAATGCGCAAAGAGGCTCTGGCGATTTATAAACTGGCCGTTCAGAAGGAATCCCGCTATGAGGACTATACGGAAAAAGCCAAAGCGCGGATTATTGAACTGTCCAGGCCGGATGCGCAACTGGAGAAAGAAGCCCAAACAATCTTGCAGAAATAAGCCGCTTTGCAGAATAAAAGGACAAGATGAATCGGGCCTGGGATTTATCTCCTGGCCCGATTCATTTTAAGGGCGAACCGTTTGCAAAAAATCCTTGCATTTTCCTGTTTTGAAAGAGTTCACGGTGTTTTTGGAGATGTTTATTCCGGCGGGTACGGATTATGACGGATCGGACAATCGTGTGCAAATCCGCTCCAGCAGTTTTTCGTAACAGGCCAGGACGGCGATTTTGGCCGTCCAGAGACGCAGATACCAGAAGTTGCCTATGGCGGATTTGGCTTTTTCAATCACCTCAAAGGCCCGCTCGAAATTCTTCTGCTTACAATGAATCATCGCCGCGCAGGTATAAGCAGCGGCGATCTTGACATCCAGCCCGATCGAATGCTCTAAAAACTGAAGGCATCCTTCTACATCACGCTTGTTCATCAACACTGCGGCCATTCCGAAATAGGCCTGTCCCTGATTTGGATTGGTATCCAGAACCCGCAAGAAGCAATTGACCGCCTCGTCATATTCACCGACGCTTAACAGCATTCGACCCATTAACAGCAGGACCTGTTCGTCCTCGCAGGAAAGTCGAAGCTCAGATTTGAGCAGGTCGGCGACCTCATTCTTTCGATTTTGCCACATCAAAATCTGGGCCAGACGGAATCGCGGACCGGCCAGCCGTTCGTCGGTATGAATGGCTTTTCGATACCATTGCAAAGCGGCATCGAAGTTGCCCCGGGTGCGATTGATTTCACCCAGATAAAACATCACCGGGGCAAAATCCGGCTGTAATTCCAGTATCCAGTTTAGTTTCTCCGCGGCCTTTTGGAGTTGTCCGCTTTCCAGCAGAAAGAGGCTGTAATCCAGCAAAATCTCTGCGTTGCCGGGGTTTTTGCGAAGTTCTTCGAGAAAATGTTCTTTAGTTTTGTCGTATTGTTTGTTGGCCCAGCAGGCCTGTGCGATCCGGTAATGAATCTGCGGATGGGTCGGCTCCAACTCGGCGGTTTTTTCCCAGCACCAAATAGCGCGGGCGTATTGGCCGCGGGTGAACAGCGAATTGCCGATGTTGTAAAAGCATATTGGGCAATCGGGATTTAATTCCTGAGCCAGATAAAACATCTGCTCAGCCTTTTCATGCTGCTCCATCTCGGTATAGGTGATGATCCGGTTGCAGTAAGCTGGTTCGAAAGCGGGGTCGATTTTCTCAATGCGTTCAAATATCGATAAGGCCAAATCATACTGTGCCGTGCGGGTGTAATCGACGGCCAGACAGTTGAGAATCTCCACGTCATCGGGCGACAGTTCCAGCGCATGCTGAAAACAGGCAATAGCCTCTTCGTAGCGTTCAAGGCCGTCGAGGGTCAGTCCCATATTGAAATGCCAGGCGCCGCAGCCGGGATTGAGGGTAATCGCCTCGTGGAGTTTGTCGAGGGCCTGCTGCATCAGGCCGGTTTCATAAAGTTCATACGCTTCACCGACCCGCTGCTCGGCCTGATCCCAACTGCTGAGGTCTTCGTCTTCTTCAAAATACGAGGAATCCGCCATACTGAATCCGTTATCCTGCTTGTTTTTGGCTGTTTTTTCCCCCTGTCGGTGATATCGGTTTGGAAGGGGGCGGGCTTTGTCTGGATTGTCCGGCCAATCATAAAGACTGGATTTTGGAAACTTTTTGCTGGAAGAGGCCGGTTTAACCCTTTATAATTTCGGAGCTTAGAGGATTGAGAAAAAAAGACTCCCGGCGGGCGCCAAGTTTGTTTTTGAAAAATCGCCTCGCTGGTCCGATAATGCAAGAACAAGTAAAATCTTTTTGGAAACGAGGAAAACGATTACGGAGCCGACTTATGGTAAAAGAAATTAAAGGACAGCTCATCGCAGGCAAGCACAATTTTGGGATTGTCGTCAGCCGTTTTAACGAATTCATCACGAGCAAACTGCTGGCCGGGGCCATCGACTGTTTTCAACGGCACGGAGCATCCGACGAACAGATGACGGTGGCGTGGGTACCGGGGACGATTGAGATTACACCGGCGGCCAAAAAAATGGCACAGAGCGGAAAGTATTCGGCGATTCTGTGTCTCGGCGCGGTGATTCGCGGCCAGACCAGCCATTACGATTATGTCTGTCAGCAGATTTCCCGCGGCGTTGGAGCGATTAATTACGATACGGGTGTGCCGACGATATTCGGTGTGTTGACCTGCGAGACGATTGAGCAGGCCATCGAGCGGGCCGGCACCAAACAGGGTAACGCCGGCGCCAACGCGGCCCTGGCGGCCATCGAGATGGCAGACGTAATGGCCAAACTGTAATCGCAGCTCAATCTTTGTCCATCGGAGGACGTGTTATGCAAATCGGGCGTCTGTTGATACTCGGGATCGTCGGCCTGTTGTTATTTTCGTCGGGTTGTTCGTCCGAGGTGCAGAAAAAACAGGTGTATCTGTTTTCATATTTTACAGATAACGGTCAGAACGGTCTGCACCTGGCGTACAGTTTTAACGGTTTGGAATGGAAAGCTCTCAATCGAGGTCAATCTTTCCTTAAGCCGGAAGCGGGGCGCGATAAACTGATGCGGGACCCCTGCGTTCTGTGCGACCCGAACGGACTGTTCCGTATGGTCTGGACGGTGAGCTGGAAAGAAAAAGGTATCGGCTATGCCAGCAGCAAAGACCTGGTCGAATGGTCCGAACAGAAATATATCCCGGTGATGGAACACGAACCGACGGCGAAGAACTGCTGGGCGCCGGAAGTGATTTACGACGAAGCCAAAAAGCAATATATGATTTTCTGGGCGACGACGATTCCGGGGCGATTCCCGAAAACTGAAAACAGCGGCGACAATAATCACCGGATTTATTACGTGACGACAAAGGATTTTGAGGCATTCAGCCAGGCCCAGGTTCTTCTTGACCCCGGCTTTAACTCTATCGACGCCACGATTGTTCAGGCAAAGGGGCGTTATGTGATGTTCATCAAGAACGAGAGCAAGAATCCGCCCCAGAAAAATATCCGCGTCTGTTTTGCCGACCGCCCGGAAGGGCCGTGGGGGCCGGCATCCAAACCCGTCACGGGCAAATACTGGGCCGAAGGGCCGACGGCGGTGCAAATCGGCGATTGGTGGTATGTCTATTTTGACAAATATAGGGAGCGTAAGTACGGCGTCGTTCGTTCCAACGATTTGACTGCGTGGGAAGATGTGTCCGGTCAGCTTCATTACCCCAAAGGACTGAAGCACGGAACCGTCTTTGTCGTGGAGCCGGCGGTGCTGAACCATCTGCTGTCCCGTGAAAAACCAAATCAGCCATGACAGACGTTTCAGTAGATCGACGAACCAAGGCCAGAGAGCTGGCGATGCAGGCCCTGTGTCAGTTGGACGTTCAGGGACAGGATGTTCTGCCGTGGCTGGGGCGGTTTTTTCGCGAACAGTGCGATGATGCGGCAACGATTCAATTGGCCGAGCAGTGGACGCAGGGGACTTGGGGAGAAGTTGGCCGCTGCGATGAACAAATCGAGCAGGCGGCGGCCCAGTGGAAATTGTCGCGGATGTCGCAGGTGGATCGCAATATCCTGCGGCTGGCGGTCTATCAGATTGGTTTCTGTCCGGATATTCCGGGCAAAGTGATTATCAACGAAGCCATCGAGTTGGCCCGCAAGTACAGTACGGAACAGTCGCCGCGGTTTGTCAACGGTGTTTTGGATGCCGTGCTCAAACATTTTCGACCTTCTCAGATAGCGTCTTCGACGGCGATTCAAAGCGGCAGAAAACGCAGAGGGCTTTCCTCGTGAGGACTATTTCCATTCTCAATCAGAAAGGCGGCGTGGGGAAAACCACCACCGTGGTCAATGTCGCCGCGGCGCTGGCCGGCCAGGGACTCAAAGTTTTGGCGATTGACCTTGACCCACAGGCCCACTTGACCATTCACCTGGGCGTTGACGCCGAACAAAAGAGTGGCGGAGTATATCAGGTTCTGACCGGTTCAGTCAGTCTGGAACAGTCGATTCTTCAGGTTCGTCCCAATCTGTGGCTTTTGGGTTCGGGGATTGATCTGGTCGGCGCCGAAGCAGAGCTTATCGGCGAGGTCGGACGCGAGATTATTCTGCGCCGGGCTCTGGCGGAAATGAAAGAACCGTTTGATTATGTGATCATTGACTGTCCGCCTTCGCTGGGCCTGTTGACGCTCAACGCGCTGTCCGCGTCGCAGGAGGTGATTGTCCCCGTGCAACCGCATTTTCTGGCCTTGCAGGGGTTCAGTCGGCTTTTGCAGGTCATTTCGCTGGTGCAGGGCCGCATCAACCCGGCGCTGCGCGTCTCGGCGATTCTGATGTGTATATTTGACGCCCGCACCAGCCTGTCGGCGGAAGTGCGGCAGGATATCGAAAAGTTTCTGACCGGGTCGCGCAATCAAAACAGCCCGTGGGCGGGCGCGCAGATTATTCCCGTTCACGTCCGCCGGAATATCAAGCTGGCCGAGGCCCCCAGTTATGGCAAGACGATTTTTGAATATGAACCCGCCTGCCATGGCGCATCGGATTATCTGGCTGTGGCGGAATTCATTCATACGGGCAAAATCGACGGCGCGTTCGAACTGAAGAAAGCACAGGGGCCTGTCGCTGAGTCTGCTGTCGAACCTGTTGCTGAGGCCGAGGCGGAACCCACGACCGAGCCGGCGGTGCAGGATACAACGGAATCCATTTCATCTTAAAGCGGGGAAATAAAAAAGGCTGCTTCGTGGATGATGAAGCAACCTTTGTTCGGAAAAGCCCGCAGCAAGCGGACTTCACTATTCATTTTTAATCAAATTATGCGTTGTTCGTTTTTTTGTCAACAGAAAAATTGCCAATAATTTAGTTTTTCATTTTTTTTGTGCCACGGCTAAAGGACAAAGTACTTCTGTCTTTGAATAATAGATCAAACGTCCGATGTTTTTGTCATTCCGGGCTTGCCCCGGAATCCAGCAGTCTCAACTGGATTCCCGCCTGCGCGGGAATGACAAACTGGATTCCGGCTTTTGCCGGAATGACATCGCGGGTGGTTATTTGGTTATTGTAGCAAAGCGATTCCGTCTGCATTGCTGTGCGGGTTCACCATTGACAAAATTCGCGGAATACGATAGTTTTTGCTTTCGATAAGAAACAAACCATAGGGAAGGGGTTAAAATGTTGACGATACTTATTGTTATCGTTGCGGTTTTAGGAGTCCCGCTGCTGATTTTGGCGGTGATGTATAACCTGCTGATTTCCCGGCGCAACCAGGTACACAATATCTTCGGGACGATGGACGCGATGCTGGAAAAGCGATGGGACCTCGTGCCGAACCTTGTCGCTACTGTCCAGGGCTATGCTCAGCATGAAAAATCACTCTTTGAGAATGTGACGCAGGCCCGGTCGCGGGCAATGGCCGGTCAAATGAGCCATAATGAGATGGTTCAGTACGACAATGCGGTGTCCCAATTGATGGGGGTGTTTCGTGCGACGGTGGAGAATTATCCCCAGTTGAAGGCCAGCGAGAACTTTCTGCATTTGCAGCGGACGCTCAATGAATTGGAAGAGCAGATTTCCGCCGCCCGTCGCGCCTATAACGCGGCGGTGACCGACTACAACAACGCCGTGGAGATGTTCCCGACGAATATCATCGCCTCGATGTTTAATTTTGAACGAAAGACTCTGCTGGAATTTTCCGAACAAGACCGGCAGAATCCGGACGTTGGGAAAATCATACGATGAAAACCCTTGACCAACTCCGGCAGTTTTACGACACCGACCTCAGGCGGGACCTTGCGGATTTTGAGCGGCAGCGGCAGAAGATAGTTAGTCATTCGATGATTGTATTCGGTGTTCTGGCCGGGGCGGGTGGTTTGGCGGCGCTGCTCCTGATACGACAAGGGATGCCGCCAGTGTTTCTGTTATTTATCCTGATTGGGTGCGTAATCATTGGGGGCGTGTATTATTACATCGCCGGGCTGGATTATCGAAGCGGCTTTAAGGAAGTCATCCTGCGTAAGCTGTTTGCGTTCGTCGAGCCGGGACTGGACTATCTGCCCGGACAGGGTATTGCTCAGCCGATGTTTAAGGCTGCGGGGTTGTTTTTGCACCATATCGACCGCTACAAATGCGAAGATATGATTGGGGGCAAGGTCGGTAAAACGGAAATTGCATTTTCCGAAGTCCATGCCGAGTACAAGACCACCACCCATACCGGCAAGAGCCGGCATACCGAGTGGCATACGATATTTAAGGGGCTTTTCTTTATTGCCGACTTCAACAAGGATTTTCACGGGCGGACGGTGGTGTTGCCGGACACGGCGGAAAAATTATTCGGTCTGTTCGGGCAGACGCTGCAATCGTGGAATTCGTCTTATGGGCAGCTTGTCCGGCTGGAGGATGTGGAATTTGAGAAGGAGTTTGTGGTCTATGGGACCGACCAGATTGAGGCGCGGTATATTTTGTCGCCGGCGATGATGGAACAGATACTCCTGTTTCGTCGCGAAGTGGGGAAGAAGATTTATCTTTCATTCCTGGGTTCCAAGGTTTTCGTGGCAATTCCGGTGCAGGAAAATATGTTTGAGCCGAAGATGTTTTCCTCGGTTTTGGATTTTGATGTGATTGCGGAATACTACGCCCAGTTGCAGCTTGGCGTCGGCATCGTGGACGAGCTGAATCTGAATACGTGAATCTGGACGAAGGAATAAAGCGGATCTCTAAGAAAGCGGGATTTTGACGCCTTCGTTTTGTGCGAGAGAAATAATCGGCGTTCCCCCGTCCGTCAACCATTGATTTTGTCCGCAGGGGATGGGTTCAATCCGGCTGTCCGTGCGTGCGGCGATGTGCCATAATTTATGAACCCATTGCCGGTCTTTCATATTGTCAAACAGCGAAGAAACAACTATCAAATCAATATCGCTATCCTTGGTAGCTCCCCCAACGGCATACGAACCAAACAGGACTCCAAAATCCACAGGAATGCCCGCATCTGAAAGCCTGCGCAGATATCGCTGAATACTGGTTATAATTGCAGCGTCAGCCATTGGAAAACCTCTTTTATTCGGTCCATATACTCATTTGCGGTTGAAGGTGAAATTGGAGGCGAAGATGTGGGGTATCTGCCTTCCAGATTAAACTCGTTCATTTCCGCCAGCAAATCCCGCCGGGAATCTTCTAATTTTAGATCGGCACACTCAGCCAGCCTGACAAGATTATGAATTTTTGGAGCGATTTGCCGAGTTGTCTTGCAGATATGGGCCTTCAACATTTTTTCAATGGCCAGGTGGGCAAAAAACAACCCATGTCGTGCTTTACCGCTGCGGACTAACTGCTCGGCAACGTCGAGGTCTTCGACAGCCCCATTTTTCCAGTAAGCAGTATGTTCGCTGATATTGACCATGCCTCTTATTATATGGATTGGCATAAAACTTGTAAAGTCCTTATCTTCAAAGAATAACGGCAAATAAGCGGCGCAGCCGTTCCTTGGGAGTTGTGAAAACCGGCGGGGATGATATAATCCGCGTTTATGGCAATTCCACAGGACAATTTGACGCCGGCGATGCGGCAGTTTATGGAATTCAAGAAGAAGTACCCCGACGCGATACTGTTTTTTCGAATGGGGGATTTCTATGAGACATTTTATGAGGACGCCGAGGTTTGTTCGCGGGTACTGGGATTGGTTTTGACAAGCCGAAACAAAGGCAGCGAAAATCCGGTTCCGTTGGCTGGGTTGCCGTATCACGCCGTCGATGGCTATCTTAAGAAAATGCTTCTGGCGGGGTATAAGGTTGCCGTTTGCGAGCAGATTGAAGATCCCAAGCTGGCCAAAGGCTGCGTCAAGCGGGACGTGATACGCATTGTTACGCCCGGCACGCTGACCGACGATATGCTGCTCAATGAACGGGAGGACAATTTCCTGGCGGCGGTATATCTGGGACGCAAAGGCGCCGCGATAAGCTGGGTTGATATTTCCACCGGCCATTTTTTCATTCAGTCCGTCAAAGAGCAAAATGTCGTCGATGAACTGCTTCGACTGGCTCCGCGGGAAGTATTGCTGGCCGAGCGGCGGGCGGAACTATTCGCCGTTGAACAAAAGAAACTGGCCGAGCAGATTCGCCAGTTATCCGGTGCGACGATTACCGAGCGGCCGGGATGGTATTTCGAGCTGTACGGCGCCAAACAAAAACTGCTCAAACATTTCAGTGTTTCGACACTCGAAGGATTCGGACTGGACGATTCATTTGAAGGTGTTGCCGCGGCAGGGGCGATTCTGGAATACCTCAATGAAACACAGAAAACAGCCCTGAAACATATCACGTCCATTAAAAAAATCAGACACAGTGAAAACCTGCAAATTGACCAGACGACGCTGCGTTCACTGGAAGTGCTGCGGACGATGCGCAGCGAAGGAACCAAAGGGAGTCTTCTGGAATGCGTCGATAAAACGCTGACCGGGATGGGGTCGCGGCTGATGCGATACTGGATTTGTATGCCGCTGTGCGACGTGCAAAAGATTCAGCGACGACAGGATGCTGTGCAGGAATTTGTCGAGAACGACAGTCTTTGTGCGGATATACGGGGACGGCTTAAGGGCATTTTTGACTTGGAGCGGATTGTCGCCCGCGTAACGACTAATCGTGCAACGCCGCGTGATTTGGTCGCATTGGCGGCGACGCTGCGAACCGTGCCGTCGCTGCGGGGAAAACTTCTAAACTGTCATTCGGAGTTGCTGACAACACTGGCCGGTGGATGTGATAGCATTGATGAGCTGGCGGATTTATTAGAGCGGGCGATTGAGCCAGACCCGCCGCCGCATCTGCGGGACGGCGGTGTTATCCGCGACGGTTTTAATCCACAATTAGACAAATACCGCTCGATTTCGCGCGACGGCCAAAGCTGGCTGGCGCAATATCAGCAGCAGGAAATACAACGTACCGGCATTGCCAATCTCAAAGTCGGTTTTAACAAGGTCTTCGGCTACTACATTGAAATCAATCATACGCAGTCCGGCAAAGTCCCCGCTGAGTATGTCCGCAAACAAACGGTTAAAAACGCTGAGCGATACATCACAGAACAACTTAAAGAATACGAACAGGAAGCGTTAGGCGCAGCAGAAAAAGCATTGACATTGGAAGTCAATCTTTTCGAACAGCTTCGCGTCGAGACAGCCAACTATATCACACGGCTTCAGGCCCTTGCCCAGGCGATTGCGCAGACGGATTGTCTGGTTTCGATGGCGTACCTGGCGCGGCAGAATCACTGGATTCGTCCGCACATCACCGACGGCAAAGAATTGATTATCCGCGATGGAAAGCACCCTGTTTTGGCACAGATACTGGGGGCGGAATTTGTGCCTAACGATGTGACACTCGGCACGGAAGGTGCGGATGTCGCGGTAATCACTGGGCCAAATATGGCCGGCAAAAGCACCTATATTCGACAGGTTGCCCTGCTGGTTTTGCTGGCCCAAACCGGTTCATTCATTCCCGCCTCGGAAGCGACGATTGGCGTCGTGGACCGAATTTTTACCCGTGTGGGGGCCTCCGACGAGCTGGCCCGCGGACAAAGCACCTTTATGGTCGAAATGACCGAGACAGCCAATATTCTAAATAACGCGACGGAGAAATCGCTGGTAATTCTGGACGAGGTCGGACGCGGCACCAGCACCCACGACGGTCTGAGCTTAGCCTGGGCGATTACCGAACATATCGCCAACATTATAAAATGCCGGACGTTGTTTGCGACACATTATCACGAATTGACGGCCCTGGCGGAATTGCTGACCAACGTTCGCAATTACAATGTCGCCGTGCGGGAATGGGCGGGCGAAGTGGTTTTCCTGCACAAAATTGTTCCCGGCGGCGCAGACAAAAGCTATGGTATCCACGTAGCGCGACTGGCCGGCCTTCCCAAAGATATTATCCGCCGAGGCGGCGAAATCCTGGCCGACCTGGAAAGCACCTTTGCCAAAGAGGCCCATGGCACGCAATTAGCCAAGCATAAAACCGCTTCCGATGAAGAAATGTTGTTTGTGCAGAAACACAAGACCGTGCTGGACAAATTGCGGGAATTGGATGTCAACCGCCTGACGCCGATGGAGGCAATAAATCTACTTAACGAAATTAAGCGGGAAATGGAGTAACCGTCTTCTATTTTGATTCAGTCAGTAATTCAATTTCTTTCGCGCGGCTGGCCCAGCGACGAATCAATTCATCTCTCTTTCCGTGTTCATAGTCTGCAAATTCAAATCCCGGTGCAACCGTACAGCTCATCAGGCACCATAGGCCGCCATCGAGCAATCGAGCGCCCTGCCAGACGCCGTGCGGAACAACGACCTGAACCTGTTGGCCGTTTAGGATGTCCGGGCCGATGATGATATCGCGGCTGGAGCCGTCCGGGCAAAGCCATAACATTTTTACCGGGTCACCAAGGTAATAGTGAAAAATTTCATCACTTTTGACGCGGTGTATTTTGGAACAGGTCTGTGGTGTCAGCAGATATAAAATCGCCGTGCTGTGGCAACGGTCGCCGGTGTAGCGGATGTCTAATCCGGCCTGAGCGATTTTTTCAGCGGCACGGTAAGTCTCCACGTACCAGCCGCCTTCTTGAGGCAGCGGTCTCATATCAAAATGGCCAATAATTTGCTGAGCGCTGTAGTTATTCATTTTTCAGAGGTTCTTGTTGGCAAATTATCCTATCCAAAATGACCGTCAAAGTCCAAAAAATATATGCCGTAACTCATTCCGGCTTCGTTTCTTCAACGTAATAAATAAGGGTATTTTAGGCAGATAAAAGATGGACAACGCCAAAAGAGAATAATAAAATGGGGTTGAAAACTGATATGGGGAGTACAGATATGTGCGACAGTTGCGGATGCGGCGATAAGACATTTGAAGCGAAAGTGACCGATGTGATTAACTCGATCCGGCCGATGCTGCAAAACGACGGCGGCGATATTGAGCTGGTCGGCGTCGATGCGGATAAAACCGTGCGCGTTCGTTTGCAGGGCGCCTGCCAGGGATGTCCCGGCGCCAGGATGACGCTGAAAATGGGCATAGAGCGAGTACTCAGACAGAAAGTCGCCGGCATCAAAGAAGTCGTGGCCGTGGATTAAAAAGTCGTTTTGACAGCGGTTGTTCGGTGCTTTTTTGGACATACGAGAACTGCAAAATTCGTCTTCCTCCGGCAGCGTAATGCCCGAGAGCGGTTGGGCCGCTAAATACCGCAAAGCAATAAAATGGGCGCTGGCGGTATTTTGCATATTGTGGGTGGGGTGGTATTTTTACCGCAATCGACAGGATTTACGGTTATTTTTGTCCTTACGTCCGTCAACCATACTGATTTTGCTGGTTCTGTTTACATTGCATTTATGGCTGTACTCACTTCAATTTTACCTCGTATTGCGTCAATGTGCACAACGGCCTTTGCCGTTCGTCGCTTTTTTAAAAACCATTATTCTGGGCAGGTTCTTAAGCAGTATTGCGCCACAGGCGGGCGGCGTCTGGCGGGCGGTGTATCTCAAACACAAATTTGGCATTTCCTATACCCGCTATCTGAGCGGTTTCTTTTGTTTCCTCTGGATTGACGCGGCAATGAATATCCTGCTGTCGGCGGCGGTATTTGGGTATTGTGCCCCGACCTTTCACGTCGGCCGGCTTTCGATATGGTGGATTCTTCTGACGATGACAGTCGTCTGGTTTATGCCGATTGTTTTTGAGAGTCTGTTTGGCGGATATTCTTTTCGGATCGGCTGGCTGCTCTGGCTGCACGGACGATTTTCAGAATTGCTCGGCATTGCCGTGCAAAACCTCTTAAAGGGCAGGATGCTGATTCGTGTCGGCGCAATCAATCTGTTGAATTTCGCCAACAATGTTCTGATTTTTTACTTGTGTCTTTCCGGTTCGGCCGGGTTTGTCACCCTGCCGGTTCTGGTGATATTTTTTATTCTGCTCAAGCTCAGCAGTTATATCATTCTGACGCCGGGCAATATCGGCGTTCGAGAGCTGGCTTACGGGTTTCTAAGCCAGCATCTGGGCCTGACGGCAGGCGCGGGCATTGTTTTGTCGATATTTTACCGACTGTTCGGAATGGTTGTCATCTCGCTGTTTGGGCTGTTTTTCGGCGGCACAAAACTATTTATAAATCCACAACAGAGCCTCTCCGGCGATAATGAATCTTGTGTAAACGGCGACGGTGTCCCCAAGGGGTAAATTGATTGAGGCATTGATAACCCGCTGAGAAACTTCTCCTCGAATCGGCGGGGCCGTCCTGTTTCAAGGACGTATTTTGTTGCGGGTAAGCACGCTGTGAAGTTCACGAAATCGCTGGTTGATTGTATGCAGCAACAGTCCCAGAAAGATAAACAGCCAGGACAAAAGGATCAGGCTTGCCGCAAGAATTGCGGAAGGGACGTGTTCGACGTAATGATTGGGATTAACCAGGTAATCGCGAATGGGCAGAATGCCGACTATGAGTCCGGCCAGCAGAAAGAACAGGCCGATACTTCCAAAAAACGCCAGCGGTCTTAGAGACCGAAAAAGGCTGAATAACTTCCACAGTATTTTGAAGCCGTCTTTGAAGGTGTGGAGTTTGCTTTCGCTTCCCTGCGGGCGATGACGATAAGGAATCTCTACCTCGGTGATTTTTCGCTGATAGTAAAGGGTTTGAATGGTCAGTTCCGTCTCAATCTCGAATCCTGAGGAGACGACCGGAATAATATTGATGATTTGCCGATTGAAGGCTCGATATCCGCTCATAATATCTTTCAGACTGGAGCCCATAATTTTATTGATGCAGAGGCAGACCAGTTTATTCCCAAAGACGTGCAAGTTCCGAAAAGAAGCGTCCGTGTAATCAGTAAGACGCGAACCGACGACCATATCGGCCTGCTGATTCAGGATGGGCTGTATTAATTGATGCACGGCCTCTGCCGGGTAAGTATCGTCGCCGTCCACCATCACGTAAATGTCGGATTCGACGGAGTTAAACATCGTCTCCACAACAAACCCTTTTCCCTGACGTGGTTCCGGAATCAGGATGGCGCCTTGCTCCAGAGCGATTTGTCCGGTGCGGTCGGAGGAATTATTGTCAAAGACGACGATGCGGGCGTTCGGCAACTGCTGTTTAAAGTCCGAAATGACCTTGCTAATGGTATTTTCCTCATTGTAGCATGGAATGAGCACGGCGATTTTTACTTCTTTACCTGTTTCCATATCGCTCCAGACAAATAAGGGTGCACTTGCACAGTCAGGAACCTAAAGAGCATATAATCAATATCTCCATATCTCAGCTAAAAATCTTTGGCTCGCCGGAGACAGATTATTACAAAATTGATACGATAAAGTCAAGAACTATGCCTTGCGCCAATCGGCGTCGCTTTTTTATCCTCAACGTAAAGATAATCTCTTCCGATTCTTTTTATAACCCATTTGGACGGCAGCGGAAGCATGTGTTTCAAAAACGAATGCTCGTACGGAAAATAATGAAAATGAGGGTTCAGGGACCAGATGGATTCTCTCTCGCGCGGTACAACAATGATTAATCTATCGGAATACAGCCTTCGAAGCTCTTGTATTGCGGCTCCGATATCCAATATGTGCTCAAGGATATGGGTGCAGACAACCGTATCAAACTCGCCATTTTTAAATGGGAGAGTTAGAATACCCCCTTTCAGGAATTGTATATGATGGAGTGATTTCCACTCCTCATGTTCCGTGAAATCCACTCCAACCAGCCTGTCGATAGGAGTATGTAAAGATATCTGGTTTAATAAGTATCCCGTGCCGCATCCGACATCACACAGTGATTGTCCGCTGATATTGGAAATAATTTGTTCGACACATTTTCTTGAATTGTCCGTATCTTGCTGGATTCGGGGGAAATCCCGGTAAAAAGATTTGATTTTTTCAGGCGTTAAGTTTGGAATGTTGACTCTCAGTTCACGGCACTTTTTCAGGTTGATTCCGGACAGAATGGACAAGAGGTTGTTCATAAGAGGGATATCGCGAATAACAGGAGGCGTGCAATCTTCAAGTATGAAACGAATTATATTTGTGAGTTCCCGTTTCAATGTCGTCCACCTTTATCATCGCGTCTGAATAGTATCGCCATAGAATATTCAGCAGAGAATTACAATTTACACCCTATTGAGCCTTTTGTGCAGATAATACTATCGAAGAACCCGGAAAATGTCAAGGTTCTGCATCTCCTTCGCGGTTGATATGCTGCGAAAGTCGTCGAAGTGAATGTTTTTGCTTTTACTGTCAGGCTGCAATATAATGTTTCCCCGTGTGAAATCCGGCACGTATATGACTTTTATGAGTGTTCGATAACTGAAATTTTGAGTTTTTTGAGCCTATGAGGAAAATTCCAAAAAAGCCAAAGAAAACATTCTCCAGGCGGGCCACCTTCGCCTCTTTTTTGAACGACAAAACATCGCTGTACACACTGGGAATCCTTATTCTGGCAACCGGGGTGGCAATCGGATTTCGGATTTTTAAGGCGGCAAAAACAGGCATCATTTACGACGGAGTCTATTCGTTGTTCAATTTTGGCACCAGTTACAGCAATGCCCTGACGCTGTACAAGAACCCCAACAACAACCATGTGATCAATTCAATTCTGATGAATTTCTGCCGAATCCATTTTTCCGATTGCGAGTACTTTTTTCGCATTCACGCCATCATATTTAGCGGGATTTACTGTATTTCTATTGCCTATCTGGCCTGGACGCTGTTCGTAAATCGGTTTTTACGATTTTTTTTTATGGTCCTGTTGTCTTTTCAATGGTTCGTATTTGACCTTTCATTTCTGGCGCGCGGCTATTCCATTGCGTTAACCGCTATTTACGGCGGACTTGCACTGCTCGTATTCTTCTTAAAAAGAAAGATGCCTTTCTCGCGTATCTGGCTGCCGATTTTAATCCTGGTTGGGATGAATTTTCTGGCTTTGGGATCGATGCTTTCTGCATTAGAGGTCGTTTTTGCTCTCAATCTATCTTATATTACTCTGTTTTCGCATCGCGTTTTTTATCCCGGCCAAAAACGCATCAAATCTCTTCTTATCCATCTGTGTACGGTGCCCGTCTTTTCAGGAATACTGCTGTACCTGTTATATAAATCCATCTACAGGGACATTTTTGCATCCCGGGAACATTTCGGCAAAGCGGCTTTATGGACCCATTTGAAAGAAGTGCTGTGGACCAACATATTGGCCGCGGACAGCCTGTGGGCACGGTGGGTTTATATTCTATTTCTGGCGCTGACAGCTGCAGCTCTCTGCTATGGGATTTTCAGTTTATTCAAGGCAAAAGGTTCAGGCAAAGCCTATTATTTCGACCCCTCAACGCCACAGTCGCTTATTGTCTATACGACGCTTATTCTTTTTGCGGTCCTGTATGTTTACAGAAATGTACTGGATATGTCGCTGGGATATCCCCGCAACAGCGTATTTCTGATACCTTTATTCCTGATGTCTTGCGGTATTCTACTTGACGGGATGCTCGCGGACATAACCCACGCTCTCCGGCACAAAATCGTCCTGGCTGTCATCTGTATTTCTGTCGGTATGATGGCTTTTGCAGCGAGGCCTTCGCCGTATGCTGTTAAAGTATATGGATGGGATCTACAGAGTATGGTCGGACCGCTGATGCACGACTTGAAAAAGATTGACCCGCAGCGAACCTGGAAAATTGCGGTAACCCAGGGAACCCGATATACGAATCTGTCATTACAGTACTATTTGTTCAGGGGATACAAGTTTCAATACGCCCATTCCTCTGATTATGATATCTTCGTCTGTCATCAATCAGAAAACGTCACTTTGGGTCGCTGGTATAAAGAAGATTTCTATGACAGCTTTCAATGCAAGATAGGATTTAACCCCAACATAGTGCAAAAATACAATCTCGCCGAACAGCAATAAACGGGTGTTGCCGGATATGGCTGTTATCTGAATAGGATACTATGAAGAAATCAAGAATCGCAAATACGCGGGCCCGCCGGGCAATCACTGCTGATCAGGAGAGAGAACGCGGTTTTTCTTTGCTTGAGACGGAACAAAGACAGGGCTGGTATGAAAAGGCTGCGATGGGCGTTTTGCTGCTGCTGGGGATATATTTGTCTGTTGTCTATTTCGGGCACCAGGTGGTGCCGAATTCAGATTTTTCCGCCTTTGTGCAGACGGGGCGGGAGGTGCTGAATTTTCAGATACCCGCCAGCTTTAAAAGAGTGCCGGCTCTCGGTATATTGCAAATCATTCTCAGTAAATTCATCTTCAATAGTCCTCATCCCATCCTGACGGCGGGTCTGATTTTAAACTGCATCCTGTACACCCTGAGCATTTTGGTCTTTTATAAGATCAGCCGATTTTTTATGGAGTCCGGCACTTCGGCGTCCCTCGCCCTCGTTGCAGCCCTGAACCCGTGGACATTAGCTATGTTAGTGGACCCCATTGCTGAGACAACCCTGGTTTTCTTTATGCTTTTGTCCCTGTATCTTATTTTGAAGCGGTCATGGTGGTGTTATCTGGCTGCAATGGTCGCCTCGATGACGCGTTATGAATGTTTTGCGCTGATCGGAATCGCTCTTTTAAGCGATTTGATTTACCGGCGGCCAAAACGCGAAAAACTCAGGGCATTCGGGTTTTCCTGCCTGGCGGCTGTTCCAATGCTGCTGTGGCTGATTGGCACGAAGAGATCTTCCACGGCTTCGGGTGGTTATTATAAGCATTTTGTCAACGTGGAGAGCCGAAACGGTTTTGCATTGATAGAGATGCTCTGGAAGACCGCCTTTTCTTCGCTGCTGCAATGGCCCGAATGGGTCAGGGCCGTTTTCGTGAAACAGGTTGCCAGTAAAGAAGCGGCGAGCGCTGTCATGGCCCGCAATCAATTCTTTCATCAGGTGTTCGCCGTTGCTACCGCGATTTTTTGGGGGCTGGGCGTACTGTGGGGCGTATTCAAAAAGCGGCGGGAGTTTCTTCCCATTCTTTTGTTTTGGGGGGCGTATGTAAGCGTTCACTGTATGCAGAGTGTCCTTCTGGACCGTTATACCGTTCCGGTCATCTGGCTGACGTTATTGGTAGCAGGATATGGATTCAGTATTTTTATTGAATGGATTTCCGGGAAAGGCCCTCGTTTTGTCCGATATGTCATTCTGACAATTCTTGCCTGCGTCGCGCTCATCTGGACGTTTCGGCTTTGGCCGGCGCTGGCGGCGACGGCAAAAGTCAGTCCCTCTTCAAGAACCGTAGTTTACGCGGGCTTGCTGTCCGCGGCCGTTTTATTTGTCACAAGACAGATCATTTATAAAAGGATGTCTGTAGTTCGTGATGTTTATATTCTGATTTTTATGGCCTTGATTGTCGTGTCCAATCAATTCGATCTTTCTTTTCGTCTCGGCGCAGGCGACAGAGATATCGAGTTTAGAAAACTGGCGGAATGGTACGCGGAAAATGCCAAAGGAGGGGAAAAGCTGGTAACAACCCTGCCGGGCGTTGTGAATTTGTTTGTGCCGGAAAAACAGGGCGGACAAATCATCCATATCGCAAACATTTCCGGTCAGAATCTTCAGGAATTTGCAATCGCCTGTAAAAACAGCGGTATTGTGTATATCGCCTGGGATTCGAGGCTTGGCTTTGCGGTAAAAGATTCTTATTACCAAGGCTGGGGGTTGGCAAAAATTCAGCCGCTTGGCAGCGGGAGAAATGTCGGGCCGTTCCTATTCATTAAAAAAATTGAGGCCTCGGAGCAAAGGTATATTAACCTGTACCGGTTGGATTACAATCTAATGAAGCAGCCCGGGCCTTGATTGTTTGCCTTGAAAAACGGCTCTATCAGCAAGCGTCATAAACATCGCCGGATGTTATCTGCGCTGGGATTATGAATGACGCCTCGTTCGGTGATAATGGCGGTAATGTCTTTGGCGTCGGTGACATCAAAAGCGGGATTATAGACTATGATATTTGCCGGTGCGGCAGTCTGTCCGGCAAAGCCGCGGACTTCGTTGGCCTGACGCTGTTCGATGGGGATGTGTGAGCCGTCGGGGATGGATAAATCAAATGTACTGGACGGGGCCGCGACATAGAAGGGGATACGGAAATGACGACACAGGATGCTCAGGGCCAGCGTTCCGATTTTGTTGGCGGTATCGCCATTGGCGGCGATGCGGTCCGCTCCTGTAAATACGGCGTTGATTTTGCCCGCCTTCATCAGACTTGCAGCCATATTATCGCAGATCAAAACGGCTGAAATTCCCGCCTGTGTAAGTTCCCATGCGGTCAATCTCGCCCCCTGCAGCAACGGCCGCGTCTCATCGACATAGACGGTAAATTTTTTGCCCTGTTGATGCGCCAGATACATCGGCGAAAGAGCCGTGCCGATGCCTGCTGTGGCCAAAGCGCCGGCGTTGCAGTGGGTCAGTACCGTCCCGCCGTCGGGAATGAGCGGTTGGCCGTTGCGTCCGATGGCAAGACACATTTGCTTATCTTCGTTCTCGATGGTTTTGGCCTCGGAAAGAAGAAATTGCTTTAATGTCTTTATGGTTGCATTTGGATTATCTGCGGCGAATTGACCGGCGGCTTTTTTCATTCGCCCCAATGCCCAAAACAGATTTACCGCGGTAGGCCGACTCGTCGTCAGATACGCTGTGGTCTTTTCCACCTGTTCGACGGCCTGTCGTATGGAAGCTCTATCGAAAAAATCCCGCAGTCCCAGGCAGACACCATAAGCCGCCGCCACGCCAGTAGCCGGAGCGCCGCGAACGGCCAGCGTTTGAATCGCTTCAAACAATGTCTGAGGGTTTTCACATTTCAGATATTCCACCCGCTGGGGTAAAAGCCTCTGGTCAATCAGTTCCAGCACGCCATTGCAGTCGCCAATCCATCGCAATGTTTCAAAACCGATATTCATAACCGCCTGTCTAACATAATATCTCTCTGGAATCAATAGCGTCTTTATAATTGTCGTGATGACAAAATCTTTTCGATTTTTTCTTTGCTTTCCCTCTTGCACCAGCATAAGATATTTTGTATGGAAAAGGGCTTTGTACATATCTATACCGGCGACGGTAAGGGTAAAACGACCGCCGCGTTCGGCCTGGCCCTGCGGGCCGCAGGCCACGGGGCCAGGGTGCTGATCTACCAGTTCCTCAAGCCCAGCTCTCTGGACCTCGGCGAGCGTGGCGCGTTGAAAAAGGGCATCGAGGGCATTACTGTCAAGGCGCTGGATGAACCGTGGGATATGTTTGAAACATCGGGCAATACGCCTGCGCTGGAGCGGGTCAAAAAGGCCATCAGCCGCACTCTGCGGGAAATAGAGACCGCGGCGCACGAAAAATATTATGATGTAATTATCCTTGATGAGATAGTGTTTTGCTATTCGCGGGAACTGGTGTCGCTGGATGATATCCGGCGCGTGATTGAGCATCGGGAAAAAGGGGTGGAGATTGTCCTGACTGGCCGCGGTGCAACCAAGAAACTGATTGACATGGCCGACCTGGTGACCGAGATGGTGCCGATCAAACACCCCTTCGAAAAAGGCGTCCAGGCCCGCAAGGGCATCGAATTTTAATTGCCAATCTTCAATTTCCTATTTCCAATTTAGAGAATTGTCGAAAGGGTAATGTATGAACCAGTTTGCGGAAAACCCCATATCCGATTCCATTTCGTCCCGTACCAGCAGGCTTGCGATTGCTTCATTTGTAATGGGGCTGCTGAGTTTTATTATCTGTGTGCTCTGGCCGATGCTGGCGCTGCCGGCAATTATCTGTGGCATCATCGCGCTGGTCAAAATCAGCGGTTCCAATAAACAACTTAAAGGGACAGGCTATGCCATTACGGGTATTGTTCTGCCGGTGGTCATGGCAGTTCTCCTTCCTTTTCTGGCGATGTTTCTGGCCATTATGATGCCGGCGTTGAATAAAACAAAACATATTGCCCAGCGAGTTGTTTGCGCTACAAACCTCAGAGGGCTTGGAACGGCACTGATGATTTATACGAATGATTATGATGCCCAGTTGCCGCCGGCCGACCAGTGGTGTGATTTACTGATTAGCAAGGCGGATGTGTCTCCTAAATCGCTGGTCTGTCCGGGTTCGGATGCCGTCGAAGGAGAGTCCTCGTATGCGATGAATATTAATGCTGTCGGCAAAAAACTGACCGAGCTGCCGCCGGATATGGTACTGTTGTTTGAAACGGATACAGGCAAAGACCCTAACGGACGAACAGAACGAACTGACAATCGGAATTATATTCGAATTATGCAGATGGGAAAGAATAAACGTAAAGTCTATCCATCTCGTTTCAATCAATCCGGAGGGCAGGAGATACTGACGACGCGGTATCATAAAGGCGAAGGTTGTAATGTATTGTTTGTTGACGGCCATAATGAATGGATTTCTTCCAACGAAATCCACAAACTTCGCTGGAATATAGACAAAAAAGAGCCTAATAGGCCTCATTGGACACCGGAATGAATAGACATAACTAACGCCCTTATAATCACTTAAGTAAATTTCAAGAAACATCTTTTTTTGGCCAATTTAACATTAACGTTAATTTAGACAAAATATTTGACTTTTTTAACAATAATGTTAAACTTTACATAATGAAGATTCGTTATTTACAGCAGGCAATTGAGAACATAGCTTTTAACGGCCAGAAAATGGCGTTTGTGTCAGGGCCCCGGCAATGCGGCAAGACCACGCTGGGACGAATGCTGGTGACAGGTCGTTCCACAAGCCGGTATTATACTTGGGATGATATAGAGTTTCGCAAACTCTGGACAAAATCCCCCAAATCCATTGTGCCCCAAACGCCGGACAGGCCGCTGGTTATCCTCGACGAAATTCATAAAGACCGGACATGGAAAAGAACGCTCAAGGGAATTTATGACACAATTCGGTTTGAAAAAAAAACCTGTGATTTTTTTATTACCGGCAGTTCCCGTTTGAACGTTTATCGTCGGGGAAGCGACAGCCTGCTGGGGCGATATTATCATTTCCGTCTGGCGCCGTTTTCGCTGCGCGAAATGCAAACACCTTTGACGATGCTGCCGGATGAAACTATCGACGGGCTTAAACAGCGCAGCCTGTCGGCGGAATCGGAAAACAGTTCCAATCTGCAATCGCTGTTGCGATATGGTCCTTTTCCCGAACCGTTGTTTGGACAGAATCAAAACCTGTGGCGGCTTTGGCGGCAAAATCGCCACGAGACGATTATTCGCGAAGATCTGCGAGATATCAGCCGCAGTACGGAAATCGGAAAAATTGAGATGCTGGCGTCGATTCTGCCTGACAAAGTTGCATCGCCTTTGAGCATCAATTCCCTGCGGCAGGATATTGAAGTCGGCCATCAAACCCTCCAGCGATGGCTTGGCTGGCTCAAAGAGCTGTATTTTATTTTCGAGGTTAAACCGTGGCATCACAAGATCAGACGGTCGATAAAAAAAGAGGGGAAAATTTATCTCTGGGATTACAGTGAAATTGAAAATCCCGGCGCACGTTTCGAAAATCTCGTCGCCGTCCATTTAATCAAGGCATGCAATTACTGGACCGACACGGGACAGGGAAAATTCGAACTCTATTATTTACGCAATAAAAGCAAGCTGGAAATTGATTTTCTGATTGTCCGCGACGGCAAACCGTGGCTGCCTGTTGAGGTTAAGCAGGGTGATGACAGGCCCGCCGGGAATTGGCGCTATTTTCTCCCGGAGTTGAATTGCCGACTGGCATTACAAATCACCGAAAAATCATGCTGGAAACTCTATACATCACAAACCGCGGATATATTGGTCGCCGGTGCTGGTGAAGCGCTGATGTATTTTGTGTAGAAACGTGATAAATAAAGAAAGCGATTGCGGGCGACCAGAATCGAACTGGCGTATCATGCTTGGGAAGCACGTATTCTGCCACTGAACTACGCCCGCGAAAGCCGCCTGATATACTACTAAAACCCCCTGATTGTGTCAATAAAGCCGGGAAATAAAAAAGGCCTGCATCATCGCAGGCCTTTGGTTTTTGCGGTGGAATTTTCGTTTTTAGAATGTCCACTCCACATTAACCCGGGCAAAGACCGCATGGTCACGGTTGCTTTGATCGTAGTAATTGCCGGGGATAAAGTAATCCACAACAAACCTCGTCAGGAAATTCTGGCAACAGCTATACGTGACGGCACAGGAAATCAACTGCCCTCGGAAATAACTGTTGGCCGAATAAGCCGGAGCATCGGCGGCGGCAGGTCCTGATGCCGTCCCATTTTGATCCGCCCACATCAGGTTGTAATCGGTGGCAACGGTCCATTCCGGGTGAGGCTTAATGGTATGGCCAAATCCCAGCCGATGCAGGTTGGCTACTTCGCCCAGAGCGCCTTCAAATGTCCACAAATACGATTGCAGGTCGCTGCCGCGCTGACTCTGCGGCCAGTCTCCCCACAGCGTATCGAACTTTTCGCTGCCTTTGGTGCCCGGTTTGTCGCCGGAAAGATATTCATACGTCAGCCGTAATTCGTTTTTCAACTCGTCATTGAAGGCATACGCCAATTTGTTATTGGAGCCGAGACCTTTCATACTTTCCTCGTCCCGGCTTCCAAATTGCTTGGCGACTTCGACGCTGTACGACCAGTTCTCGCCCAGGTTCTGAGCCACCCGGCCGCCGAAGGTATGAATCTCGGCATCGACAGCCGACGCACCCCACATCTTCGACCAGTCGGACGGTTCTTCTTTTTTGTAGATATAATATGCTTCCAGTTGTGTGTTCTCGATGGATTTATCCGTCAAATAGAAGATCATCCCGTCTTCATCTGTGTTCTGGGTTAAATGCAGTTGTTCGCGATGATTAAACGGATTGAGCCACTTGTCTTCGTTGTCATACTGCTTGATGTAAATCAAGTCCAACTGGGTTTTTTCCCTCAGGTCAACGGTCGCGCGAACCGCGTCAAAGAATATTGTCCGTTCGCCGTCCTGAGGCGTGCCTTCCAGCACCAGCCAGCCGGTGCCGAGGATAATGTCCTGACGACCGACCGTCAGGGTCATCGGCAGGTCAAATGCGTTTTTCCATTGGATATTCAACCTGTCGAAAATCACTTCGCGCAGGTCAGTATCTTGGGTGCCCATACCGCATGACTTGCTCGATGCGTCGGTGAAATGCCTGTCCGGACTATTAAAGTTCCAAAATTCCCAGACTAAGCGGGTATTGAGGGAGACATCCGGAGCCAGCGTCCAGATGGCGGACAAGCGGGTGCGAATTCGCTCCCAGTGATGCTCATTCCAGTTGCCGGGTTTGTATGGTGCAGCCGCCGTATCGCCGAATTGATCATCTGGGCTGAAGATATTCCTGGCATAGACCTCCCGGAGTCTTAAATCCAGTCCCATTTCGAGATTTTCCGTCGGATGATGAAATGCATCCATCCAGTCAGTTTTAATCTCATGCCAATGAGGCGCTGCAGTGGACACGGCAGCTGGCTGGGGAGTATTCTCAGCAGCCATCGTCCGCGAAACCCATACCACAAGCGCCAGTGGCAGGACAATGTACAGCACTTTTTGTAGCCGATTCATCTTGTCTCTCCTTTTAACTATTTAGGTGTGAATGGTTCTACAACATACTTCTGATTTCTCTTCTATTTTGTCGGCAAAGAGTCTCAAAAAACTTGGACAATTTTTCCATCTTTAGCCCATAAGTCCAGGGAAACCCCCTATAAGTCCAAGAAAACCATCTTTTGAGGTCATTTATGGGGAATTGCGCAGTTATCGGACTTGCACGAGCCGTCAGGTTTATAGTAATTCGCCGGACTTGTCCAGCAAAGGAAGTTTGGAGGTGTTTATTTCTTTTCTTCTTCCCGCACCGCCCCTCGTAGTCCCTCCATCTTCAGAAAACCCTTCTTCCAGATAATCATTGCGGATATAATGAGCACGGCGACATAAATAATCACGGCATACCGCGTGCGAATTTGACTCATCGCAATGCCGATCATCGCATACAGCCCCGCCAGAGCATAACAAATCAGAACCGCTCTCTTTAGGGAATGGTTGCGGTCCATCAGTTGGTCATAAATATGTCCCCGGTCGGAGACAAACAGAGGTCGTTTGTTGACCAACCGCCGCACGAGGGCCGTTGCGGTATCCAGTATCGGCAGTCCAAAAATCACTATGGACGCCATCCACCAGCGAGGGACTTTCTCAGCGAAAAGAATCATCATCGCTGCCGAAACAAAGCCGAGCATAAGACTTCCGGCATCCCCCATAAAAATTTTGGCCGGATGACGATTAAACGGCAAAAACCCCATTACCCCGCCGGTCAACCCCAGACAAATGATAATACGTACCGGATCCCCCGATTCACTGAACTCCCACGTGGATAGATGCACCGCCAGAATCAGCATTCCGATGGAAATAATTACAGTAACCCCTCCACAAAGACCATCAAGGCCGTCCAGTAAATTCAGAGAATTGGTTGCTCCAAGAACAAAAAATATGACAATTGGAATGCCTAATGCGATTTCAATCGTCTCGAGGGCGGGCGTAAATGGGATTCCTAAAAAGTCGGTAAAGTAATGAAACATTGGCCGAATCCCCGCCAACAACAGAGCACAAGCCGCCAGGGTCTGACCCAGTATTTTTTGCCAGGGTCTGATGTCCAGGATATCATCGACCAGACCTACAAAACAGGCGATAGCCGAGCCCGCCAGAATTCCCAGCAGCCATCGCAGGCTTTTTTCAAATCCCGGTTGTCCCTGAATAATTTGGATTCCCGCCAGGACCCCTACGGTTAACCCTATAAGAATCCCCGCTCCACCCAGATAGGCCACGGGTTTTTTGTGTGTCTTGACGGTTGTATCAGGTTTATCGACGATTCCCAGTTTAATGGCGATTTTCTTGCACAGCCACGTTGCCGCCAGCGAAAATATCCACGAACTGACCAGTACGGGCCAAAACTGTATGACCCAGCCGAGAGGTCTTTTATCGCCGATAAAATTACTAAACATAACTTCCAATTCCCCAAAATAACAGACAAGGGTAGTTAGTTGAATTATAGCGAATGAACAAAGGCGATGCTACCTCTTTTCCCCAAAAATTATGAACCCTTTCGGCGAGTTCTCTGCGCGCAAAAAAAGACCCTGAGGGGAAACCAGGGTCTTTTTGATTCGAACTTCCTTATACAAACTCCACGTTCAGGAAATGCGTCGAGCAGGATATGCACGGGTCGTACGCCCGCACGAGCATTTCCATCGTCTGACGCAAACCCTCCTGACCGAGGTGCATAAACTGAGGCACCAGTTTCTCAAAATCCTTCTGGATATTCGCATGGTTCTGGTTGGTCGGGATACACATATTGCCATAGACGCAATTACCGGATTTGTCAAATTCGTAGGTGTGGAACAGAATCCCGCGCGGCGCTTCCACACATCCGCTGCCGCAACCGGCCCGCGGACTGACCTTGACCTTTTCCTGCGTTAGGCCTTTGGTTAGCAGCTCATCAATCATTCGGATACTGGTTTCGACCACATGGGCCGCCTCAGCCAGTTGCGCGATATTGTTCATAAAGGGATTCGTATTGCCTTTTTTGAGTCCAAACATCTCAGCAACTTTTTTGCCCAGCGGACTGAGTAGTTCTGCGTTGTTATTAAACCGTGCCAATGCACCCACCATATAGGAATCCCGATGCCATTTGCACCATTTAGCCGTGGATTGCGCAGACATATACTCATTGGCCACCTTCTGCCAGTCGCGAATAGGCGCCAATCCATCGCCGTTATCTGTGCTGGTAATGTCGCCGTGATAAAACGTGTATGTCGGGGGGTTGGTCATTTTCAGCGATACGTACTCTGTTTCCCGCTCGAATTTCGGCAGATTTCCCGCGACACTATGTACCACTTCGCAGATGGCAACAAGGTCCTTGACCGTTGCTTCGAGCGTCTTTTTTAATTCACGCAATTCCTGTTCAGTTGGAATTTTTGTCAATCCGCCCGGTATCAATGTCACCGGGTGCGTCGTCCGCCCGGCCAACAGGTCCGACCAGGTATTGGCAATCCGGTGTACGCGAATAATCGTCTTGACGGCGTCCGGAGCTTTCGGCACCAGCGGCACCACCGACGGCGCATTGAATAAATCCGGCGCCACCAGATATCCGACGTGCAGCGTGTGGCTCTGGAGTTGTTCGGAATAGTGCATCAGAATCCGCAGCTTGTCAGCCTGTTCAGAGACCTTGATACCCATCGCATCTTCGACCGCCTTGGTCGCGGCCAGCGAATGGGTAATTGAGCAAATCCCACAGATACGGCTGACAATCGTCTGAATATCATCATAGCGTCGTCCCCGCACCATCGCCTCAAAGAACCGCGGAGCCTCCGGCACCTGCCACTCGCATTTCTCGATTTTGCCTTCTTTGACGTTGACCACGATATTGCCGTGGCCCTCGACCCGCGTTACATGATGAACGTTTATGCTGATATTCTTACTCATACCGTCGGTCCCTGTTCACATCCAAACAACACCATTTTCTGTCGCAAATCTTCCACCGTCAACCCGTATTTATCCATCACTTCCCGCGCCGCATCAACATTCGGATGATCGACGTATCCCCGGCAGCCGAAGCAGCGGAATCCGTTCGACGGACACCGCGCGCCGCAGCCGGCCCGGATAATCGGCCCCAGGCAAATCTTGTCATATTCATACAGGCAGACGTTTTCTTTGGCCTTGCATTCCACGCACACCGGGTAATCCGGAACCATCGGTTTTTTGCCCAGCAGAAGCGCCCGGATGACCATACCGAATTCTTTGCGGTCAATCGGACAACCGTGAATCTTGAAATCGACATCCACGACCTCGTGCACGGCTTTGGTCGGCATCGTCTCTAAGTGCGGCATATCGGCGTCTTTGCCATAGACGCAGCGTTTGACTTCATTGAGGTCGAAGTTGTTTTTCAGTTTGTTGACACCGCCGAGGGTCGCGCAGGCGCCCAGCGCAATCAGAATTTTGCATCGGCTGCGGATGATTTCCAGCCGTTTTGCGTCTTCCGGCCGTGTAATCGACCCTTCGATAATCGCGATGTCGTATTCACGGTTTTGTTCGCTCATCGCCTCGCGCCACTCCACCACATCCACTGCCCCAATCAGGTCGAGGATTTCTTCTTCCATGTTGACAATCTGAAGCTGGCAGCCTTCACAGCACGCAAAATCAAAAATCGCCACTCTCGGTTTTGTCATAATTAAATCGCCTCCGGCACTAAGGCCAAATCAGACCAGCGGAACACCGGGCCGTCCTGGCAGACGTACAGGTTGTTAATCTGGCAATGTCCGCATTTGCCCACGCCGCACTTCATTCTCCGCTCCAGATTCACATAGATATTGTCCGCCGGCGCTTCCGCTTCCGCCAGCGCCATCAACACGAATTTGTACATTACCGGCGGTCCGCAAACCAGAATCAGCGATTTGGGCAGGTCGATTTCGATTTTCGGAATCAGCGTCGTCACCACGCCGACATTGCCGTCCCAGCAGTCGTTCGTTTCATCGATAATCTCCATCAGTATCATATCCTTGCGTTCCTGCCATACTGCGAGTTCCTCACGGAACAGCCGCATATCGTAGCATTTGGTTCCGATCAGCACCGTTACATTGCCGTAGTCTTTGCGGTGATCCAGCACATAACGGATAAACGATCGCTGCGACACCAGTCCGATTCCGCCGCAGATAAATACGAGGTCTTTGCCCCTGGCCTCCTCCACCGGATAGACCGAACCAAACGGCCCGCGGATGCCCAGCTTTTGTCCAATTTTTAGTTTGTGAATCGCTTTGGTCAGGCTGCCGACGTTTCGCACCACCAGTTCAAAGCCCTTTTGTGTCGGCGAGGAGGAAATGGATATCGGCGCCTCGCCCAGGCCGGCAATGGATACTTCCACGAATTGCCCCGGCGTATGTTCCAGTTCTTTGCCCGAATCCAGTTCCAGGTGCATGTACAATTCCGTGCCGTTGAGCATCCGGCGCCTGGTAACCGTCGCCAACTGGGGCAGATAAATGTCTTTTTGCCCGTTACCGCAGTACTCACACATTATTGTATTCTCCTTGTTCTATTTCCAAGTCCACTTGATCAATGAATAATGAATAAGGATAAATGATTATTGATTCTTAACTATTAAACACTATTCATTTCTCCATCAGCCGGTTATACACCACTACCGGGTTGGCGATATCCGCGGTACACGCCGTAACGCATCGTCCGCAGCCGACGCAGGCGATTTGCCCGCCGATTTTTTCCGGCACGTATTTGGCTTTGCGGTACAGCCGATGGCGGAATCGCGCCGAACGGTCTTTGCGGAAGTTATGATTGCCCGCCACCGTCGCAAAATTTTCCAGCAGACATCCGTCCCAGCACCGCACTCGCGTCCCCGTCTTCATATCCCAGTTGACCCGATCCTGCACGTCGAAACAATAACATGTCGGACACACCTGATTACAGGAGCCGCACGAATAACACAATCGGGCCTTCTCTTCCCACACCGGGTGGTTGTAACCCTTTTCCAGCAGTTTTGGCAGTTGGGATGGCTTGCAGTTCAGCTTGTGCTTGTTAAGCCCCGTCTTATTAGCTTCCTGAATCGCTTTGCGCTTCTTTAGGTCTTCCGTCGTGGCCGCCGTCGCTCCTTTGGCATAGGTCATCAGCGCCTCTCCCTTTTCCGTCGCCGCGTCCAGCAGATAAGCGTCGCCGATATCCGTAATGAGAATATCGTATCCTTTATCGACCACCGCCGTTTCCATCGACGAGGCAAAGACATTTTTGCTGGCCTTGGCTATGTCGCAGGCGATCAGGGTGATGTTTTTTCGCCGGTCCATATAGTGTTTATCGTACTGACCCTGACGGAACAATTCATCCAGTTGATTAATGGCGATCAGGTCGTAGGGATGGACTCCCAGCAGAATCATCGGCTCACACTGAATGACGGACTTTGCCGCGCCGCCGACCTCAAATGTCAGCAGCGGCTCGGTCTGCGGCAGCACGTATTTCCGGGGCGACAGAATAGTAACATCGTAATCCAGCCGCAGGTCTTTTGCCGATTGCAATGTGTCGAACACATACCGGTCGTTTTTTGCGACAACGCCGACAACCTTCCGTCCGGCCGCCAGCATCGCATCGACAAACTGTTCGAACTGTTGTTTGTTTAATTTAATCACACTCATATTTCACCTGCTGTATGTTCAATTTGTATTTCGTCGCCTTCGGCGACTCCTTGTTTTTGATTTTTTATTTTTAACTTTTAATTTTTTACAAATAGTACGGCAGCGTTCCCAGTTCCATCGCCAGGTCGATACTCACGATTTTCACTCGTTTTGGCACCCGCAGCCAGCGGGGCGATAAATTCAGGATACCCCGCACTCCGGCCCGCACCAGGGCGTCCGCACATTCCTGCGCCGCCTCGGCGGGGACGGCCAGAATCGCAAGACGAATATCTTCCTTGCGAATGGCCGCAAGCCGTGAGATGTCCCGAATCGTCAGGTCGGCAATTTTTTTGCCGATCTTGGCGGGTGAATTGTCAAAAATCGCTGCGATATTAAGACCGAACATTGTAAAACCCGGATACGAAGCGATGGCCGTCCCCAGCCTGCCCGCCCCAATCAGGACCGCTTTCTGCGTCACGTCAAGCTTGAGAATTTTCCGAATCCGCCCGGCGGTCTGCGAAACCGGGTATCCCACGCCCCGCGTCCCGAAGTCGCCGAAGTAGGACAGGTCTTTTCGAATCTGCGGCGGATTCAGGTGCAGATACTCGGCCAGTTGCCGGCTGGAAAGAAACTCCTGACCCTGCTTTCCCAGCATCGAAAACGCCCGCAGATAGCGAGGTAACCGTCGGATAGTCTCTTCGGGTATCT
>Ga0315294_10000271_pt1 | contig 55666 bp, 52 predicted proteins | sample YL17G13_40_MG_FD_203626 | JGI IMG/M metagenome (GOLD analysis project Ga0315294, IMG submission 203626) | Sediment microbial communities from Yellowstone Lake, YNP, Wyoming, USA - YL17G13_40 | ecosystem: Environmental > Aquatic > Freshwater > Lake > Sediment | place: USA: Wyoming | collected... | reverse complement strand
CAACCTACTCAATCTGCTGCAACATTTACTATGCACTCTTCATCCTCTCTGTTCTGAATAGTTTTGTCTATTACAGGAAGAGAAGGGATTGGAAAAACTCCCTTCTTGTAGCGCTCATTCCCTTCTTCCTCACGCTCATCACCTATCCCTACGTTGCATTCATTGCTTCCCTATTGATTTTCGCCTATCTCGCAAGGATGGAATGGCATGTGTATTGAATCGATGGCAAATGGATTCTGCTAGAATCTATGTTCCCGGCCGCCTTTTCTTGCTGCTCATGAAAGAATCATAAAATACCACTTTTTCTATTCATCAAGGAATCTTCTGCATATCTCCATCAATCCGGGTTTCATTTTGTCCTTGAATCTCCCGAAGTCTTTTCTGTCATATTCTGCAATCGCCAAATATGCTACATCCTCTTCGCTCCCGAAAAATTCGCCTTTTTGCAGAAGCATTGATTTTTCCCTGATGATTTTTTCAAGATTCTTCTTGATCAATGAAGAACTTTGTATTTTTTCAACAACCTTATTAATATCCGGCTCATTTTTTTTCATCAAATAAAGGTCAAAAATATCCCGTTCTTTCAGGTCCTTTCTCGTTAGTATTGCGCGATATTTCTCAAGAATAATTTCATCCAATGAATAGCACATTATTGTCAAATGATCTATCTTTAAGCCAAGGGAAAACAGAAGCTCCCTGGAATCAAAATAGTCCGTAATAGCCTTGATTTTCATTTCTGAAGCAGGATAAAGCATTTTTTCAACAAAGTTAATCTCGATTTTTATGTAATTATTATCGGAATAATACAGCCTGAAAATATATACGCTTCTTCCATGCAAAATAGTGCAAAACCGGGCATTGCTTCTGTCCGAACTGAATTCAAGATTTAATGCATCCGAAGCCTTTTTCAGTTCTGGTACGAACCAGTCCATGAACTCCTTTATTCTTTTTTCGCGTGCTTTTCTTTTCAGCGCGTGCAATTCGCCGGAATATTTATATACAAAATCAAGATCTTCAGAAAAACGGTGATAATCCAGATAGTTACTTGAGAGCAGTGTTCCCCCTTTGAATATCAAATCCCCTCCAATATCCCTCTTTGCAAATTCAGAAAGAACCAGCGTCAGATACAGGTCCTTTTCCAGTATCTCATCAGATATGCTGATGTTAAGGCGCTTCTTTGCTTCGGCTACATACTTGTTTATATTTATCCCCTGAGCCATCCCGGATACCTCTTCAGATATGTTTTCGTCTCCTTTAAAGACGGAATTTTTTTCATAATCCTGAAATATCGAAGATCCAGATAAGTTTTGGCTGAATCCGAATAGAAATAGGGTATTTTGTTTTTTGTTTCGCCCTTTTTCAGGCCAAAAATCAGGCTCTTCCTGATTTTATGAAATTCCACTTTCAGCCCAAGTATTTTTCTTTTTCCGCTGATTTTGCCGCTCACTATAGAAAGAATGTTCGGCACCTGCCATATTCTTCCATTAAGATGCAGAGACGAATAGAGACCGACATACCATTTTATCCCAAGCTTGTTCAAAACAATGAATAAAAGCTCCCTGTCATCATATGTGCGAAATTTTCTTTCCTTCTCATCAAAAGAATTTATGTAATAATAATGCTTGAAAATCCTCTGGATATTTTTGTGCCTTGAAAGATATTTGATGGCATTTTCAGAATTGATCTTCCCCATCTTTTCATTGTATTCGGCCATTATCCCATCGATCTCTTCCTTGTGGCATATCTTGTCCTTCCTGTTCAACAGTGCTTCATGCACCTTAATCGCCGCTCCCATACATATATATTGAGGGAAGTGCATATAAGCTTTTTGTTCTCGTTTAAAAAAGTGTCACTTTCTGACACTTTCTGAAACGATTTATTTTGTTTTCAAGGAATTAGTGGCAAAGGGGGTTTGCCAGATTTTGCCACAAGCACGACGAAAGGTTTATATATTTTTGCCACTATATTGCCACTATGAGAGAAATAGAAAGAGTTCTTGAAGGAGGCGAAAATGAAAAAGCGGAGTTTAAAAAAAGCCTTGCAGAACTAAAAGAAATAATGCAAACTGCTGCAGCCTTCGCAAATACCTGTGGAGGAACAATTTTAGTGGGCGCCAAAACCGACGGAGAGGTTGTAGGTTTTGACGGAAAAGGAATGGAGAAGCTTCTGGATGAGATAAAAAACAACATCGAGCCGAAGCTTCGTCCCTCAATCAATGTTGAGAATATCGTTGGCAAAGATGTTCTTTCAATAAGGATCCCTGAAGGGAAATCAAAGCCCTATATGTACGGGGGAAGGATTTACAGAAGAATGGCTTCAAACACGGTCCAGGCTTCAAGGGATGATATAGAAAAAATAATTGTAGAAGAGAAGCTTATGTGGCAAAAGTTCGATTCGGGAATAAGCAGCGCCAAACCAGCCGATATTGATGAATCTAAATTTAGGGATTTTATAGAAACCGCAAGAAGGCAGAGAAAAATGCGCCTGGTGCATGGAGATACAATTGAAGCACTGGAAAAGCTCGGGCTTGCAGGCGATGGGGCGCTCACAAATGCCGCAGTCCTCCTTTTTTCAAATAATCCCTCAAGGTATTTCCCATATGCTGTGATAAAAATCGCACATAAAGAAGGAAACAGGATTCTTGATGAACGCCTGATTTCAGGCAGGCTCGATGAGCAGATTGAAGAAGCATTGGATTTCATTGCAAAATATCTTCAGAAAAGAATAATTAAAACAGGTGAAGCCAAAAGAAAAGAGGAGTGGAGCATTCCACTTGAGGCAGTGAGGGAGGCATTGGTGAACGCAATAGCCCATAGGGATTATTACGTTCCATCCCCAATCACGATTGTCATTGAAGGCAAACGCCTTGAAATAACAAACCCCGGAGAATTGATAAAACCCCTCACTCCGTCAAAACTGAAACAAAAGCATAATTCAATTCTCAGGAATCCATTGATTGCGAATGTGCTTTATTTGATGAATTACATTGAAGGCTGGGGCAGCGGAACAAATGAGATTCTCCTATATTGCAGCGAGGCAGGCATAAAAGATCCTGATTTCATCCAGGATTCAGGCTTTTTTTCAGTTATTTTTAACGAGGTTCCAAAAGAACCCGGAGAAGAGCGGGCATTCAATGAATTTTTAAAAGGAAAAAAAGGAATCACCAGAAAGCAGTATGAGAATTTATTCAATGCAAAGCCAAGAACTGCACGGATGAAACTCTCCCAGCTGGTTGAAAAAGGAATTTTGCGAAGGATTGGCAAAGGGAAGAATACGAAATATTGCCCTGAATGAGCCGGGATTGAAAAAAATTTGAAAAAATCAATGCGCAGAAATGACGCGAATGCGCATGCGAATAATAAACAATAAAATCAATGCGCCGCATAAAGCAATAATCTATACGAGGCGTTCATATGCGAAATATGTTCAAATTCGCAGATTTTGCGCGCCTTTGGGAACTGAGCATTTTCCTTTATTGAGGCTTTGCTATTATTTAATATTCTTTTTGCTCAAACATATAATGAACGGGTGTTGTTGGATTCTGCGAAGCATTTGTTCAGCCTTGCATAAAACCTTGAATCCATTCCTTTTATGCAAGCAATTAAAAAGATTTGTTGGTTAAAATTATTCTTGAGGTGTTTTATTTGAAAGACCAGAATTCTTCCGTAGGATTGGACGGCGCTCCGGATGACGAAGAGATTTTGAGATTTTTGGAGGCATCAAAACCCAGGATCATTCTTGTTGGTGCAGGCGGGAGCGGCTGCAACACTCTGAACAGGATGGTTGAGGTTGGAGTCGCAGGCGCAACGTTCGTTGCAATGAATACCGACGCACGCCATCTTCTCAAAACGAGAGCTGATAAAAAGATCCTCTTGGGAAAGAAAATAACGAGGGGAATGGGCGCAGGAAGCAATCCAAAAGTTGGGGAAAAAGCCGCAGAAGAAAGCCTTGAAGACATAAAGAGGATTGTGCAGGAGGCTTCAATGGTATTCGTCACTTGCGGATTAGGAGGAGGAACGGGCACGGGAAGCGCGCCATTAATCGCAAGGGCTGCAAAGGAAGCGGGCGCACTGACTGTTGCGGTCGTCACCCTCCCATTCAATTCAGAAGGAACAGTGAGAAGGAAGAACGCATTGGACGGGCTTCAAAAACTCAAATCAACAGTGGATACGATCATAGTAATCCCGAATGAAAAGCTTTTGAACATAGTTCCAGACCTTCCTCTTGACACTGCTTTCAAGGTTGCTGATGAAGTCCTGACAAGCGCTTCAAAAGGAATAGTCGAACTCGTAACAAAAGCGGGCTTGGTGAACCTTGATTTTGCGGACCTCTACACGATACTGAAAGACGGAGGGGCTGCAGTCGTGGGCTTGGGGGAATCAGGACAGGAGACAAAGCCATCTGAAAGGGCGATTCTCGCAATAGAGAACGCATTGGTCAATCCGCTTCTTGAGATTGAGCTTTCAAAGGGAAACAGGGCTCTCGTAAACGTCGTGGGCGGAGAGGACATGACATTGAAGGAAGCAGAGATGATGGTGAAGGAAGTTGCTTCAAGGATAAATTCGGACTCCCATATCATATGGGGCGCGAGAATTGACAGGGACATGCCAAGGAACATCCTGAAAGTGCTTGTGGTGATTGCAGGAGCAGAGCTTCCTGAATACTCGATGGATGAACTGACAAGGCGGGAGATTGAGCTAGATATTGATATGGTGGCATGAAGAGAATTGCATGATGAAAGAAACAATATTCATAAAATCGCATACAAAAAGCTCAACACGCATGATTTAAATGGATGAACGGCTAAATTAATAGTGAAGAAGGGATACATTTAAATTATTTGGCAATTTAAAATACTTTGATTTTTATCAATATTAATCGAAGTGATGAAATGATTGATTATATAAGGAATTTCATTTCCTCCTCAAGAAGGATTCTTGCGGTTGCAAGAAAGCCGAAGAGGTCGGAATACTACACGATGCTGAAGACGACGGGGCTGGGCACCATACTCATCGGGGTAATCGGTTATGTTATAACGCTGATGTTCTCAGCGCTTGAAAAGAGCGGGATAATATGATATACGTTTTCAGGACGACTTCGGGACAGGAAAGGGTTGTTGTGGACATATTAAGGAATAAAATAAAGAAGGACAAATTGAACGTCTACGCAGTGGTTGTTTCAGAGGATTTGAAAGGATACGTTTTCATAGAAGCAGAGAATGAAGGGGATGTGAGGCAGGCGGGATTGAAAGTTCCCCACATAAAAAGCATCCTCAGGAAGCAGATGGAGGAGAGCGACATTGGGAACCTGCTTGCGCCTGCAACCCCGGAAATACTGATAAACAAAGGGGACATTGTTGAACTCACTGGAAGCGCATTCAGGGGGGAGAAAGCCAAAGTGATCAAGATAGACCCTGAGAAGGAGACTGCAGTGGTTGAGCCAATAGAAGTCGCAGTTCCGATTCCAATCACAACCAGATTGAAAGACATCAAGCTATTCATGAAGAAAGAGGACAGGGAGCAGAAAAAGGAAGTGCACGAAGGAAGGGAGGATTAGCTTCTGCGTATTGGCAATTGTTAAGCTCCAGAAAAAACACACGCATGTGCAATTGCGCATAAAGGGAATATTTGCGCAAATGCGCAGAGCAAGTGCATAATTTACTGGTTTAAATTATCAGAAATAAAATCCGTATGCTTAATGGAGGTAATTATATGGGAAACAAACTGACTATTGACGCGCTGATTGAGGGAGGAAGGGCTACTGCGGGCCCGCCACTCGGACCAGTGCTTGGCCCCCTTGGGATGGATGTTTCGAAAATCATCGCAAAAATAAACGAAAAAACAAAAGCCTTTGAGGGATTGAAGCTTCCCATTAAAGTAATTGTTGACAAGGACAATAAGGAATTCGAGATTGAAGTCGGAACCCCCCCGGTGAGCGCGCTCATCAAAAAGGAAGCGGGAATAGAAAAAGGGGCAAAGGACAAGACCGCAAGCGCCGGAAACATCACATTGGAGCAGGCATTGAAGATTGCAGGCGGAAAGGAAACCCTCGGAAGAACGATGAAGGAGCGCGTGAAGGAAATTATCGGAACGTGCGTTTCCATGGGAATCACGGTTGAGGGAAAGAGCGCGAAGGATGCCTTGAAGGATTTGAATGAAGGGAAGTACGATTCGAAAATAGGCAGCTGATTCCTCTTCTATTTTTTCAATTTTTCTGAAACAAAATTCCTTATTTCTTCGCAGATTTTCAAAGCTTCCACTGCTTTTGGCTCGTTCATCTCCCTATCCATGAATCCGGGATATCTTGTCGCGACAGCATAAGGAGTAAGGTGCAATCCCTTTTCCAATAATCTCTCAAACTCCCCGTCAATTTTTGAGCAGATGAGAACCAGATCCTCTATGTCGTGGGTTTTCTCAAATTCTCTGCTGTTTGCAGTCAAATAGGCTTTCAAATATTTTTCCGCGCACTGCTGGCAGTGGAAACAGATGATTCCAAAAGGAGGAGACGGCTTTACCTTAAACAACGCAGAAGCAGCCAGATAATCGCTTTCAGCTTTTCTAACCCACTCAAGAGCCAGCTCCTCTCTTTTCATAAAGAATCCTTCCCCTACTGTATATTTTTGATATGAAAGAATCAGGGATATTCCTGTGGTTCTTTATATCCTCCAATGTGGCAACTACCAAATCTTTTGGAACAAGAATTCCCTTGAGGGCGCGATACGCTTTGACGGAATTTTCGTAAATCTTCTGTCCTTTTTCAACAACAACCAATATATCAAGGTCGCTTCCTTTATTGGGTTTTCCGTAAGCGTAGGAACCAAATAGAACAATCTTCAACGGATCCACTTCTTTAACCAGCCTTGTTACGACTTCCCGAATAACCTTCTCATCAATCTCTTCAATTTCGATAATTTCATTCATAACCTTATTTTTCACCCAAGATATATAATTGTTATCGCCCAACTTTTGCAGTTTTGCGTTTTCACGTCAAAGGCGCTTCTCAGGTTAAGGAAAAGTTTCCATGGGAATCACAGTTGAAGGGAAAGAGCGCGAAAGACGCGCTGAAAGAATTGAATGAAGGGAAATTCGATGGCGAACTAAAAGGCAAATAAATCTCCATCTATGGATTTTTCTAATTTTTCTTTTATATAAAGATATTGCACAATCCAACATTCTCAGTCTGATTAAATCGCATATTTCATAGAAATATGCTAATCAAACCGCAAGTTTTATAAAAACGTGCTATTATAATATAAACATGGCAATCCCGGATTATAGGACAATAATTGAGAATTCGCCTTTAAATTCAGGCGGAAAGGAAGATGTGCCAGAATATAAGAGGAAGCTTTTTTTCAAATTTGAGCAGATATTAAAAGAAGGCAGATTCATCCATGCCCTCTGCGGGATGAGGCGGGTTGGAAAATCAACGTTGATGAAGCAGATTTTGAATACTCTTCCAAATTCGTTCTACTTTTCTTTTGATGAAAAAAAATATCTCAATCCGGAGGCATTGGACGAAGTCATCAAGACGTTTATTAAAAAGGGAGAAGAGTGCACGATAGGGCTTGATGAGATTGGAAGGATAGAGGATTGGGCGGGGATATTGAAGAAATATTACGACTCGCATAAAATTACTTTTTTCATTTCAAGCTCATCTTCTCTTTTGACAAAAAGAGGGAAGGAGAGCTTGGCAGGGAGGATGCTTGACTTTCATCTGCCCCCTTTGCAATTCAATGAATTTTTAGAATTGAAAAAAGTGAAAAAACAGAAAGAAGCGATAGATATCTCTGAAGACAAGAGCATGCTGCGCTTTCATGATTACTCTGAGCATTTAAAGGAATTTTTGGAAAGCGGTTCATTTCCCCAAATTGCATTCTCAAAAAACAAGGATTTAGTCAAAAAATATGTGGAAAATTCGACTGTTGAAAAAATGATTTTCGAGGACATCCCCCAGACTTTCGGCGTTGAGCATCCGGCAAAACTTGAGCAAATATTCAGGTATGCTTCAGAATATTCCGGCGACTTGTTTCACGAAACCGCAATCGCTTCTTCAGTTTCATTAAACCATTCCACTGTGACAAGCTATTTGAATTATATGTACTATTCGGGCTTAATACGCGTTCTTCACGAAGAAGGAAGCTATTCCAAAGCCCTCAGGAAATACAAAAAGCTGTTTGTAACCTCCCCCGCCCTGTATTACAACACGTGCAAAAACTTTTCTTCAGGAAAACTATATGAAACTGCAGTTCTTGACAAATTGTCCGCGGTTTTGGAAGAGGAAATATTCTTTTACAGGGACTATCAGCAGCATGAAGTGGATTTTGTTGCCGGAAAAATCCCCATAGAAGTTAAACTTGGGAAAGAGATTCTGCTGAATCAATTGCAGGGCCTGAAATTTTATATAAAAGAAAAAAAGCCAAAAAAAGCCCTTGTAATCTATTCCGGAGAATGGAACAAAATAGAAATGAACGGTACCGACATTTTCTTCATCCCCTTCCACATGCTTTTGTCATGTGATGAAATAAAACTTTGATTGCGGGCGCTTTTAGTTGGAAAGAGCGCGAAGGAAGCCTTGAAAGAACTCTCTGAAGGGAAATTCGATTCGAAAATCAAGAGTTAGGGGCAAAGCTTAAAAGAATTAAATCATCACTGATTCTCATGTGCGGAATAATAGGCTACGTTGGCTCAAAGCAGGCAGCCCCCCTCATAAAAGAATGCCTTCTCCAATTGGAATACAGGGGCTACGACTCTGCGGGAATCGCAGTAAGCGATGGAAAGAAGATGTACGTAGAGAAGAACAAGGGAAGAGTGAAGGATCTGGAAATAGCGCATCTTCAGGGGAATTACGGGATAGGGCACACGCGCTGGGCAACCCACGGAATCCCCAACAAGGTCAATGCGCATCCCCATTCGGACTGCGAAAACGACTTCTCCCTCGTTCACAACGGAGTCATTGAGAATTATCTTGAATTGAAAGAACGGCTTTTTGAAGAGGGCCACAAAATAATTTCCGATACTGACACGGAATTGATCGCCCATTTGATTGAAGACCATTTTGAGAAGGGGGAAAAACTCCTCTCAGCCCTTGAATCAACCATCAAAGAGCTCAAGGGCTCCTATGCGATTGCTTTGATTTCAAAAAACGAGAAAAGAATCTATTTTGCAAGAAAATACAGCCCTCTCATAATTGGAATCGGTGAAAAGGAGAATTTCCTTGCTTCTGACATTCCAGCGCTCCTCCACCACACTAAAAAATTCCTTCTTCTCAATGATGAGGAATACGGGATGATAGATGAAAATAGCATTAAAATCTTCAAGGACGGAAAGGAAGTTGCAAGGGAGCCAATGAGCGTGAAATGGGACATTGAGAGCGCGAAGAAAGGCGGATACGAGCATTTCACAATAAAGGAAATATACGAGCAGCCAAAGGCAATAAAAGACACTCTTGCGGACGTTCAGAAAGAGAAAATCCATTTCTTTGATAAATATGACAACATACACGTTGTTGGATGCGGAACTGCATTTTATGCTGGAATGGTCTTCAAATACTTGATGCAGAAAAATGCTGGAATTCCGGTTGAAGCAATTCTCGCAAACGAATATGTTTCCTCCCACACTCCCCTTACGAACAGGACTCTTGTTTTCGCAATAAGCCAGTCCGGTGAGACTGCGGACACCCTCTCGGCTTTAAGGTATGCAAAACAGAAGGGCGCGCACACTGCTGCATTGGTGAACGTTCTTGGAAGCTCCATGACGCGCATTGTGGACAATGTGATATACACCCACGCAGGCCCTGAAATCTCTGTTGTTTCCACCAAGGCTTTCAGCGCACAGGTTGCAGCGCTTTCAAAAATCGCATTCACTGTCGGGCAGAATCCGGAATTGTTGAATCAGGTGAATCTTCTAGACAAATTCGCAGAAGGGAGCCTCAAGAAGGAAGGGGAGATGAAAAAACTCGCAGAAAAGCTTTACAATAAGCACGACTTTTTCTTCATTGGAAGGGGCATATGCTACCCGGTTGCGCTTGAGGGAGCGCTCAAGTTAAAAGAAATCAGCTATTCCCATGCAGAAGGCTATCCTGCAGGGGAGTTGAAGCACGGCCCTCTCTCCATACTGGAAAAGGACTTTCCAGTTTTCGCAATCGCTCCTTCAGGTGAGCAGTTCGAGAAAACCGTGAGCAATATTAAGGAATGCGCTGCGCGCGAAGCCTCGCTCTTCGTTCTTTCAGACCAGAAGCTGAATGAGAGCGACAACATAAAAACAATAAGAATGGAGGGAGTTCCCGAAGAATTGAGCGTGATTCCCTACATCATCCCCCTCCAATTGTTCGCCTATCACGTATGCCTCAAGAGAGGGCTCGATCCGGACAAGCCGAGGAATCTCGCAAAGAGCGTAACTGTCGAATGACTTTGAAATGCATCATCTGCTGTTTCTTTTATCCAGTGATAGTTACTATCACCCCCCCATAGTAACTATAGGATAATGTTGACAAGCCGAAGAATCCCGCAAAAAGCGTAACGGTTGAATAATTCCCCTTTATAAGCATTCTCAGAAAGGCGCGTGCGCACGTTTTATAAACATTTTCTACTTTAATCTACCTTGGGGATCAAGTGAATGGAGATGGACGACAAAAGAAGATTGAAAATCAAAATGAACAATCTCCTAGGCCTTATTCTTTCAAACCATCAAGACGTTTCACATCCAGATTATCTCTTTCAAGAATAGCTTCAGCCGCAGCCGTTCCTTTGGCTCTTTTGGCTTTTCCGGGTTCCGGTCAAGCGCAATCAACACCCATTTCAGTTTCAAGAGTGCAGGATCCAGAACCGAATCAGCACATAACTGCCACCGATAATCTAGTATTAGGTCCTGATTTTTTTGGAATCGGAAACATCTGGTTGGGAATGGACGATGCTTTTTGGCTAACACCCCCTATAGGTTTTGATTATCATAATGGACATAAAGGAGAAAATGGGGATTCACTCGTGCTAGAAAACAAGAAATTAAAAATGTTTTTGACCTGGAAAGATCACAGATTGGTTAGCATATCTATTCGTTCTATTCTTCATGGAATGTATGAGCGAGTTCCTGACACTTGGGTAGGCCACATTGCAGGTACTCGGCTAAAACTTGAAAGCCAAATGGATTCGATATTGGATTTTTTTCCAAATGCGCATATACTGAGACCGGATTTCCATAATGCTTTTGCTGGTGCATATGATCATCCAAGTTATTTTATTTCATTTTTACTTCTTTCTCCCAGATCTGGCGCATTTGAAAGTGCAACTTTATCTTTCCATTCTTTTACTGGTTCTACTATCGAACATATAGAATTATATTTTCCAGAAAGAGAAACTATTGCAATAAATCCGGAGCAGAATATTCCCCTTTCAGAAAGAACCAATTTGGTTATCAATCCAGATTCTGCTGGAATAGGAAATATTCCATTGGGAGTTGAAGATGGGGATAATATAATCATGCCGGAAGGATTTGCATATCATAATGAACGTAAAGGAGGTGTTGGATTAAGACAAGAGATCATAAATGATCGATACGGGATGGTTTTAAGTTGGTCAAGCAGCCGATTACATGATATCGTTGTGTTCGATGGTTGGCAAGGCGAGATCTCTGGTAAAGGAATCAAACTTGGAGACCCTATTGAGAGATTTTTATTGGCGTTTCCTGACGCAAAGAAAAGTGAAAATCTTCCTAATACCTATGAAGTTCGTTTACAGAGAAATCCTCTTCATCCAGATGAAACATCTTTAGGGATGACATTAGTCGCATATTGTGATGCCAATATGAAAATAATAAAAATGCAACTTGCAGACGATATTTATCCAGATTTGTATTATGAACAATATGCTTCTCTATCAGCGACAGCAAATCTAGTATTCAATCCTAATTCTCCGGGAATTGGAAATATCCAACTCGGGATGAGAGATATTGATTGGCTCGATTTTCCTGAGGGGTTCACCTATAATGGAAGTACTGAAATAACAAATAAGGATTTTGGTATAACCCTTGAATTTGATTATAGTTTAGCAAGTCCTCTCTCCGGTATTCTTGTATCTGATGGTTGGAAAGGAGAAATAGCCGGCACAGGGATACGTATTGGAGATTCTCTTGAGAAATTTCTGCAGGCATATCCGGATGCTCGCAATACTCGTGGTCTTGAGCACATATACAAAACCACGATTCCTATTGATTCCCAGTATTTTTCTCACTGGTGTAGAAATGTCGGATTAGTTGTTTTTTTCAATGCTGACAATAATATTGAAAGAATATTGTTGACATTTGAATAAGTATATTCGAACATAATATATAAAGTAATCGAATATTTTGGAGGTGTTCTCATGAGTATGTTGGTTCCGCGTGCGCATGCAGGTTCTTCAGAAGGGCAAAGCCCGGTAGTTTCCACAGCACCAGGTTCTCCAAGGCCTCAGTCAAGAAGAGATGCAATACTAAAAATCGGAATAGGTGCTGCTGCAGCATGTTCTGGACTGCTTGTTTCGGGCTGCGGAGCCTTTAGACCTAATGAGCCTTTACAGAATAATATTGATCCACGGTCCAATGAAAGGTTATCACAAAATGTTACTCTCTTAATGAGCCCCGATTATGCTGGAATTGGATGCTTCTGGTTAGGTTCTCGCGGCTCCTATGAGCAATTTCAAGGTTCTGGTTATAATTTTTATCACGGTCACATGGGCGGATATGTAGATCAAAATCTTGAAGTAATTAATTATGAAAGGGGCATATATCTAAGATTCGCATATTATAACCAAAAATATGAATATTGGGGTGATTGGGATACAGGTGATTTATTAACTGACATTTTGGTATTTGGAAACTGGAAAGGTGAAGTTGGAGAGAATGGATTGAGATTAGGGGATCCACTTGAAAAATTCTTTGATGCCTACAAACATACAAAAATAGGCAGAAGTCCATCAAATCAGAACAAATACTGGGTAAAAATAACTATGAGGCGCGGAGAATATACCCGTAGATACATTGATAGGGTTGTCATGGTTGTTGAAGTTGACGCAGACAACAGAATCAAATCTATATTGTTAAGCTCCGCGCAAGAAGCAGAATGGGGAAAAGATCTTGGAAAATACAAATTTATGCACTGATTGGAAGCAGAAGTTTATTAATCCCCAAAAAATTCCCGAGTCCACCCAGAACAAGCCCATTTGCGCATCAGCGATATCATACGTGCTCAAATCTAAATCCATTTATAAGCTTTTTCCTCCTTAGATAATTTCGGGGGTGTTTAAATGAGAATGTTGGTTCCGCGCGAAGCGCAAAGAGCCCAAAGCGAAGGGCAAGGATTGGCTGATTCTCCGAATCCATCAAGACATTTGTCAAGAAGACGATTCATTCCTGAAATTGGAATGGCTGCTGTTGCACTCTGCTCTATGCTCGTTTCAGGCTGCGGATCCTCAATCACGCAAGAGCCTCCTCGATGGGAATTTCCCGAGCGGGGGGAGTATTTGACCACACAAGACAACATCAAATTTGGAAAGAAAGGCGTTGGCTTGGGTAAATTCGCTATGGAAATGAGTGATAAAAAATGGCTTGCAGAAAGCCCTGATTTTGACATTTATGAGGGCCATGCGGGCGGATATGGGGATACTCTTCAGATAAAGAGCGCAAGATTCGGCATTTTTCTGGAATGGGCCTACAATGAACTTATGATAATTACATTGACCAGGGGTTGGCATGGGAGAGTTGCAGAGACGGGAATAAAACTGGGAGATCCAATAGAAAGTTTCATTTCCGCCTATACAGACGTGGAAAGAAGCAGTCAAAATCCAAGCAAATATCGCGCCAGAATGAAATACTTGAATCCAGTTTTGCTTTCTGAAATGGAAGCAAGCATGGAAGTGACTGGAGACGAAAACAATAAAATCAAGGAAATCACATTGTACGCATATGTAAGCATTTTTGGCGGATTTCAGCCCATAAGCTAGACTTTCCAAAATCAGGCAATATTTAAGCTTTCTCCTTCTTAAATAATTCCGGGGGGCGTTTTCATGAAGTTGTTGGTTCCGCGCGAAGCGCAAAGAGCGCAGGTTGAAGTGCAGGGATTGGCTGATCCTGCAACCCAAATGAGGCCCATTTCAAGAAGATTATTCCTTCCCAAGGCTGGGATTGCGGTTGCGGCAGCGCTGTCGGGAATGTTAATACCAAAAAATGGAAGTGCGCAACTTATTGATTTTATGCCATTTGGGCGTTTAGATAGTATTCGATTTCCCGATGCAAATCCTTTTGATAAAAGATTTGAGGAACCAATTTCAGATACTGTTGCTATATTTTTTAATCCTCGAAGACCCTGTATTGGAAAATATCTTTTATATGATGATTTTCCTATTCCTAATGAACCCAGGAATGAAAGAATCGACGTATATAGGAAAGGAATTGGAGATACTGTTGAATACACATTTCCAGATTGCGGAATACGGCTAGTTTTTCTAAGAAATCAGCTTTTAGTAAGAAATCATCTTTTAGAAATTCAGGCATTTGAAGGGTGGAGAGGAGAGATTGCGAACGTTGGGATAAAACTTGGATTCCCTCTTTCAAGATTTTTAGAGTTTTTTCCTGAAGCACAAAAAACTCAAACCGATCCTCTCGAATATTCTGTTTCAGTTTTTCCTAGAGATGAAAACGTAACAAGGATATCTTATGGAATTGTATACTTAACAGTACAAATTGATGTAAACGGTAATATTAGCTCTCTAAGGATGTACAATGATCCTCATCCCTATGAAGATAGTAGAAGATTCGAACAACCCGGGCCAAATGCAACTATTATATTTAGCCCAGAGTACACTGGATTCGGTAATTGTCATATCCAATGTGAGGATATGCCCGAGCTCGCCGCTGAAAAGAATTTTTATTTCTACGATGGGCATGATGGCGGTGTGGGAGATACATTGGAAATTATAAGCCAAAAATACGGGATGTATTTTGTTTGGGCTTACGGAGAATTGTATAGAATTCAGATTTTTTCAAATCCTACAGATTTATTTAATGCACTTTTATGGGACAAGGCAAGATATTATCGAGATATTATGACAGAAGCAGGACAAGAAACTGCATATAAATTATTAATAAATCGCCACCGAACCCAACATTTACAAAATATCGCCGATGCATCACCTGGTTTTGAAGTTTGGAGAGGGGAGATAGCAGATACAGGGATAAAATTTGGAAGTCCTCTTTCAAGATTTCTGGAAGTATATCCAGATGCTCAAAGAAGTACATTAAATCCTAATGCTTATAGTACTGTAATCACTTTTAAAACAACTCCGTTGCATGGTATGAGTTATGTTGCGAAGGGCAGTTTAGTTGTTACCGTAGATGCAAATATGAATATAAATTCGATTCAATTATTTAACGGCCTTGCTCCTGAAATTCCAGATTTGAATGAGTTGAGCAAATAAAATCCCTTATATTTTTTAATGAACCTTTTACAATTTTTATCTATTTGACATAAAAATACTTCGGAGGTGTTCGCATGAAATTGGTTCCGCGCGAAGCGCAAAGGGCGCATGAGGAAGTGAGAAAATTAGCTGGTTTTGATCAGCCAAGAAACATTACAAGAAGAGCTGCGTGTGCAAAAGCAGGAATTGCCGCTGCTGCATTCTGCGCATTGGGCATTTCAGGCTGCGGGAGCACTACGAGCGAGCTTCCAGAGCCGGAACCCATAGACATGAGGAAATTCGAAAAGCCATCCCGCACAGGAACTGCCTTTTTCGGCCAAGAATACGTGGGTTTGGGCGAAGTGAATCTTGGAGTGCAGGATATGCCTTATCTGGCGCATTGGCCGACTTTCTCGATTTACAACGGCCATGCAGGCGGCATTGGAGATACTTTTGAAGTGATAAGCACTGAATACGGCATGTACTTCAGATTCGCATACGATTCCCTCTTTGATATAAAACTATCCGGGAATTGGCAGGGAACCATTGCGGAGAACGGACTCAAGCTCGGCGATTCTATTGAGAAATTTCTCACCGCATATCCTCAGGCGAAGCAGAGCAAGGCGAATCCAAACAAGTATTGGTATATAATGGACATCCCAAAGCCCCTCCATTACACCGTCGATCAGGCTGCCATAATCGTGGAAAAAGATGCCTTAGGAAAGATAATTTCCATAGTCCTAAGCGGCGCTGGAGAAGCTAATTGGGGAACGGATCTGGGTTCATATGAATTCATAGACTGATTTTTCTGAAAACAGAGCAGCTAATACTATGTGTTAGCTGCTAATACATAGTAGTAGTTACTTTCAGGGGGTAATAGTTACTACTAGGGGGTAGTAGTAACTACTAGTGCAAGCAAAACCTATAAAAACATTGGACTGCATTATATTCTCATGTATTTTGCAATTGAACCTAAGCAGCACAGAAAGGATCTGTTCGGCTTTGAATACGAATCCCTTCAGCTTGAAAAAGCCCTGAGGGACGAGATAACCCACGCAATAGTCGTGTATGGACTCAGGCGTACAGGGAAAACAAGCCTGATAAGGACTGTTTTAAATGAGAACAAAATCAATTATATCTGGATAGACGGAAGGACTATTGAAAGCAGGGAGGATTTTTTCGTCCAGCTGAAATCCCAGCTGGAATCAAAACATCTGCTGAAAATAAAGGAAATAAACATCCGGGGCATATCCATATCATTGTCTTCGACTGTTGATGAATACCTGCGCAGAATGAAGAATCTGGTAATCGTCATAGACGAGGTCCAGGAACTCTATTCATACAGGCTGGACAAGTATCTTGCCTACGTTTATGATACATTCAAAGTGAAGCTGATTTTTTCCGGTTCAGAAATCGGCATGCTTGACAAGTTTCTGGGAAGAAAGAATGCAAAGGCCCCATTTTTTGGAAGAGGTTTTTTTGACATCCGGACAAAAAAACTGAGTGAGAACGAATCCATGAAGTTTCTCATTGAGGGAGGAAGGCAGGCTGGGCTGAATTTATCTGAGGAGGCAGAAAAAGTTGTGGGAGAGCTTGACGGCATCATCGGGTGGCTGACACTTTATGGATACAATAGAAGGCAAAAAGAAAAAGGCGAAGCAATGAATAGAACGTATGAAGAAGCGTCCATTCTGATAAAACAGGAGATTGACAATTTTCTTGCCATAAGAACAAAAAAAAGGTATGAATATATCTTAAAGGAGCTTTCCATCAGGAGCAGAACATGGAACGAGCTGAAATATGCGCTTATCAAAAAGTACAAAAGAATATCCGACAGCCAGGTTTCCGGCTATCTCAGGCAGCTTGAAGACTATGGTTTTATCGAAAAAGAAGAAGAACATTATAAAATCGTCGACCCTATACTTGAAAGAATCGCCCGTGAGTTATAGCGCAATAACTGCGTTTCAAATCCCGAGAAACTCCCCGAGTCCTCCCAGAACAAGTTCGACTCCAATAGTCGCAATGAACAATCCGGTTATCCTTATGAGCGCTTCAACGAAATCATACTTGCCCAATTTCTCGAACAGAAGCGCTGAAAAATACATTATAGTGAAATTTATGAGAATCACAATCAGAAGCAGGGAAGCAACATAGAGAGGGCCGTTGATTGCAGCAAGGTAAATTGTCGCGGTTATGGTAGCGGGCCCTGCAATCATAGGGGAAGCAATAGGAACAATCGCAAGCCCGCACAGCTTTTTCTTCTCATGCTTTTCCACGTCAAAGAAAATCCCCTTCTTCAATACTTCGAAACCAACCGAGAAAAGCACTATTCCGCCTGCAATCTTGAGGGAATACGTTTCAACATGAAACAGGTTGCTCAATATGAAAGTGCCTCCGAAGGCAAAAGCCACGAGAATAATAAGGGCGAAAACGTTCGATTCGAATATGATTTTCTTTATATCCTTCTGTTCCAGTTCTTCCTCAAGTATTGAAATAACCGGAAGTTTGCTTATGGGATTTATGAATACAAGGAACAATAGCAAATCGGAAAGGACGTCGGCCATATTCTCACATATTCTATTTCCCATAGGTTCCTTATATTTTTTACTCATATGAATTCTCTGGAATGCAGTAGAACAAGATGCTGATTCTAATCCTGAATTCTCCCCATCCTCAAATCCCTGCCGATTCTCTTGCTCGCTTCAACATCCGGCTGGTCGAAGGGGTTCACGTTCCTTATTGATGCAGGATACACTCCGAATGCATAATGCGCAAAGGCCATGAAGTTGCCAATTCCCCGGAAACTCAATTCAGGAAAAACAACCGTGGCACTTGGAATTTTCTGCTCTGCAGACGCTTCCATCGTTCCAAGATATTCATAAAAAAGCGCCTCCTCAAGAGTGTTTCCGTGCAGTTTGCCCAAATCGAGCCCGCCAATCTCTTTTCTCAATTCTTTTGGAATGCACACAACGTGTTCGCCCGTAGATGCTGGCACTACGAATAAGACTCCCATATTCTGCTCTCCCCCGAACACCCTCACGTTCGTGTGGTGCTGGCATTCCGGGCCTGATGCAACGAGAAGAGTCTGCCCCCTCCCAAGTTTGCAAGAACTCTCATGCTGGAGCTGCATCAATAGTGAGTGCGCACCGTCTAGCGCATGAGTATAGACTGGACAGAATATTTGATCCAATGTACGAGTCCCATGCATCGTTGCGGTGATGGGGTCTCCGAGCATGAAGAAATGCGTTGCGGTTTGAAGCGCGGTATTCGTCTCTACGGGGCTCGTGGTGTCCACAGATGGATAGGTTTCCTGGGTTCCCCTCTCAATATCCTTTATCGCATCTACCCCAAATGCCATATAGAGCGGAAAATAGCTTCCAGCAGTCCTGAGAGAATACCTCCCTCCAACCGTTTCAGGAACCATGATTATATTATCTCCAATTTTCAATTCCTTTCCCATCAGGTAAAGCGTTTTTCCTTCATAAGCAGTTATCAACACAGCATCCGTGAAGCCCAAGCTCCGCAAATAGGGCCACTCTTCGAGATTGTCTATGGTTGCACCCGATTTGCTCACAACCACAATAAGCGTATCTTCAGGGTTCAAGCCCGCCATTCTTTCCATTATATGGTAAGGTTCAGGGCTGTCTATGAACCGGAGTTCCCTTTCAGGTTTGACAATCGGGGACATGGCAACGTAAACTGCTTTCGTGCTCGTGATTGAGCCTCCGTGCGCAATCACTACTAATGTTTTCTTGTGCGCGAATTTTCGTGCAAGCTCAACAGACCTCCCAAGATTCTCCCTGTCCTTGAAGAAATCGTATGCCTGAAACCAAGGTACGTCGTGCTCGTTCACATGGTTTTCCATTGGTTCATAGCCCGGAACATCGTGGCCGTCGAACTTATGATCCCTTTTTATTCTCTCTTGAGCGAGAAGCGCGCACTCCTTCCCGGAAGTAGTCATAGATAAATTTGTCGGATGAAAGTATGCGACCCTTATCCGCCCTCTTATTTGTTCCTGATCTCCTAAAAGCAGCCTCCTCATTTTAGATCCAGCAGCATTGCGGGGAGCTGAATGACACCCTCTTGAAACGTACATTCCTTCACCTATTCCCTTTTTATAATCAAATAAGAATAAAAATCTTGTCTTCCTTGAATAAAATCCAATGATTGAATGAAAGAAAAAAAGAGGAGAGCGCATGAAAGGTATTGAAAATATCGGAGTGGAATCGCTGCTGAACGGATTAAATCCTTTAAATGAAAGAGATTGGGAAATAAGAATGAGGAATATTCTTAAACTGGGAAGAATTGAAACAGAAAGGAGAAGACAAAGTCAGGAAAAACTAGTCGAGTTTATTAGTGATGGTACTATTGTGCTAGCGCTTATTGAGGTTGTAATCACTGATTCCCAGTGGCAGGTAAGAATGGCTGCCGCGCAAGTTCTTGGACTGATGGAGGCAACCTTTGCTGTCGGTGTACTTGGAGACGCAGCTAAAGTTGCGCGAATTGAGGATGGCGAATTTTCTTTTGAAGTGAGAAGAACTGCAATCTACGCGCTTGGAAATATTGGGGGAGATGATGCGCTGAAAATCATTTCACAATTGCTTGGAAGGGAAAGGGAAGAAGGGGGTTCGGAAAGCTTGAGAAGCGTTTGTGTCGCGACTCTTCGCCCATTTGGGGAAGAGGCTTATGTTGAATTATGCAGATGCGCGGATCCTGATTTTGAAAAAGCCCCTCATATTCGGAAAAGTGCTATTATGATTTTGGGCGGCATTACGTTTACAAACAGCGGAAACAAAACCCACTCTCTTGACAGGTTGTGTGATTCATTGAAAGAGCCGGACGTAACAATCCGGAACGCTGCAGCTTATTCGCTTGGTGAAATTGGAGATACCAGGGCAATTGGCGCGCTTGAGAGCGCTCTTTCCGCAATACACGAGCATGAAGGGGAAACAATCAGGGCTGCTTTGGAAAAATTGAGAAGCAGGAGGGATGCGCGCTCGCAAGCAAGATCGCTTCCGGAGTTCGGAGAAGCCCCACCTGAAAGAACAAGAATCGGGCAGTAGATTTTCACCCGTACGGATCCCTTTTCTCGTAGCTTCTGTGGAGAAGCTTGTGCGCTTTTTCCGAATAAGGTTTCCCGTAGAATTCATCGTAAAGCTTTTTCACGCTCGGATTCTCGTGGCTCTTCCTCATCGGAAGGCTCTCATCATGGCAGTAAATCGCCTTCGCGCGCCTCTCTTTCAAGTCGGGAATGTATTCCAGATGAATGGGCTGCCCCCCGCCGTTTATGCATCCCCCTGGGCACGCCATCACTTCAATGAAATCATATTCCGCCATTCCCTCGCCTTCACCTTTTTCCGCCTTTTTTTTCTGCTCCATCACCTTGTCCATCAATTTCCTCGCATTTCCCAATCCGTGAGCAACTGCAACTTTCAAAGGCTTTCCCTTCAAATCAATCGTCGCTTCCCTCACTCCCTCAAACCCGCGCACTTCATTAAGTTCAACTTTTCCCAATTCTTCCCCAGTGATGATATAATATCCCGTTCTCAATGCAGCCTCCATCACTCCGCCAGTCACTGCAAATATCGCTCCAGCCCCAGTATAGCATGCAAGCGGATCCTCAGCCTGCGCTTCAGGGAGATTCGCGAAATCAATCCTTGCCTGCTTTATCATTCTTGCAAGCTCCCTTGTCGTAATCACGATGTCAACGGGCTTTATTTTCTTCCCATTGTATTCAATCATCGAATCCTCCTGCGTTATCTCGAATTTCTTCGCAGTGCAGGGCATCACCGAAACGACGAAAATATCCTCCGGGGGTTTCCCAAGCTTTTCCGCGTAATAGGTTTTCGCAACGCTTCCCACCATCATCTCAGGGCTCATTGCAGTGCTTAAATTCGGGATTAATTCAGGGTAAAACTCCTCGACGAATTTAACCCAACCCGGGCAGCACGAGGTAAGAAGGGGGAAGTTTTGTTTCTCACCATTCATCTTCGCCAGGAATTTTTTCACGAATTCGCTCCCTTCCTCCATGATGGTCAAATCAGCCCCGAAATTAGTATCGAAAATCGCAGAGAACCCAAGCCTTTTGAATGCGGAATACATTTTTCCAACAACCAATGTGCCAATGGGCATCCCGAATTCCTCCCCAAGCGCCACTCTCACTGAAGGCGCAGCCTGCACCACGACGTGCTTTCCCTCTTTCATCGCGCCCCATACTTTTCTCACGTCATATTGCTCACAAAGAGCGCCAACAGGGCAGTTTATCACGCACTGCCCGCATGAAACGCATGTGCTCTGCTCCAATCCCTTCCCGAATGCTGTCTCGACTTTTGTGACAAACCCCCTGTTCGTATACTGGATAGCATTAACAGTCTGTATTTCGCTGCAGACACGTACGCACCTTCCGCACAAAATGCATCTCTCAGGGTCCCTGATCAGCGCTGTGCCGGAATCAATGTGGGATTTCCTTATCTCTCCGACAAAAGGATTCTCCCTCACTCCCATCTCAAAAGAATATTTCTGGAGCTTGCAGTTCCCATTCCTGTCGCAAACCCTGCAGTCATAAGGATGGTTTGCAAGAATCAATTCAAGAGTGTTTTTTCTGGACTTCCTTACTTTCGCAGTATTCGTCCTCACAACCATCCCGTCTTTCAGGGGAGCGTTGCAGCTCGTCTGGAGCCCCCTCATCCCGTCAATCTCCACAATGCATATCCTGCATGCGGCCTGCTTTGTCGTTCCGGGAAGATCGCAAAAAGTCGGCACGTCAACTCCCGCCTTCCTGCACGCCTCAAGCACAGTGAGCTCATCCTCCTTGAATTCATATTCAAACCCGTCTATTGTTGCTTTCATATTCTTTGCACCATGCACTTCAAATATTTTCATTCAACTTTTCATCAGCAAATCATGCGGGTTGCGCGCAAATCATTGAATAATGCGCATAACCCCAACTTTGCGCAAACATTCATTCACGCGCAAATGCGCATTTTTTTGCACCATCAGCCATATTTTTTCTTTTTGCGCAAATGCGCCTGTTTATTTTTTCCAACATTGCGCCCTTTGCATTTTTCTTAATGCACATTTATCCTTCAGTTCATATGATTTTAATGCATCATCTTTCGCTTCTTTCATAATCCCCATTATAAGCGCAACTATCTGTCATTCCCTTGCTTTCAGCCTCTGATTTCGCAACCTTTTTCCTCGAGATTGCGCCAACAGGGCACGTGTCAATGCACGAGCCGCAGCCAACGCATTTCGTGTGGTTTATTTCGTGCTTTTCACCCAGTTCGCCAATTATCGCATCGTGCTTGCAGACATTCGAGCACAGATTGCATCCCGTGCAGTGCCCCTTGTCAATCACGACGATTTCTTTTGATTCTTCCGAAGGCTTGAAGAATATCTCATACTCATCCCTGAAATACCTCAAAGTCGAAAGGACTGGATTTGGCGCGCCTTTTCCCAAAGCGCAAAGCGACGTGTCGGCAATTGTTTCTGAAAGCTCTTTCAGCAGTTCCAAATCCTTTTCCTCCCCATCCCCTCTCGTGATCCTGTCAAGTATCTCATAGAGCCTCTTTGTTCCTTCCCTGCAGGGAGTGCACTGCCCGCAGCTCTCAGCCTGCGTGAAATAAAGGAAATATTTTGCAATATCCACCATTGAATTCTTGTCGCTTATTATCACGATTCCCCCCGAGCCCATTATTGAACCAGCAGCCTGCAGCGTTTCATAATCCAATTGGATGTCAAGGCAGCTCTTGGGGATGCATCCTCCCGAGGGGCCTCCAGTCTGCGCTGCCTTGAACTTCTCACCTTCCGTGCATCCTCCGCAAATGTCAAATACAATCTCTCTCAAAGTGGTCCCAATGGGAACTTCTATTGCGCCAGTCCTTCTCACTTTCCCTGTCACGCAGAATACTTTTGTTCCCGGGGATTTTTCAGTTCCCACCTGCCTGAACCATTCTGGCCCCTTCATTATGATGTTATGTATGTGGGCCATGCTCTCAACGTTATTTATTGAAGTGGGCTTTTCCCACAAACCAGCCTGAGCAGGGAACGGAGGCCTCGGCCTCGGCATTCCCCGTTTTCCTTCTATGCTTGCCATGAGTGCGGTTTCTTCCCCGCAAACAAAAGCTCCTGCACCCTCCCGCACTTCCACATCCAAATCAAACCCCGTTCCCAGAATATTCTTCCCCAAAATCCCCAATTCATAAGCCTGCTTCACAGCCATTCTCATCCGGGCGACTGCAAGAGGTTTTTCCGCGCGCGCATAAACAACCGCCTTATGCGCTCCAATTGCAAAAGAAGCAATCATAAGCCCTTCCAGAACCCTGTGGGGATCCCCTTCAACATTCACCCTGTTCATGAATGCGCCGGGATCCCCCTCATCTGCATTGCAAATCGCATATTTTGTTCCGTCAGGTGAAACTGCCTTCCTTGTTGCCTCCCATTTCATCCCAACCGGAAAGCCCGCTCCCCCTCTTCCCCTCAATCCTGATTTTTTCATTGTTTCAATCACCTGCTCGGGAGTGGTTTCTTTTAAGACTTTCACGAATGCAGTGTAAGCGCCTCCAATTCCAATGCTCTCCTCCATGCTTTCGGGCATGATCACTCCGCAGTTCTCAAAGGCATCCCTCCTCTGCTTCTTCATGAAGGGGATATCTTCAAGCAGAGGAACGCTTTCCTCTCCCTTCAAAGTGATTTTTTTAGGCAAATCCCTGAACACTCTTTTCGCAACGGCGAGCCTGTTTGTCACTTCATTCCCCTTTATCGTGTCCTCAAAAATCTCATCAACATCAGTCGGCAGCACGTTTGCATAGAAAATGCTCAGCCCTGCTTCAGGGATTATTATCTCAATGAGCGGCTCCGCATAGCACATGCCTATGCAGCCAGTGGGTCTCATGTCAATTTTGATGTTCTCTTTCTCGGCTTTTCTTTTCAGTATGTTGAAAACTTCAATTGCACCCGCAGCCCTTCCGCATGTTCCCATCCCGACAAGTATCTTCCTTTTCGCGCCCTCAATTCCATATTTCAACTCCTTCACTCTTTTCTCATGCAGCTCTTTTCCTTCGATGTTCCCGTGGGCCTGCGGGCATTGGGAGCCATATGCAACGCATTCAATATATGATTTGCACGGAGTTGCACTGGAATGAGTGCACTCCTTATAGAATTCCTTAGGATTCAGCAGGTTCATTTTTCAACACCTATCAATTCAGCAATTGTTTAGCCTCCAACGTTCAAACCAACACCCCCTTTGCGCGCATTCTGCGCGTGTTTCGCGCGTTTTCTTCTTAACCGCGCTTTGCGCGTTGGTTGATTTTGTTTTTAGCTAAACACGTATTCACTCCATATACCATATATCATGGCTTTGCTTCCCTTCTGTACCTCTCAATAATTTTTTTCACATCCGCAGGTTTCAAATTCCCAAAAATATCATCATTCACTCTTGCAACCGGTGCCAGCGAGCAGCTTCCCATGCAGTTTACAACGTTCAGTGTGAATTTTCTGTCTTTTGTAGTTTCTCCCGACTGGACTCCAAGCAGTCTTTCAAACTCTTTCAACAAGTCGTCCCCGCCTTTTATGTGGCATGCAGTGCCCCTGCATACGTAAATCTGGTACTTGCCCCTCGGCTTGAGTTTGAACAGCGCATAAAAAGTCACAGCCCCATACACTTGGGAAAGAGGGACATCCAATTCGCGCGCGGCTATCTTAAGGTTCTCTTCAGAAAGGTAGCCGTATTTCTCCTGAATTTTCTGAAGCGCGGGAATGAGGCCTCCCTTCATATTCCTGAATTCCTTGACTAGCCCTATCACTTCGCCATCAGCCATGCTAATTCACATAGTAATATTCTGCGGCAAGTATAAAAGAGTTTCTTTCATTTTTTCGTGGACTCGTTTAATAAAGTATTATATATCTCTAAATACAGAATATTATCATGGTGGCAGCTGAAAATAACAAGGCGAATTTGCAACGCATCGCACCCATCCTACTCTCAATAATACTAATACTCTTTTTATTCGCCCTTTTCTTCCTCCAATTCCCGAAACCAAAAGAGAGCGCTCCACAGATTGGTGAAAACCTTGAGAGCAAGACAAAAGAACTGAATATCAAACGCCCCCTCATGGGCAAATACGGAGAAAACTTTTCCCAACTCGCCTTCGTGGAATCAAACGGGCAGGTCGTTATGGAGGCGGAGCATTATGCGCTGATGCTGAAGAACTTTGACAGAATCGGCTTCACCTTCGGAACGAACATTTCAGGCTACTCTGGCGAAGGATTCATGGAGGCTTCGCCATCCGGAAGCTATAGGGATATTCCCGGCTATACACCGGAACTCGTCTTCAACGTCAATTTCAGCAAACCTGGCGTGTATTATGGGTGGGTAAGGGGATGGGTTCCCAATACCGGCGGCGCGGATTCCTGCTATCTCGGAATGGACAATCTTTCCGTCCCGTCTGGGAATTATTTTGATTTTTCCAACCTAGGCCCGGGCTTCGTATGGAAGGGCAGGAGTACGTTGTATTTGAACATCACTTCATCGGGCCTTTACACGATCCATATTAGGCAGCGCGAAGGGTATTTCCGCGCGGACAAGCTCGTGCTCACAACTAATGCGAGCTACAATCCAACGACAATCAATTCCGGTTTAGGGCCGAATGAAAGCTCCACAATGCCTCTTGGTGAAACGAACAGGAAGCCTGTTGCCTTCATGAATGCAAGCCCCGTGGTTGGTTATCCCCCCCTGACCGTCCAGTTCTCTGGCTTTGGAACAGACACGGACGGGACAATAGTCACGTACAGCTGGGATTTTGATGACGGTACTACTTCACTTGAACAGAATCCAACACATGTCTATCTTTTAACCGGTGATGCCTATCAAACTTCCTATCATCCCACCCTGACGGTTTTTGACAATAAGGGAGCACAAAACAGCAAATCCCTCGTCGTGGCTGTCCGAAAGAACATGAATTTCGGCGAGTACTACAATACAACATATGGTTTGATACAGAGCGCGGGTTTGCACATGTATCCAATACCCGATGAAGTCACTTCTGGCAGGATTGAATACCGCAAGAAGGGGGATTCTGTCTGGAACGAAGGGATTCCTCCGGTCGTCACTGTGGCAAATGGCCGTATAGAGCAAGGATGCAGCGAAGTGGAATGCATGGATGCTGTTGAATCCGATATTGAGCCAATGATAAAGAGATTCATAGGGGGCGCGACATCGCTTGAACCGGATACTAATTATGAAATGAAAGCTGTTCTTTTGAAAGCTGATAATTCTGTCTTTGATACGAAAATCTATGAAATCAAAACCAAGCCTGATAAAGTCGCCTACGGCAATGGCAGGACGATCAAGGTGAAATTAGATGGAACGGGCAACTACACCACTATACGAAGTGCACTCAACGTAGCTTTAGCCGGCGATATAATCGAGGTATATCCTGGAATTTATAACGAGACCTTTACAATCTCCCGTTCCGGAAATCCTAACAATCCCATTACAATAAGAGGTCTGCCCGGAGCAGTGTTAAGGGATAATCTATCAATAGGGATAATCGTGTTTCCGGACAATCTTCACGACGTGATTTTCGAAGGATTCAATCTTACAGGTGTTGGTCCTGACGACTATGACTGGTCTTTTATCAGATTATTCAACAACCTCACCCGCATCGTCATCCAGAACAACACGTTTCACGATGTTCAGTTTTATGACACGCGGGGAAGCACTGATCTTCTCATACAGAACAATTACTTTGAAACAGACAGATACATTACTTATCCTTTTTACATTGCCTCTCCGCCGTACAGGATTAAAGGTTTGATTGTGCGCAACAATGTTGTGAAGGCAATGGGCGATTCCTTCGATATTGTGGTTTTCCGCGGCTACAAGGAATTCGTTGACATCTACGACAACTGGTTTGAGGGCGTGCATGGGGACGACGGAATGGAGCTTGAGGGAGGGGTCAGCAGTTTTGTCCTCGTGCACAATAACGTTCTCAGGATGCGCCAGAATTCCTCTGCTTATGGCGGAAAGGGAAGCATTGCCACGATTTCCAATGTTCCCTTACTGCTCGGGCCCACCTATCTTTTCTACAATGAAATCGACGCTTCCAACCAATTCATCAAAACCGCAAATGACGGCGTGGGCAATGCAGTCCTGAAATACAATCACACTTTGGCGGATTTCGGCCCAATATTCTATTACCACAATACATTCTATGCAACATCTAAATTCTGGAGCGCGAATTTCATTAGGTTCAGGTCATTGACTCACACAAATTTCATTTTTAAGAATAATATTTTCTACGGAAAAGTGCTTGATCCCTATTCTCTTGAATGCGCATACAACATGAGCAGGAATACAGCTGACTTCGGCCAGCTTTACGCGGATTATAATCTATACTATAAGAACAACACAACCACCAATCCATATGCAAGATATGGAATCGACCTTCACAGCTTATTTACAGATCCTTTGTTTGTAGGAATTGATGGGGAGGATATGCATTTAAGGTCTGGAAGCCCCGCAATAGACAAGGGAGTGAGGATAACCAATATCAACGACGTTTATGATGGAGCCGCCCCTGATTTGGGCGTATACGAATTCATCAGCGGGGAATGCGATTTTGACAAGGACGGTTTCCAGTCATTATCCTGCGGAGGAAATGACTGCAATGACAGGAATGCAACCATACATCCTGGCGCAGCGGAAATCTGCAACAATGCGGACGACAATTGCGATGGGAGGACTGACGAAGGATTTGACAAGGATGGGGATGGATTCACCACTTGCGCGCTTCCAAGAGGAGACTGCAATGATTCGGACATCTCAATATATCCCGGAGCAACTGAAATATGCGATGGGAAGGACAACCAGTGCCCGGGAGATACAGGTTATGGGGAAATTGATGAAAACTGCAGAACCTGCACGGCATACAATGATTTCGGCAATTACGTTCTGAATGAATGCGATTCAGTAATATTGAATAAAACAGTTGCCATAGATGGGAATTCCGTCCAGCTCAACATAACAATAAAATTCAATGAAATCTCTGAAGGAGAAAAAACAGTTGGAATCAATGCTGATTATGCTTTCAATGATTTTGGAATCAAATTAAATGAAGGGAATGCTTTGAGGCTGGGGCATGCAAGAGTAGTTGCAAATGATATTTTCAAAAATACGGCGCCCCACTCAAACACGACGATAAGCATCCTATCAAAGCCTTTGATGATTGCAAACGAATCTTCGAAATACGTTGAAGGCGCGGTTCTTGTTGACGGCCCCCCAATAAAAATCGTGATTCCAATTGAATATGAAAAAGAAAACGGCTATTTCCTTTCAACAATAGGGATTCCTTCCTCCTGCAAAGACGGCTTTGACTATGAGATCCGGGAGAAAACTTCAGCAGGAATTCGCGCAATCCCTTCAACAATTGAAGGAGGGGACGTTAAATGGCTTGCAAACCTCTCAAATGAGTGCGAGTTTGCGTGCAGCATGTATGCGCCTACCTCCACAGTCATCAATACAAGCGCAAATAATATGGAATATACAAAATATTTTTTAATCTCTTCGGATTACCATTACACGAACGTTTGCATTGACATTGATCTGCATCCATCCTATTCGGATTATTCCCTCTACCAATTGATTGAGGAGGAATGGGTTGATGCTTCAACTCTCTATTCGATAACAATCGGAAATGGCATAATGAAAGCGTGCGGCATATCCACTTCGGAATTGGAATTCAGGCTTGAAGGGGCATATTCCCCCCGATGCGGGGACGGTTCCTGCAACGTGGAAGAATCCTGCTCCACCTGCACTGCAGACTGCGGAGTGTGCGATGAAGGAAACGAAGGGGAAAGGGCTCCCGAAGCCTCATCAGGCTACACGGACAAATATCCAGAGAATCAGCAGGAGCAGGAGACGTCAGTGCAATTCAATGCATCAACTCCTTCAGAGCAGACGGGAGGAACCGAAAGCAATGCAACATTCGGCACCAAACAAGTCTGCGAAAAGAATTCCCTGAGGTGCAATGGCAAAGCGCTTGAAATATGCTATGGGGACGGCTGGTCCGTGAAGGAGAATTGCGGATTGGGCTGCGATGAGAAGATTCATGAGTGCATAAAATGCGCTCCCAATGAAGTAAGGTGCTTTTTTGGAACTTTGCAGCAGTGCGCCGAAGACGGCAAATCCTTCAAGACAATAAAAACCTGCGAGAACGGATGCAATGCGGATTCGAAAACCTGCAACATTGACAATACTTTGCTCCTCATTCTCATATCCATAGTGCTCGTAGCATTGGTGCTCGTTTTCCTCTATTTGAGGAAGAAAAAGAATAGTTACAATCAGAGCAAATGGAATGAACTCCTCAAGGAAAAAGTGTAACTCTTTTCAATATTATTTTTTAATATTCCAAAAATTAATACAGAGCGTTAGCGAGTGTTATGGGTTTATTCAAAATACCATACAAAGTAACAATCTCACATTATGCTGAAGGGATTATAAAAATGCAATTTGACTTCAAAACCTGAATTTCGCAAAGTACCATGGCGCCCGTCGGTGCGCATAGTGCTTAAATGCGCATTATTCACCCTGAACGCGTTCAAAGCGAGTTTGCGACATTTGGGTTCAGAAGTCAAATGCACAGCAGTTTGAACGCAAACTGCTTGAGGGAAAATGCAAGTTTCCCTTTTTTAAAGAGGCCCAAAGAACTTTTTGGAAAGGTTGGAAACCCTGTCAAGCTTCAAACCCTGTTCCAGCTTCTTCAGCTCCGAGAAATGGTGTTCGGAAATTATCATGTCAATCTCGTTCTTGTTCCCGGTGTATTCGTATGCAATCATCCTCGCCTGCTTCTTTCCCAAAGGAAGCATGCGCACCTCTTCAAGCGAATAGAAATAGCCTTTTGGAATTATGATTCTCCTTGAAGAACCGGGAACGTTTACAACTAGCCCCTCTTCATAAACGTCTACGTATCCCTCTTTCGAATTTATCAGAACTGGAACGGAATACTTCCTCTCGCCTAGCATAATGAAACCCCGATTAATGATTTTCATTGTATTTGAGAATTTCAATCCATGGTTGCTCTGCCTCAAATGCATTTTGAATAGTAAAACTACTCAACAAGCTTTTTCCCAAAGGGAAAAAGATGCGCTTTTTTCAGGCAGACAAGCAAATCCTAAGGATTTGCTGCGTTTTTCACGTCAGTGAAAATACGCCTGAAAAAATGCGAGCTTTTGAACGGTTATACCGTTCAAAATGCAGAAAAAGTCAGCAAGGGTTGCCGCTGACTTTTTCATCCCGCAAATTTTTTCTTCCTGCCTCAACTGGTTTTCTGGGAATAGATATTCAGTGATTGGATATAAAAGGCTTTCCATGCGCTCTCGAAAAAAATTTCATTCTTCTTTTTTCCGAGAGTAAATTTTAAAAAATTGAAAATAAATTTAAAAAATTGAAAATAAAAATATTGAAAAAATCACGCGGATTCCTGCGCGGGCTCATTCCTTCTTACTGCGAGCATCTGCTCTGTTATCCTGTCCTGCGCTTCTGAAAGCGCCTTCTTTTTGTCCACAACCCGCGACTGCGCTTTTCTTTCCTTCGCTATGATTCTTCCAGTTTGGAATTCCCCCCGGTTATTGACAAGAAGCAATACTCCGATCAAGAGGGGAGCGCTCAGCAATGCAAACGACATCAGCGAAGTCGCGGAAATCCATGCGCCCTCCAGCATGTGCCAATTCCCAGTATACTGCTTTGCGAAATCGACGGCTGGTTTGAGAAGCGGCAATTTTTCATTTATTGCTGCACCCGATAATTGTATGGATCCACCCATCACGGCTGATATCGCGACAAGCATGGTTCCAGCCCCGGCCAATAGTTTTTGATACCAAAGATCATCCCTGATTTTTTCTTCTCTCTCGCCAGTTGTTTGCGATATCGCCCCAATCACATCGCTTTTCGCATTGATATATGCAGCATCCGAAAACAGCCCTCTTGCAAGCCCTGCGGGATTCACCGCGCCGTTTCTTTTTTCAACCACTGGCTGTGTCAGTTCCACGATGCGTGCAACAACAGCCTCAGTCACGGAATCCCCATCCCCATTTATCGTGCCCACTTGGTTCCTTCCTCCCGGAACTGGAAATATGTGTGTGTAGATATTTCCCTCCCTCTGAACTCCCATTCTGTTAGCTTTAGTCTGAACTTCACTCATCTCTGCCATTGAATCACCAAGACCATTTTAATACGTTAAATGTTTTTAAACTTATCTAAGCCCCTAAATGAGAAAAATCAGCTTCTTATTGCCACTTTCCCCTTCAATTCCTTTTTTATTTCCGGAATCGTCAATTCCCCAAAATGCAGCAATCCCGCGAGCAGCGCAGCATCTGCTTTTCCCAGAGTGAGCGCTTCCTCCAGATGCTTTATGTTTCCCGCGCCCCCGGAAGCAATCACTGGAATCGGAATCCTCTCGGAGATTTCGCGCGTGAGCAGCAAATCATAGCCTTCTTTTGTCCCGTCCCTGTCCATTGAAGTGAGAAGAATCTCCCCAGCACCCCTTTTCTCCCCCTCAAGCGCCCATGCAATCGCATCCAATCCCGTCTCAGTCCTCCCTCCATAAATATAGCATTCATACCAGAATTTCTCCCCTTTCCCCTTCTTCTCAGAATCATCAAAAAAGAAGTATTTCCCAGAATCAGAGTAATTCCTCTTGCAGTCGATTGCAAGCACGCATGCCTGCGATCCGAAATGATTTGAGATTTCATTTATCAAATCAGGGTTTTTTATTGCCGCAGTGTTTATCGACACTTTGTCGGCACCCGCGTTGAAGACCTTCCTTGCGCTCTCAAGCGAATTTATCCCCCCTCCAATGGTGATTGGGACGAATACGTTCTCAACAGTCTTCTCAATGACGTTGGTCATGGTTTCCCTTTTCTCATGGCTTGCAGTGATATCAAGGAAAACAATCTCATCAGCGCCTTCCCTGTAATACTTTTCCGCAAGCTCCCATGGGATTCCGGCATACCTTATCTTCTTGAATTTTACTCCCTTCACGACTCTTCCAGAAGGAACGCTCAAGTCGCAGTCCAGGCACGGGATTATCCTTTTTGCAAGCATGAATTCCACCAAATAATAAAACCTTATTAGTGTTCTTTTGCATCATGTTTTTATAAACCTGCTGACATTATTGGCTTTGCACCAATGTTCATTATTCACATATTAAAATGCGCGTTTATAAGGCGTGCTTTGCGTAGATAATGTTGTTTTTTGATGCAAAGCCGGCATTGTTTTACGCGCGGCTCAAGACATTCGTTTCTATCAGGGCCCCTTCAAGCACAAGCACGTCTACTCCCTTTCCGCTGAACCTCAGGAGGGTGCAGCCGCTCTCGCAGGCCTTTTCGCAAGCCATCCTTCCGAACTCGCCAGGTGTGGAAAGGCCGTTTGAGAAAGTTCTCTCCAGTTCTGAAGCAAATTTTCCGAGCTCTTCAGAATCTATAAACTGGCTTGGAAAGAACAGCAGTTTGAAATCCATGCATTTTGGACTCACTTCAATAGGGTTTTGTGAAAAGGTTTTTGACCATTCAGCGCCCGAGTATCCCCTTAGGGCGATTTCCAATTGCGCAATCCTTTCCGCAATAGGAATCCCCTCATCCGCTTCCACATTGCATCCCAATATTTTCCCAACAGAATGCCTGCAATTCCTTTGAATCAAATCCGCAGTCAATTGAAGCGCGCTTTCAACAACCCTCAACGGGAAAATGTCGGTTGGAAAATCCTCCCTCTCTTGTATATCCCTATTGATCTCATTCAGATTGGTTAAGATTTTCAAAAGCTGTTCACGCGTGCTATCTTTCAGGTTAAAAACGTCAAACACTATCATTCTTCCAAGGGCAATGATTTTTTTCCCCCATTCGTTTGCGATTACCACTGCGCCATCATGTTCAGCTGCGAATGAATGCAGGACGGTGATTATCCCTTCAGCAGAATCGCTCTGTCTTGAAAGCTCAGTTTCAAGATTCCCAAAACCCAGTGAATCGGGCGCATAGACGAATGCGTTTGAAGCTGCGCTGAGAGGGTAAGAGAAATAATGCACAAAAGGCTGGAAAAAGAGGTATTGCAAAATTCCTTCTAGATTTGCACCAACATACGCTATTTCCTTTTCAATATCGTTTTTCCTTTGCGCATCAGCTTCTGAGAGCCCGCCCTCCAATTCCCTTCTCTGGAGATTGCAATATTCGACGCGCATGAGCCTGATTTCCGATATCAAATCCCCAAGGAGTTCGGGCCCGATTGCAATGCCCGAATCTTCAGACTCGTAGTGTTCGCTTATTTTCTTGGTTTTATCAAGAACCTCCAAAACCTTTTTGAAGTCTATTAGAACGTTTACACAGACATTAGCTGAAGAATCTAAAAAACCGCAATTTCCAACAACGGCATTAAAGAGTAATACTTCAATTCCAAGAATTATTTTTGCTTGTTCCCGAGTCAGACGTCCCCCTGCCTGTGCGCTCCGGAACAAATCCTGATCATTTCTAGATAATCTTTGAAAGGATTCCATTTGCGCAATATCTGTTGCAACATTGCGGATATTAATCTGCCCGTGCCGAATTCCCCCCATGTTGTTATTTTTGTGGAAACAATATTATATAATTTGCCTTCATCTTATTCACTTCGAACGGCTGAAAAGTTTAAAGGGAAGAATAAACACTTCGCCAATTGCCGAACAAATCTTTATATACAATTCATTCTCAGTAATAATTGGGTGAGAGGATGTCCGAAGTATTCGCAGATCCTAAACACGGAAAGGGTAGGGAAATTGCATCAATAAAATCTGAGCAGCCAAAAACATCTGCCGTGTCTGCATCCTCTGAAAACAATAAGCCCCCAATGCCAAGTCTTGAAGAAATGGGATGCAAAACTGAAGATTCTAAAGGCAAATCCCTGATTAGTTACCATATTGAAATAGCTTTCCCAAAATCCAATATTGGAATTGAAAACCATGAAGACTACGTGCACTAATTCTGCCTTTGAATTGTTATTGTCACATTACACATGATTGCGAAGTGGCAACTCAGCATTTGCTTCTTTCCTCCCAATAATAATCGTGAAGGGGATTCCCAAAAAGGGGTGTTGAGCGCAGAAAGCGCTCAACTCCTCGCATTTTTACCGTAAGGTAAAAAGCGATGTATTTTTTCGTATAACGAAAAAAACACATGTTTTCCAGCGGGAAAACATTGTGTTGAACGCAGGAAGCGTTCAACAGCTGTTGAGCGGCATCCCGCTCAACATCGCATCATTTTCTTGTAAGAAAATGCTTGTTAGAGGACAATCTGTCCTGTAAATGGGGATTCAATCACAATTGCGGAATGGCTATGCAGTAATTGCTTCTTTCTTCCCCCTTTTTGAGCGAAAGAATTTTAAATTAACATGGCGATAAAGGTTAGATATTGTTATTCAATATCAGACTCAGTGGCAATATAGCCGACCGCAAAAGTCTTGCGGTTGCTTTGACTTCGTCAAAGGCTGGAGAAAACGCTGCGTTTTCTCCATCAGCTACATAGCAAAGTGCAACGACTGCAAGTATATGAACAATTGGAATTTTGCACTTTGCAATAATATGCAATGAAATGAATATTCAAAAGGTTTTTTGGAGGTGTAGTATATGGCAAAAAAAGAGCACATGAATTTGATTTTTATAGGACACGTTGACCACGGAAAGTCAACGTCAGTTGGAAGGCTTTTATATGATTCGGGAAATCTCTCTGAGCAGGAATTGAAGAAACTCAAGGAGGAGGCTGAAAGGCTTGGAAAACTCACTTTTGAGTTTGCGTTTGCAATGGACCAGCTCAAAGAGGAGAGGGAAAGGGGGCTTACAATAGACATAGCGCACAGGGAATTCCAGACACCAAAATTCTATTTCACAGTCATTGACGCGCCAGGACACAGGGACTTTGTGAAGAACATGATTACCGGTGCAAGCCAGGCTGATGCTGCAGTATTGGTCTGCTCTGCAAAAGAAGGAATTCAACCGCAGACAAAGGAGCATGCGTTCCTCGCAAAAGTTCTCGGAATAGGCCAATTGATTGTTTCAATAAACAAGATGGATGCGGTTAATTTTGACAGGGTGCAGTATGAAGATGCCAAGGCAAAACTAACAGCACTCCTGAAGAACATCGGATATAAAACAGACGGGATATTGTTCATCCCTGCCTCCGGCTTGAATGGGGACAATATTGTGAAGAGATCAGACAAAATGAGCTGGTACTCGGGCCCAACACTTATTGAAGCTCTTGACAAGCTCATTGCTCCGGAAAAGCCCACTGACAAGCCCCTAAGGCTTCCAGTGCAGGAAGTATTCACAATCACGGGATTCGGAACAGTTCCGGTTGGAAGGGTTGAGACGGGAAAAATGAAGGTTGGAGACAAAATAGTAGTCATGCCTTCGGGCGCAACAACAGAAATAAAATCAATTGAAATGCACCACCAGCAGATGCAGGAAGCCCTTCCCGGAGACAACATAGGGTTCAACGTAAAAGGGATCGACAAGAAGGACATGAAAAGGGGAGACGTGATTGGCCCGGTGGACAGCCCGCCAACAGTTGCAGAGGAATTCACAGCACAAATAGTGGTGCTCGACCACCCAACTGCAATTGCAGTCGGCTACACGCCCGTTTTCCACATCCACACAGCGCAGATTGCATGCAAATTCACTGAGATTATGGAGAAGAAAGACCCGAAAACAGGGCAGGCGCTCCAAAAGAACCCAGAATTCCTCAAAACAGGAGACGTTGGAATAATCAAGGCAAAGCCGCTGAGACCCTCATGCATTGAAAAATTCAAGGACTTCCCCCCGCTTGGAAGGTTTGCAATCCGGGACATGGGGCAGACAGTTGCTGCTGGAATCGTTCTTGAAGTGAAGCCAAGGGAGCAGGCCAAATAATTTTTTCTTTTTATTTTTTATTTTTTTAATATTGGTTTAATTAGATTGATATGCACGGGTATGAATATGTCAAAAGCAAGAATAAAATTGGTTGGAAGGTTTGCAAGGGAGCTTGACGACGTGTGCAAGCAAATAACTGAAATAACCACGAAAACAGGTGTTGAAACACACGGACCGGTTCCGCTCCCTACAAGGAAATTGATAATCCCTGTGAGAAGGACTCCCTGCGGGGATGGAAGCGACACTTACGAGCGCTGGGAGATGAGAATCCACAAGAGACTCATAGACATTGAAGGGGACGAGCGCACTCTCAGGCAGATCATGCGCGTGAAGGTTCCGGACGGAGTGCACATTGAGATCTCGCTGACCTGATTTTATTTCAACTTTTATTTTATTGTTCATAATATTCAACACATGAATAAAGCGGACGCATTCCGAAATCAATATATACTATTTTTGACAATTTATATTGGGTAAAAAAATGAAATGCTTCTACCACGAAGAGAAGGAAGCCGTTGGCTTCTGCAAGTACTGCGGGCGCGCCTTCTGCAGGGAGTGCTACAAGGAGATTGACGGGCTTCTTTTTTGCAAGAACTGCGCCGAAAGGGCGCGCAAATACGAGGAAAAGGAAGTAAGGGTGGTGGAAGTAAAAAGGGAAGGAAAGCCCGAAAGGATTGAAAGGCGCGAAGCTCCAGAAATGGAAAGAAGGGAAAAACTGCGCTACGAAACTCCAGCCATGGAAAGGATGGAGGGAACAGCGCGCGCAAAGCAATTTGATGTGAAGGAAGCAGGAGTGAACGTCATGGTCACTCCCGCAGTTGTGGGCGGGCTTGTTCTGGGATTGATGATGACAATCCCAATAATTAATCTCGTATTCGTACTATGGCCCATAGGGCCGATAGTCGCTCTTTCATTTCTCCTCGCAGAATTGGGAAAGGATGCAACTATCACAAAAGAGCATACGATAAAACTGGGAGTTCTCACTGGAACGTTTGCCACGTTCTTCTCAGGAGCAGCCTATTTCATAGTGAATTCCCTTGCAGGGGAAAGCCTCTCTTCAATGACACAGCCCCTGTTCCAAACCTATTTGGGAGTTGACAACACCGTGTTGTTCCTGCAAATCATCGGAATCGATCCTTCGCTTGATTTGCTCCTTCTGGCTGCGCGCATAATCCTAACTCTCCCCATATTCATACTCATCGGGAGCATAGGCGCGGGAATCGGAATGAGAATCCTAAGATGAACTTGTTTTTTATTTTACTATAACATTTTCGCATATGCAAGCAACTCATGCGCATATTTGCTGTTGTACGCGCAAGCGCGCATATCCGGGCAAATTAAATGATTTTTTTAGGGGGAAAAATATGAAACTCGTGATAATTGGCGGAACAGGGGAATTTGGCAAGCTCTACGCCTCGATTCTCAAGGAAAAATACGAAGTGTTCATTGTCGGAAGGGATTTGGAAAGAAGCAGACTCACCGCGAATTCCCTTGGAGTGAAATATGGGGGGATGGAGGAGCTATGCGATGCGGACATTGCCATAGTGTCAGTTCCAATCTCCAATACAAAAAAGACAATTGAAGATGCTGCAAAGAGGATGAAGAAAGAATCGCTTCTCATGGATTTTTCAAGCGTGAAAAAAGGAATCGTCGAAACGATTGCAAAACAGAAAAATGACGAGATCGTTTCCTGCCACCCCATGCACGGCCCAAGGGTGATTTCCCTCGAAGGGCAGGTAATGCTTTTCATTCCCTTCAAAGTTGGGGCAAAGTACAGGGAATTCAGGAAATTCTTCGAAGAAAAGAAGATGAAGGTTTATGAAACGACGATTGAGGAGCACGACAAGACGCTTGCAGTCGTGCAGGCATTGACGCACTACATGTATCTTTGCGGCGCTTCAACGATTGCGAAGATGGGTAATTTCAAAATCCCCTTCTCCAGCCCGATATACGAGATGAGCAGGGACATCATGTCCAGAATCGCAACCCAAAATCCATCCCTATACGCCCAGATACAGATTTACAACAAATACGGAAAGGAGGCAAGGGAGATTTTCATAAAAGAAGCTGAAAAACTCAATAAATTGGCGGATGAAGGGGACGAGAAAAAGCTCGTAGAGAGCATATTGAAACTTGCAAGGGAAATCGAAGACGTGGAGGCTTCGCTTGCCCGTTCAGACAAACTCGTGCAGTCAATGCAGAGGGAAGTGAAGATATTCAAGCAGAAAACCGGACAAGTGATTGCAGTCAAAAACATCTATTCGCAGGCAGTCCATTACGGAATCCTGGAAGACGTGGGCCCCAATTGGATATTGCTGATGGAGGGGAAAAAGAAGCTGAAACTTAACATTTCGAACCTGAGGATAATTGAGGGGGAGGAATTGAGAATCTGGAAAGAAGCGCAGCCGCATGCAGTGAAGCGAGACTTCTCATTCGTCTTCAAGAGCTTTGATGATGAAGCAATATTGAGGTTTGCATCGGGAATTGATGAGAACATATTAAAGGTTGAGAAGATAGACGAATTCTCCCTTCCCAATGGGAAAAGCGTCACAATACGGTTTCACTTGTTTGCGCACTCGGACGTCAAGAAATTGGAAGAGAAAATCAAGAAGAATTTCCTTGGAATCGGCGCGGAATTGAGATGAGCAAAAGGATCAATTAGTAAAATATTTAAAGATGTTTTCACATATGTATTCAACGGAAATTTCCACAACCCTTTAGCTATAATGATAAATGCCAACGGAGTTTAATAGCATGGAAGAAACTGAAGATGTTGAGATAATAGGAGCCGGCCCAGCAGGGCTCATTGCAGGAATAAATTTTGCAAAAAAGGGCCACGAAGTGAAAATATGGGAGGAGCACGAGGAAATCGGAAAACCCGTTCAGTGCGCTGGAATAATCTCAAAGGAAGCTTTGGAAAGCATGGTTGAATTGAAAAGCAGGAGCAAAATAATCCTCAATGAGATTTACGGCGCGAAAATATACTCCCCCCAGGGGATTGAATTCTCAGTGGATGGGGGGGATGTGAAGGCATACGTGGTTGACAGGCACATGCTCGATTCTTCCCTGGGAGAGCAGTATGTTTCTGAAGGCGGAAAGCTGATGCTTGGGGAGAAGGCAAAACCGCACAAGCTCGAAAAGGGAGTAATCGTCGGCGCAGACGGCCCGAATTCAATAATTGCAAGGCATTTCTCGTTCCCGGATATGCCCAAGGTATTCGGCTACCAGATTGAAGCAGAGGGAAAGCAAATAGGAAGAATAATCGAGAAAAATCATGTCAAAGTGTTTCTCTCCCACGCGCTGTTTCCCGGGTTCTTTGGATGGGTCATTCCCCTGAATGAGGAGAAGGCGAGAATCGGATTTGCCGCTTCAAGGGGAACACTATTGTACAGGCATATGAAAAGCTTCCTGAAAAAACTGAATGTTGAAGAAAAAGTTCTTAAAAATGCAATGAAAAGCGGAGGGGCCATCCCATTGAAAACGCGTTCCCAAACAACCAAAACAATAAACAAAAAGAAGATATGCCTTGTGGGGGATGCTGCGGGGCAGGTGAAGGCAACAACAGGAGGGGGGATATTCTTCGGAACGAGCTGTGCAAGGCTTCTTGGAAGCGACATTGGGAATTATGAGGGCGCATGGAGGAAGAATTTCTCTTCAGAGTTGTTGTTCCACCAGGCTGCAAGAAGAATCATGAATTCGCTTCCAGACAAGATGATTGACAGGGCTTTCTCTTTGATGAAGGAACACAAAGTCAACAAATTCCTCGAGAAATACGGAAGCATGGATTTCTTGATTCCCACGATAAAAAGCCTTCCAAAATACTTCCTATCCTAATAAAAAAGGGAAAAATTTTCTCTCAAAACCCTTATATTATTATTTTTGCCAAAACATTTCTGAGGAATGTTCATGAACTATCCGACTCACATAGCATTCATCCCGGACGGGAACAGGAGATGGGCAAAGAAGCATGGCAAGAACCTCTGGGAAGTTTATGATGGCGGAATAAACAAGCTGTACGAGATTAGCAGATGGGTCGAACCCATAAAGGAGATAAAATACCTCACTTTCTGGGGCTTCTCATCTGAGAATTTCGAGAGGAACAAAGAAGAGATTGAAGAGCTCTGGAAGCTTTTTGGAATAAAACTGGACGAACTTCTCAACCGCGAACTTAAAGGAAAAGGGATCAGATTGAGATTCCTTGGGGAGATTGAAAAATTCCCGCAAAACATACAGGACAAATTGAACAGCGCAATGAAGGCAACTGAAAGCGAAAGTGAGCGCAACCTGACGGTTCTTCTTGCTTATGGGGGAAGAAGCGAGATTTTGAAAGCAGTCAAAAGGATTGCAAGGGAAGCAAAGGAGGGAAAAATCGACGAAAGCGCAATCAACGAAACATTGTTCTCAAACTATCTTTACACTTTTGGAATTCCCGATCCAGACCTAATAATCCGCACGGCAAACGAGAGGCGCCTCTCAGGGCTTTTTCCATGGCAGAGCGTGTATTCTGAATTCTATTTCGTGAAGAAAGACTGGCCAGAGCTCTCCAAAAAGGATTTCGAGAAGGCCCTTAGGGACTATTCAAAAAGGAAGAGGAAGTTTGGGAAGTAGCGATTTATCTCGGAATTTCCGAAACAAGCACTAAAAAGTTTTTTTAATGTTCTTGTATTAAATATATGAATATGCGAAATGTACATTTTTTCCGGAAAACGCCCCCAGAAGTCCTTGATTTCATCCAGACTGCTTCCAGAACTCATTTTCTTCCTCGGGAAATTGCACAATTTGCATGCGACTATTGGGCTTTAGAAACAGGAATAAAAGCAAGCATCGCTGCAGCCACCGTTGCCAGATACATCCGGCTTTATCGCTGGAGAACAAGGAAAGAATCAAAGGAGGCCATAAGAATCCGTGGAAATCCGAGAAGATACAAGGAAATGATTTTTCGCCAAGAGGGATGCAGATTCCCATACTCAGATCTTTCAGAAGCAAACCGGCAGAGGCTAACAAAAGAATATGCCTATGCAATAAAAAGAAGGGCAAGAATCGCGCACTCAAAAATTTCCCAATACGCCAAATCCATTGGTTTTCCAAGCAACAGGGTTCTTCCGCAAATATCAATTGAGGCATTGGAAAAAGAAGCATGGAGAGCTTTCAATAAGGGCCTTCATTCGTATGATTCTACCACAAACACTCCTTTTCTGAATTACATATACATAAAAATTGGCTACGGGCTTTTAAATTTCATAAAAAGCAGACTCCGAAAAAGACTCCGGAAAAGGAAAAAAAAGAAAGTGAAACCGACGTTTACAATAGAAGAAAGGAGAAAGAGATACGCACGGAAAATGCTAGGGCTTCCGATGGGCGCAACGGAATCCAAAGCGAGGGAAATACTTGAGAGAGCAGGAGCATTCCCGAGGCAGATACGCATTGCATTGCAATACATGGAAGGGACAAGGCTCCTTGCAATAGCCAAGGTAACGCCAAAAATGAAAATTAAAAGTAAAAACCCCAAAATGAAGATTACAAGGAAAAACATATCCAAAGAGCGCGTGAGGCAGATAATAGGGGAAACAAAAATTATTGTTGAAACTTATTTTTCGCAGGAAAAAGCAGCCTGAATCAAGTAACCAAACCCACCGCTGTGCGTCTGCGCGTGAAATAATGCTGCACTTCTAGCATTAGCGCACTGGACACACGAAAGCGTGTTGCGAAAATTGGCAAAGAGAAGTTGAGAAGTAAAGCCATAAAAATAGTTTCTGCGCATTATTATTCATGAGAATCGCCATTATTGACAGGGACAAATGCAAGAAGGAGAAATGCGGCTACGTCTGCCAGAGGATTTGCCCCGGAGTGAAGATGAAAGACGAGACTATTGTTATTGATGAGCAGGGCTTCCCGGTGATTTCTGAAATTCTGTGCACGGGCTGCGGAATATGCGTGAAGAAATGCCCCACAAAAGCGATTAAAATAATCAATCTTGTTGAAGAAATGGGAAAGCCAATATTCCAATACGGAGTGAATTCCTTCCGCCTCTACAAACTTCCTGAGATAAAGGAAGGGGTGGTGGGGCTAATCGGTTCAAACGGAATGGGAAAAACCACCGCGCTCAACCTTCTCTCAAAAAAACACGGAAAAATCTCCTACAAGCCCCAGAATGTTGACAGGATTCCGGATTACATCAAGGGGAAAGTTGGGGATTTGCTGAGAAAAGCAGATGCGAGCGGCTCATTTGAGAAAAACGTAGAAAGATTCGAGCTTGCAAACATTCTGGACAGGGACATAAAGCACTTGAGCGGGGGAGAGCTTCAGAGGGTTGCGATCTGCGCAGCCTCGCTTAAAAATGCGGAAATATTCTTTTTCGACGAACCCTCAAGCTACCTTGACATAGAGCAGAGGTTGAAAGTTGCCCGGGAGATAAGAAAAATGAAGAAAGTGCTCGTTGTCGAGCATGATCTGGCGGTTCTGGACTACCTTTCGGATTACATCCACATTTTCTACGGCGTTCCAGCGGCTTTTGGAATAGTCTCAAAACTCAAGAACTCAAGAGTGGGAATAAACGAATTCCTTGGAGGCTTTTTGAAAGAGGAAAACACGAGAATAAGGGACCACGCGATAGCTTTTGACGTGAGGGGTTTTGGAAGCGAAGTGGAGGGTAAGAGGATTTTCAGCTGGGAGAATTTCGAAAAAAAACTGGAAGATTTCACATTGGAGGCAGAAGGAGGCTTCGCATACGAAGGGGAAGTGCTTGGAATACTTGGCCCCAATGCGATTGGAAAAACAACCTTCATAAATTCGCTTGCTGAAAAGGAAGGAAAGAAAATCGCATACAAAAAGCAGTACGTAAGAATCAATTTTGAGGGAACCACGCAGGAGTATCTTGCTGGCGCAAGGCAGGACATCATAAACAAGCTTCAGCTTGAAGATTTATTGGATAAGGATGCAAACAAACTGAGCGGAGGGGAGATGCAGAGAACTGAAATAGCGCGCGTCCTTTCAATTGAAGCGGACTTGTATTTATTGGATGAACCTTCAGCCTTCCTCGACATTGAGCAGAGGCTCAATTTCGCGAGCTTCCTGAAAAGCTTCATGATGAAAAAGGAAGCGTGCGCTTTCGTAGTGGACCATGACATTGTCCTGCTTGATTCTGTTTCAAACAGGCTCATGGTTTTTGAAGGAAGAACGGGCTTTCATGGAAAGGCGCGCTCCCCTGAAGGGAAAAGGGAGGGGATGAACAGGTTCCTTGCGCGCATGAACGTCACGATAAGAAGGGATCGGGAGAACAAGAGGCCGAGGATAAACAAGCCAGATTCCCAGAAGGACGGGGAGCAGAAGAATGCGGGCGAATACTACTATTGGGAAAACTGACGTACTCATACGTAATTAAATTTGAGCAAAAAATTGAATTGTTTTTCACTCAGGGGGAGGCAGTATTCCTTCCATCATTTTATTCGCGCTCCTGTACGCATGAAGCGTTCCAATATCAAGCCAATAGTCCGGTTTGTAAATGTAACCCCCCAATTTCCCGATTTTTGCCAATTCAGGAAATACGGACCATTCCACTTTGACTTTTCCATATGGAATGTATTTCAGCACTTCGGGCTCCAATATATAATAGCCTGCATTTGCAAGGTTTGATACTGCTTCGCTTCTTCTGGGCTTTTCCTGGAATAATACGATCTTATTGTTTTCAACTTTTGCAACACCGAATCTCTCCACTTCATCCCATGGGACCGGGAACAATGCAACTGTGGCAAGGAAGTTGTGCTTTTTGTGGAATTCGAGCATATCCTGCGTATCAATATTCGTGACATTGTCCCCATAAGCAACCAGCATCCTCTCTTCAATGTCCTTCTCCACGACAACAGCCCTCAAATCGCCTCCGGTTTCCCATCCAAGAGTCGTGATGGTTTCCAATTTCACATGGTCCCTCGGAGTGTGCACGAGATAGTTTTCAATGACATCCGCCATGTGGGACACTGCGACGTATATTTCATCAATCTCCCTGCACTGCAGAAGGTTTTCGATCACAAAATCAATCACGGGCTTTCCTCCAACAGGAAGAAGCGGTTTTGGAATTCCGTAAGTAAGGGGCCTGAGCCTTGTTCCTTTTCCCGCGGCAAGTATCACTCCCTTCATCCCGTAGAATTTCTTCACTGTTTTCCCTTTTCCATGATTTTTTTTTCTCTTTGCCATTTTTTTCCCTCAAAATATTTTTTCATTGTATTTGAGAAGTTGTTTTCAACTTTTTCATTGTTTTTCATTCTTGTTTAGGACGCAATGATTACTTTTATTTGGACTCATTTATATTCATTGCTGAACCTGCTCCTTTCTCCACCATTCAATCGTCCTCTTAAGGCCCTCTTCCAAAGAGATTTTATTGTCCCATCCCAAGGATTTGATTTTCTCGATTGAAGGCACTCTTCTCTGTATATCTTCATAGCTCTTGCCATAGAACTCCTCATAGGGAATCTTCTCTGGAGTTATTTTTCCCTTCATTCCCGAAATCTCAATAACTTTTTCGGCAAGGGCATTGATCGTGATTTCCTTGTCGCTTCCGATATTAACAACATCCCCGTTCAATTTCTCAAGCGCAATCATCGTTCCTTCAATGCAGTCGCTTATGTAGGCGAAGCATCTCGTCTGTTCGCCCGTTCCATGCACCTGAGGGGATTCATTGTTTAAAACTCTCCTTATGAATATCGGAATCACTCCTCCATAATCAGTCCCTCGCGCCCTTTCCCCGTAGATATTGAAATACCTTAGGATTGCCATTTTCAATCCATATTTCTTGTGGTATGCGAACAGCAAATGCTCGTCGAATGCCTTGCTCGTAGAATAGCACCACCTGTCAATCCAGGTTGGGCCCAACACCCTATTGGAATCCTCGCGCAATGGCACTTTCTCTTTCCCATAGGTTTCGCTCGTGGAGGCAAAAACCACTTTAGCGTCATTCTTGCGCGCCAATTCCAATACGTTCTCAGTGCCTTTTGTATTAACCATGAGCACTTTAAGGGGATCCTTCACGTATGCTTTCACTCCAACCACTGCAGCTTCGTGAATTATTGTTTCGCATCCCTTCCCTGCTTTTGAAAGCGCCTTCATATCCATTATGTCCTCCTGAAAGAATTTGAACTTCTTGTTCTTCTGGGCGCTCTCAAGGTTCTTCATGTTTCCGGTGTCCAAATTGTCTATTACCGAAACCTCATTGCCCTTTGCGAGAAGATAATCAACGCAATGGGAGCCGATGAAACCCGCTCCGCCTGTCACCAAATATCTCATGAATGCACCGTATTACATATGAAAAATTAGAGTTTAAATTATTATCATTTTAAAAAAAGAAAAGATGAAATTCAATTCCGCACTACTGAAACTCCCCGTCTTTGCGCGCATTTTCTTAATTCTCTTCCTATCGCACATTCCGCAGCTGAATTTCCATAACTCAGCACCCTTGCCAGCTCCCTTCTTCCAGTTAATGCCGCTTGCATTTGTGAAGCCATAGTTTCAAGTGCGCCATCCTGCATTCGCTTGCTTATATCAGACACGACCCCAATAACCGCATCCTGCAGGTCTTGAAGGCCGTCGGTAATATCATCGATTGCTAAAATTCTCCCGGCTGGTGTTTTAATATGAATGCGGCCATTCAGCATTGCATCCTTCCTCAATTCCATTTCAACTAAATTTGCGCGTGCAACGAGCATGGATTTTGTATGTCCTCTTATTGTCATTCCCGACATTTTCAAATAATCTGCTTTTGGAAGAACTTCGGTTATTCCCCTGCTAGCCAAATCAACGTGTAAAGTGAATGCGAGTCCTTCAGGAGTTCTTTCAAACCCAATCTGATCCGTGTCAAACATTTTTTCACTTAAATCATCATAATTGCACCACAATTTCACCATGAGCGGTGGATAACCTTGCAGATTCCTGGCAACCCCTGCTGAATCAAAAATAATGCTTTTCGGCCTTGCTTCCTGAGGAATGAAATCCGCGCCACAAGGGAGCATGCAGAATATCGTATGGGTGGGAATTCCCATATAATACAGGAGATGGTTTACTTTCAATTCTTCTGCTTTTCTTTTTGCGGCTTCCCCCTTGCTTCCAACAACGTGAACTTTTGTGATATTATGATTTCCTTCAATCGCAGTAACATGTTCATCCACTACAGCCATTTGTTTCGGCGTGAGATTGGCACGGATCACCGGAACATAAACGGTAACAATCCCAATTTCGCCGTGCTCTCCTGTCGCAACAGTAGAGGTTGAATTTGGTTCCAAAACGGCACCGGTTGCAGTTCGAGGTTCATCACTCATGAGATCACCTTTTCTTTTTATATACATAAATGTTTATATTCTTATTGTAAATTCAAAAGACGAACTACGCTGCTAAACACCAAAGATAATATTGGCCCACATTGGCACAAGAATGCGTGCCACAATGTGCCAGAATACGTTTGAACGGCGCACCAATGTTTTCTAGGAGAATCCCAGTTCCACAATCTTCAATACCTTCTCTGCTGGATACGCGATCCTGATGAGCCTAGTCCTCCCGCGCTGGCCCTTCCCGGATTCAATCATCGTAATCAGTCCCAGGTTCTCCAATTCGTTCAAACTGTCCCGGAACCATCTCGCGCTCCTTGCTTCCTTCCTGAATTTTCTCGCAGAGCTGTTGTACTGCTCGAAAAGCTCTCCTGAAAGGAAGAACTCGCGCGCATCCGCGCCATCCAATTTCGGATATCTGCTTCCCGTGTTCGTGAGGTGCGCGAGTGCATAAAGAACCAATTGAGAATGGTCCGGAAGGCTGCATATTGCATTCACGACAATGTCCTCATCAACAAGCCTTCTTGCCATCTCCACGTGGTTCTCTGAAATCTTCTCATTCCTCTCCTCTGCAAGCTTTCCTGCTTTCTCAAGAAGGTTCAATGCATATCTCGCATCCCCTGTCTCCTGCGCCGCCGCAGCAGCAGCGAGATGGAGCGCCCCATCCTCATAAGAATTCTCATTCAATCCCAGCTGCGCCCTCTGCTTGAGGATTGAATGCAGCTGCTTGGAATTATACGGGGGGAAATGCAATTCATCCTCATAAAGAGTGCTCCTGCTCCTTGCTCCCAGCCTGTCTTTTAGCGTAAGCTTGTTGGAAATGCCGATTATCGTTACGCTTCCGCCCTTCAGTTCGTCATTGCTCCTCGTGAGCATGTATATGAGGTCGTCAAGGTCCCTCACTGCGTCTATTTCGTCCAATACGATGACCAGATTCTTCTTCTGGCTTCCGCACCACTCAAGCATCTTCTCAAACAGGAAGGAGAGCCCTTTTCCGGATGTGTCTATGGAAGGGTGGAGCTCTTTGATAAGCTTTTCCATCACCCTGAATTGGGTTGCGTACATCTTGCAGTTCATGTAGAAGAATTTGGAATTTCCGTCGAATTTTCCAATGAGCGATTTGATCGTGCATGTTTTTCCGGTTCCCGTTTTCCCATAAATGAAAAGGTTCCTCGGCTTGACGTTCTCTCCTAAAGGCGAAAGGATTTTGGATATTTTCTTTATTTCCTCCTCCCTGTGAAGAAGCGTTTCCGGAACATAATGTGGTGAAAGAACCGCCTTGTCCCTGAAAATCTTCATTCCTTCCACCATACCACCCTTAATTCCCGAATATTTATTCTATTTCCTTTTTTATGCGAAACTTTTTGAAGCATTTTCCCAAGCGCAAATTCTCTAAGTAAAATAAAATTTATCTCGATGACGGCGCCCAGTCCATTGATTTCCTTTGAAAGTGTAAATTATTTTGAAGAGAAAGGTTTATAAGACAGAATACACAACTATTCATAGGCAAAAAATGACCAGCTTTGAGGTGAGATGAATGGGAATACTCCAAAAGATGTCCCAGGTTTTGGGTTTGAATAGGGACCTTAATCTTGAAGAATACATGGATGCTGTAGAAGTGGAAGAGGTAGACTTGCTTCATGAAGGCGCAGACTTTTATGTTCTCCCCATGGCGCTTGAAACAGAGGCAGACGTCAATGTCGTGCAGGAAGAGCTTCAGAAAAAGAATCTTATTCTGCTCAACATAACCCCCCTGAAAGACAAGAAGCAGAGGCTTCAGACGGCTGTCAACGGCCTGAAGGACTTCGTTACTTCAATAAACGGGGATATTGCGAGAATAGATGAAGACAAAATCCTCCTGACTCCAGAGAAAGTGAAAATAATAAAACAGAGGAAAAAATAATTCCTTTAAATTTTTTTTAATTTTTTATTTAGGCAAATTCTCATGAATCTATCCTCAGATTATTAATCATGGATGATCATTCAAATGGCAAGTTAGAATGCATAAGAAGGAAAAAAAGAGAAGAGGTGATGGGGATGGCCAAAGAAAATGAAAAAGCAAACGAATCTCCTGCGGGGGCAGTTAAAGTGGATGATTCCAGTTTTGATGTTTTTGTTTCAAAATACCCACTTGTGGCTGTTGACTGCTATGCGGACTGGTGCGGGCCTTGCAGGATGGTTGCGCCAATAGTCGAGGAGCTGGCAGGGGAATTGCAGGGAAAAGTAGTATTTGGAAAGCTGGACGTGGACGCAAACCCGAAAATCTCAGGCCAATACAAGGTGCAGTCGATTCCCACGATACTTATTTTCAAGAACGGCAAGTACCAGAACAGAGTCGTGGGCGCGCTCCCGAAGAGCATGCTTCTTGCAAACATCCAGCAGTACTTTCTCTAAAAAACTTATTTGCCAAGCTTGTCGACTTTTTTTGCCAATTTTTCAATTTTCTCTTCAAGCTGTTCAATATCCCTTTTAGTGGCTATAGGCGAAGCTTCCAATGCCTTCTTTATCTGCTCGTCAAGCATTTTTTTCATCTTCGCGTTGTTTTCCCTTGACTTCTCAACCAATTCATCCAGCATCTTCTTTGCCTCTTCCTCGTCAAAAGCCCCCTTCTCCTTAAGGTCCGCAACTGCCTTCTCTATTGCCTCCTTGGTCATGGCAGTTATACCCAATCCGAGCAAAAGCACGGTTTTCAAATTCTTATCCATTCATACCACCTCATTTTAAAAAAGGGGGGTTATGAAGCAATCATTCCAGCCAATCCGTGATTGTGTTTTCTCCCCCCTTTTTTGTAATCCCCCCAAACTATACAATCAATTGTTTCTTTTTATCATGCACAAAAAATATTTAATCCAAAACACCTATATTATTTTCGATTTTATTATTTTCTTCAAAATCCAATTCATCAATAATTTTTTTAATTTCCTGTATGCTTATTCCTTTTCTAATATACGAATCAATAAATTCTTTTATTCTTCTTAAATATCTTTTTTTTATTGTATTTGAGAATTTCAATCCATGGTTGTTCTGCCTCAAATGCTGAAAAAGTTGTTTTCAACTTTTTCAATTCCTTCCGGAAAAAAATCCCCGTTGTCATTTTCTCCGCTCCGTATTAATCATCCTATATTATTTTAGATTTCTTTAGTATATCCTCTCATAACATCAAAGTTCGTGATAACGGAATATTGAAATCACAAGCAATATCCCGAGCACTGCGCTGATGATGAAGCCAAGGATTCCCAGAACAGGGAATTCAAGAAACAAAACCCCCTTTTCCGTCTGCATTATAAGGGAAGAACCCACAATCAATGCTGAAATAATCAATGCAACCGATATTTTGTTGCTCGTCCTCTCCAATCCGTATGAAAAGACGTTGAGGTTCTTATGCTCGAATTCAATCTTGATCTTACCGCTCTCAAGTTTTGTGAGTATCCGTTTAACTCCCCCGGGAATGCTCTTCATGAAGTGCTTCAATTCGAAAACGTTCTCCATCAATACATCCACGAGCTTCTCGGGAGTGACGTCCTTCTTCACCGTATTTTCCGCAAAAGGAGTGAAAACTTCAACTACGTTGAATTCAGGGTCCAATTTCTTCCCAACTCCCTCGACAAGAATCATCGCCCTGATGAGAAGCACGAATTCCCTCGGAAGCTCCACCCTGTACTTTGTGAGTATGTAAAGAAGCTTCTGCAGCATCACTCCAACTTCCACGTCTTTTAATTCGCTTCCATAGTACATCTCCATTAAATCAAGTATGTCGTATTTCAGGGACTTCAAATCAATCGTTTCATTTACAAGCCCCATATCAAGCAATTCGTTGATCAGCCCCTTGACGTTGTAATTCACCAAGAAAACCATCAGATGGGTGAGATCCTCGATGAATTCGTTGTCAAGATGCCCAACCATGCCAAAATCAAGGAAGCAGAGCACGTTGTCCTTCAAGACCAGAATGTTCCCCGGATGCGGATCAGCGTGAAAGAAGCCATTTGCAAGCACCTGCTTGAAGAAGAACGCTGCACCCCTTCTTGCAATCAGTCTCTTGTCGAAAGTGTTCTCCGTTCTCAATACGTCAATCAATTTCACCCCTTCGACGTACTCCTGCACTAGGATTTTCTTGGTGGAATATTCCTGATGAACTTTTGGAATGTATATTGTCGCATCGTTTTCGAATTGCTTCCTGAATTTCAACTGGTTCCTTGCCTCCAACCTGAAATCCAGCTCCTTTATGATGGACCTCTCAAATTCATTCACAATCCCCGGCAGGTTGAACTGCTGCGCTTCAGCCATGTGCTTCTCAGCCAACTCCGCGAAATACCTGATGATATTCATGTCATCCATGATCTGCTCTTCTATCCCCATTCTCTGCACTTTCACAATCACGGATTCCCCGTTCTTCAACACCGCCTTGTGCGCCTGTGCCACAGACGCTGATGCAACGGGCGCTCTCTCAAAAGAAGCGAAAATCTCGTCGATGGGTTTTCCCAATTCCTTTTTGATAAGCCCTTCGACTTTCTCAAATTCAAATGGGGGAGTATCATCCTGCAGTTTGGACAGTTCCCCTGCGAACTCCCCGCCAATCAAATCCTCCCTCGTGCTGAGAATCTGCCCCATTTTTATGAATGTAGGGCCCAATTCCTCCAAAGCCTTCCTCACCCTGACGGGAATCGTCTGTTCGCTTTGCTCTTCAGGAACTTGAGTCTTCAATTTTTTGAGGAAAATAAGCTTCTCCTTTATTCTAATGCTGTCTATCACGTAGCCAAGCCCGTATTTGATGAGGATATCCGCTATCTCCTTAATCCTTCTTACATCCTTCTTCCTTTGGGCTATTGAAATGAGCCTCATAACTTGCCTTCGAACAGGAAATTTATAAACTTAACCTCACCTGGCGAAGCTTGTTTTCTCGGAATGTTTACTCGCAGTTATTCATTCTGAAGAAGACTTCATGATGAAGAACTCAGACTGCCATTCCTGAAGGGAATGGCGCCTTCGCCTTTGGCGAAGGCAAGGTGTGAAGTGGCGAAGTTAAGTTAAACATCGTCCCATTCGTTTGAACTTAACGGCAAATCTAAGTAGGATTCTTTCAGAGAGTGCAATTCCCTTTTTTGGATTTTCTTAGAATTTCCATCCGCTTTGACTTCGTCAAAGTCTGGGGAAAACATTGCGTTTTCTCCATCGAAATTCAAAGGCTGAACAAATATTGTTGGAATCTGCGATGCATTTGTTCAAAAGAGTTTTAAACTCTTCTCTTCATAAAATAGTATTATTTGTGGATATTATGAAACAATGACAATCGAATTTGGAAGGTGAAAAAATGTACAGGGTATATACTGTTCTGGATACGGTAAGAATTCCGCCGGACCATTTTTCAATGGAGCTGAATGAGGGAGTGAAGAGGATATTGAGGGAGAAATACGAGAGAAAAATATATCCTAATGCAGGGATTGTGCTTGCCATTTCAAACGTGAAAGACATTGGGGAGGGCAAAGTAATCCTGGGCGACGGCGCTGCATACCACGACGTTACGTTCGATGCTCTCGCATACAGCCCGGAAATAGGGGAGATTTTCCAGGGGGACGTCACCAATGTGGTTGAATTCGGCTGCTTCATAAGAATGGGCCCTTTTGAAGGATTGACCCACCTCTCGCAGATAACGAATGATTTTCTTTCGTATGACAAGAAGACCGCAAGCCTCGTTGCCAAGAAAACCAAAAGGACCCTCAAGAAAGGGGATGAAGTCTTTGCGAAAACAACGACCGTGAGCATGAAAAACGTCATATCCGAAACCAAAATCGGCCTTACAATGCGCCCCCTTGGCCTCGGAAGGAAGGAATGGGTGGACGAAGACATGGAATTAGAAGGAAAAGAAGCAGCAGCAAAGCAAAAGAAAGGCGAAAAGGAAGAGAAAGAAAAGGAGCCAAGACAGGGAAAGGAAGAAAAGAAGGAGAAGAAGAAAAAGAGAGAGAGGGAATGATTCTTTTCTCTTTTTATTATTTTATTTTCATTTATCTCTGTTTTTCGATTAATTTTCTTGCGCAACAGTACTGCTTAAGATTTCTGCCATTCTGTTAGCGTAAACCTCTCTTCTTCGTAGGGATTGGATAAATCGTTCTGCAGCCAATTTTGTATTAGAATGGTTTGAATTAACCTGAACATCCTCCAGCACCTCAATATTTCGGGAAAGTATCTGCAAAGCACCCATTCTTACCTGAGAATTAATAGAATGTTTTGCAACATCCGCAAGCGCTTCAGCATTCCCATTGAGCTTCCCCAAAGCAGTCATATTCGCATCAGCTCGATTAGAATGCAGTGCAACACACGTCAGCGCCCTAACATTTGTAAGTTCATCAACCATTTCCGCAAGCTTATCCACGGAAGCCATTCTTGCATCCTCATGCTTAGAATGCGTGACAACATCCACCAGCGCCTCAACATTTCGGGCAAGTTTATTTACGGCAGCCAATCTTGAATAAGCTCGATAAGAATGCATTGCAACAATCACCAGCGCTTCAGCATCCGTGAGTTCATCAACCATTGATGCTAGCTTATCCACAGCAGCGCTTGTAGTATCAGCATGCTCAGAATTCCTATAAACGTTCTTTAAGGCCTCAACATTCCCAGCAAGCTCCTCCACGGCAGCCAATCTCGTATCATCATCCTCACAATTTTGTGCAATATAATCTAGTGCGGTTACATTCCCACTAAGCATCTCAACTGCTCTTAATCTATCTTGGGATTCATTGCTCAATAGCAATCTTATTATTTGAGCTGAATCAGGCTTGCTTAATCCTGCATCAGAATCAGTCATTCTCCCTTCAAACCCGCTCCTCTGCATTGCAGAAGGGACCACATGCGCTCCCGGCACAATCATCATTCAACCACCCGAAAAACATTAAGGAGAGTTAGCTTTAAAAACACATCCATTTATTTTTTAGAAGAATCCGCCGGAATGAATGAAAAATTATTAACAAAAAAAGAGAAAAACGAAAATAAAAAAAAATGAAGAGAAAAATTGAAAAAATAAAAAAAATTGAAAAAAGAAAATTCAGTCTTCAAGCGTCGACGTATCCCCTATCTCCAATCCCATCTCTTTTGCCTTGAGGAGCCTGCGCATGATTTTCCCGCTTCTTGTTTTGGGAAGCTTGTCCACGAATTCAATCTCCCTTGGGAATGCATGGCCCGCAAGCCTTGTTTTCACGAATTTCTTTATCTCCTCCTCAAGCTGGGGTGTTCCCTTGTGGCCCGGATTCAAGGTAAGGAATGCCTTGATTATCTCCCCTCTCAGGGCATCCGGTTTCCCAATGACTCCCGCTTCTGCAATCGCAGGATGCTCTATGAGAACGGATTCCACTTCAAACGGGCCTACGCGCTCTCCGGAAGTCTTAATAACGTCGTCAGCCCTTCCTATGAACCAGAAATAACCCTCCTCGTCCTTCATTGCCCTGTCTCCGGGAATATACCACCCGTGCTTGAAGTATTCCTTGTATTTTGGCTCATTATTCCAAATCTCTTTCAGCATTGAGGGCCAGCCGGGCCTGATTGCGAGGTTCCCTTCCATGTGCGGCGGAAGCTCGTTCCCATTGTCATCGACGATTCCCGCCACGACTCCGGGAAAAGGCCTTCCCATTGAACCAAGTTTTATCGGCATTACTGGATAATTCACAATCAGCATGCTTCCTGTTTCAGTCTGCCACCATGTATCATGGAAGGGAAGCCCAAAAGCTTTCAAGCCCCATCTGATTGCCTCTGGATTCAGGGGTTCTCCAACACTGTAAAGAAGCCTCAGGCTCTTCATATTATAGCTCTTTGGAAGCTCATCCCCTGCTTTCATGAGCATTCTTATTGCAGTTGGGGCAGTATACCAAATAGTCACTCCGTAATTCTCAATCACTTTATACCATTTCTCGGGCTCAAACCTTCCCTCATGAATGACCATTGATGCGCCATTGGAGCACGAGCCAAGTATCGCATAGGAAATCCCGGTAACCCAACCATGGTCTGCAGTGCACCAGTAAACGTCCTCATCGTGCAAGTCCAGCACCCATTTTGCGGTAAGATGCTGCTGCACTATTCCGCCATGCCTGTGCACGACTCCCTTGGGTTTTCCCGTTGTTCCGGAAGTATAGAGCATGAACATCGGGTCGTCGGGATCCATCCTCTCCATTTCGAATTCAGGACTCGCAGTCTTCATCTCCTCTTCATAGTTCACTGTTTCAACCGGATACGTCTCGCTCTTCTCCTTCTCGTATCCTCTCACTTCCATGATTACTGCAAGGTTGGGAAGGCTGTCTTTTACTGGGTCTATCCTCTTCTTCAATTCAGGAGTGGTGATGATCATTTTCGCTCCGCTGTTCTCCAACCTGTCTTTCAGCGCTTCAGGACCGAATGCAGCAAAAACAGTGCTCGCAATCGCTCCCACTTTCAATATTCCGAAGAAGCAGATGTGCACCTGCGGATACCTCGGGAGGAATATGAAAACCCGATCCCCCTTCTTTATTCCCAGTTTCTTAAGAACGTTCGCGAATTTGTTTGATTCTTTTATAAGCTCATTATAGGTGAATTTCTCCTTCATTCCGTCAATGTGGTCCCAATAAATGGCAACCTTGTTCTTTCTCCATGTTTTTGCATGCTTGTCAAGGGCAACGTATGCTGCATTCAATTTCCCATCCTCAAAAAATTCTATTTCTTTCAATGCTTCTTTCCAGTCAAAATCCAAATAAGTTCTCTCGTAATCCGCAAGATGCGGGTCAAGAAGGAAGTCCTTCTTCGATTTGCTCACTGTCTCGATTTTCTTTGACATGTTTTCAGCCTCCATATAAGCAGGACTAGAATGAGTCCCCTAGCAATTTTAACACACTCTATTATTTAATAAATATTTAAAAAGCTTGCTCTTCGGCGAAAGTCATGTATTATCCCGCAATTATGTCCTCTCGATAAAAAAGAATAAGCAAATGCTCTTTGAAACTTTCTTCATGAGAAAGCTAACTAAGAGAAAAATCAGGTGGATTGTGCGGGAG